>Ga0056115_1000145_pt1 | contig 36331 bp, 35 predicted proteins | sample WorMetOlspDAHAB1_FD_77007 | JGI IMG/M metagenome (GOLD analysis project Ga0056115, IMG submission 77007) | Marine gutless worms symbiont microbial communities from Max Planck institute for Marine Microbiology, Germany - Olavius sp. DAHAB.1 ...
AGGGAAGGTCTGGCGCGTAGGCCTGATGGGGTATTCATCTTCGGCTGACAACGTTCTTTTTTTCATCCCTGCGATTAGCCGGGCCCTGGCGCTGCAGGGTTATAAGACCGATCTGGCTGCCGGGCTGGACGCTGTGCTGGCGGAGCTTGACGGTAATGGGAATGAATTCACGGCACAGCTGGAAATAGCGGCGGCGGCAGCATCTTAAGTATATCTTCCCATCCCTGGCAAGCCGGAACCAAAGGGAAATCATACCACGAAGAACACGAAGGTAAAAATTAAATTAAGGACTTTATAATATCTTCGTGAACTTCGTGGTGAAACAAGTTTTTTCATAAAATACAAAGATCTTACTGCTAAGACGTGCACAAAAAAAAGCAAGGCCGCACAGGCCTTGCTGACTGTCCCCGATTGATAGATATCTGATTCGGGGTTATTTTCGGTTCGATCGAGCCACTTGCGGGGAGTCTTTCGAACCGTTTATTATTTGGGGGTATGAATTAGCTATCTTTGTAATACATACCCGCGGGCGGGATCCTTTCGGGTTTGGTTCCTCAACCGGTAGACGGTTGCATTGCAGTATCACCTGCAATTACCTGTTTTCAGACATAATTTGACATATTTTTTTTCTGCTTTTTTTAAATCTTCATTACTGTAATAATCCATATTTTCCGGTATTCTGAACTTTTTACGGTACATCTCTTTCAACAATTTGACACCATTTCCCTTGTTGCCTTTTAATTCCATGAGAACCTCGGAGTAATATTCGGTTAGATTTAGGTTAAACATCAAGAGCCTAATAACCACCATGTAGCATAAGCAAAAAAAATACCAAGCCTCTGTTTGGGATAAATAATGATAAATATCAAATAATTATAAATTTTATTGTTGTCGTCCAACTCAATATTTATGAAACATAATACATAAAATTGTGGAAAACAATTCCTATGTGGGAAATATGGTTCATAGGTTCTGGGTTCAAATGTTCAGAGGTTATGGGGTTCAAGAGTTCAGAGGTACAGGGGGGTGGAATGGCAAATTATCCAAAACCTTTCAGCTTTCAGCCTTGAGCTTTGAGTCTTCTCTTAGGCAACTCACAATAATAAACCTATGAACTTCTGGACTTATGACCCATTGAACTCTTTTTCAAGACTATTCATGAAACGGTCTGGCTGTGCGCAGGCTTTCATACAGTGCAATACCGGCAGCGGTGGAAAGGTTTAATGATCGGATATCAGACGTGATGGGTATGTGATAGCTTGCAGCGGCGTATTTTCGCAGGATATTTTCAGGAAGTCCACGGGTTTCCGATCCGAATATCAAAAATAGGCGCCGTGGGCAGATCATGGTCCAGAACGATTTAGACCCTCTTTTGGAAAACACCGCCACCTCATCCTTCTGCGGCGCTGTATTTTCCAGGAAATCGTCAAAATTATCCCAGACTGTCAGCCTAACATTTTCCCAGTAGTCAAGACCGGCTCTTTTGACCTCACGGCTTTTAAGCGAAAATCCCAGGGGCTTGACGAGGTGCAGGCAGGCATCCGCTGCCAGGCAGGTGCGACCGATATTGCCGGTATTCCAGTGAATTTCCGGTGCGACCAGAACAATATGGCGCTCCAAGGGGGGGTAATTGTTATGTGGGAGATTTATACTCAATTTTCTCTAAATAACTAAAACTGATTGGTTTCAACTTACAGGCTCAAAGTTCAGGTTTCAAAGGTTATATCCGATGGGTATTGACCTTCAAATTGATAAGGAATAACAATTCCATTGGGTGAAACAGATTTGCAAATCTGACAATGACAGATTCAGTATGATATGATCTGTCTATTGATTATTCAACCCGGAACCCTGAACCTCTCAACCCATTTTAAAGTTTTTTACCACAATACGGGCAGTAGAAGAATCCCCGGCTGACCGGTTTGCCGCAGAATTTGCACAGAAGCCTGGTTTTTTCCTCATTGGGCGATTGACGATATTCGAATCTATTCTCTGTTATTTGGCATTGATTGCATATTGTGAAGGGCTCACCCTTTTTGACTCTCACCACCGGGATAAAAAATATATTCAGGTAATGGTCGATTCGCGTCTTATAGGCTTGCTGCATGCCACAAACAGTGCACTGCCGGGGGTAATCTTCAATTATTCTCGTTTTGGGGGATATACCGGCAATGAAAAAAAACATGCTAGAAGTTCCTCGGTTTGCAAATAACCTCGCGAATTCGCATATCAAAAAAATTATTCTGGTGGGCCGGTTTTAAGACCAGAGCGGCATCGGCCCCGCTGCCGGAACCACCGATGGAAACGATATCCTCACCGGAAAGTGTACCGGCATCGGCTGCCATAATGGCCACCTCGACCGCCACCTTGGTGCCCTGACCAAAAAGGCGCAGCGTATCGGCGATCAGCAGCACCGGATACACACCGGAATGTTTTTTAGCCACTGAGCGTTCGACTCCTGATAGCGCATGGCTGGAGGCAATCACCCGAACTCCCTTGTCCTCGATATCCTTCCTGACTTCGTCTTCCATCCGGTTTTTGAAAGGCTTCTTAAAGCCGCAATGGTATGTGACCACCGTTAATTTGAAGCCACTGAATACCTCCATGGCTTTGTAGGCGGTATTGCCGGTCGAAGATGCGACTACGGCCTCCTTTAATCCAAGGTTTCGTCCTCTGTCAGCGGCCAATTTCAGGGTTTGGTCCGTATTGACTTTGCCATGTTTGTCGAAGTACATATATCCCTCCTTTTTTAATCCACAGATTTCGCAGATTAAACGGACTATATTTAATGAGCGGCGGATTTTACGAAATCTGTCGGGTTTAATTCTCCGCAGTTTACCGGGTTCGGCTATAATTTGTCCTTAATCGATACCCTGTGGCTTGCTGCGGCGAAATCCATTTAGCCCCATTGTTAATGATTTAACTCCAGAAGAAATCCATTTTATAAAAAATATCCCAAATCAGGTCAAATACTATATTGATTTAAATTAAAAAATGGATTATTGATATTAGTTTAAGCATTAAAAAATCATGGAACTTTTAAATCGATCATAAAAAGGATCTGGAAATGGAAATTACGCAGAAAGAGGAAAATGGGATTGTCTCGATTGATATAAAGGGGCGATTGGACGCAGATTCTTCTCCGGAAGCCGAAAAAGTCGTCAAGGAGGCACTTGCGGGGCAATCAACCCGAGTTTTATTCAATTTAAGTGCCCTGGAATATCTCAGCAGTGCCGGACTCAGGGTGCTATTGAGTGCGGCTAAAGAAATTCGGCGCCGGGAAGGCAAAATTGTCCTGTGCTCCCTAAACGAGTTTGTAAAGGAAATTTTTGAAGTCAGCGGTTTCCAATCTCTAATCCCAATCGTCGATTCCGTCGAATCCGGAATTGAAGTTCTATCATAGTGTTATCAGGTGTTTTGTCTTGCCGGACTGCTTAAACGAACGGTATCGGCCATTTTTCACCGGGAGTCTCTTTGATGGGAAATAATAACTCAGATACTGAGTCCATTTTGCTGGTTGACGACAACCCTACCAATCTGCAGGTTCTTTTTCAGACCCTTGAAGGTGTCGGGTGCAAACTGCTGATTGCCAAAAATGGAAACGGAGCCCTGGCCATTGCCGGCAAAGCGCGGCCGGATTTGATCCTGCTTGACATTATGATGCCTGATATCGACGGCTATGAGGTTTGCCTACGGTTAAAGGCCGTTCCCGCCACCGCGGGTATCCCTGTAATTTTTCTATCAGCCCTGGGGGAAACCGAAGACAAAGTAAAAGGGCTGCATCTGGGCGCTGTTGACTATATCACCAAACCCTTTCAACCTGACGAGGTGATTGCCCGGGTAAATACCCACCTGACCATCCATCGTCTCAAGCGTGAAGTCGAAAAGCAAAAAGATCAAATCGAGCATGAGTTGGAAGTGGTTTCTGAAGTTCAGCGCAAGTTGCTGCCCAAAAAACTGCCGGAAATTAACGGATTCAAGTTGGCCGCACACTATGAAACCAGCCGGTATGCCGGTGGGGATTACTATGACATCATCGAAATTCCAAAAAATCGCTGGGGATTTCTAATTGCCGATGCAGAAGGGCACAGCGCTCCAGCAGCGGTTTTGATGGCCATGACATGCGCTCTTTTTCGAGCCTATCCGAATTCTGCCGATGACCCGGCTGCCGTATTGTATTACCTCAACCAGCATCTTTGCAAGGTAGCCGATCCCAGTTTTATGACCGCACTTTATGCGGTTTATGATCCCGATCAGAAAACAATGCGAATAGCCCGGGCCGGCCATCCACTGCCGATGATCTACCAGTTATCCGAAAAAAAGACCTTCGAGTTGGACTGTCCCGGTGTTTATCCGCTGGGGATAGAACCCTATGAAATTGAGATCCCCGTAACCGAAACAAAATTAATGGCGGGCGATCGCTTCCTCGTGTATACGGACGGCCTTTCCGAGCGATTCAATGCCGCGGGGGAAACCTACGGCGAAGAACGCCTTCTCAAGCCACTCGCTACCGGCCAGGCCACCTCCCCGCAAGATGTTGTTGCCGCAATCATGGGTGATGTCGAGCAATTTGCCGGGGATCTCCCGGCCGATGATGACCAGGCACTTCTTTTGGGTATCGTTGAATAAAGATTCGAGACCGTTCTAACTTACCTTCTCTTGCCAGAATCTCCATGATTTTTGTCATTGCTGAAAGACCCGGCTATTAGGGGGATACCAATCGCCGGCAGGCTTTGTTTTGGTCATTGAATACTGTAATCTGGAATTTATTTGATATTTGTGCTTAATATTTGGGAATTATTTAACCGTAATAAATCACTAACGATATATTTCTAGGATTTCTGAAACGTTTTCGCCCTTCAACAAGCCATTTATCCTTGACAGATTCTGTGAAGTTGTCTATAAGACTCCACTTCGGCCTGATCATCAAGCTCAATTTATTTTTTGCAGCAGTATCGTATTAAGAATCGGGTCGGCAGGAGTTTTTATGGGCCAAGGGTTGGAAAAAATTTTAGCACAAAAAAAATCTGTCATTGTAAAAAAATGGTTTGACTTGACTGCTCAAACCTATGCCCCGGATACTGCTGAATTTTTGAAAAGCAATCAGGATCAGTTTGCCAACCCGGTTGGCGGCACCACGTTAAATGGTCTCAAGGGCTTGCTGGACCAGCTTGAACACGGCATGGATCCTGAGATCATCACCTCCCATCTGGACCCGATCATCAGGATTCGGGCCGCTCAAAATTTTACCCCCTCTCGAGCTACCGCATTCATCTTATCTTTAAAAAAGGTTCTTCGAGAGAATCTGACCAAAGAGCTTCGCGATAGCAGCTTTGCCGCAGAATTAATCGCATTTGAATCTAAAATCGACCAGCTATGTTTGATGGCGTTTGATATATATATGCAGTGCAGGGAAAAGATTTTTCAAATCAGTGCAAATGAAACAAGAAACCGGACATTTAGAGCATTTGAACGCGCCGGTCTGATTTCGGAGACACTCGAGGAACCCTGAACTATTGAATATTGAAGATTTATGGTTGTCGCTTTGCTCCGCGATTTCTAAAACCGTGTTATTTAATTCCATAAATTGATAATTTACCAATAAATATTCAGATTAAATTAACGGCCTATAATTCGTTGATAATAATCTAATTAACCGGTTCTTTGGCCCTGCTGAAAAAAACGTTGAATGGCGAAGATCCACCAACACATGACCAAATATAAATAACTCCTGAAATCAGGACTATTTTTGCGGCAAATCGGAAGCCACCGAAATTTTATTCAAGGTTTCGGCGGCAAATTCGAGATGTTAATTTACAGATTGAGGCTTCTGCGCGAGTTTAGATAACGTGAAGCCTTCAAGTGAGGTTCTGGCCAATGAATGCAAGGTACATGTTTTCACTCATCGTTGTTATTGCGCTGTTTTTAATTGCATGGGCAGGCACGGCGATAGGACTGCAGGTTGTTTTTGGAATTATTATTCCTTACCTGGCATTGCTCACTTTTATCGTGGGTTTTGCCTACAAGGTCATGGGTTGGTCGCGTTCGGCGGTACCCTTTCGGATCCCCACAACCGGCGGTCAGCAAAAATCGCTGCCCTGGATCAAGCATTCCATGCTCGATTGTCCGACAACCAAATGGCAGGTGGTTGCCCGCATGGCGCTGGAAATATTGACCTTCAGATCGCTGTTTCGCAACACACGCATGCGGTTAAAGGAAGGCTCGAAAATTTCCTATCAGCTGGAGATATTTTTGTGGCTGGGGGCCCTGGCTTTCCACTACGCCTTTCTGGCTGTCCTCGTGCGACACCTGCGGTTTTTTACGGATCCGGTGCCGTTTTTGATTACCCTGGTGGAAAACGTCGACAGTTTTTTCCGGGTTGAAATTTTATATCCGGGCATTCAGTTCGGCTTACCGGGCGTATTCTTATCCGGCATTGTACTGTTAGCCGCCGTAGCCTACCTGTTGTCGCGACGCCTTTTCATTCGCCAGGTTCGCTATATCTCCCTGGCAAGTGATTATTTCCCGCTGTTTTTGATATTCGGTATCACCTTAACCGGCATTCTGATGCGCTATTTCGCTAAAATCGATGTGACCGCCGCCAAAGAACTCACCATGGGCCTGGTGACGTTGCGGCCCACCATTCCCGACGGTGTGGGAGCGGTTTTTTATATCCATTTGTTTTTCGTCAGCGTTTTGCTGGCCTATTTCCCATTTAGTAAATTGATGCATCTGGGGGGAATTTTCCTGAGCCCAACCCGCAACCTGACCACCGATACCCGGGCCAATCGACATATCAATCCCTGGAATTACCCGGTTCCGGTTCACACTTACGAAGAATATGAAGATGAATTCCGAGATAAAATGATAGAGGCTGAATTGCCTGTTGATAAGATGCCGGCAGAAGTTCCTGCCGAAGAGCCGGCAGCGGTAGAAGAAAAGCCAGCGGAAGAATAAGGAGCAAAATATGGCCGACGAAATACCCAAACCTGAAGAACTCATCCAGATCGACCATCGTCCTCCCAATACGGACTGGATGGAAACCCCGATTGATATCCGCAAGGGGATGTACTGTTACGCATCGAACCCGAAAAGTGTTGAATATGTCGGGCTGCCCAATGCCAGAGCCTGGAACCCGGTCGAAGATGATTGGCAGCTGCCTGAAAACTGGCAGGAGATCATCCATAATGGTTTTAAAGAGCGCCTTGAGAAATTTCGATCCTTCAAGGTGTTTATGGATATCTGTGTGCGCTGCGGCGCCTGCGCCGACAAATGCCACTATTTTATCGGCACCGGTGATCCTAAAAACATGCCGGTGGTTCGAGCCGAACTGTTGCGTTCCGTCTATCGCAATGATTTTACCCGGGCCGGTAAAATACTGGGCAAACTCAACGGTGCCCGCCCCATGGGACTGGATGTGCTGAAAGAGTGGTGGTACTACCTGTTTCAATGCTCAGAGTGCCGGCGCTGCTCGGTGTTTTGTCCCTACGGAATCGACACGGCCGAAATTACCATCATGGGCCGGGAGCTGTTGAATCTGATCGGACTGAATATCGACTGGATTGCAACGCCGGTGGCCAACTGCTACCGCACCGGCAACCATCTAGGTATTCAACCGCATGCCTTTAAAGATATGCTCGACTTTTTTGTGGATGACATCGAGGATATTACCGGTGTGCATGTAGAGCCGCAGTTCAACAAAAAGGGCGCCGATATTTTATTCATTACGCCTTCCGGGGATGTTTTTGCCGATCCCGGCACTTACACCTGTGCGGGCTACATGATGCTCTTCCACTTCTTAAAGGAAAAATACGGCTTTGACATCACCTGGAGCACCTATGCATCCGAGGGCGGCAATTTCGGTTTTTTTACTTCCCATGAAACCATGAAGCGGCTCAACTCCAAAATGTATGCCGAGGCCAAGCGGCTGGGTGTCAAATGGATTCTGGGCGGCGAGTGCGGTCATATGTGGCGGGTCATCAACCAGTACATGGATACCATGAACGGTCCGGCCGATTTCATGGAAGTGCCGGTCAATCCCGTCACCGGGACGGTATTTGAAAATGCCAGATCAACCAAAATGGTGCACATCACCGAGTTTACCGCTGATTTGATCAAGCACGACAAACTCGACCTGGACCCCAGCCGCAACGATCATTTGAAGGTGACCTTCCATGATTCCTGCAACCCTGCCCGGGGCATGGGGTTATTTGATGAGCCGCGTTATGTTATCAATAATGTTTGCAACCATTTTTATGATATGCCGGAAAACACCATCCGGGAGAAAACCTTTTGCTGTGGCAGCGGTTCGGGATTAAACGCCGGCGAAGACATGGAATTGAGGTTGACCGGCGGACTGCCCCGGGCCAATGCCGTTAAATATGTCCACGAAAAGCACGGGGTGAACATGCTGTCGACCATCTGCGCGATTGACCGGGCGGCGCTGCCGGCCCTGACGGAATACTGGGTTCCCGAAGTGGATGTCGCCGGCGTGCATGAACTGGTGGCCAATGCCCTGAACCTGCCCGGACAAAATGACAGAACCGTGGATTTACGTGGTGAAGATATACCGGGATTAGAGGGTGATTCGGAGGAAGAAACTGATGAAGGATAAAAAATTTATCGTTGCCGGTGTGATCATTTTCATCGTTATCGCTACTTTCCCCTTCTGGTTCAGCCGGGGAAAAGCGGCGCCCGCACCGGAGCTCCAACTGACGGAAAAAGCAAAAGCTGCCAAAGTATGTGTGCGGTCCGCCGAGTATATGAAGGCTGAGCATATGCAGCTGCTGGATCTTTGGCGGGATACGGTGGTGCGGCGCGGCGATAGAATTTATGTAAGCCCCAGCGGCCAGGAATACGACATGAGTCTGTCCAACACCTGTTTGGATTGCCACTCCAATAAAGCCGAGTTTTGCGACCGATGCCACGATTATGCCTCGGTGCGACCCTATTGCTGGGATTGTCATATCGATAACCCGAAGGAGAAAACGTGATGGATAGCAGCAGACGACGCGTTTTGCAGTTACTTGGACTTTCGTCTCTGGCTCTGACGGCCAAGCCCGTTTTCAATGCGTTTGCCAAAGAACAAGGGCACGCTGAAAAACCCAAAGCGGTCATCAAAGAGAGTGAAAAGGCCTTAAAAGCAAAACAATGGGCCCTGGTCATTGATACGCGGAAATTCCATTCTGAAGCAGACCTGGAACCGCTGGTGGAAGTTTGCCACCAAATTCACAACGTGCCCCATCTGGCGAACAAACGCCATGAAATCAAATGGATTTGGGGCGCCCACTACCACAACGCCTTTCCGGGCAAAGCCGGCCGGTTTTTAAGTGAAGAAGTCGAACACAAGCCGTTTCTCGTGCTTTGCAACCATTGCGAAAACCCGCCCTGCGTGAGGGCCTGCCCGACCAAAGCAACCTTTAAGCGGGAATCGGACGGCATCGTTCTGATGGATTTTCACCGCTGCATCGGATGCCGGTTCTGCATGGCGGCCTGTCCGTTCGGCGCCCGCAGTTTCAACTACCGGGATCCGCGTCCGTTTATCGCAAACACTAACAAAGAATTTCCGACTCGGATGAAAGGTGTGGTCGAAAAATGTAATTTCTGTGCCGAACGACTGGCTGTTGGTAAACTGCCGGCCTGTGTCGAGGCCGCCGAAGGTAAACTTCATTTCGGCGACCTGTACGATCCGCAGTCGGAAGTCCGGGAACTCATCAAAACCCATTACACCATTCGCCGCAAACAGCAATTGGGAACAGAACCAGCTGTTTATTACATCGTGTGAGGTCATTATGCTTGAATTAGCAATCAAAGGAAGTAAAAAATACTATGGATGGATGGCCTTTTTACTGGCCATCGTCGGGGTCGGCTTTTTGCTCTACCTGAGACAGCTCGATTTCGGGCTGGGCATCACCGGTTTGAGCCGGGATACCTCCTGGGGATTTTATATCGCCAATTTTACCTTTCTGGTCGGCGTGGCCGCCGGAGGTGTTATGGTGGTATTGCCATATTACCTGCATGACTACAAAGCCTATGGCAAAGTAACGATACTGGGTGAATTTCTGGCCATTGCCTCGGTGCTGATGTGCGTGACCTTTATCCTGGTAGACCTCGGGCAACCCAGCCGGATTTTCAACGTTTTTATTTATTTTTCACCCAAATCCGTCCTGTTCTGGGACACGATCGTTTTAAACGGCTATTTGTTCCTGAATATCGTTATCGGCTGGAACGTATTGGAAGCCGAGCGCAACGGCATTCATTATCAAAAATGGTTAAAGCCCCTGATCTATATTTCAATCCCCTGGGCCGTCAGTATCCATACTGTGACGGCCTATCTTTATTCCGGCCTGCCGGGACGGGGCTTCTGGATGACCGCTATTTTGGCGCCCCGCTTTCTGTCTTCGGCGTTTGCCGCCGGACCGGCCCTGCTGATCCTGCTATGCCTGATTATCCGCCGGGTGACCGATTTTGATCCGGGTCGGGCGCAGATACAATCTCTGGCCAAAACCGTGGCCTACGCCATTTGCATCAATGTATTTTTCTTTTTGTGTGAAGTCTTTACGGCCTTTTACAGCAATATTCCCGAGCACATGGACCACATAAAATATCTGTTTGTCGGCCTGCACGGGCATGGGGCCTACGTGCCCTGGATGTGGGCATCTTTCTCCCTGATGATCATCGGCATCATTCTAACGGTCAACCCCGTCACCCGCAAAAACGAGGGAGTTCTGGCGGTGGCCTGTGTTCTTATTTTTGCCGGGACCTGGATCGACAAGGGGCTGGGCATGATTGCCGGCGGATTTACCCCGACACCGATGCATGAAATCAATGAGTACATCCCCTCGATACCAGAAATCGGAATCGCACTGGGGGTGTGGGCCCTGGGATTTCTGGTGTTGACGGCCCTGTTTAAAATTGCCGTGGGTGTCAAAGAGGAAGTGCACGGTTAAAAATTAAGACAAAAACAATATAAAAAACCCTGAACCATCCGGTCCAGGGTTTTTTTTCTGGCTGCAATTCGAAGTAGCGAAAAATGGCCTCCGAAAACACTATCCTGTCAAGGCCAATTGAAAACGCTTTTACTCGAGTATATTATGGATTAGAGGGTCACCCCCGATCTGGATCGGCAGCCCGGCATCTCTCCATGACACGGATGGATGTTCCTGGTTGTTTGTATATCTGCCGGGAAATCCCCGGTATCCATTATAAGCGTTGCTATAGGTGGTGCCTTCAAAACCGCCGCGGCCGCTTTTGCCGTCCGGCTGGTCAATCTCGTATATGGTTTTAAATAGTGAGGTGTCAAAATCGCGTTTGCCCGAACGCCCGCCACTGCGGCACATCAAAATTATGGTATCAAAATCTGCGGCAAGGGCGTTTATTTGACCGCTATAATCTTTGTTCGGTATCATGCTGTAACTGGCTTCGTCCCAATTTAGGAGAGGAATATAATATGCGATCTTGGTTGTGGCGATGGACTTGACTTTGCTGACCGGCAAAAAAACAGAACGCAGACGTTCGCCCTTTTCAACTTTAAATTTGAGATATCGGCCTCCCATCCGCAATTTTACTTTCCCGTTATATGGCAGCAGCACCTTGTCCGATACGGTTACGATTTCGTCTACTTGAGCAGGGGCGCCCAGCCAGTAGTATTCGGCCCCGGTCCTGACATCAACAATAGCGATATTTGCGCTTTCACCCGTTAACGGATCCATCCCGTCGGCATACGCATCAAATGCCTGATCGGCAGTAATCGGTATATTGACACCCGCCTCGTCTGCTTGTGCATTTCCGATCACAAGCATAAACGCCATCAAGATTCCAATCGAAATTGATTTAAAATTTTTTTTCATCTTCTTTCTCCTTTTTATTTTCTAGTTCATTACTTTTCCATGACTTAGCGACGGAAAATCAGATTGAATTAAACTAGCCCCCTAGTTTGGCATCACCTCCCATCCGATAATTTAATTTTATTTTTTGTACTTTTGAGCCTTCAACACGGACGTGGCTCCACCGGCCAGGAAATAGTAGTTTTTGTAGCCGTTGGCTACCAGGTAGTATTCCAGCCAGCGAACCTGCTTTCCGACCTGATCAAAAATGAGCAGCGTTTTATCGCGTTTCACCTTTTTCTCGACAAAGTTTGGTATAAATTTGTCCAGCGGTATCTTTTTGACTTTCTTTAATCCTTTAATTTTTGCGCTGCGTTGGATGTGATCCCGAACATCGATGACCAGACTATTTTTAGACTTGGTCGTTGATTTGAATTTTTTAATCGGCAGACATTTTTTCTTAAAGGCGGCTTTGGGAATTAGCTGTTTGTCGGGATCAACCAGCTCTTTGCCGAGCAGCAGCGTTTTTTTAGGATAGGTGGAGGCCCAGATCGGGATTCCCGCATCATAGACGTAGCAATTATTTATGCCGGCTGCCAGGGCCTTGCGGGTCGCTTCGTAAGACTTCAGGCAGGTAATCCCGTTGCAGTAAAATGCGATCTTCTTATCGGGATTGAAGCTGCTTAGTTCTTTGACCCTTTCGGTAAAATTCTTACTTGAAAGCGGAATATGAACGGCGCCTTCCGGGTGGATAACATCATATTCTATTGAAGAGCGCACATCCACAATGATAGCCTTGTCTACTTCGTATTGTTTGAAAAGTGCTTCCGATTCGATGGGCGGTACCGTGGGGTAGTCCTTGCGATGCGGAAACTCAAGGGCAGCCGAAGATACGGCCAGCCCCAAAACCAATGCCGGTACCAATAGCGATGCAATCGATCTGGTCCAAACCCGTGATGATATTTTTATTCTGAATTGTTTCATGATGCCTCCTGGCTTTTATTGAATTTGACAACCCGGCCTCAGGACTGCATTGACAAGTAATCTACCGGATTGATGCTGTCTTGCTCCCTCCCGGCTACCGGATATTGGGAAATATGGAAAGGTCCACGCCCATGGCGTCACCGATTTTTTTGTTGAGCACCAGTTTGGCTCTTTTATTCTGGACGATGGGTATTTCCGATGGCGATTTTCCGTCTAGAATTTTCAAGGCCGTCGCCGCGGACCACTGCCCCTGTTCTTCAGCGACTTTGATTACCCCGACCAGGGCATAGGGAATCATGAAGTCGTAGCACGCGCCGGTTGGAATCCTGGTTTTGGCCCTTACGAATGCTTCGAGTTCTTTGGCATGGTCATTGTAAAGGCCGCCGTCGCTGGCGATAATCAGCATGTCAACCTCCTTTTGGAGCTTGACGAAACCGGATTTCCAGTCTGAGTAGTCTTTGGCATAATATGTTTTGACTTTAATACCGAAAATCTTCTCATAATTTTCAGCTTCCTTTTTGGCGGTTAGAATATCGGGGCCCAGAAAACCGATCCGATCCCCTTTGGCCCAGAGCTGCATCTGTTCGATGAGCTGGGGAATGGGCGCCACTTCAACCATTCCGGTAACATTTGAATAGGGGTATCCATACACTGAAGCATCCCAGTTAACGCCGCAGAAAACGATCGGCAGATCGGCATCCCTGAAGTACGGTTTGACCATGAATTTGGAAGCATTGTCATCCGCTGCAATGACGACATCCGGTCTGAACTGTTCAATGACTTTTTTTGCCTTCTGCGCGGCCTTTTTCTTAAAGGCAGTATCGGCGTTGCGCTTGGTATTCATTCGAATAATTTTTAACCGCGCGCCGCTGCCCCGGAGCCCGCGCTGAATCCCTTTGGTAATCCCGTCACTCCAGGCATACCCTTCGTGATAGGAGTCGATGAAAAGGACTTTCTTTCCGCTAAAGTTCTTGGATACGGAATTCCCTGAAAAGAACAATCCCAATAAAATACATATTAAAAGTGCGATTAATTTTTTCATAATTATTTCCCTTTGATCTTTCTTATTGTCCATTCATCCTGCTGCCGAAGCGACTGTTCGTATTCTCTGCTTCTAATTTTTCATGATACTTGTGAAATGGTTACCAACATGACTGCCTCATATTTTCGGCACGAATAAAATTAACCAGTCGATAAACATTTAAGCAAGCTGCTGCATTTTCCGGGCCGCCTTCACCGGGGCCTTGATTTTTTTGACTTGCTTCAGGGATTTAACTTTACCCTTCTCGACCGCTAATTTCTGCTGATTGGTAGCCGCTTCGACGGGCTTCATCCTATCCGCATTCTGCAATTTCTCTGCCACTGACTTTCGGGGCTGCACATCTTCGGCCAGTTTAAAGGCCTCAACGGACGCGGCCAGCTTTTGGGAAGTACCGGTCAGCCGTTTGATGGCCAGAGACGCCTGGCGACTGGATGCCAGGTTGTGGGAGCTGACCTCGCCCATCTGTTCCATATTTTTCGTGATGCTTTCCGAGGCCGCAGCCTGGTCGGTCGCAGCCCTGGAGATTGACTGGATCAACTCGGCCAGCCTGGATGAAACTGTTTCGATTTCCTGTAGCTTTTGGTGGGCGTTTTCAGCCAGGTTGGAACCTTCCACAACCCGCTGGATACTTTCTTCCAAACTGCTTCCGGCTTCACTGATTTCGCCCTGAATGTTTTTAATGAGGGTATCGATTTGCTTGGTGGCGTTGGTCGAACGTTCGGCCAGGCGTTGAACTTCTTCGGCCACCACCGCAAATCCGCGACCGGCATCACCTGCCATTGCGGCCTGGATAGATGCGTTTAAGGCAAGGATGGATGTACGATCTGCAATGTCGTTGATGAGCTGGACAACATTGCCGATCTCTTGCGAACTCTCACCTAGACGTTTAATCGAGCGTGCTGTCTCCTGAACATTTTCACGTATTGCATTCATCGCCTTGTTGGTTGACAGAACCGCTTCGGCACCCTCTTGAGCATTCAGGGTAGATTTTTCAGATACGGCCGAGGACTGGACGGCATTTTCAGCGACGTTTCGAATAGAACCGGCCATTTCGTTAATATCCCTGATCGTCTTTGTAACCTGCTCGGCCTGCAATTTGCTGGCTTTAGAAAGCTGGGCGGTTGATGAATTAACATCACGTGTAGTAGATGTAACCTGATTGGTGGCCTGCTTAACATTTTTTACAACCCCACTGAGCTGCTCGGCCATGGTATTGAAGGAGTCGGCAATGGCACCGGTCACCTCCGCCGTCACTTCGGCGCGACTGGTCAGGTCGCCCTCTGCCAGCCCGCTAATTTCCTGCAATAGCTTCATAATTGAAGCTTGAATAGCATCGCGCTCCTCCCGGCTTTGAATCAGGACCAGGGTGTTGTCGAGCATGGCGTTCAAACTGGTGGCCATTTCTCCGATTTCGTCCCACGAATTAACTTTGACGCGGGCGCTGAAGGTACCCATTCCTATTTCCGAAAACAGGTTCATGATGCGGCGTACCGGACGGACAATTATCAGACGAGAGGTGGCCCAGATCGCGATAACCAGGATCAAAAACGCAGCCGCTGATATATAGAGGATTTTTTGAACCACCGCATTGACCGGTGCAATGATCTCTTCTTCGTCAACAGCCATGGCGAGCATCCAGCCCCCGGTTTTGATGGGAGAGAAAACAAAATACTGGCTTTCATCATCTAAGGGACTCAGCGCTTTACTAATACCTTTTGTTTTGGAAGCAAAATATTTTCCAAATATAGCATTGTATTCCTCAAGCTCTGCGAGTTTGTCGCCGGGACTAATGGGCCAGGAATGTTCACCGGTTAAGGTCACGAACTGTCCTTCACGACTAAGAAGGAAAAGACTGGCGCTGGCATAAGGTTTAAAATTATTTAAGTTCTCATTCAGCATGCCCAGGGACTGGTCGACTCCGACAATCCCCTTGAATTGTTCGTCAATAACAAGTGGATATGATATTGAAATCATCGGAATATTTTGATTGGTGAAGGGCTCACTGTAGAACAAATATTCTTCAGCTTTTGCATTGATCAACGAAAGCTCCTGCCACCGGTCCCGTGTACTTTTATACGATTTACTTCCCGCTACATCTTCCGAAGGTGTCAGTAGAATCACGTCACGGGTCACACCGTCCTGCCAGTACCAGTATGGCACGAAGCGCCCGTCATCGGTGTACAGCACCCGGTCGCTGTAGCGTTGATCCTGACCGTCGGCATCGGGTTCATAGTTGATATAAGCGCCCATTATGTTTGGAAAGCGCTGCAGAAGATCTTTGGCGTATTTCAAGGATGGCAGCCGACTGCCGAAAAATCCATTGGTCTGGGCAACTGCCATCGACAGGGCGACCGAACCCAACTGCAGGTTCTCTTTGTTGGATTGTTCAGCGATATTGTCCAAATTGGCCTGCATGATTCGCATGCGGTCGGCGATAATTGAATCACGGTAGGCCAGTGTGACAACCCCGGTAACTGCCGCAAGAATCAAGAACACCGTTAATACGACAACCGCCTGGAGTTTGGTGCCGACTCCCAGCCGCGGTCGAAAACTGATTTTTTTGGGAAAGGGCAGCTTTTTCAAATACCCTGTAATTTTAGAAATTTTTAATTTCTGCGGACCTTTTTCTGATTTTAATTTATTAAACACGTTTGCCTCCTCTAAAGTAGGATATGCGTACTTGTTATTACTTACACTAGTTCAGTGTTCCATATCGGCCTGACTGTCAGCCAGCCAGTCGTTCTTCCGGTTCGCAGGTTGAAACTTCCGCTAAAAGCCGGGCGACATTGGCCAGCAACTCTTCCTCGTCAAATGGCTTCGTCAAATACTCATCGGCACCCTGTTTCAGCCCCCAGAATCTATCGCTCACCAGCGCTTTGCTGGTCAGCATGATAATTTTGATGTTCCGGGTTGAAGGTGTCGTTTTTAACTGCCGACACACCTGAAATCCATTTTTCTTCGGCAGGATAATGTCTAAAATGATCAAGTCGGGATCTTCTCGCACCGATTTTTCCAGCGCTTGTTCGCCATCAATTGCGGCGATGACCTGATATCCGTTTACCTGAAGCAGATTCGATATTTGGCGCAGATAAGTCGGGCTGTCTTCCACTACTAAAATTTTTGGGACGCTCACTTTTTCCTCCAATATTGCCGGCTATTTTAAATCCGGAAAATTCTTCTACTTAAAAGGCAGAAGCGGTTTCCGGACAAAAAATAGCCGGATTCTTCCGACGCCATCGGTGCAAACGGAATGGAAGGGTTGGCCTTAGGCTGATTTTATTGCCAACCCTTCGTTCCCGGAAGTTGATATTTATCGTTTAATAAATTGGTCGATACCTTCATCCTGCCACACTTTCATGGTCTTTTCGTCCTTCGATTCAATTTTAACGCCAATGGCATTGACCGGAACATCGTGCCGTTTCTGAATTTCTATCCAATTCTTTTTTATAGCTGGGTCGAGGCCCATTAAATCACCTCCCTTTTTTGGGGTTCCAACAATAACTCCTCAACAGTTAAAGATTTAAAGCGATCGGGTGCTTGCGGTCCCACAACGGCGATCGCAGTTTGACCAAGCGCATTTCCCAAAGTGTTTTCGGCAAGCGACTGCAATTTCTTAATGCTGATGGCTTCGATCGCAGTCAAAATTTCTTCATCAGAAATTTGTCTGTTAAAATATAGCTCCTGGGCTGCTATGCGATTCATGCGGGTATTTGTGCTTTCTCCGGAAATCAGGTGCTGCCCTCGAAGCTGCATTTTGGTTTTCCAAAGTTCTTCCGCATCTATCTGCTGAATACCGGAGATCAACTTCGCAAGCTCTTCAACCACCATGCTCAGTACTTGAAGAATATTTTCCGGTGCCGTACAGCCTTCAACAACCAGCATCCCATCTTCGCGATAAGCATGGTATTCAGAGCCTATGTGATATACGACTCCATGCTTTTCACGGACCCGGCGATATAACCTGGAGCTGATTCCGCCTCCCAGGATATTATTGAGAATATGCATTCCGTACCGATCCGGATCAGAATAGCGGGGGGCCCGGATTCCCATGGAAAAATAATATTGAGATACCGGCATATGCTTGAGGGTCATACCGGACCGGTAGGCCGGCAAATACATGATCTCAGGCCGGCTTTGACCCATCATGCGCCAGAAGGCATCCTGAACCTGGGCAACAAAATCTTCATGGTCAACATTGCCTGCGGCTGCAACGACCAAACGGTCCGGCAGATAATGCTCATGTACAAAGTAGATGACATCATCGCGGGAAAGGGATCCGACTGTTTCAGGCAGACCGGCGATGGAGCGGCCCAAAGGGTGCTCTGGCCAGGCCAGAGCTTTTAAAAGGTCGTGCGAACAGACTGCGGGCATGTCACATGCCGTTTCGATTTCTCGCAAGATGGCGATTTTTTCCCGCTCCAGCCTGTCCGGCGGAAATATCGAGTTTAGGAGAATGTCGCCTAGCAAATCCAGTGCATAAGGTAAATAATCGTCCAGCACGGTTGCATAATAGCAGGTGAAATCCCGCGCGGTGAAGGCACCCATATGACCGCCCGCTTCATCCATCAACCGGGCTATTTGAGTCGCACTGCGGCTGCTGGTCCCGCAGAACATAGCGTGTTCTGCCAGATGTGCCAGGCCGTTTTTTCCAGCGGCCTCGTTTCGCGGACCGGCATCAATCAGAAGGCCCATGGAGATGGAACGCTGTCCCGGAATTTTTTCTGTCACGATCCGGATGCCGTTTTCCAACATGGTTTTTTGATACCGGCCTTTTGCGGTGCTAGAACCCGGCGAAGTTTTAATATTTGTCGATCCAGATCCTTCACAAGTTTCCCGGCAGGAACATGTTGCGGTCGTTTTCCGACATTCAGAAGCTGCTCCGGTCAGGGTGCCTGAATTCAATAATTTGGATCCGCTATATAGTCCGGTGTTATTCATGACAAATATTGTTTGAACCCTTTAAAATTTTTTCGATATCGGCGACGACCAGAATACCATGCTCCCATTCGTATACGCCTTTGGTCTGGATTTTATCGCCAACCCAACGAGGGGATAACGGCGTAGATTCAATTGGAAGCGCGATCATACGAACCGGCGGCGTCATCCGCAGCATCATGCGATGCGGACTCAATGGAGTTTCATTTGATTGTGAAGTTCGGACCACAATTAACCGCTGACTTTTCCGAGAGGTAAGCGGCCGTGGCTCCCAAAACGCCTCTAACGAAACAACCGGCATTATGCAATTGCGCCATTGGGCGACGCCATCGACATGCGAAGGTGAAAAAGGAACCTGCAGTACCGACGCATCCATCAGGATATCTTCCACCTGACTTAAACTAAATAAGAAGAATACCTTGCGACCGGAAATCTCCGAAATTCGGGCCGGGAAAATAAGCACCCTCCTTATTGACGATGTTAAATCTTTATTTGCATGCATTTTTGGACCTTGTCATCTAAACTTGCTGCTAGCGGTTGAGCCTTACTCAGAAGAGAACTATTTTCAGATATCGGCATCAGCAGCTCGCTGCCATCTCCGCATACCAGGCGCTGGGAAGCTCCCGGAGTTTGATTTCGATCAGGAGCCTTGGCGCCGGTTCCCGAAAATTCTGTTCGATGCCGATCAACACGGACGATTCCTGCCGGATCTAAAAGCAAAACAAGGCGGTTCTCATATTGCAGCACACCCGGAAAACATAACTTCGAAAGTCCTTTGAAAATGGATGGAAGCATTTCGATCCGGCTGTCGTCGGCCGAAACAACCCGGTCGACGCGATCGACGATCAGACCCACAGGATTTCCTTCTACGGTCACCATGATCACCTTGCGGTTGTCTGAATCGCCGGAAAGAGGCTTTTGATCAAATAGTTCTGAAAGATCAAACAGCCTGGTTTCTTGGTCATCGATACTTTGGACCATTCGAGGGCTGTCGGCCGGCTGCTCAAAGACATTCGGCTTCATCGGCTCTATGCTGCTCGTGAGATGCAAATCAACTCCAAATTGCATTTTCCCGATCTGAAAAAGGAGCAGTTCCTTCATTTATATTCCCTTATTTTGACGATCTACTAGTCAATTGCCGTATTAATCGAACAAATTCATCATCGTTGAACGGCTTGACCACAAAGCCTTTGGCGCCCAACGAAAAAGCTTTCTCCCGGTGTTTTTCAGCCGTCCTAGAGGTTAGCATTACCACCGGAATATCTTCATATCCGGACTGAGCTCTGAAGTTGCCCAGAAATTCAAAGCCGTTCATCCGGGGCATTTCGATATCGAGCACGATCAAATTCGGCCGGCCGGCCCTTAACTTTTCCAGCGCATCCAAGCCGTCTTTAGCCGTTTGCACTTGCCATCCCTGATCTTGCATGAGCCGGGAGACAACCTGTCTGATGCTTACTGAGTCATCCACAACCATGATTTCCAGGGGCTTTTCTGCTGCGTGGCTATTGCTGATCGGTTTTGCCCGATCAGCGGATTGATGCCACAAGAGCTCTTCGATGTTCAGGATTGGAACCACCCGGCCGTCACCCAGAACAGTGGCACCGGATATGCCTTTTACGTGACGCAGGTGCGATCCCAGGCTTTTGATGACGATTTCTCTTTGGCCAACCAGGGTGTCAACCACAAGTACCGCGCGCCTGTCTCCGATCTCTACCACCAATGTCACCGGATTTTTATCGAACGCTGAAGCGTCGTTAATCCGCTGATCCGCGTTGAGCAGTTTGGCCATATGATAAAGCGGCAATACCTCATTCTTTAACCTCAAACTGTCTTGATAGGGGCCCATCACGGTATTCGGATCCAGGCGGATGATTTCGCTGATTTCATTTAGGCTGATGGCAAAAGTTTGTCCGCCGGTAGTGAACAGCAGTGCTCTGACAGTCGCCAATGTTAGCGGAATGCGAATAGTAAAGTGGGTTCCATGGCCGTCTTGCGAAGCAGTCTGAATCGAGCCCTTGAGATCCCGAATGTTTTCTTTAACTACATCCATTCCGACTCCCCGACCCGAGAGTTCACTGATTTCTTCGCGGGTGCTGAAACCGGGATAAAAAATAAATCGGGTAACATCATCATCGGTCATTTCGCTGATATTTTCAGCAAGCTGCATGTGGCGAACCCTCGATCTGATGGCTTTAAAATTTAAACCGGCACCGTCGTCCGAGATGCGGATGACGACCTGATTTCCTTCCCGGGAGGCCATTAGCTTTACGGTTGCGACAGTGGATTTTCCAAGCGCCTGCCGAATCGTGGACGGTTCAATACCGTGGTCGATGGCGTTTCGAAGCAAGTGCATCAGCGGATCCGTGATCTTCTCCCAAATTGTTTTGTCCAGCTCGATGTCTTCACCACTGATCTCCAGCTTGACCTTTTTAGCCAGATTACTGCTGACCTCACGCACCGTTTGGCGCAATCGGTTGGTGATGATAGACATCGGGGTCATGCGAACCCGCATCATTTTATCCTGAAGCTCGTGCAAAATGACCTGTTGCCGGGTGAGGTGCCCGTCAAAATCACTGTGGAGATTCGACATTTGCGTGTGAATCGCCCCGACATCTATGGCACACTCGTTCATGGTACGAATGATCAAGTTTAGTTCGGAGTAACGATCCAATTCTAGTGCATCGAATTCGTTGAAGTCGCCAACCTGCAATGCATTTCCGACTTGGACGACTGAAAACTCGGGTTTCTTTCTTAATTGTTCGAGAGCCTTGACCTCATAACTGACTTCAAGATCCCGCGCAATTTTTCGCAGTCTTTTGCGGGCTAGCTCAAGATCATTGACAGCTTCCGTGAATAATTCCATCTTTTGGTCAAACGCACTCAACGCGATGATGGTCTCACCTGTTAAATTAACCAACTCATCAATTTTTGCCGTGTCAACTCTGAGGGATTTTGCAGGGCGTGTGCCCGGCGGGGAGGCAGTATCCAATGACGGGGTTGGTTCGGGGGAAACCGGGCCCTCTTTTTCTGCGTCAGTGGCGTTTATTTCCAAAACTTCATCCAGCATTGTCATGGTTTCAGAGTCGGTGGTTGCGGCTTCGTGTTTGTCATCCGCCGAAAGATTTGCTGCTCCCGGATTCATGATGGCTTTGAATTGATCTGTCAGGGATTGAGCTTTAGCTGACATTGCCATATGGGGTTCGGTGACAATCCGTTCCAGCATATCTGAAGAATCTTCCAGGACCCTGACTATTTCCACAGAAATTTCCCGGACGTCCTCGTACAGCCAATCTAAAAGATCCTCCAAACTATGAGCATAGGTGGAGAAGTCCTGAAAACCGATTACCGCAGCAGCGCCTTTCAGCGTATGTACGGATCGCCTGATACGCCGGATTTCTTCCCGCAGGGCAGGCGAAATTGGGATGGTTTCGCTTACCTGTTCTTCAAGTACATGGACTGATCGACCCAGCTCATTCAGGTGCTCCTCAGCTTCTTCATAAAAACTTTCAAGCAGCTCAGGTGCAATTTCATTAACGCTTTTTATCTGAGGATTGGCGACCGCCATGTGGTCTTCATCCTGGACGGGGCAGTCATCGGTAACGGCGGCAGTTTCAATGCTGTCATTTCCCGCCCCATCGCCGGATTCGTCTTCTAACCGGACCCGATCCTGGCTAGCGGGCGTGTCGTTAATTTGCCGGACTTCGTTTGCCTCACCGCTTAGCCCTTCGTGTTCGGGCACTGACGCCAAAAGCTGCTTAAACATATCATCATCTTCCGAGATGGAATGTCCTCGCATCGGTAGAAAGGCCACAGCGGTTTCTTCGAGCATAGAGCGCGCAGCGACACCGCCATTTAAGTAGTTGCGGCAGTACTCCTGAAAGCGATGAATCGTTTGATGCATTGCACTAAAGGATTCTTCCTTAAACTGCTGCTTTCCGGCGATGACTTCGTCTAGGTATTCTTCCATTTGAAAGGCGATCTGACTCAGCCCGGCTAAACCAACCATTGAAGATGCCCCCTTAATGGTGTGGACGAGCCGATGGGTTTCCTCCAGCGCTTGACTGAGGTCCGGTGTTTCCTCAAGTGACTCTAATCCACCAATCAAAGAAGGAATATAGCTTTGCACTTCTTCAATAAAGCCTTTTATCATCTCAGTATTAGGTGGCTGTGACATATATAATTTCCTTAGAACGGTTGATAAATTATCCCTGTACTATTTCCAAAATAGTCAATTCCGGCCAAATCTTCCGACAGCATGCGTTTTTACTAATTCTAAAATCGGTCATTGATTACTAGTCCGCCTCGGAATCGGTTATCCGCAGCGCGGATAGTAGCCTGTCGGTGTCTATAATATTTATGATGCTTTCCCCCGCGAGGGCCACGCCTTTAATATATTTGACAAATTCTCCTTGCCGGTATGGACTGCTTTTGATGTCGTAATTAATTTTATCCATTGAAAAAATACCCGGGGTTTTGTCGACAGCGATTCCCGTCTTCATGTCGTGGTTGTATATAATGATAAAACGACGCTCCCCTTTCACTCCCGAGGAAGGAATTCTTAAAAAAGCTTTTAAATTTACAAATGAGATGATTTCACCGCGGACATTGCTGATTCCCAGGATCCATTTCGGCAGATTGGGCAGTGGTGCAATTTCAGGTCGGTGCCCAATTTCAAGCGCATTGGTAAGCGGAAGCGCAAAAAAAGTACTTTCCAAAGTAAATTGAATAAATTGACTGGATCGGGATTCAATTCCACCGGCCAATTTTCCCTCTTCCTTATCTTCTTCCGGCCCGGGGGTTGTAATTCGTCCCGTTTCCCTGTCGATTTCAGCGATTACTTCATTTAGGGCAGGAGAGGTTAGATCCGTTGATGTTTTCTGAACCGGGCTTATCCCGTTTTCATATTTATTTAGTATATCCATCGGCTAGTATTTTTTCCCATTAAACGTTCGTTTCATTGCAAACTTACAAACTTTTCGCAGTGACAAGCAGCAACCCAATACCATAACCTCGGCAACCTCCCACTATAGAAGCCGGGTGGCGGTGGCCAGCAGTTCCTGTCCATCAAATGGTTTTGTCATATAGGCGTCCGCGCCCTGCTGTTCTCCCCAAAATTTATCGCTTTCCTGGTTTTTGCTGGATAGCAGGATAACCTTGACATTTTTGAACTTTTTTGAATTTTTTATTTGCCGGCAGACTTTAAATCCGTTGAGCTTTGGCATTACCACATCTAGTACAATTAGATCCGGTTTCTCGGATGCCACTTTTTTTAGGGCTTCCTCACCGTCTACAGCCGTTACTAAATCATAACCCTGTGATAAAAATGGAGCACTCATCAGCTTTAATTCTGTCGGGCTGTCATCTACAACCATGACTTTTGTATTACTCATTAAAACTCCTCCTCATTTCTTAATTGATATGTCTTTCGATCGTTGCGACCAGTTGCACCGGATCAAACGGTTTGGTCAGATATGCGGTTGAACCGGCAACTTTACCTTTAACTTTGCTGATAATGCCGTCTTTAATAGTCAGCATTATGACCGGAATTTTCTCAAATTCAGAATTCTCTTTTATAATGGATAGTATTTTATAGCCGTCCATTATAGGTAAAATTATATCCAGTAAAATTAAATCGGGTGTAGCTTCATTCAATTTGCTCAGGGCCTCTAGCCCGTCGCCGGCCTCAATTATTTCATACCCATTCTGGCTTAATGCGATGGATATGACTTTGCGGGTTGTGGTGCTGTCCTCGACAACCAGGACTTTTTTTCTTTTAACAATGACCTCCGGCGCCGTTTGAGATGGATCCGGTTTTTTTTGCACCGCGAGCAAATTGCTTGCCGACAGCGTTTTGGTGGACGCCATGTGATTCAATAAGGTCTGCAATTGAAAAGTATAAAATCGCTCCATCGGCTCGAGTTTTGCGGATTTATCGATATGGGTCAGGGCATCCTCCCAATTTTTTAAATTGAGATGGGCGAGGCCTAGAAAAAAATGCGCCTTGGCGTTCTTATCCCTGCCGATAACTCGTGTGTACCGATTTACGGCTTTTTTCAGAATGATTTGACTGGCAACGGCAACCGGCGTCGATTTTAACAACCAGCCGTTTATCGACAAATGGCCCGCGCAATTCGGGCACCGGTCGGTTCCCTCCTCGAGTGGAAACCAACAAAAAGGGCATCGCAAAAAATGATCCCCATTCAAATGTTCTTTAGCCCGCTTAAACTTTTTGACCTCAGCCGCAACTTCCGGATCCTGTGGTGCAATCCTGGCCGCATTGGTCAAGGACAATTTTAAGGCCTTCATGTTGCCGACGATTCTGGAAAACCAAAGCCAGCCTTTAACGTTCCGGCGGTCGAGTTTTAATAACCGGGTCAAGGCCTCTTTTGCTTCTCTGAAATAGTGGCCTTCGGCCAATCGAATCGCCCTTTCAAGCAAATCGATATGAAAAAGAGATGCACGATTTTCATCTGCAAACCGGGTTGCTTCCAGTAGGATGGACATAAGGTTTGCCTGAATCTTTCTTTCCTTCTGGCTCGTGCCCTGGATCTCTGTTTCCGCACGCGGCCAGGAGATGATCATTTTCGCCGCTTCCTGGCCGTCGACGCCGTCGGTTTCCGCGTTGATTAACTCACCGTTTCTCAGATAGAGATAGCCGACTTTGCCGTTTGATCTTACCGAGAGCGTACACGTTTTTTGCTCCATGTTGATCAGTTACAGAAGGTTGGAAACAGTAAACTGATTTTCTTGGACTTTTGATTTATCCTGCAGAACACTCGTTATCTTTTTCCCAAAGTGCTCCATGCTGATGGGTTTTGCCATATAATAGTACTGGCCGACTTGGTTCAGGCGCTCTAAATTCTCCTTAGTGGCGAATCCGGTTAACACGATCACATAAATGTCCAGGTTTTTGCGGCTCAGGTGGGTCAACAGTTCAATTCCATCCATTTCGGGCATCTTGATATCGGTAACCAGGACGTCCACTTTGCGCGTGCTCAAAATTTCCAGCGCCTGCCGGCCATTCGAAGCAACCAATACATTGACTTTTTCCGTATAGACCTTGAGGAAATTTTCCGCTAATATGCGAAAATCCTGCTCGTCATCGGCAATCAATACGGTTTTCGTCATTGAATCTTCATTCATATTTTTTGACCATCAATTTAGTTTAAGTTGGCACAATAATATGGGGGCCTGCACCAAACCGTCAGGACTGAACCGCTATCGGAATCGCTATTTCTGAGAGACGATTTCGGTTTTGCGGCCAGTTCAAACCAGCTAAAAATCCTGTCATCGGTCTAAGATTTGACGGCGAGCATGACCGCCGGTTTACCCCGAATGGCAGCCCGGACATGGGTCCGTTTAGCAGCTTGCCGAATTCGCGCGACCGTTTTAACAGATTGTCGGTGAAATCAAACAATTCTCGATTTTTCTAGTAGCCAGGATCTTCGCTAATTCATCCAAGCATCCGGCAGTGATTGCACATCCCCCCCTTAATTGGTGTGTTTATGCCGGAAGCGCTTGGAAAAGTGCTACTCGTCTGATAGTGCTGCAATAGGCGTACCAGTGGAGGGCTATTCGGTGGAAAATTTAAAATATATAGTCATATTAGTTAGATACAAACAAAGTAGTCCGGGTAATCCCCAGGCCGGATAAGCCGATCGTCCCGAAATCGTGATGGTTTCCCGAAGAATCGATCTCGAATTCAGGACACCGGCGGTGGATCTAAAGGGAATTAGGCATGGCGGGATATGGCGTATTTCTTTAGACGCTCGTATACCCGTGAGCGGGAAAGGCCGGATATCTGACAGATCTCTTTCATATTGCCGTTGGTATAACTAATCAGCTTGCGCAAGTATTTTTTTTCGGCCGAGGTTAGCATATCTTTCAAATCCGTCATGGGATCGGCAGGGTTGTTCCGGATTTTCGGTTCGGTGCAATATTCGGTTGCAGATTCAACCGACGACTGGGTAACCTTGATGCGGATGTTGGTGGGAAGATGCATGGAAAACAGGGTCGAGCAGTCATGAGCGGTCGATATGGATTTATCCAAGGCATTGATCAACTCCCGCACGTTTCCCGGCCAGTGGTATTTTGTCAGTATCGCCATAAAATCAGCAGAAACTTTTTTTTCATTGATCCGGTAGTGGTCTGAGAGGTTTTTCAGATAATAGGCAGTAAGTGCCTTGATGTCTCCCGATCGATCACGCAAAGGCGGCAACTCAATTAGGCTGGACCGCAGTCTGTATAAAAGGTCATGGCGGAATGTTCCCTGCTCGACCATTTGATCCAGATTCCGATTGGTGGCCGCAATTAATCTGAATTCGGATTTTACTTCATCCCGGCCCCCTACCGGACGAAACCGATGTTCCTGGATCACCCGCAGAAAAGCCCGCTGCACGGAAAGGGGCAGTTCCCCGACCTCATCCAAAAACAGCGTTCCCCGGTGAGCTTGGTTGACTAATCCCTCCTGACTGGTTTCAGCGCTTGTAAATGCGCCCTTTTCGTGTCCGAACAGGGTGCTTTCCACCAGCGATTCCGAAAGAACCGCGCAGTCGACCGTGATAAAATTATTGTTTTTTCGTTTGCTGTTGTCATGAATCGCCCGTGCAAACAGCTCTTTGCCGGTTCCGGTTTCACCGGTGATCAATACGCTGCCGTCACTGAATGCGACGGGAGCCAACTGGGCAAAGCACAGCTTCATTTCGGGGCTATCACCGACAATATTGTGGACGATCATTTTTTGAGACGATCTATCGGCTTTTTCCCGCTGGTATTGCAGGACACTGCTCATACAATCGTTGACCTGGGCGGCTGAAAACGGTTTTTGAATGTAATCCCATGCTCCATTTTTGATGGCAGCTTCAGCGCCGGCCTGGTCGGCCGCCCCGGTAATGATAATGATCTCAGGGGAAGACGGCGCCCCGCGCATTTGCATCAGGCTGTTGAGACCATTGCCGTCAGGAAGCTGTACGTCCAGAAAGACAACATCGAAAAAATCCTGTGACAACAGGGCAATACCGTCTTTCAAGGTGTGAACATGGTGAGCCTCATGCTTGGCAATTCGAAGTACATCGCTTAAATATTTACAAAGGATGGGTTCATCGTCAATAATCAAAATTCTGGACATATTGTTACCGTATTTTGGGATCTGCGCCACCGGCTTATTCATGCCAAGCCGATTTCGGCTGCCGCTGAAATTCGAGGATTTTTACATAAACTATATTGGCATTTCAGCGGAATTCTTTAGCGGAAAACCGGAAACTCAAAATCTAAACCTTACACCTCGCGTAAGGCTGGGCCGGCTTCCGAGCATCTATCTTTTATTTTTGCCGACCGCCGATAATTTGGTGTTGCAAAACCCTCGCGGGCATGTTTTTAATGCAGCCTTATTTTATTAAATATTTTACTATTAAGTCTTCTGAATGTTGCCGCTATTGTTGAACTTGCCGGCAGCCCGAAAGCCACTGGGCAACGCTATGATTACGAAAGACACCTGGAAAAGAGGATTTGCAGACGGATTAAAAACCGCTATTACCCTGTTGAAAGTCGTTCTACCGGTTTTTGCGATTATTAAAGTGCTGGAACATACCCCTGTTATCGGATGGCTATCAAAGGTATTCGATCCCTTGATGCGGTTTGTGGGCCTGCCCGGAGAGGCGGCCCTGGCGGTGGTAACGGGCATGCTGCTTAATTTTTATGCCGCCCTGGGAATTATTCTGGCGCTGGGTCTATCCGCCTGGCAGATCACCATTATGGCTGTAATGCTTTCCTGCTGTCACGAACTGGTACTGGAGACGGCGATTATAAAAAAGACCGGTATTGCCGCCTGGCCCGTTCTATCCATTCGACTGTTCACCGCCTTTGCGGCCGGTGCGGTGATGAATCTGGTTGGGAATATAGTGCCGCAATTGAGTTGACCGCCAATTGGAATATTGGATATTTAAACTGACTAAATGGCAACAAGAAAAGGAGGATTCAGGTGTCAGGATACAAAACTGCAAGGCTAAGGCCGTAGCACTGAAATCAACGAAATTAGATTATCAGTACTCTAAATTAACTTAAATTGATAGAATACCTTTTTCATTTTCCTGACATCTGACACCAATTCCGGTATCTTCGGCCCAGATATCAGTTAAACGGCCCGAATGGCCAAATAAAAGAAAGGTAGCTGATCATTATGGACTGGCCCCTCATAATTCGCGAAATCCTCACCAACAGTGTCCGTATCACGCTGTTGCTGACAGCGATTATTATCCCGCTAATGCTCGGATTGGCGCTGCTGAAAGACTCTCGCCTGCTGGATCGGGCCGCCGGGTTCCTGCAGCCGGCCATGCAGCGGCTGAAGTTGTCCAATAATGCTGCTTACCCATTGCTGGCTGGCCTTTTCCTGGGAATTATATTCGGATCCGGAGTCATCCTATCTTTTGCCAAAGATGGCAGCCTAACCAAAAGAGACTTGATGCTGGTCCTGGTTTTTCTCGGCATCTGTCACAGTATTATTGAAGATACCGTGGTGTTTATCGCCCTGGGTGCTAATTGGTGGGTTCTGATCAGTGCCCGATTTCTCCTGGCGGCACTGGCGGCATTCATAGTTTCGCTCCTAATGCGACCCAAACCCGCGGCCATCATAATCAAACCGAAAAGCTGAAGGTTTCGTGTGCCGAAGTTTATCTATTCGTTTGCGATTATTTTTACAGGGTTGTTGCTGGGGTATGTGACTCAAATACTCGCCGGCCACAAACAGATCGCATTCGGAGTTACCAATGACGATCTCAGGAAACTACTGCAAAAAGCGGCACTTCTTATCATCAATATATAAATTAAACCGCTGATTTAGCACATCCGAGGCTGGAGATTATTCTTGGCAATTGGAGACGATTTTGTGGATTGTGAACCTATGCGTCAGCGGTTTAACTTATGGCTCAAACCCCTGCGAACAGCTTGCTGAAAAAACCCACGAACGGCCAGATCAACCCCCCCAGAATCGACACGCCCGTTGCCCGGCCGAATATGATTAATCCGATGAGGATAAACGGTCCGTAGCGCTCGATGGCCAAAATCATCTTGCCAAACCCGGGCGGCAATAATCCGTATAGTATTTTGGAACCGTCTAAAGGCGCTATGGGAATAATGTTGAAAATTGCCAGGGCCAGGTTAATTTTCAAGCTCAAAAATACCATTATTACCAACAACCCGGTCAGTGAATCCTTATCGGCTATCACGGCAGAGTCTGAAAATAATCTGAATATAAGGCCACTGATCAGCGCTAAAAGCATATTGGAAAGGGGACCGGCGGCACTGATCCAGAGCATGTCTTTTTTGGGATTTCGCAGGTTATACGGATTGACCGGTACCGGTTTGGCCCAGCCGAATTGGACCAGGAAAATCATGATGGTGCCCAATGGATCTAAATGGCGCAAGGGATTCAGCGTTAAGCGGCCACTTTTTTGGGCGGTATCGTCGCCATAGCGGTGGGCCACATAAGCATGGGCATATTCGTGAAACGTTAAGGCCAGCAATATCGGCGGCGCAATTAACAACAGTGATTGTATGTTCATTCAAATATCTCATTTCCGACTAATAGGATTTTGCTCAATTATACACATTTACCCGTTCTCTCGCAGAGCCCGCAGAGATCACAGTGCTTTTTGGATTTTTCTCTGAGTACTTTGTGAGCTCTGTGAGTGATTAAAGGGCCCAGGTGAAGGCCATGCCCGATAAACAATCTACGGCCCTGAATGTGCAATTTCCCATGGCCGATTAATTTGCAAAAGAGCGTCTCAGACGGCGCATGCCATTCAGCCAGCGGTCATAGTCGGATATTTTGCGCTGCATATAAAGGCGCACCGATTCGTGCGGTAGAATCAGGAAAGATTCCCGGGCCAGGCCCATAATTACACTTTCAGCCACATCTTCCGGCGCCATTATACCGTCGACGCCTTGAGGTCCCCCGTCGTCAAAATCTCCCAGCATCGGGGTCGCAACAGCCTGTGGACAAATCACCGATACCTTAATTCCGTCATCCCCATGGGTAATGGCCAGGGATTCGGCAAATCCGATGGCCGCATGCTTGGTGGTTGAATAAGGTGCCGATCCGATTTGATTCAATAATCCGGCCGCAGATACCGTGTTGAGCAGATAGCCTGCTCTCCGGGAGATCATGCCCGGCAACACCGCCCGGGCTGCATATACATGTGCCATTACATTGATATCCCATGCTTTTTGCCAGTTTTCATTGGGACAGCTGGCGGCTGATCCGTTTATTTCATCCCGGTAAGCCACTCCGGCATTGGAGCAAAACAGGTCAATGGGTCCGTATTGTTTTTCTGTTTCCTGCACCAGCCCGACAATGTCGGATTCCACGGCGACATTTGTCTGGAGACCGAAACCGTAAATATCTGCCGCCACCTGTCTCGCTCCGTCACCATCCAAATCCGCGGCGATGACTGCGCGGGCTTCTTCCCGGTGAAATCGACGGCACAAGGCGGCACCGATGCCGCTGGCAGCGCCGGTAACGACCACCACTTTGTCTTTAATCTGCACTTTTATTGCCCTCCCGATTTGTTCATCAATTCCTGATAGATCTCCATAAAGCCCTGGGGTGGCGGCAAAATTTCCGGGTTTTCCGAGGTCAGCACATTTTTCATACGCATTTCAATTTGGCTATTGAAATCATGGGTAATCACGTAAAAGCGTTCTTCGCGGACGGCTTCGAGGACCTGGCGGGCAACCTCGGCAGGATCAAGGCCGCGCTCGATATAAGTCTCATAGACTTTCCGGAAAAATGCTTCCTCTGCGGTCGGTTCCGGGGGAGGCGGAACCGTTGCGGGACGATTTCTTTCCGATGACTTGAAAATATCCGTGCTGACCGGCCCGGGGCACAGAACACTGACCTTAATTTTGGAATTGCGCTGCAGCAATTCGAGATGCATGGACTCCGATAAAGCGACGACCGCATGCTTACTGACACCGTAGGGGATCGAAAACATATTCCTGATCAGACCGGCCACCGATGCCGTATTGACCACATGGGCCTCGGTATCCTGATCCAGCATAATCGGCATAAAGGTGCTAATACCATGAACCACGCCCATGAGGTTGACGTTCAATATCCATTTCCAGCCCTCCAAGGGTATTTCCCAACAGCTATGGCCGCCGTAGCCGACTCCGGCATTGTTGCACAACACATGAACCGCGCCGAACGTCTCAAGGGTCTTGCGGGCCAGTTCCTCAACTTGATCTGTCTGGGACACATCCGTATTCACTCCCAGCAGATTGTCGCCGAAGTCTTCCATCGAATGCAGGCTATCCGCTAATCGTTCTGCATCGATGTCGGCCAAAACAACCTTCATTCCAGCTTCCAGGAAACTTTTTGACAATGCGCGGCCAATGCCGCTGGCAGCCCCGGTGACCACTGCTACACGATTGGTGAAATCTTTCATTTCCCCCATCCCCCTTTTTTGGGTTGAATGATGAAAAAACGATGGCAAGACTTACTGTTTATATAAGGTATAAAAAAAAAAGCATTGGGGTGTCAAATAGAAACCCACATCATGTAAAAAGCCCAGGCCGATCAAGGGCTTGGATGAGGGTGTTTTCGTTAAGAGATTGTCTGAAGTTTTTTTGAATAAACTTACCATGAAATGGTTTTAATGTCTGGCCAACGATTATTGGGCGCCATGCAAATAGATTCAGGAGAATGGATTTTCCACTTTTAAGAATTCAAACTTTTTAAAGTCAGAATCGGCGGTATAAATTTTTCGAACGCCATGCTGCAGCAGTAAAGCGGCAATGTGAGCGTCCGGTACCAATTTACCGCGAACCGGAAAATTGCCGCTTACGTTGAGGTTTGATAATCTTTCTCAACTTTATCACTCCACGGTACGCCCGTCAGGATTTCCATCGATAAACTCAGGACAAGCTGCGACCTACGGATTCGAAGAGCAGGATTCTTATAATCAAAAAATGGTGTAATTGCAACCAGTTGATTCTATACCGTTTATTCAACTGGCTTTCGGTTTCATTTGGAACTATTTGGAAAAAATTGGCCTTGACGGGCACAATTTGGGCACAATTCAGTAACGGCTTTTTTTGTCGGGCTCAAGTCACGTGTGGCAGCCTTTTCCTTGCAGCGATATATGAACGACTTTACCCGGGAACCGCTCCTGGCCAGTTTTCTCATCGGCACGATACCCGATTATCAGATTTATCGTTACTCGCTTGCAGATGGCATGACCATACGAATATGAAAAAATACCTCCAACTGATTATCATCATCGAATGCACGCTCTGTTACCTTCCCACCCTGGCGGAACAGGCCCAGCAACTTACATGGGAAGACCTGGTCCCCAGTGGGCAGCAGTCTGAAGATCCCTTTGCGAATATGACCCAGGAACAAAAAGACCTGGCATTCTGGGTCATTTATATACGCGAGAGTCTTTTGGACAGGATGCAGGAAGACCGTGACGGGCTTATGGATGAGCTGAAAAAGGCCACCCGTGAACTGGAAGATGCCGGCATCGATATCGATAAGGTAATCGCAGAAAGACAAAAAATCCGTCGGTCAATTGTTAGTGAGCTCAACGGTAAGCGTATCCGTATGGCCGGCCATCTTCTGCCTCTGGAATTTTCCGGCACTAAAACAACCGAATTCCTTCTCGTTCCCTATGTCGGTGCTTGTATTCATGCCCTGCCGCCGCCGCCAAACCAGATCGTTCATGTTAAAACAGCGCCAATGAACGGTTACATGATCAAGAAGCTGTATGAAATCGTATGGGTAACCGGGATAATTATGGCCAAATCGATGGTCAAGGAGCTATATTATGTTGACGGCAGCGACAATATCAACATCGGATACGCTATGCAGGCTACTCAAATCGAACCTTACAAAAAGTAAGCTTTGTAGTAAGTACACAAAAGCGCTCTTGAAAACCATGAGATTTACTTAGAAACATAGTTTAAGATTGGCTATCGCTATACACAAACCCGGGTAATTGTGTAAATCGGCAGGTGCAATCTCAAGAAGCCGAAATTTTTCAGGTTGCTAAAAGAAATATACAAAATCAGAAAATGATAGATAACTGGGGCAATGATAAAACTGTATTTCTCGGTCTTGCGATTATATATTGTCGGATATTTTTAGGTGCATTTTAGTCTTTTTGAAAACTAGGAAACGGATAATTCCTCTTCTTTCTCTCCAGTAGACTCCTTCAGGTTCTCTTCGGCGCTAGATTCTCCTGTAAGATGTTTCGCCAGCCGCTTCCCAAGGTCGATAATAGTCATTGTTGGAGGCAATCCCCATGCCTCTGGTATGACCGAGCAGTCGCAAACATAGAGATTGTTGTATTCGGTTTTCAAATCCGAATTGAGGAGATCGCCGACTTTCACAGTGCCGCCCGTTTGGGCTGCCAGATACGCAGTTTTGAAAATCCCGCGAGCACCGGCCTTTTGTAGAATTTTTCTGGCTCGCGTATATCCCCTGAGCAGCTTTTTCTTTTCATTTCTATCCAGTTTTAATGAACTCAACGCCAATGGCCACGTTGTCTTCGATAATTACCCGCTTTACCTTTGCCTTTTCGATCAGTTCCGCACCATTGGCCAAGGCCTGGCCGATTTACATCCGCGCACTCCATTTCACGTTTTTAGGATCCCCATAGTGGCTAAAAGGGTACTCCGGTTTCCAGCGATCCTGGTACATGAATTTTTCCAGCTTCTGCCATTGATAGCCGAGATCATTCGCGCTTTCCATGATACGCGTGGCCATGGGTCCCATCATTCGATATTTTGCTGCTGAATTTCTGCTTATATTACTTGACATGAAATAGGATAGTTGTTATTTGTGGATAATCGTTATTTATAATTTAAAGATATTTTCCGGTATTGAGCAATGAAAAAACGGGCTGTTTCGGCTGACATAAAACAACGATTGAATCAGATGATTTCGAAGCTAAAGGATCACGATTTCCGTCTTACACCTCAGAGGTTGGCGGTTTTAAAAGTGTTAGCGGTTAGCGAAGGACATCCTGCTGTTGAACGGATTTATGAAACTGTCAGGGGTGATTTTCCGACCACCAGCATCGCCACCATTTACAAAACCGTCAACCTTCTTAAACAGCTCAACGAGGTGTTGGAACTTGGGTTCCCGGATGGGAGCAATCGTTATGACGGCAATAAGCCTTATCCTCACCCCCACGTAATTTGTACAAAGTGTAAAAAAATTATTGATCCGAATTTGGGTAGTCTTAAAGACCTGACAGAAGAAGTTATCAAAGAAACAGGGTTTCAAATTCTAAATCACAGGGTTGATTTTTTCGGCACATGCCGTGACTGCCAGTCTCGTAAGGCCTAACTTTTTTTTCCCTAATAGCGATAATCATTCTTATTAAATATGTTTTATTTTTAGGACTTTCACTACACTAGGACAAGCATGGCTTATAAAAATCGGGTGTCAGATAATAATTAAATCGAGGCAATAGAAGGAGACTGCCATAAGCAAATCAAAGATATTAACCACATGGAACGGTGCTCCTGTTGTTACCAAAATCTATCGATGCGTCCGATAAAATTAATTAACCAGATCGGCACCGAAGCACTCTATTCATAACCGCACGGTGCATAAACTCAGACAACAAAAGGAGGAAACATTATGACTGACGAAAGCAAGTGCCCGGTAACGGGCAGAGTTAGCAATCCCATTGCCGGTGGAGGCACGTCGAACCGGGACTGGTGGCCGAATCAGTTGAGTCTTAACATTCTGCACCAGCATTCTTCCAAATCCAATCCAATGGGTGAGGAGTTCAACTACGCTGAGGAATTCAAGAAACTCGATCTGGAGGCCCTGAAAAAGGACCTCTATGCGCTGATGACCGACTCGCAGGACTGGTGGCCGGCCGATTACGGTCACTACGGGGGCCTCTTCATCCGAATGGCCTGGCATAGCGCAGGCACCTATCGCATGGGCGACGGCCGCGGCGGGGCGGGGTCAGGCAACCAGCGCCTTGCGCCGCTCAACAGCTGGCCGGATAACGTGAACCTCGACAAGGCGCGCCGTCTGCTCTGGCCGATCAAGCAGAAATACGGCAACAAGATCTCCTGGGCCGACCTGATGATCCTCGCCGGCAACTGCGCCATGGAGTCGATGGGATTCAAGACCTTCGGCTTCGGCGGCGGGCGTGAGGACGTCTGGGAGCCGGAAGAGGACATTTACTGGGGTTCCGAAGAGGAATGGCTGGCTACGAGCGACGAGCCCAAGAGCCGTTACAGCGGCGACCGGGATCTGGAAAACCCCCTCGCCGCCGTGCAGATGGGGCTGATCTACGTGAACCCGGAAGGCCCGGACGGCGAACCGGATGTGCGCGCCTCCGGCCGTGACGTTCGCGAGACCTTCGCGCGTATGGGCATGAACGACGAGGAGACCGTCGCCCTGGTCGCCGGCGGCCACACCTTCGGCAAATGCCATGGCGCCGGCGATGCGGCGCAGGTGGGCCCTGAGCCTGAAGGCGCCCCCATTGAGGAACAGGGTCTCGGTTGGAAGAGCAGCTTCGAA
>Ga0056115_1000146_pt1 | contig 36273 bp, 31 predicted proteins | sample WorMetOlspDAHAB1_FD_77007 | JGI IMG/M metagenome (GOLD analysis project Ga0056115, IMG submission 77007) | Marine gutless worms symbiont microbial communities from Max Planck institute for Marine Microbiology, Germany - Olavius sp. DAHAB.1 ...
ACGATATCCTGCCACCGGCCGAGATCGATGGTGTCTTCGGCGCTTTCGTCCAGCATGCCGAACCGCTTGAGGATCTCGGTGTCGAAACCTTCGCGGTGGTAGGTGATCGGCACTTCGTAGATGGTGTCGGCGTCGATTGCGGGGATGACCCGTTCGGGCGGAACGTTACAGAACAGCGCCATCTTGCGCCGGGCCTCCGCCGGGATTTCCCGGTCGCAGCGGCACAACAGGATGTCGGGCTGGATCCCGATCGACAGCAGCTCCTTGACCGAATGCTGGGTGGTCTTGGTCTTCAGCTCGCCTGCCGCCGGGATGTAGGGGACCCATGTCAGGTGGCAATACATGGCGCGGTCGTGGCCAAGTTCGTTGCCCAACTGGCGGATCGCCTCCAGGAACGGCGTGCCTTCGATATCGCCGACCGTCCCGCCGATCTCGCAGATCACGAAATCCTCGCCCGCCAGGTCCGAGGTGACGAACTCCTTGATCGCATCGGTGACGTGCGGGATCACCTGGACCGTGGCGCCCAGATAATCGCCGCGCCGTTCCTTGGCGATCACGCCGGAATAGATCCGGCCTGTTGTCACGTTGTCGGACTTGCGCGCCGCGACCCCGGTGAACCGCTCGTAATGGCCCAGGTCCAGGTCGGTTTCCGCCCCGTCGTCGGTGACGTAGACCTCGCCGTGCTGGTAGGGGCTCATCGTCCCCGGATCGACATTGAGATAGGGATCGAGTTTGCGCAGCCGCACACGGTAGCGCCGAGCCTGGAGCAACGCGCCCAGGGCCGCCGAGGCAAGACCCTTACCGAGTGAGGAAACTACGCCGCCTGTGATGAAGATGAAGCGGGTGGCCATGGACCCTCAGTCTAATGGATCGCGACAAGCGATAACACCAAGAAAAGAGGCGGCATGTGTGCCGCCTCGCTCTAACTCGTTGAAATCCATCCGCTTCACTGGGACAGCGGAACCGACGGCTCGGCCGGTTCGGCCGGCTGGGCAGGCGCTGGCACGGCCGGCGCGTCCAGGATGGATCCCGATTCGCGGCCGCTGCCCGCCAACAACGCCAGACCGATGCTGGTGAGGAAGAAACAGATCGCCAGAAAGGCGGTCGACCGGCTCAACGCATTGGCCGTTCCGCGGGCCGAGAACAGCCCCATTCCGCCGCCACCGCCGCCGCCACCGCCGCCGATTCCCAAAGCGCCGCCTTCGCTGCGCTGGAGCAGGATCGTCACCACCATTGCGATGGCGATCAGGAGATGAACGACCAGGAGGATCTGTAACATGCCGATGTCTTTCCGAACCGAATCGCAGCCGGCACCGTGGCCGTGCGGCGAGAACGGCTGGTATTTACTGTCTGAACAGGCGTTTGGCTAGCCGGAATGTGATGCGATCGCCAGAAAGTCGTCGGCCTTCAGACTGGCACCGCCGACCAATGCCCCGTCCACGTCGGCCAGGCCCAGCAGTTCCGCCGCATTGCCCGGCTTCACCGACCCACCATAAAGCAGCCGCGTGGACGCCGCCTCGGCTGCGCCCACCACATCGCCCAGCGCCTCGCGGATCCGGGCGTGGACCTCCTGCACCTCTTCCGCCGTCGGCGTGCGTCCCGTGCCGATTGCCCAGACCGGCTCGTAGGCGATCACCGTGTTGCCGGCGTTCGCCGCAGGCGGCACGCTGCCTTCGATCTGCGCGCGCACGACCGACAGGGTCTCGCCGCGGTCGCGCTGCGCCTCGGTCTCGCCGATACAGATGATGGCGATCAGACCGGCGCCGTGCGCCGCCGCGGCCTTGGATTGGACCAGGGCATCGGTTTCGTGATGGTCGGTTCGTCGTTCCGAATGGCCGACAATGGCATAGCCGCAGCCAATGTCTGCCAGCATCGCGGCACTGACGTCCCCGGTATGGGCGCCGCTTGGCTGTGGGTGGCAATCCTGTCCGCCCAGTCCAACGCCGCTGCCTTCCAGCGCATCCTTGACCAGGGGCAGATGAACCGCGGGCGGGCACACGACCAGCGTGCATGGCGCCCCGTCGGCGCCGTCGGCCACCGCGGCCGCAAGGCCGATCGCCTCGGTCGTCAGCCCGTTCATTTTCCAGTTGCCGGCAACCAACGGTGTGCGGGTGTCAGCCATCCCCTGCCCCCTTCATTTGCGGATATCCCCGATCACGTTCCCTAGCACGGGTTTTGGCCGCGCGTGAAGCCGGCGCCTGCAATCCGCGGCCATCGTGCGCAAAAGATGCCGTGAACGGCGCGACTTCCCGGTTGCGGGGGCCCTGGGCCGCCCCTAATATGCCGCGCCGCTCGGCCGCCACCGGCCCTAAAACAACAGAATCCGGCACATCGACAGGTGATTCATGCTGACCAGCTTGCGCAAATCCACCAACAACCCGATCGTCAAGTTCGTCCTGTTCGGGGCATTGATCCTGGCGTTCGGGTCCTGGGGCGTGGCGGACTATCTCAACATCCAGCCGACAGACGATCCCGCCGCCTCCGTCGGCGACGTCGATATCTCGACCTATCAGCTGTACGAGGATTACCAACGCCAGTTGGCGCGGCTGCAGATCACCCAGATCGAGCCCGAGCAGGCCCGGCTCTTGGGCCTGGCGGACCAGGTCCTGCAGAGCAGGATCCAACAGACCGTGTTCGACGCGGAAACCGTCAGCCTGGGCTTGACCACCGACGACGCCACGCTGGCGGCTGCGATCCGCGCCACCCCCGCTTTTCGCAACGAGCTGGGCCAGTTCGACCGCCTGCGGTTCGAGCAGATCCTGGCGATCAACGGCCTGACCGAAGGCATGTACACCGCCCAGCTGCGCGAGGAGACGACGCGCGCGCAACTCCTGGACACGGTTACCATCGGCCTGCAGGCGCCTGCACAATATGTCGAGCGGCTGTTCGGCTATTACGGCGAACAGCGGGTGGCGGAGACCTTCACGGTGGAAGTGGATGCCGATGCGCCCATCGCGTCCCCCTCCGAAACCGACCTTCGGACCTATTACGACGCCAACCAGGAACGGTTCGAGGCGCCGGAACTGCGTAGAATTACCTATTTGACGATTACGCCGGACACGGTTCTGCCCAGCATCAAGATCGACGACGACCTGGTCCGGTCGGAATATGACACCCGCCGCGCCGAATTCACCGTCGCCGAACGCCGCCAGGTTCAGCGCATCCTGGTGGACAATCAGGAAGCGGCCGACACGGTCAACGCACGTCTGACATCGGGCGAAGCTTTCGCGGAAGTGGCACAAGAGGTTTCGGGCGAGGACGAGGCGACATTCGATCTTGGCCTCGTCACCCGGGATCAGATTCCCGATCCGGCTTTGGCCGAGGCGGCCTTTGCGCTGGACGCCGGCGCGATCAGCGCGCCTGTCCAAGGGCTGTTCGGCTGGTATGTGGTGACGGTGAGCGCGGTAGAGCCCGGCAGCACCCAGCCGTTCGAAGAAGTCCGCGACCGGATCCATGAAGAACTGGCCCGCGAACAGGCCATCGACCGGGTCTACGTCTTGGCGCGCGACGTCGAGGACCTGGTGACGTCCGGAACCAGCCTTGAAGTGACGGCGGACCAGCTCGACCTTCAAACCGCGACGGTGGAGGCGCTGGGCCCCAGCGGAGAGGATGCCGACGGCGCGCCGGTCCCGGATCTGCCTTCAGGACGGTTCCTGGAAGTGGCGTTCGACCAGTTGCAGGACGAGGAAGGTTTCCTGACCGAGACCGACGACGACGGCTTCTTCGTTCTGCGCGTGGATCAGGTCACGCCGCCGCGGCTCAAGCCTCTGGACGAAGTCCGCGACGCCGTGCTGGAGGGTTGGCAGGCGGAACAGCGGCGGACTGCCGCGGAAGAACGCGCCCAGTCCCTGGCGCAGGCCGTTCGCGACGGCGGCGCCATGGCCACGGTGGCCCAGGAGGCGGGCGCCGACGCGACGGTAAGTGCGCCCTTCACGCGCAGGGATGGCGGCTTCGGGGGACCGCTGCCGCCGACACTGATCGGCGATCTGTTTGCCCTGCGGCCGGGCGAGGTTGCGGTCGGCGAAGCAGCAGGCGGCTTCGTCGTCGCCCAGCTCAAGGAAATCCAGCCCGCCGGCACCGCGTCTTCGGATGACCTGCGGATTCAGGTCGACGAACAGCTCGCCCTGGCCCTTGCGGACGATCTGGTCGAGCAATTCAACCGGGGCCTGCGCGAAAAACACCCGGTCACCGTCAACCGGGCGATGGTCGATCTGGTCTATGACGGACTGGGCGCGCGCCGCTAGGGTCCATGGAAACAAGCCCGTCCTTTTCGGCCTTTCGTACGGATTACGAGGAAGGCAAGGCGCAGGTCGTCTGGACCACGCTGGTTGCCGACCTGGAAACGCCCGTTTCGGCCTTTCTGAAGCTGGCCGACGGCCGCGCAAACAGTTTCCTGTTCGAATCGGTCGAGGGTGGCGAGATCCGCGGTCGTTATTCCTTTATCGGACTCAAGCCCGACCTGGTCTGGCGCTGTCGCGGCGCACACGCTGAAATCAACCGGCGCGCCCGCATCGATCCGAATGCGTTCGACGCCTGCGATGGAGCCGCGCTTGAGTCGCTGCGCGACCTGATCGAGGAATCAAAGATCGACTTGCCGGAGGGCCTGCCGCCGATGGCGGCGGGCCTGGTGGGCTACATGGGCTATGACACCGTACGCCTGATGGAACACCTTCCGGACGAAAACCCCGATACCCTGGGGCTGCCCAACGGCCTTTTCGTTCGACCGACCGTGATCGCGATCTTCGACAGCATCGAAGACCTTGTCACCGTTGTGACGCCCGTGCGCCCGACCGACGACCAGGGTGGCGAGGCCGCATACGCCCAGGCCTGCGAACGTTTAGGCGACGTGGTGGCGGATTTCGCCCGGTCGCTGCCCTATCGGCGGGATTCGGTGGGTCTGAGCGAGCTTCCGGAACCGACGGGCCACATGTCGCCCGACACCTACAAGGCGATGGTGCGCGCGGCGAAGGAATACATCCTGGCCGGCGATATCTTCCAGGTGGTGTTGAGCCAGCGCTTCGAGACGCCGTTTTCGCTGCCGCCGTTCTCGCTTTACCGGGCGCTGCGGCGGACGAACCCATCGCCCTTTCTCACATTTCTCGATTTCGGCGACTTCGCGATCGTTGGATCCAGCCCCGAGATCCTGGTCCGCCTGCGCGACGGGACCGTGACCATCCGGCCGATCGCCGGCACCCGACCGCGGGGCGCGACGGCGGCGGAAGACGCCGAACTGGCGGCGGACATGCTGGCGGACGAGAAGGAATGCGCCGAGCATCTGATGCTGCTGGATCTGGGCCGCAACGACGTGGGCCGGGTCGCGGAAATCGGATCAGTCACGGTCACGCAGCGCAATATCGTGGAGTACTATAGCCACGTCATGCACATCGTTTCCAACGTGGAAGGCAGGATCAGGCCGGACTTCGATGCGCTGAGCGCGCTGGCCGCCGGCTTTCCGGCCGGCACGGTGTCCGGCGCCCCCAAGGTCCGGGCGATGGAGATCATCGACGAGCTTGAACCCGTGAAACGCGGGCTATACGCCGGCTGTATCGGTTATTTCGGCGCCGATGGCGCCATGGACACCTGCATCGCGCTGCGCACGGCGGTGGTCAAGGACGGGCGCATGTTCATCCAGGCCGGCGCCGGCATCGTGGCTGACAGCGATCCCGACAGCGAACACGAGGAGTGCCTGAACAAGGCCCGCGCCCTGGTCCGCGCGGCGCAGGAAGCGGTGCGGTTCTCGGCCCGGCACGGCTGAAACACGAGCCTGCGGCGCTATCCCCGCAGCGCGAAGTTGGCCCGCGCGATCGCAGAGACAGGCACCACGGCAAATCCCCGCTCTTCAGCCGTTTCCAGCCATCGCCGAACCACATCGATGGTGCTGTCGTAAGGATGGCCGATTCCGATCGCGTAACCGCGCGCGCTGGCGATCCTCTCAAGGCGCAACAGCTGCAGTTCCACCGTTTCCGGCTGGCGGTCATAGTCCAGGAAGACATCGCGGGCGAGGTACGGCACGTTCATGGAGGCCGCCAGCGCGGCTGCGACCGTGTCCGGCGTCGTCAGCGAATCCACATAGAGCAGCCCGCGCCGCCGGATCTCCGCCATGACCGGGCGCATGCCCGGTTCCCAGGACGAGAACTTGCTGCCCATATGGTTGTTGACGCCGATATAGCCGTCGATCACCGTCAGGTTGAGCGCCAGGCGCGCACGGACGCCGTCTTCATCCAGCGCGTTGAGCAGGGCGTGCGGCCCCGGATCCGTATCGGGATCCTTCGGCTCCATCGGCAGGTGGATCATGATCTCGTGCCCGCGCGCGCGCAGCGGCGGCCAGGTCGTCCAGGTTTCTGCCGTAGGGAAGAAATGACATGGTCAGCGGTCCCGGCAGCTCGATCACCCGCCGCGACCGCGCCTGGTCGACGGCCAGATCGTCGAAAATGATGGCCACCATCGGACGGTCCGGGGGAACGGATACAGGCACGGCAGCCAGCATCCAGGCCGGGGGCACGGGCGCGTCGGCGGTCGAGGTTTCCGGCGGCGTCCCGGAGGCAGGGGCCGTCGCCGCGTCGGGCGACGCCGGCGGATCGGCAACCACCTGCGGGGGTACGGCAACGGCCTGCTCCACCGGTTCCTCGTATGGCCGGCGGAATTCGGGAACGGCGCGGCTCACGATGGGCCGTTGCGCGAGGACCGACGCCGGCGGCGCCAAGGTTCCGGTCCGCTCCAGATAGGACGTGACGGCGGCGCCCGCCCCGACGCCGCCGGCAAAGGCCAGCATTCCGAAGGCCCCGGTGGCCAGGGCCGTGCCCAACCATCGTAGCAATCCGCCTTTGGTCCGCCGTGTCATGGGTCGTCCGCCATGCTTTCGTGCAAGGGCACCATCGCCTTCGGCGGCAAGAAGGTAGTCGAAGTGACCGGCCTTAGACCAGCATTCAATAATGAGCCCCCTTCCGTACGCGACCGACTGAAAAGGCCTGTCCGGAAGAAGTATCTACTAGTGGATATACCCCCAGCGGGGATACTACTAGTAGAGCTGCGTATGCGTATCTATACGCATACGCAGTGCGCATATCTACGCACACCTACTAGTAGATCTACTAGCGATATCCCGGGGTAACGCCCGGGCGGTTGCGCCGCGGAAGGCGGGCCGTCCGTCTTTCGCCGCGAACGGCCCGGTTCCGGTTCTTTGGACGGCGCCCCGGAACGGCCCGGGAGTGCCGCTTCCGTCCCCCCGGATTCCCTGCTATAAGGCTGCGCCTTCGCGGCCAAAAAGCGCGGAAATCCATGTATCTCCTGATCGATAACTACGACAGCTTCACCTACAACCTGGTGCATTTTCTGGGCGAGATCGGCGTTGAAACCGAGGTCTGCCGGAACGATGCCCTCTCGGTCGAAGCGGCGCTGGAGAAGGGTCCCGAGGGTATTGTGATCTCTCCGGGGCCGTGCGATCCGGACAAGGCAGGGATTTGCCTCCCCCTGGTCAAGGCGGCGGCGGGCAAGGTTCCCGTGTTGGGCGTTTGCCTGGGGCATCAGACAATCGGGCAGGCGTTCGGCGGACGGATCGTCCGCGGGCCGGTTCCGATGCATGGCAAGCTGTCCAGCATCGGCCATGACGGCCAGGGGATCTTCATGGACCTCCCCTCGCCGCTGACGGTAACCCGCTATCACTCGCTGATCGTCGAGCGGAACAGCCTGCCGGACGCACTGACGGTGACCGCGGAGACTGCAGACGGCATAATCATGGGGCTACAGCACCGGGAGCTTCCGCTGTTCGGCGTCCAGTTCCATCCCGAGAGCATCGCATCGGAGCATGGTCACGCCCTGTTGAAGAACTTCGTATCGGCGACGCGGCACTAGGGAATGGCACGGATATGGCGGAATCGACTGCTGACATGAAAGGACTGATCGCCAAGGTGGCGACCGGCGCAACGCTGGGCCGCGACGAGGCGGGGCGTGCCTTCGACATCATGATGTCCGGGGACGCGACGCCGTCGCAGATGGGGGCCCTGCTGATGGGCCTGCGGCTGCGCGGTGCGACGGTCGACGAAATCACCGGCGCGGCCGCAACCATGCGGGCGAAGGCGCGGCACATCTGGGCGCCGGACAATGCCATCGATCTGGTGGGAACCGGCGGCGACAAGTCCGGCACCTACAACATCTCGACCTGCGCCGCGCTGGTCGTGGCCGGCTGCGGCGTCCCCGTCGCCAAACACGGCAACCGCGCGGCATCCAGCAAGTCCGGCGCCGCCGACGTTCTGACGGCGCTGGGCGTCGACGTCGAAGCGGATTTCGCGCTTCTGGAAAAATCGCTGCGCGAAGCGGGCTTCTGTTTCATGCTGGCGCAGCGCCACCACGGCGCCATGCGCAACGTGATGCCGACCCGCGTCGAACTGGCGACCCCAACGGTCTTCAACATTTTGGGGCCCTTGTCCAACCCGGCCAACGTCCGCCGCCTGTTCGTGGGAACCTACGATCCGGGCCTGCAGGACGCCATGGCCGAGACGCTTGGCGCGCTGGGCGCGGAAAAAGTCTGGGTCGTACACGGGTCGGACGGGTTGGACGAACTGACCACGACCGGACCGTCCAGCGTCGTCGCCTGGGAAAACGGCGCGCTCAGCCGGTTCGACGTGGACCCGGCGGATGCGGGAATCGCGCGCGCCGATCTGGCCGACCTGAAGGGCGCCGACGCCGATACCAATGCAAAGGCGCTGCGCGCCGTCCTGGCGGGCGAGCCAAGCGCTTATCGCGACATCGTGGTGGTCAATGCCGGCGGCGCGCTGGTCGTCGCAGGCAAAGCGGACGATCTGTCGGGCGGCATCGAGATCGCCGCCGAGAGCATCGATTCGGGCAAGGCGGCTGCGGTCCTGGACAAGGTCATCGCGATCAGCAACGAAGGCGCGGCATGAGCGACGTGCTCGCCAAGATCCTGGATGACAAGCGCGCGCACGTCGCCGCCTGCAAGGAAACGGCGCCGGAAGCCGATGTCCGGGCGCGCGCAGAGGCCGGGCCGCCGCCGCGCGGGTTCGCGGAACGCCTGCGCGCCGCGACACGGGACGGCTATGGCCTGATTGCGGAGATCAAACGCGCCTCGCCGTCCAAGGGCCTGATCCGCGAGGATTTCGCGCCCAGCGCGCTCGCCAGGGCCTATCAAAGCGGCGGCGCAACCTGCCTGTCGGTGCTGACAGACCAGCCTTATTTCCGGGGCAAGGATTCCTATCTGACCGCAGTACGGATGGTGACCGACCTGCCGGTCCTCAGAAAGGACTTCATGATCGACCCCTACCAGGTCTACGAGGCCCGGGCGATCGGGGCCGACTGCATTCTCCTGATCATGGCGGCGCTGGAAGACGCCCAGGCCGCGGAGCTGGAGGCCCTGGCGGTGTCGCTGAAGATGGACGTGCTTGTCGAAGTGCATGACGAGGCGGAACTGGACCGCGCCCTCGCGTTGGCCTCGCCGCTGATCGGCATCAACAACCGCAATCTGAAGACGCTGGAGGTGGACGTGGCGACCACCGAGGCGCTGGCGCCGCGGGTGGGCGACGATCGCCTGGTCGTCGCCGAAAGCGGCCTTGCCAGCCCCGCCGATCTCGCGCGGATGGCCGCCGTCGGCGCCCGCTGTTTCCTGGTGGGCGAATCGCTGATGCGCCAGGACGATGTTGCCGCGGCGACCCGGACGCTGTTGGCGGAACCGGTTCCGGCAGCGGTGTGACGCCATGGCGGATCTGACCCATTTCGACCGGGACGGCAACGCCGTGATGGTCGACGTCTCCGGGAAGGACGTGACCGAACGCACCGCAACGGCCCGGGGTTCTTTGCTGATGGCGCCGGAAACCGCCGCACTGATCGCGCAGGGCGGCGTCAAAAAAGGCGATCCGCTGAGCGTCGGCCAGCTCGCCGGCATCATGGGCGCGAAACGCACGGCGGACCTGATCCCGCTGTGCCATCCGCTGGCCCTGACGTCGGTGTCGGTCACCCTCGAACTCGACCAGGCGCGCAATGCGGTCGACATCGAGGCAACGGTGCGGCTGAAGGGCCGTACGGGCGTGGAGATGGAGGCCCTGACCGCAGTCAGCGTCGCAGCACTCACGGTCTACGACATGCTGAAGGCGGCCGACCGGGGCATGCAGATCACCGACATCCGCCTGACCCACAAGGCCGGCGGCAAATCCGGAACCTTCACGGCGGATTGACCCGATGATCTCCGTCGCCGAAGCACGCCAGCGCATCACCTCGGCGTTGCGGCCGCTGGCCGCCGAACAGGTCTCCTTAAGCGAGGCGCACGGCCGGGTGCTGGCCCAGGATGTGGCGTCGCGGGTCACCCAACCGCCGCAGGCGGTTTCGGCGATGGACGGCTATGCCGTGCGCGCGGCGGACGTGGCGCAGGTCCCGGCAACGCTGTCGGTGGTCGGCAGCGCGCCGGCGGGCAGCAGCTATCCGGGAACGGTCGGCGCCGGCCAGGCCGTGCGAATCTTCACCGGCGCGCCGCTGCCCGATGGCAGCGACACGATCGTCATCCAGGAAAACACCCAACGTCCCGACGACGGGACGGTGGTGGTGGAGGAATCGGCCGCTACGGGCACCTATGTGCGCCCCGCGGGCCTGGATTTCGCCGCCGGCGACGTGCTGTTGCCGGCCGGCCGCACCCTGGGCGCACGCGACGTCGGCCTCGCCGCGGCAATGAACGTGCCCTGGCTGATGGTGCGGCGGCGCCCGCGCGTTGCGATCCTGTCGACCGGCGACGAGGTGGTGATGCCCGGCGATCCGATCGGCCCGGACCAGATCGTCAGTTCCAACGGGCTTGCCCTGGCATCCGCCGTACGCGCCTTCGGCGGCACGCCGGCTCTTTTGGGAATCGCCCCGGACGACAGCGGCGCATTGCAGACCATGGCGGCCGGCGCGAAGGGCGCCGACATGCTGGTGACCACCGGCGGCGCGTCGGTCGGCGATCACGACCTGATCAAGGACGCCCTGGGCGAAACCGGCCTGAAGCTGGAGTTCTTCAAGATCGCCATGCGGCCCGGCAAGCCCCTGATCTTCGGAGACTTCAACGGCACGCCGATGCTGGGTCTGCCAGGCAACCCGGTCTCCAGCCTGGTCTGCGCCATCATGTTCCTGCAGCCGGCCCTGGCGGTGATGCTGGGCCTGGACGCGACCGACGTGCCGCTGCAAACGGCGCGTCTGGGCGGCGCCCTGCCCGCCAACGACCGGCGCGAGGATTATCTGCGGGCCCGGCTGGCAACCGACGACGACGGCGTCCCGGTTGCAACGGCCTTCGACAGGCAGGACAGCTCGATGATGGCCACGCTGACGGCGGCGGACTGCCTGATCGTCCGTCCGCCCCACGCCCCGGCCGCCGCGGCGGGCGAGCGGGTCCGGATCCTGCCTTTGCAGCGCGACATCTGCGCCGTCTGAGCGGATTTAGGCCAGCGCAAACTATCCACAGCGTTGACTTCATAGAAGAACGCAAGTAGAACGTTTGGCCATGTTTCGTTTTTGTTCACATGGGCCGAAGTCGTCTCTACTTGAATGCCCGCGCAACCGGAGCACCGCACGATGTTGACGCAGAAACAGCACGACCTGCTGATCTTTATCCACCGGCGCCTCAACGATACCGGCGTGTCTCCTTCGTTCGAGGAGATGAAGAAGGCTCTGGATCTCCGGTCGAAATCGGGCATCCACCGGCTGATCGCGGGGCTGGAGGAACGCGGCTTCATCCGCCGCCTGCCCCACCGCGCCCGGGCGCTGGAAGTGGTCAAGCTGCCCGAGGATGCCTTCGCCGAACGGCCGGCCCGCAATCCCAAGGTCGTGGAAGCGATCACGGCGCGCCAGCCGGTGCGCGACAACCTGGCCAATCCGGAAATCACCAGTCTGTCCCTTTACGGCAGGATCGCCGCCGGCACCCCGATCGAAGCGCTGCGCGACGACAGCAACCACATCGACGTGCCAACCAACCTGTTGGGCCGGGGCCAGAACTACGCGCTGGAGGTAGATGGCGATTCCATGGTCGACGCCGGCATCCTGGACGGCGACATGGTGATCATCGAGCGCACCGAAACCGCCGATACCGGCGACATCGTGGTGGCCCTGATCGACAATGCCGAAGTCACGCTGAAGCGGTTCCGCAAAAAGGCGAATTCCATCGCCCTGGAACCGGCCAACGTGAACTACGAAACCCGCATCTTCGGCCCCGACCGGGTCAAGGTGCAGGGCCGCCTGGTGGGGTTGCTGCGGCGGTACTAGGAGTTCAGCGCCTCAGTCCGGCAGAAACCGCACGCAATAGATCGGCGGCAGATGCGTCGACAGGCAGGTCCACTGCGCCCCGCCCTCCTCGCCGACCCAAAGACCGCCGGTCGTCGAGCCCATGGCCAGCGTCGCGCCGTCGGCCGCAACGTCCAGCCCGTGCCGGTAAATCAGATCGTAGGCATCCGCCTGCGGCAGCCCGGTGCGCAATTCCACGAAAGACCGGCCGGAATCCTCCGTCTTCAGAACGCACAAGGCGCTGTTCACCGGGATGCGCTTTTCGTCTGCGACCGCGGGCACGAACCACGCCGTATTGGGATCGGCCGGGTGCACGGCGACCGCAAATCCGAAATCGGAGACGGGGACCGGTTCGACCTGCCGCCAGGTGCGGGCATTGTCCTGGCTGCAGAAGATCCCGTTATGGTGCTGCATCCAGAAGCTGTCCGGCGCGGACGGACACTGCACCACCCTGTGCGGGTCCTGATAGGCGGGTTTTTCACGCTCTTCGGGCGGCACATAGGCTGCCCACAGGCCCTTGCACGCCGCCGCCCAGGTTTCGCCGAAATCACCGCTCTTCCAGACGCCGCCGGAGGACGTTGCGATCGTCATGCGGCCGCTGTCGCGCGGGTCGATGCAGATCGAATGGATGCCCGGATCGTCGAAGCCGCCGCCGAACCAGTCCGCCCGTTCCGGCAGGTCCCACAGCCCGCGCATCAGCGTCCAGCTTTCGCCCTCATCGGTCGAGCGAAACAGGCCGCCCGGTATGGTGCCGGCCCACAGCACCGGCGCTCCGTCGTGCATGCCGGCCTCCAGGCTCCAGAGCAGACTGACGGACGGTGCCTTGTCGTCCGGGCCGTCCGGCGGGTCGGCCGCCGGAAAGGCCGGCGCCGTCCGTTCGGTCCAGCTTTCGCCCGCATCGGCGGAATGATGCAGCTTCACGCCGAAATGTCCGTGGTCCAGCGCGGCAAACAGGTCGGAGCCGCCAGGCCGTTTGGCCACCATTGTCACGGGGGCTCCAAGGAAGGCCGGATCGCCGATATCCCAACCGCCCGACGGGCTGCGCCGCACCAGGAACAGCCCTTTACGGGTCCCGACCGCAAGTGTGCCTGTCATGTCCCTTTCTCCCTTGTCCGCGTCAGCCGCCCGACAGCGCCTGCAGGATATGGATCTCCGATGTCGGCGCGACGGCCGCCTTCAGAGCCTCGGACCGGTCCAGCATCTGGCCGTCCACAAACACCGCGACATGGCGGCGAATCCGTCCCTGGTCGTCCACCACATAGCCCCTGAGCCGCGGGTATTCGGCGAAGGCGCTGTCCAGGGCGCTCGCGACGGTCCCAGCGTCAACCTCCAGCGGCGCAGGCGGCGCCACGGCGCGCAGGTGCGAGGTGAAGTGCAACGTGGCCAACAATCGGCCTCCCTGACATCCGGCGGGAACGGACGGCCCGGATCGCGCGACGGCATCGGTGCGCATCATAACACGCCGGCCTGGACGAACGCAGGCCTCAGCGGACGACCCAGGGGCGCCGGCCTCGCGTGCCTGCAACGGTTTCCACCCGAAACCGCCCGGCCTCGCCGATCCACACGGCGTGCGCGCCTTCGTCCGACAGGTCGAACCTGTCGATCACCAGCCGCGCATCGCAGCCGCGGCGGACCGGCACCTGCGCGATCACGATATCGGCGTTGCGGCAGTCCTCTTCCAGCGCTTCGGGCCGGTGGACCAAGGCGACCAGCGCTCCGGCGCGACGATAAAGGCAGGCAGACCGGTCGCATCGGACCGGACCGCCGGCCGCGCCCTCCCCCGGACGCGGCCAGGGCGCCGCGGCGCGTTCCCCCATCCGTTCCAGCCAGGAACGCGCCGACCAGGTCCCGATACGACTGCTGGACAGGTGCAGGCCGCCCGACCCGTCAGAAACCCCCATGAGACGCCCGTCCCCGGACACCAGGAGATCCGGCGGACTGACCCACAACAGCGTGGACACGGCCACAACCGGACCGATCAGCCCGAGCAGCCTTATCCGCGACCGCCACAGGCAGAGCCACAGCCCCCCGGCCGCCGCCGCAGCCATCGACGCGGCGGAAAGCGTAGGCAGCGCCCGTTCGGCGCCGGGCCAGGCGGCGATCGTTGCGGCCAGCCGCAAGACGAAATCGATCCCCGCGCCCATCACCGCCAGCGGAACGGTTTCAAGGCCGACGGGCATCGCCAAAACGGACACGATTGCCGACGGCATGATCCACAGCGCCGTGACCGGGATCGCCACCATGTTGGCCAGCATCCCGTAGCTGGAGACGCGACCGAAATGGTGAAGCGCGAAGAGCGACGTCGCGCTGCCGGCGATCAAGGTGGTCAAGGCGATGCCGGCCAGATAGGCGGCAAGACGGTACGCCAGCGGCCGGTTGCCCGACCGGGGACTGCGCCGCGTAATCACCTCGTAGGCGGCGATCAGCGCCGTCACGGCGGCAAACGACATCTGGAAACTGGCGCCGGTCAGGCTTTCGGGCCGCAAGGTCAGCACGATCATCGCGGCGCAGGCGACCATGCGCATCGACAGCGCCCGGCGGTCGGCGATGACCGCCACCAGCACCACGCCGGTCATGATGAAGGCCCGCTGGGTCGGCACGGTGCCACCCGCAAGCAGCAGATAGCCGAAGCTTCCCACCAGCGCGGCCAGCGCCGCCCATTTCTTGATCGGAAAACGCAGGGCGAGCGGCCCGATGCAGGCCAGGCCGAACCGCAGGCCGCCGAAGATCAGGGCAGAGACGAGCCCCAGATGCAAACCCGAAATAGCCAGCAGATGCGCCAGACCGGCCGCACGCATATCCTGCAGGATCGCCTTCGGAATCGCCCCGCGCGCACCGGTCACCAGCGCCCTTGCCACCGCGCCTGCCTCTGCAGGGAGCGCCGCCTCGATCCGGGCGTTGCCGGCGCCGCGCAGCCCGCCGATCCAAAGACCCGCGCGATCCCACCAGCCGGTTCCGGCGATGGCGGCCACGGGCCGGCCGGGCCTGAACGTAAAACCGACCCCGCCAAGCTGCTGGAAGTAGGCGCGTCGCTGAAAATCGTAACCGTCGGGAATGACCGGTTCGGGCGGCGGCCGCAGGTTGGCGAGCAGCTCCACCCGCTGGCCCAGTCTGGTCTGGTCGCGAGGGTGCAGCCGCAGCCGCACGCGTCGGGGCGTCTCGCCGGGCGCCAGCCCGGACACCTCTAACCGGTCCAACACGGCGCGACGGCTCTTGCCATGGGTTTCCAGCGCGATCACGCGGCCGGTGAGCGCCGCGAATCCCATCTCGCGCGTCAGGACCGGCGCTTCGCGCAGCATCGTTCGGCCCTTGGCAACGGCGAAGCCCGCGGCGGACAGCGCAAGCGCGGCACACAGCAGCAACGGGACCGTCGTTCGCCGGCTCAGCCATGCCATCCCGATCGCGGCCGGCGCCGCCGCAACGCAGAACCAGCCGGACGGTTCCAACGGCAGCGCGAAATAGACGCCGATCCCGATCCCATAGAAGACGGGCGCCCAAAGGATGAAGCGTTCGCGCTCGGCCTCGACAAAGGCCTCCAGCGCGCCGGTCGGATCGAAACGCCACTCGGCAGCATGCGCAACGGCGGCGATCATTCGCTCTGCCCAGTTGTTGACACGCGTCCGGCATGGCGGTGGCCGCCGGCCCGCTGCTGCCTGTTAAGAACGGTTTTGCCGCTGATGCCGGTTCTGTGCTAAATCGCGCGCGGCCCGCAACCGCGCGGTCTTGCACGCTGGAGCCCGCATGTCGGTCGTCACCCGTTTCGCCCCCTCTCCCACCGGATACCTGCATATCGGCGGCGCCCGCACGGCGCTGTTCAACTGGCTGTTCGCCCGTCATCACGGCGGAACCTGCCGCCTCAGGATCGAGGACACCGATCGCAAGCGGTCCACCCCCGATGCGATCCGCGCGATTGTCGACGGACTGGAATGGTTCGGCCTCGATTGGGACGACGCCGTCGTCTACCAGTCCGAAAACGCCGCGGCCCACGCCGCCGCCGCGACGCGCCTGTTGGAAGAAGGCAGGGCCTACCGCTGTTATTGCAGCCCGGAAGAACTGGCCGAGATGCGCGAATCCGCGCGCGCCGCAGGCAGCGCGCGGCTCTATGACGGGCGCTGGCGCGACCGCGATCCGGCTGAGGCACCGGCGGGCGTGGATCCCGTCGTGCGCATCAAGATGCCGCTGGAGGGCGAGACGGTCATCGAAGACGCTGTGCAGGGCACCGTGCGCATCGCCAACGACCAGCTGGACGATTTCGTGCTGCTGCGCGGGGACGGCACGCCGACCTACATGCTTTCGGTCGTGGTGGACGATCGCGAGATGGACATCACCCACGTCATCCGCGGCGACGACCACCTGACCAACGCTTTCCGGCAATACCACCTCTATCGCGCCCTGGGGTGGGACACGCCGGTCTTCGCCCACATCCCGCTGATCCACGGACCCGACGGAAAAAAGCTGTCGAAGCGCCATGGCGCGCTCAGCGTGGAGGCGTACCGCGACCTGGGTTACCTGCCCGCGGCCCTGCGAAACTACCTGTTGCGTTTGGGCTGGGCGCACGGCGACGACGAGGTCATTCCGACCGACAAGGCGATCGAATGGTTCGACCTGGACGGCGTCGGCCGCTCGCCGTCGCGCATGGATTTCGCCAAGCTGGACAGCCTGAATGCCGTCTATATCAGGGAAACCGACGCCGCAGCGCTGACGTCGCTGATCAGACCGCGCCTTGAAGAATTGGCGGGCTGTGCCATTGAGCCAGACGCGCTGGACAGGGTGGCGGCAGGAATGGACGGGCTGAAGGAACGGGCCAAGACACTGGTCGACCTGGCCGACGCGGCCCTGTTCTACGTCCAAAGGCCCCGCTATCCCCTGGCCGTCGCCAAGGCCGCCAAAGCGCTTCGAGGCGACGCGCCCAACCTGCTCGCAGCGGCGGCTGACACGCTTCAGACCCTGGAGACCTGGGACGCAGGCGACCTCGAAGCCGCCTTGCGGGCCCGCGCAGATAACCTTAACGTCGGATTCGGAAAGATCGCACAACCTATCCGTGCCGCACTGACGGGATCAAATGCCTCGCCGAGCCTGTTCGAAGTCATGGAAATCCTGGGCCGCGAGGAGTGCCTTGCCCGTCTGAGGGCGGTTCCCGGCATGGTTTAAGTGGCCGGGTCGATTTGCGTTGGCCGGTGCTGTAATGGTATATTTACTGCGCTGCAGCAAAGCTCTTTCGAGCGGCGCGCCCTGCCTCTCCCGGACTCAGCGGTCGGGCAGTCAATCACATTCGAGGGGATTTAGATGACCCAGGACGCGACAGCGGCCAATCAGGCTGCAAACAGCAAGCATGTTACGCTGACCGATCACGCCACGGGCCGAAGTTTCGATCTTCCGGTGATGGACGGCACCGAAGGGCCGCGGGTGATCGACATTCGCAAGCTGTATGCCGAAAGCGGCATGTTCACCTACGACCCCGGCTTCACCTCCACGGCGTCCTGCGAAAGCCAGATCACCTTTATCGATGGCGAAAAGGGCGTGCTGTTGCACCGCGGATACTCGATCGAGGATCTGGCCAGCAACTGCGACTTCCTGGAAGTCTGCTATCTGCTGCTGCATGCCGACCTGCCCAACGCACAGGAACTGGAGGCATTCGAAAGCACCATCACCAACCACACCATGGTGCATGAACAGCTTCTGAACTTCTTCCGCGGCTTCCGGCGCGACGCCCATCCCATGGCGATCATGGTCGGCGTCGTGGGCGCGCTGTCGGCCTTCTACCACGACTCCACCGACATCAACGATCCGATGCAGCGCCTGATCGCATCCCACCGGCTGATCGCCAAGATGCCGACGATCGCTGCGATGGCCTACAAGTACTCCATCGGTCAGCCGTTCGTTTATCCGCGCAACGACCTGACTTATGCCGAGAACTTCCTTCACATGACGTTCTCGGTTCCGGTCGAGGAATACGTGGTCCACCCGAAGGTTGCCCGTGCAATGGACCGCATCTTCATTCTGCACGCCGACCACGAGCAGAACGCCTCCACCTCCACGGTGCGGCTGTCGGGGTCTTCGGGCGCCAACCCGTTTGCCTGCATCTCGGCCGGTATTTCCTCCCTGTGGGGACCCGCCCATGGCGGCGCCAACGAGGCGGTTCTCAACATGCTGTCGCAGATCGGCACCAAAGATCAGGTGCCCGAGTTCATCAAAAAGGCAAAGGACAAGGACGATCCCTTCCGCCTGATGGGATTCGGCCACCGGGTCTACAAAAACTACGACCCCCGGGCGACGGTCCTCAGGGAATCCTGCCACGAAGTCCTGGAAGAGCTTGGCGTGACCCACGAGCCGCTGCTGGACCTGGCAATGGAGCTGGAGCGAATTGCCCTGGAAGACGAGTATTTCGTCGAGCGCAAGCTGTTCCCGAACGTGGACTTCTACTCTGGCATCATCCTGCGGGCGATGGGCTTTCCGACCAGCATGTTCACCGTTCTGTTCTCTTTGGCGCGCACCGTCGGCTGGATCGCCCAGTGGAAGGAAATGATCGAGGACCCGACCCAGAAGATCGGGCGTCCGCGGCAGCTTTATAAAGGCAGCTCGCCGCGCCCCTTCCCGCCCATCGCAACGCGCTAGGGGCCGCGTCGGCGGCGGCACAGACCGCCGTCCGCGCCTATTGCGCCTCCGCCACCCGCAGGATGGCGTCGGCGGCCCGCTCGCTGGGCTTTGCGCCGTCGGGCCGCAGGCGTTCCAGGGCGGGTTGCAAGCGGCGAACTTGCTCCTGTCCCGCCTTGCCCAGCAACGCTTCCAGATCGTCGCACAACAGATCCGGCCTGCAGTCCCCCTGCAGCCGTTCCGGAACGATCGGCGCGTCCAGGATGATATTGATCAGGTTGGCGTACCGGACTCGGACCATGAATTTCAGGACAAGGTATGTCGGCAAAGGCAGCCGGTAGCAGATGACGCTGGGAACGCCGGCCGCGGCCAGTTCCAGGGCCACCGTCCCGCTGGCGGCCAAGGCGGCGTTGCTCGCCACCATGGCGGCCTGTCGCTGCGCGCGTCCCAGCACGACCGTGACCGGGACGCGCCAGGCACGAACCGCCTCGCGCACCAGGTCCTCCACACCGCCCAGCGTCGGCACCACCACGTGAAATCGGCCGACACGGTCCGCCAGGCCGTCCACGGTGCGGCCGAAAATGTCGATCAGCCGCTGCACCTCCGACCGGCGGCTGCCAGGCAGGACGCATAACACCGTGGCGTCGGGGTCGATGCCATGGGCGGCGCGGAACGCGGCGCCGTCGGTGACTTCGTTCATTTCTTCGATGGCCGGGTGACCGACAAAGACACACGGAAGCCCGGCGGCTTCGAAGTGCGGCGGCTCGAACGGCAACAGCGCCAGAAGATGGTCGAAGTTGCGTTGGAACTTGTGCACCCGCCATGGCCGCCAGGCCCAGACGGACGGGGCGACGTAATGGATTCGGGGGATGGTGCGGTCGCGGATCCGGCGCACGAAACCGTGGGCGAAGGCCGGGGCGTCGATGGTCACGATCGCTGCGGGCTTCAGCCTGTCCACGGCCGCAGCCGTTTCGGCCATGCGTCCGAAGATCCGCCGGGCGTGGGGCAAGACCTCGAACACGCCGATGATCGACAGCTCCGTCATCGGGAACAGGCTTTCCAGGCCTTCCGCAGCCATCGCCTCGCCGCCGACGCCGGCAAACCGCACATTGCCGCCCGTCCGACGCTTAAGCGCGGCCATCAGCCGTCCGCCCAGGGCGTCACCGGACGGCTCCCCGGCCACGAGGAAGATCAGCGGAGCCTCGGCGTTCATGGATCAGGGATCGACCGCCACCAGGAACATGCCTGCGGCGTCGGCCAGTGCGACCACGTCCTGCCGGTCGACGACCAGCGTGCGACCGGCGCCGATGGCTATGCCGCGCAGCCCCGCGGCCTGGGACCGGCGAACCGTCTCCGGACCGATCGTCGGCAGGTCCACACGCGTTTCCTGCCCCTGCTTGGCCAGTTTGATCAGAACGCCGCCGCGCCCTTCCCGTTTCAACGCGCCGCACCGGTCGAGCAGCGCGTCCGTCCCCTCGGCCGCCTCGATGCCCAGGACCAAACCGTCCTGAACCACGACGGCCTGTCCGACGTCGCACGCGGCCAACGCGGTCAACACCTGGACACCCCGGTCGATATCACGATCGGCGTCCTCGTCCGCGCCAAGCGCGCCAAGCGCCCCTGCTTCGACCGTCAATCCGCCAATGATCTGGTCGACGCCCACGACCCGGACGCCTTCCTCCTCCTCCAGCGTGGTCACGATGGCCCGCAAGAGACCGTCGTCGCCAAGGGCGTTGGCCCCGATCTTGGAGAAGAACTTCAACGCACGGGCATCCGGCCTCAGCGCGGCCAGCGACGGTCGCCTGATGCCGCCCGCAAAGACCACTTCCTCAACGCCGTTGTCGTGCAGAGCCGCCAGAGCGTTTCCCGCGGCGCCGAGCCGGACCCAGGTGTGCGGCGTATCCTCAAACGCGCCGGCTTGGGCCTGGTCCTTGAAGGCCACCACGAAGAACGGGCGTTGCATCCTTCGGCAATGCTCTACGATCCGCAGGGGAAGGTCTCCCCGGCCGGCAAGAATGCCCAGCTTTGTCGATATGTCGCTCAACGAGGTTGCGTCAGGCTCCGCTTCGATTCCGCGGTGATGACGGATCGGACGAACTCCAGCACATCGTTGACCAACATGCTGTCGGAGAACTCCGACGCGACGTCCTCGACACGCTCGCGGATCGTGCCTTCTTCGGCGAACAGCATGCGGTAGGCCTTGCGCAGGCTGTCGATATCGTCCTTCGAAAAACCGCGTCGCTTCAGGCCCACCAGGTTCAAACCGCAAAGACGGGCGCGGTCGCCCAGAACGGAGCCGTAGGGTATCACGTCGAATTCCACGCCCGACATTCCGCCGACCATCGCATGCGGCCCGATCCGCACGTACTGGTGGACGGCCGACAGACCGCCGACGATGGCATAATCCCCGACGGTGACGTGCCCGGCCAGCGTCGCATTGTTCGCCATGATCACGTGATCGCCCAGAATGCAGTCGTGGGCGACATGGGCGCCGACCATCAACAGGCAGTTATCGCCGACTTGCGTCACCATGCCGCCCCTTTCGGTGCCCGGGTTCATGGTCACGTGCTCGCGAATGATCGTGTTGCTTCCGACGATCAGTTCGGATGGTTCGCCGCGGTATTTGAGGTCCTGGGGGACGGTGCCGATCGAGGCAAACGGAAAGATGCGGCTGCCGGGACCGATGCGCGTCCTGCCCTGGACAACGGCATGGGCCAGCAGCTGAACCCCGTCCTGCAACTCCACGTCCGCGCCGACCACGCAGTACGGTCCAATCGAAACCGTCTCGGCGATCTTGGCGCCATCGTCGACCACAGCCGTCGGATGGATATCTGGCATCACGGGTCCCTGATCATGGCTGAGATCGTCGCTTCGGCGACCAGTTTGCCGTCCACCTGGCCTTCGCCCTTGAACCGCCAAACCTGGCCACGCTGCTGCAGCTTGCGCACGTTCAGCTGCAAAAGGTCGCCCGGGAGAACCGGCTTGCGGAACTTCGCGCCTTCGATGGACATGAATATAGACGAGCTTACCTTCGCTCTCCAGGCCCAGCGACTGAACGACGAAGACGGCCGCGGTCTGCGCCATCGCCTCAACGATCAGAACGCCCGGCATGATGGGGTGGCCGGGAAAGTGGCCCTGGAAATAGGGCTCGTTCGCGGTAACCGTCTTGATGCCCGTTGCGCTTTCGAACGGCACGATATCGCGGACGCTGTCGATCAGGAGAAACGGGTAGCGGTGCGGGATGGACCTCAGAACACCCGCGATATCCACATCCAGCTTTGCGGCACTTGATTCAGGCGCGCCCATTGCTTTTCTCAGTCTTCCTTCTTCTTACCTGCCAGAAGGCGCCCCAGCGTAGCCTGAAGGCGCCAGAACTGCTTCATCGGCATGGCGGGCGACCCGATCACGCGCGCGCCCTCGTCCACGTCGCGCATGACGCCGGCCTGCGCGCCGATCTGTGCCCCTGCGCCGATGGTCAGATGGCCTGCGACGCCGCCCTGGGCGGCGACAACCACGCCATCGCCCAAGCGCGAGCTGCCCGCGACGCCCGACTGCGCGACCAGGACGCTGCCGCGCCCGACGATCACGTTGTGCCCGATCTGCACCAGGTTATCAATCTTGGCGCCGGCACCGATCACGGTGTCGGGTCCGGCGCCGCGGTCAACGGTCGCATTCGCGCCGATTTCCACACCATCCTCGACAATAACCCGGCCCAATTGCGGCACGTCGACGGCGCCGCCCTTGCCCATTGCAAACCCAAAGCCGCGATTCCCGATCCGGACACCCGGATGCAGATTTGCCCGCGCGCCGATGGTGCAATGGCTGAGCGACGCGCTGGCGCCGATCTGGGTCCCGGCGCCGACTTGCACGTTGTCGCCGACCACGGCATTCGGTCCGACCACCACGCCGGCGCCGATAACAGCGCCCTCGCCGATGACCGCACCGGCCTCGATCCGCGCATCCGGCGCGACCTGCGCGCTTTCCGCGATCACGGCGCTGGGATGGACGCCGGGATTGGCGTCTTTCTCGGGGTAGAGCGCGCGCGCGGCCAACGCAAAGGCACGGTACGGCTCATCACTGAGCACCAGGGCCATCCCCTCCGGCGCCTGGTCCACGAAGGCCGGCTCGACGATGCAGGCGGCGGCATTGGAGTGCCGGAAACTTCCGACATAACGCTTGTTGTCTAAAAAGCTCAAGTCGTTGGGACCGGCGACGTCAAGCGGCGCCACATCCGCGATCTCCAGGGCCGGGTCCGCCCCGGCGGCCAGCGTGGCCTCGATCCGCGCGGCAAGATCGCCGAGCGCAAGCGGCCCGGCGTTGTCGAAGAAACGGGGATCTGCCATGACGTCGGCTATTGCTGTTGGGGAAGCGACACGCTGGGCAGACGCTCGTTCAGCAACCCGACCACTTCGTTGGTGATGTCCATGGACGCATCCGCAAAGATCACCATGGTATCGGCCAGTTCCCAGTTCAGGATCAGTTTGTAGCCGCGTTCCTCTGCCAATTGCAGAATGATCGTACGCAGTTCGTCCTTGATCTGCTGTCGCCCGAACAGATAGGCCTGGTCCAGCAGCCGCTTTCTCTCGTTCACCCCCTGCTGCGCCTCATTGACCCGGGCCTGAAACGCCTGGACACGCTCCTGAAACGCCTCATTGGACAGAAGCGCCCGCTGCCCTTCGAGCTGCTGCTCCTCCTCCTGAAGCTGGTTCTGGATCTGCCGGATCTCCTCTTCGAACATGCCCGAACGTTCCTGCATCTGCTGATTGAGGCTGATGAAGGCCGTCGCTTCCTTCGTGGCGCGCTCGGTATCGATCACAGCAACGCCGCCCAGCACGTCCGCCTGCGCATGAACAGCGACAGGCCGAACGAGGAGGATTACACCAATAATCGCAAATGCAGCGGCATATCGGGCCACGGAGCCCAAACTCCCCTTAGAACCTGGTGCCGAAACGGAACCTGAGGGCTTCTTCTTCATCAAAACTCTCTTTCAGAATAGCTTTGGCCACGTCGACCCGGACCGGGCCGAAGGGCGATTTCCAGGCGATACCGGCCCCAGCCGACCAACGCAGCGACATTTCGTCGTCCGTGTTGGTATTGTTGTCGACGGTCCACAGAGACCCCGCATCCGTGAAGACGGCGCCGCTGATCCCGAATTCGTTAGGCAATCCCAAGGGGAACACCACTTCGGCGGTTCCGGCCACCAGGTTGTTGCCGCCCAACGCGTCGTCGGTGTCCTTGTCTCTGGGGCCAGCGCCCGAATCCTTGAAACCCCGCAGATTGTCGCCGCCCAGGAAGAACCGATCCGTGATGCTGACGTCGTCGTTGAGTCCTGTAATGAAGCCGCCCTGGCCGGTAATGGCGCCGATGATCTCTTCCGTGAACGGGTGGTAGTAGGCGCCCCGAATGACCGTTTTGAAGTACTTTACGCTGCCGCCAAGGCCCGCTAGATCGTTGGACATCTCCGCGTAATAGCCCTCCGTCGGATCGATCCGGCTGTTCAACCGGTCAAACCGAAGGTCCTGGCCGACCGAAGACGTGACCCGAGAACCCTCTTCCTGCTGAATTGAGAGCGCCGCATCGGTGTCGACGTCGCGGACTTCGTCTCGGCGCAGCGAGTAGCGCAGGCGCTGGGTCCATTCATCGGTAATCGAATAGCCAAAACGAAAGCCGGTTCCGGTCGCCCGGCTTTTGAACGAGCTCTCATCGTCGTTGTCGCGCAGGGTGTGGAACGCGTCGAAACCGGCCCGGATATCTCGATCCAGGAAGTATGGCTCGGTGAAGCTGAAATCCAGATTCTGTCGCTTCGCCGCCAGGGTAAACGAAAGCCTGAGATCCTGACCCTTGCCCAACAGGTTGCGTTCGCGCAGGGCGATATCCCCAAGCGGGCCGTCGGCGGTCGACACGCCGGCGCCGATGGTCAGCTCGCCGGTTGAGGATTCCGCAACGTCCACCTGGATGACCGTCTTGTCGGGCGCGCTGCCGGGAACGTTGTTGACGTCCACCGCGCTGAAGAACCCAAGGTTCGAAACCCGCTGACGCGAGCGGCGCAGCTTTGACGCGCTGAACGCATCGCCTTCGACCAGGCGGAATTCCCGCCTGATCACCTTATCCAGCGTCCGCACGTTCCCGCGAATGTCGATCCGTTCGACATAGACACGGGGCCCTTCCTGGACCTCGAAGGTGATATTGATGGTCTTCGTATCCCGGTCGCGGTCGACGACCGGACGGACGTCGACAAAGGCGTAACCCTGGTCGCCGACGGCATCCGTCAAGTTCTCGACGGTACGGTCCACCTCGTTGGCGTTGTACCAGTCGCCCGGCTCCAGCTCGATGATATCCTTCAGAGGTTCGGCCTCAACATCTCGGATCTTGGAGACAACGTCCGTCGTGCCGAAGATGTACCGTTCGCCCTCTTCCACGGTGAAAGTGATGAAGAAATCGGACCTGTCGTCCGACAGCTCCGCCACGGCAGACACAACGCGGAAATCGGCAAACCCGGCCTCCAGATAGGCCCGCCGCAGCAATTCACGGTCGAACGTCAGCTTGTCGGGATCGTAGGTGTCCGCGTTCGACAGGAACCGGTACCACCGCGATTCCTTGGTCTGAATGACCCGCTGCAGCTCGGAATCGGAGAGGTAGTCGTTGCCGATGAAGCTGACTTTCTTAATGCCGGTCACGGGACCTTCGGTGACTTCGAAGACCAGATCGACGCGGTTCTGCTCCAGCTGGATCACCTTCGGCTCGACCGAGGCCGCGAACCTGCCGGACCGCCGGTAGATGTCCAGGATGCGCCGCACATCGTTTTGCACGCGTGTCCGTGTGTAGACGATCCGGGGTCTCAGCTGGACTTCCTGCCTCAGGATATCGTCGTCGATCCGCTTGTTCCCCTCAAACGCGATGCGGTTGATGATCGGGTTTTCGACCACGCGCACAACCAGGGTGTCTCCCTCTCGCCTGAGGGTCACATCGGCGAACAGGCCGGTTGCAAACAGGGTTTTCAGGGAGCGGTTAACAAGCGACGGATCGAAGGGATCCCCGACCTTGACCGACAGGTAGGACAGAACCGTATCCGGCTCGATCCGGCGCGTGCCTTCCACGACGATGTTCCCGACCGTCGGACCCGCGGGACGGACCACCTCTGGCCTGACATCGATTGTCGGGGCAGACCGCGGCACCGGCGGTTGTTCGGCTGGCGCAGGCGCGAGGATAGCCGGTCCCTGTCCCTGAGCCGAAGCCGGCCAAGGTGAAAGGGCGGAAAGCACTGCTGCTGCCGCCATCCAGAACCCAAAACAAACCCGCACTATGCCTCCAACGCGAGCGAAGCCTACGTCAGTAAATCTCTTATGAAATCAAGAACAGACAAATGAACGAAGTCATTAATCGTCACGAATACCATAAGACTGAGGATAAGAGCCAGTCCGATCCTTAGGCCATATTCTTGCGCTCTTTCGCCCAGAGGTCTGCCGCGAACGGCCTCGATTGCGTAAAACAGCAGATGGCCGCCATCCAGGATCGGGATCGGGAAAAGGTTGATAAGGCCCAGATTGATCGACAAAAGCGCCATGAACCCGAACAACGTAACGACGCCGCTCTCGGCGAAATCGCCCGAAAGCTTGGCGATGCGTAACGGCCCTCCCAGCTCGTCCGTGCCCCTGTCGCCGACGATGATCTCGCCGACCGCCGCAAGGGTGCCAAGGGTCAGACGCCATGTCTCTTCGACAGCCTGCCAGGCCGCCGACAGCGGACCGAGGCGGGTGTAGGTCGGCCCAGGCGCGTAGACGCCCAGGCGGTAGGCTTTGATTTCGCCGCTGTCCGTGGCGCTGGTGACGATCCTGGGCGTGACCGTTGTCGTGAAAACGGTCTCGTCGCGTTCGATCTCAAACCCAAGCGGCCGTCCCTCGCTGCCTTCCACCGCCGTTTTCAGGTCCAGAAAGCTTGCGATCGGCGTCCCATCGACCGCTCTGATCCGATCGCCGGCAACCAGCCCCGCTTCGTCGGCCGCAGACCCCTCCACGACGCCGCCGATCCCGGCCTCCACGAAGTCCTGGGGCATGGGCCTGCCAACCGCCATGAACAGGCCCGCCAGAATCACGATGGCAAAGATAAAATTCGCTGCAGGACCGGCAAAGACGATGGCTGCGCGCTGCCCCAACCTCTTGTGGCTGAAGGAGACGGCCTTCTGGTCCTCGGTCATGGGCGCTTCCGCGTGGTGCTCCAGCGACGCCTCGCCGAACATCTTGACGTAGCCGCCCAGCGGGATCGCGCTGAACTTCCAGCGTGTGCCGACCTTGTCGGTGTAGCCGAACAGTTCCGGGCCAAAACCGACCGAAAAGACCTCGACCCTGACCCCGTTACGCCGCGCGATCGCGTAGTGGCCCAGCTCGTGGACGAAAACCAGGGCTGTCAGGACGACCAAAAACCAGCCGACATTGTGCCCGATCCAGGAAACCAACTCCATGCGTTCTCACCTTCGCTGGGCAGACGGCTCACGCCGCCAGGCCATCGATTCTCCGCGCCGCGACGCGCCTTGTCTCACGATCTAGGTGGCATACGTCATCAAGCGAATCAATGCCGGATCCGGACACGGTTTCGAGACAATAGGCCACCACGGCTGCCACATCCAGATAGCCGATCCGGCCGGCCAGGAAAGCGGCAACCGCCTCCTCGTTTGCGGCGTTCAAAATGGTCGGGGCGCCCCCCATGGCTTCAAGGGCGCCGCGGGCCAGGCGCAGGGCCGGAAACCGCTCCAAATCGGGCGGTTCGAACTCAAGACGCGCCAGTGCAACCAGATCCAGCCGCTGGGCCGGCGTGTCTATGCGCCCAGGCCAGGCAAGGGTGTGGGCGATCGGCGTGCGCATGTCCGGCGATCCCATCTGTGCCAGCACCGATCCATCCACATAGGCCACCATGGAATGCACCACCGATTGCGGATGAACCAACACCTCGATCCGGGGCTCGGGGATGGCGAACAGGTGATGGGCCTCGATGATTTCGAGGCCCTTGTTCATCATGGTTGCAGAATCGACGGAAATTTTCGCGCCCATGTCCCAGTTTGGGTGCGCGCAGGCCTGGGCCGGCGTGACACTCCGCATGGCGTCCGCATCCAGGGTTCTGAAGGGGCCGCCGGATGCCGTCAGGATGAGTTTTTCGACCGTCTCGGGCCGGGTCGCATCAAACACCTGAAAAATGGCGTTGTGTTCGGAATCGACCGGCAGCAGGCGCGCGCCGCTGGCCCGCACCTCGTCCAACATCAACTCGCCCGCACAAACCAGGCACTCCTTATTGGCAAGCGCCACGATCCCGCCGCGCCGCACCGCCGCCATCGTCGGCGCCAGGCCGGCCGCGCCGACGATGGCGGCCATGGTCCAGTCGCAGTCGATCTCGGCCGCAGCAATAATGGCTTCGGGCCCTGCGCCGACCTCGACGCCCGTATCCGCCAGCAGATCGGCGAGTTCCCGATAGCAGTCCGGGTCGCCGATCGCGACGAACTGCGGCGCAAACCGGCGGGCTTGGGCTGCCAGGGCTTTGGCGTTTCGATGCGCCGTCAGCGCGGCCACTTCGAACCGCTCCGGATGCCGCCCGATCAGATCCATCGTGCTTCGTCCGACGGAACCGGTCGCTCCCAGAATGGTGACGCGGCGCGGGCGCGGGCTGGATTCCGGGGCGCATTGGGCCAGAGTCACGGCCATCAGATTGCCCCGCCTGCCAGGGTAAAGGCCACGAATGCGGGCACGGCGGCCAGGACTCCGTCGAGCCGGTCCAGAACACCGCCATGACCCGGGATCAGGCGGCCGGAGTCCTTGACGCCGGCGCGACGCTTCAGGTGTGACTCAAGCAGGTCCCCAAGCTGCGCCACGACAGCCACAGCGACGGCGACGGCGGCGATGCCCAACGTTCCCTCGCCGATGCCGGGCATGGCCCTGGCCGCGGCGACGCCGACCACGGCGGCCGCCGCAGCGCCGCCAATCAGACCTGCCCAGGTCTTGTTCGGACTGATCCGGGGCGCCAGCTTCGGTCCGCCGATGGATCGCCCGGCCGCATAGGCGCCGATGTCGGTGGCAACGATCACCAGCACCAGCCACAACAGGATCATCGTCCCAGGGCCTGCCAGGCCGCGCAGCCAGACCGCACCGGCGCAGGCCGCGGAAATATAGACCACGCCGAAACCCGCAATGGCGCGGTCGGCGAGCGTCTGCTGGCGCACCGACGCGGCGACGACGATGGCGCCCAGCCCGCCCAGCGCGACCGCGGGCCAATAAAGCCCGAGCGAGACGATTGCCAGGATGACGATCCCCAAAACCGCGGTCGCGGCAACAACGGCAACCTGCCCGGGCGCGCAAAGCCCGGACCACTCCCACGCCATGGCGACAAGCGCCGCGGCGACGAACAGGCTGAACCATACGCCGCCCGCCCAGATCGCCAGCAGTGCGACAGGCAGAAGGACGGCAGCGGATCGCACCCTAAGGGCGAGGTTGCTCGGCACGGAGGGAATTGTCTGTTGCACCATAACGACGATCGCGTCGGTGGAACTCCGTGATGGCGTCGGCCAGGTCCGTCGCCCCGAAGTCGGGCCACAGGCGGTCCACAAAAACCAGCTCCGTGTAGGCCAGCTGCCACAACAGGAAATTGCTGATCCGCTGCTCGCCGCTGGTGCGGATCAACATGTCGGGATCCGGAATGCCGGCCGTCATAAGAGAACGCCCCACGGCCGCTTCGTCGATGTCCTCAGGCGCCAGGTCGCCGGATTGCACGGCCCGGGCGAGCTGCCGGACTGCGCCGGCCAGTTCCTGGCGCGCGCCGTAGCTGATCGCCAGCACCAGCATCATGCGCTCATTGTCCTTCGTCAGCGCCTCTGCATCCTCGATCAGCGCAACGATGTCCGTGTCCAACCGGGGGCGTTCGCCGATCACCTTCAGCCGGATGCCCTGGGCGTGGATTTCGGCGATTTCCGAACGCAGATAACGCCGCATCAGACCCATCAGATCGCCGATCTCGTCCTTGGGCCGCTTCCAGTTTTCCGAAGAGAACCCGAACAGGGTCAGATAACGGATGCCCTGATCGCCTGCGGCTTCGACGGTCCGGCGAACCGCTTCGGCGCCTTTTGCATGTCCCGCGGTTCGCGGCAGCCCGCGCGCCTTCGCCCATCGCCCGTTGCCATCCATAATGATGGCGACATGCGTCGGGGGCGGTTTGTCCGTCCTTTGCAGCGTGGGCACCACCATCACGCTAGACCTGCATGATGTCCTGTTCCTTCGCGGACAGCAGATCGTCGATCTGCTTCACATGTCCGTCCGTCAGTTTCTGCAGTTCGTCGGCATCGCGATGATGCTCGTCCTCGGAGATCTCGTGGTCCTTTTCCATGCGCTTGAGCTTTTCCATGCCGTCGCGCCTGATGTTCCGGACCGCAACCCGCGCCTGCTCGGTGTATTTGGCGGCGACCCGCGACAGTTCCTGGCGACGCTCCTCGTTCAGCTCGGGAATCGGGACACGGATCAGGTTCCCTTCCGTCTGGGGATTGAGCCCCAGGTCCGCCTCGCGGATCGCGCGTTCCACGGCCTTGGTGTTCGCCCCGTCCCAGACCTGCACGTTCAGCAAGCGGGCCTCCGGCACCGAGATGCTGGCAAGCTGATTGAACGGCATCATCGTTCCGTAACACTCCGCCTGCAGGTGCTCCAGCAATTGCGGATTGGCCCGTCCGGTCCTGAGGCCGGCAAACTCTTTCTTCAACGCCTCCACAGCGCCGTCCATTCGGCGTCTTATATCGGCCCAATCGAAATCCGACACAGCCTTACCCTCATTGTTGTTCTGCGGGCCGTTTGCGGCCCGTTCGGTCAGTCGTCGGCGATGATCGTATACCGACCGCGGCCCCGAATCACGTCCGCAAATGATCCGGCTTCGTGGATCGAGAACACAAGGATGGGGATTCCGTTCTCCCGGCTGAGCGAGATCGCCGACGCATCCATCACCTTAAGATCGCGGCTCAGTACTTCGAGATAATTGAGTTTTTCATGCCGTTGCGCGTTCGGATCCTTGGCAGGATCGGAGGAGTAGACGCCGTCGACCTGGGTTGCTTTCAACAGGGCGTCGCATTCCATTTCCGAGGCCCGCAAGGCCGCGGCGGTATCGGTTGTAAAGAACGGGTTGCCGGTGCCGGCCGCAAAGATCACCACCCGGCCCTTTTCCATGTGCCTGACCGCGCGGCGGCGGATATAGGGCTCGCAAACGGACTGCATCGGAATGGCGGACAGAACGCGCGTGTAGACGCCGACACGCTCCAGCGCGCTCTGCATGGCCAGCGCGTTGATGACCGTTGCCAGCATGCCCATATAGTCAGCGGTCGTCCGGTCCATGCCCTTGGCCGCGCCGGAGACGCCGCGGAAGATGTTGCCTCCGCCGATGACCAGGCAAACCTGGACGCCCAGGGCATGCACCGCCTTGATGTCGCCCGCGATGCGGCCCACCGTTTCCGGATCCAGGCCGTACTCGCGCTCGCCCATCAGGGCCTCGCCGGACACTTTCATCAGAACGCGCCGGTACGCGGCGCCTTCCGGATCTGGGGTGCTTGGCGAGGCAGTGGTCATATCACCGTACCGGTCAGAGAGAAACGGAACCGGCCGCGTCAGGCGTTCAGCGTCGCCTTGACCTCGGCTGCGAAATCCTCCTCCTGCTTCTCGATCCCCTCGCCCAGGTTGAACCGGGCGAACGCCTTCAGCGCCACCGGCGCGCCGACGTCGCCGGCGGCGTTGGCGATCACCTTGGCGATCTTGGTTTCGTTGTCGATGACGAAGACCTGCTCCAGGAGGACGACCTCCTCATAATACTTGCGCAGGCGGCCTTCGACCATCTTGGCGACGATCTCTTCCGGCTTGCCGCTTTCGCGCGCCTGCTCGGCCAGGACCGTGCGTTCGCGCTCCAGCGCCGCCGGGTCGACCGCGTCGATCGACAGGAACTCCGGCCGCGCTGCCGCCACATGCATGGCGATCTGCTTGCCCAGCGCCGCCAACGCGCCCGCGTCGCCTTCGGATTCCAGGGCCACCAGGACACCGATCTTGCCAAGGCCCGGCGCCAGGGCGGAATGGACGTAAGCCGCCACGACTCCCTTGTCCACGGACAAGGCCGTCGCCCGGCGCAGGCTCATGTTTTCGCCGATCGTGGCGATGTTGTCGGTGAGCTGCTGTTCGAAGCTGTTGGTGCCGCCGGGATAGGTTGCGGCCAGGATGGCGCCGGTATCGCCGCCGGTCTCCAGCGCGGCCTTAGCGGCGCTGGACACGTATTCCTGGAAGGTCTCGTTGCGGGCGACGAAGTCGGTCTCGGCATTGACCTCGACCATCGCGCCGCGGGTCGCATCGGCGACCACGCCCACCAGGCCCTCGGCCGCCACGCGGCCGGCCTTCTTGGCGGCCGCGGCAAGGCCCTTGGTCCGAAGCCAGTCGACGGCCTCTTCCATGTTGCCGCCGGTTTCGCTCAGCGCTTTTTTGCAGTCCATCATGCCTGCGCCGGTCTTGTCGCGCAGTTCTTTCACCATCGCAGCAGAGATCGCCGACATCCGCTGTTACCCCTTTCCATTCTTGCCGCCGGCTACCCGGCCGGCCTATGTCGCAGCTCCCGGGACCGCTCGCGCGCCCCGCTCCTATACAGGAACGGCGGCACCAGCGCCGCCGTTCAACTCCTTCAAGCCGACCTGCCGATCGCTAAGCGGTCTTGGCGGCTTTTTCCTCCGGTTCGCTGGCCTCTTCGCTGGCCGTCTCGGTCTCGACAGGCGCAGCCTCAGCCACCTCGGGGGCCGCTTCGGCCGCAGCCTCGCCTTCAGCCGCCGGCGCCGCATCCGCTGCAGGCTCCTCGGCCGGCGTTTCGGCTGCCTCTGCGGCGGCCGCGTCGGCCTCGGCAAGGCCTTCTTCCGCCGGCTCCAGGCTTTCGCCCACATCCACGCCCGACGCCACCAGTTCCTGCTGCAGTCCGTCCAGGATCGCGCTGGAAACCAGGTCGCAATAGGTTGTGATGGCCCGCATGGCGTCGTCGTTGCCCGGCACCGCGAAGGTGATGTTGTCCGGGTCGGAATTGCTGTCGATCACGGCCGCCACGGGAATGCCCAGATGGGTCGCCTCGCGCACGGCGATCGATTCCTTATTGGTGTCGATGACGAACAGCATGTCCGGCAGGCCGCCCATCTCCTTGATGCCGCCCAGGGCGCGCTCCAGCTTGTCGCGCTGGCGCTGCAGGCCCAGAAGCTCCTTCTTGGTCAGGCCGTGATCCTCGGACGAGAGCTTTTCGTCCAAGGTTTTCAGGCGCTTGATCGAGTTGGAGATGGTCTTCCAGTTGGTCAGCATGCCGCCCAGCCAGCGGTGGTTGACGTAATACTGGCCGCACCGATCTGCCGCCAAACGCACGGCGTCCTGGGCGTGGCGCTTGGTGCCCACGAACAGGATCCGGCCGCCGCCGGCGGCGATGTCGCGCACCTGCTCCAGGGCCCGGTGCAGCATCGGGACCGTCTGTTCCAGATCGATGATGTGGACCCCGTTCCGCTCGCCGAACAGATACGGCTTCATCTTGGGGTTCCAGCGCCGGGTCGTGTGCCCGAAATGAACGCCCGCCTCGATCAGCTGGCGCATGGTAAAGGTCGGCATCGACATGATATTTAACCCTTTTTTCCGGTTAGCCTCCGCGGGCTGAACCGGGCCCTTGCCCGGACCGGAGGGATCGCCGCCACCTTTTTTCGGCGTCGGCCACCACCTTACCCGCGTGCGTGAATGGCGCGGGATATAGCGGCTTACCGGGCGGGATTCAAGGGAAATCGGGGCTGTCAGGGACCGAGGCGCTTAGATATCTCGCACGTCGATGATCCCCGGGATCGACTTCACCGCCTGGCGCATCTTGGCGTCGATCATGAAGGTGCGGTTGAGGTCGATTTCGACCTCCTTGTCGTCCAGGTCCACCACCAGGCTGACCCGGCCGCGGCCGGCGCGACCGTGGCTTTTCAGGACGGACGCCAGGCTTTCCAGGGGCTGCGGGTTGTTGAGATAGATGACCATGCCCTCCGCGGCCGTGGCCGCGGCCTCATCCAGGGGCTGGACCCGGCTGGCGGTGAGCCGGAAGTCGCCGTCGTCGCCCCGGCGCTGCAGGTCCGCGGTCACCAGCAGCGGCTGGCCGCCCTCCAGCAGCTCCCGGGCGTCGTTCAGCACCTCCTGGAACACGGTCACTTCGAACGATCCGCTGGCGTCCGACATGGCGACGAAAGCCATCTTCGAGCCGCGCGAGGTGGTGGTGATGCGCCGCGAGCCGACGATGCCGGCCAGCTTGATCCGGCCTTCGGGCACGTTGCCGCCGGCAACCTCGGCCCAGGGCAACACGCCCAACCGCGCGCAGCTTGACTTGTAGGCCTCCAGCGGGTGCGAAGACAGGTAGAACCCGACCGCCTCGAACTCCTGGGCCAGCCGATCCTGGGTGGCCCAGTCGACCACGTCGGGCAGCGGCGGCCGCGAGACCTCCGCCATCGCCTCGCCGAACAGGCTGACCTGGTTGCTGTCCCGGTCGGCCTGCAGGGCGGCGCCGTGGCGCATCAGCAACTCAACCGATTCCAGGCCCTGGCGGCGGTTGGCGTTGAGGCCGTCGAAGGCGCCCGCCTTGACCAGGTTTTCGACCGAGCGCTTGTTGAGCGCCCGCATGTCCAGGCGCGCGGCCAAATCGAACATGTCGGCGAACGGCCCGCCATTCTCGCGCTCGGCCACCAGCTGCTCCATCGCACCGTGGCCCACATTCTTGATGGCGGCCAGCGCATAGCGGATGCCCAGCGTCCCGTCGGCGTCCTCCTCCACCGTGAAATGCACGCCCGAACGGTTGACGTCGGGCGGCAACAGCGGGATGCCCTGGCGTTCAAGCTCCACCTTGTAGGCGTTCAGCTTGTCGGTGTTGCCCATCACCATGGTCATGGACGCGGCCAGGAAATCGACGGGGTAGTTGGCCTTCAGCCAGCCGGTCTGGTAGGCGACCAGGGCGTAGGCGGCCGCATGGCTCTTGTTGAAGCCGTAGCCGGCGAACTTCTCGATCTGCTCAAAGATCTGGCCGGCCAGGCCCGTGGGCACGTCGTGGGTTTCCGCCGCCCCGTCGATGAAGTCGGGCCGCTGGGCATCCATCTCCGCCTTGATCTTCTTGCCCATGGCCCGGCGCAACAGGTCGGCGCCGCCCAGGGTATAGCCGGCCAGGGTCTGGGCCATTTCCATGACCTGTTCCTGGTAGATCGGGATGCCGAAGGTCTCCTCCAGCACCGGCTCCAGCACCGGATGGAGATAAACCACCCGCTCCTCGCCGTGCTTGCGGGCGATGTAGCTGGGGATGTTGTCCATCGGGCCGGGGCGGTAGAGCGCGACCACGGCGATGATGTCCTCGAAGCGGTCGGGCTTCAGCTTGCGCAAGACGTCGCGCATGCCCGAGGATTCCAACTGGAACACGCCGGTCGAATCCGCCTTGCACAGCATTTCGAAGGTGCCCGGGTCGTCCAGCGGGATGGCGCTGATGTCCAGTTCCTCGCCGGTGCGCTTGCGGATCAGTTCCAGCGCCTTTTCGATCACCGTCAGCGTGGTGAGCCCCAAGAAGTCGAACTTCACCAGGCCAGCCTGCTCCACGTATTTCATGTTGAACTGGGTGACCGGCATGTCCGACCGCGGGTCGCGGTAGAGCGGCACCAGTTCCGACAAGGGCCGATCGCCGATCACTACGCCGGCGGCGTGGGTCGACGCGTGCCGGTAGAGCCCCTCCAGCTTCAGCCCGATGTCCAGCAGACGCGCGACCGCCTCGTCCTCGTCGCGCATCGCCTGCAACAGCGGCTCGCCGTCGATGGCCTGGGCCAGGGTGACGGGGTTGGCCGGGTTGTTGGGCACCATCTTGCAGATCCGGTCGACCTGGCCGTAGGGCATCTCCAGGACCCGGCCCACGTCGCGCAGCACGGCGCGGGCCTGCAGCTTACCGAAGGTGATGATCTGGGCGACCCGGTCGGTCCCGTATTCCTCCTGGATGTAGCGGATCACCTCGTCGCGCCGGTCCTGGCAGAAGTCGATGTCGAAGTCCGGCATCGAGACGCGTTCGGGATTCAAGAACCGCTCGAACAAGAGGCCGAAACGCAGCGGGTCAAGATCGGTGATGGTCAAAGACCAGGCGACGACCGAGCCGGCGCCCGAGCCGCGCCCCGGGCCGACCGCGATGCCCCGGGCCTTGGCCCACTGGATAAAGTCCGCGACAATCAGGAAGTAGCCGCTGAACCCCATGGAATCGATGACGCCGATCTCGTAGTCCAGCCGTTCCCGATAGGGCGCGGCCGCGGCCTCGCGCGCGTCTGCGTCCAGATTGTCGGCGCGGGCGATGGCGTCCAAGCGGGTTTCCAGCCCCTCCTTCGCCATTTCCCGCAGGGCCTCCACCTCGCTGCGCCCTTCCAGC
>Ga0056115_1000147_pt1 | contig 36238 bp, 25 predicted proteins | sample WorMetOlspDAHAB1_FD_77007 | JGI IMG/M metagenome (GOLD analysis project Ga0056115, IMG submission 77007) | Marine gutless worms symbiont microbial communities from Max Planck institute for Marine Microbiology, Germany - Olavius sp. DAHAB.1 ...
AATTATAATGTAATATCAAATGGTTATTATATAATTAAGAAGTAATTTAAGAAGATTTTAGCCCGTTTCACAAAAATTGTTGCCTAAAAAACAACCCTTAGGTTGTCGGACAGGCTCTAAAAGTTATCTTTGCCAGGATTAAGGAATGGGAGGTTAAAATTCATTCCCAGGTCACTTCTGAAATATAGGCCCTCAAAATTACCACTACTTAAAAAGGAGGAAGAACGATGAGGAAAAAGCAATTTTTCATTATTAAGGCCACCATTGTACTCGCCTGTGCGGCAATTCTTATGTTTCAGTTTGCTCCGGCGGCTTCTGCAAAAAAAGTACGGTTTAACGTGGGTTTCACAATCGAACAGACGCTTAACTCCCCCAGGGCCACTGAATCATGGCAGTATACATCGATGGGGTGTGCCTTCTGGCCGCTTGTATATGATCAGCTATGGATAATGGGACCGGCCCCGGACTATAAAGCCTTGCCCATGCTGGCAACTCATTGGGAAACAAAAGATAGAAAAACCTGGCGATTTTATCTTAACAAAGATGCCAAGTTCCATGACGGCAAGCCGGTAACGGCTCATGATGTAAAATTTACAATGACGCATCTGGTCAAAAGCGTTCCCTCGTTTGATTCGCCTGACAGACAATGTGATTCCATTACGGTTATCGATGATCATACCATAGAGTTCACGTTAACGGCGACACTTGGAGGCGGTTACCCTCCGGTTAACTGGATGCCTATCTTGCCCAAGCATATCTGGGAGCCGTACAAAGAGGATTTTACAGCATTCGATAATGAAAAAGCGATCGGTTCCGGACCTTATATACTCAGGGAGTTTAAGGGCAAACAGTATGTCTGGTTTGAAGCCAATAAAGAATACTGGGGCAAAGTTCCAGCGGTGGATGAGATTGTATACAAATCATACGGAGGTCAAGAAGCCCTGAATCTGGCCTTGAAAAAGGGTGAGGTGGAGGTGATGGGTTATTTCGGGATACAGGCCGTCAATATCCCCTATTTCAAGAATGACAAAAATATTAAAATTATAGTTTCTGATGGTATTGCGCTGACCTGGCTGACATTCAACCTGCATAAGGTATCGCCTATTCAGGATTTGAATGTCAGAAAAGCTATTATGCATGGAACCGACCGGGATAAAATTATTGATTTAATTTACCAGGGCTATGCCAAAAAAGTCGACAGCTTCATCTATCCGGAATTACCTGAATATAACCCGAATTTGCCGAAATATGATTACAACCCGGAAAAGGCCAAACAAATATTGGATAAAGCCGGTTATGTGGATAAAGATAATGACGGTATCCGGAATGATCCGAAAACCGGCAAAAACATGAAATTAGACCTCATTACCGGATCGGATTGGATTGATATGGTCAAGATGGCCAACTTGCTCAATCAACAACTGAAAAACATTGGCATTCAGGTCGTTGTGCAATCCCTTGACCTTGATACTTATTATAGCTATGTCTACGCGCCGACAGAGGATAAATGGGATTTTGCTATCGGAGGTGAAGAACCAGGCCCCTATGCGGATTGGATTTGGGAACTGTCCCGCAGCTATGCCGGCGGAGGTGAAGGCTGGAACCAATCCTACTACAACAATCCCAAGTTTGATGATCTTCTTAACAAGCTCAGCGCCGAGACCGACATGGCGAAGCGCAAAGAAATTTCGTTTGCGATGCAACAAAAGATATCGGAAGATCTGCCTTATGGTGTCATAATGCGAGCGGACGTTATTGATCCGGTTAGAACAGATAAGTTTAAGGGCTATGTTCCGACAATGGGCGGCGTTATCTGCTGGATTAATCCCTGGACCCTGTTGGATATCAAACCTGTTAAATAGAGTAAATCGCATCGACGTCGTAATTGTGAAATAGTTGTCTCCTGGACGATTCCAGGAGACAACTTGATATCAATATCAATTTTGGAGAACAAAACTTGAACTTCACCGGATTCGCGTTTCGCAAGGGCATTGCGGCGATTATTACGATCTTTGCCATCTTGTGCATCAATTTTCTGATTTTCCGCATTGCGCCGGGCGACCCGGTGCGTATGATGTTCAAGGATCCCAGGGTCAGCGCCAAAGCCCTGGAACAGCAACGGCAAAAATTTGGATTGGACAAGCCGTTATCCGGACAGTTTGTGGCTTATTTAAAACAGCTCTCCCATGGAGACCTGGGGATATCTTTCTCGCAGAAAAGACCCGTAACTGAAGTCATTGCCGAGCGGATCCCCAATACGTTGATACTGGTTATCACTGCACTGGCAATTGCGGTACTTATAGGGGTGGCGCTGGGTGCGGTTGCCGGCTGGCGAAACGGCACGAAACTGGATACGTTCATCCTTGGCGCCTCACTGACCCTGTATTCCATCCCAACCTTCGCGCTAGGTATTATTCTGCTGCTTATATTTGCCTATTTTCTTTCGGTTTTTCCACTGGGCGGTATCGTTACCCCGGCTTCGGGATTCGAAGGGTTTGACTATTTAAAAGATATCGTTTGGCACATGTTCCTGCCGTGCTTTTCGATCATCCTCTGGTACATCGGTGAATATGTTCTGTTGACCCGTTCCTCGATGATGGATGTCCTGGGGCAGGATTACATTGCCACCGCCAGGTCCAAGGGAATCAAAGAATACCTGGTGCTGAAAAACCATGCCCTACGCAATGCCTTACTGCCGGTGGTAACCCTTACGGGAATCAATATCGGTTTTGCGGTGGCCGGAGTGATTGAGGCCGAGACGGTTTTTTCCTGGCCGGGTGCCGGCCGGCTTGTCTACGATGCGGTTGCCAAACGTGATTATCCGCTGCTGCAAGGAGTGTTTTTGTTATTTGCCGTCTCCGTGGTGTTGGCCAATCTTGTCATTGATTTGATTTATGGATTTATAGATCCCAGAATCAAAGTGGGGACGAAATGAGAAAGTTTTATAAGGTTTTAAAGAACCTGAAACTATTCTGCCAGCTTCTGTTTGGGCACGCTATGGGAAGGATCGGTGTGGTCCTTATCGCGATGGTTCTGATTGCAGCGCTTTTTGCCCCGGTATTGTGGACTGTCGATCCCCAAAATGTTGGAAAAAGAGAGGATATTCTGCTTGCGCCTTCCGGAGAACACTGGCTTGGAACCGATGATCTTGGGCGGGATGTCTGGAGCCAGATCGTATTTGGTTCCAGGGTGTCTTTAACAATTGGGCTGATTACGGCGTTCGTGACTTTCGTTACCGGTACCTTAGTCGGATTAATTGCCGGTTACTTTGGCGGCTGGATCGAAGAAGCCCTGATAAAGATCGTCGATTTTTTTATGATGCTACCTGTATTACCGTTAATGATAATCCTTGCGGCGGTCCTGGGGCCCAGTTTCTGGAATATTATCTTGGTGCTCAGTGTCGTGAGTTGGCCCACCACTGCACGGGTGGTCCGGTCTCAGGTGCTGTCTGTAAAAGAAAGGCCATATGTAGAAGCCGCACGTTGTATCGGTGCCGGCAATATGAAGTTGATGTTCGGGGAAATTTTACCCAATGTTTTGCCCCTGATGTTCGCTCAGGCTGTTTTGATGATCACTTATGCCATTTACGGCGAGGCCGTTTTAGCGTTTCTCGGACTCGGCGACCCCACCCGGATCAGTTGGGGATCCATGCTTCATTTTGCCTTTGTATCGGGCGTCATGGCCCGGTCTCCCTGGTGGATCGGACCGCCGATTGTAGGCATCATTATTCTCATCGTCGGGTTCAGTCTACTGGGCACCGCCGTAACCGATGTCATGACGCCGCAATATCGGGAGACGAAAGGGCTCTGAGATAGCGGATTTGGGATTGCGGGTTGAGCATATGGTAAGGTATCAGGTGTCGGATGTCAAATAACAGAAGTCAGAAGACAGATGTTAGAGGACAGAGAGCAGTTTCTGGAAGTGGGAATGATTTGAAGTAGGAAGTTGGAATGCGGAAGGCAGAAAAACTGTAGAGATTGTTATTGGTTATTGCACATTAGTTAATTAGGATCAAATTCCGATTCGAAGCACCAAAGTTATTTAACTACATGCTATTGAAGTAAAAATATAAAAGTAAGATAGATTTTATTCCTTTAATATATAACTGATAACAAATATCGAATAACTTTTCTCCCGTTAGAAAAAAATATGGCCTTACTCGAAGTAAATAACTTAAAACTTCACTTCATCACCCGCCAGGGCCCTGCACGGGCGGTGGATGGGATTAGTTTCAAGATTGATGAGAATGAAACTTTCGGTCTGATCGGCGAATCGGGTTGCGGTAAAACTACTACGGCGCTGGCCATTATCCGGCAGATCAAACCGCCTGGGCGCATTGTCGACGGATCGATTTATTTTGACAATCGGGACATTGTCCCTCTGTCGAAAGAAGAGATGCGGCTGTTAAGGGGCCGGGAAATAGCCATTGTGCGCCAAGAAGCCCAGAATGCGCTGAACCCGGTGATGAGCATCGGCAAGCAAATTATTGAAGTCATTTTGCAGCATGAAAATGTCTCCAGAGAAACCGCCTGGACCCTTGCCAGAAACCAGCTGGATCTGGTCGGTATCAACGGCAATCGTGTTAAATCGTACCCCCACGAATTTAGTGGCGGGATGAAACAGCGGGCCATGGTCGCCATCGCAACCGCCTGCAATCCAAAGTTTTTGATTTTAGATGAACCGACGACCGGACTGGATGTGATCGTACAGCGTCAGTTGCTGGTGCTGATTAATAATTTGAAAAAAGAGCTCAATTTAACGTCGATACTCATTTCCCATGATCTTTCTGTGGTTGCAAAAACCTGTGACAAGGTGGCGGTCATGTACGCCGGCAAAATCGTCGAACAGGGTGATACGGTGTCCATGTATCAAAGCCCGCTGCATCCATACAGTCAGGCGCTCATCGGGGCCTTTCCCCATTTAAAAGGCGAAAAAAAGAAGCTGAAAAGCATAGCGGGCGCCCCGCCCCGGCTGATCATGCCGCCGGAAGGCTGCCGGTTTGAACCGCGCTGTGAGTATGCCATGAAAAAATGCAAGACCATCGACCCTGAGGTCATCGAAAAAAATGGTCATCGGGTGGCGTGCCATTTAATTGGTTAGAAGCTGGATGCTGGATAATAGATACAGGATTCTCGATACTGGATGCTGGATTCTCGATATTTGCTGATTGAAAGTAGATGGTGAATGGAAAAAGGTAACCGGTATAAGGTGTATGGCTGAAAGGAATAGATTCGATTTTATTTTTCATGTTTTCGTGATTATTTTTATTTTTTTGGTTCTCTGCTTCAAGTGGATCCGGGTTAGATTAACATTATGACAAATAACACCCTGCTTAAGGTTGAACATCTTAAAAAATACTTTCCTGTCAGAAGAGGTGTATTTTCTTCTCTTCGAGGAGGAAAGCGTTCATACGTAAGGGCGGTTGATGACGTCAGCTTTACGCTGGGCAAACAGGAAATCTTGGGCTTTGTCGGGGAAAGTGGCTGCGGCAAATCCACATTGAGCAGAACAATCTTGAGGCTGACGGAGCCCAGCGGCGGAAATGTCTACTTTAAAGACACCGAACTGACATCGCTTAGCAAAACCGAATTCAAACGGTTTAGACCGAAAATGCAGATGATTTTTCAGGATCCTTTCGGATCTTTGAATCCCAGACGCACCGTAGCCGACACCTTGCGCCAAACCATTAAGATTCATCAACTGGCGGACAGCAGACCCCAGGAGGCATCTCTGATCCAAAGGACACTGGAGGAAGTAGAACTAAAGCCGGCCGATCAATTCTGGGATAAATATCCGGCGCTGCTCAGCGGAGGTCAGTTGCAGCGGGTCAGCATCGGCCGCGTGCTGGTGCTGCAGCCCAGTTTTGTGATTGCGGACGAATCGGTTTCGATGCTAGATGTGTCGGTTCGGATCGGCATCCTGGATTTACTGTTGCGCATGCGGGACAAGTTCGGCATTTCATTTATTTACATTACTCACGATCTGGTAACGGCCCGGTATATCTGTGATCGCATCGCCATCATGTATCTGGGTAAGATTGTTGAAATCGGACCCGCCGAAGAAATTGTGCATCACCCGCGGCATCCCTACACCCAGGCGCTCATCGCGGCGGTTCCGGACCCGGATCCGATTACTGAATTGCCGGATTTACCCATAAAAGGCTATGTGCCGGTCACGCCGGAAGAAACCCTGCACAGCTGCAATTTTTTCCCCCGGTGCCCATACGGTGAAGAAAAATGCCGCGAGGGCGAACCCCAATTGACTCAAATCGATGAGGGGCATTTCGTGTCCTGCTTCAATGCCCATGATCTGATTTAAAAAATCCCCAACCGACCAATAACTATTTTGTATGTTAACCCGTAAGCATTTCTTATCCGTCATCACATTGGGCGCCCCCCTTTTAGCGGGGATGGTGTCCGAATTTTTTATGTATATCGCGGACTCCGCAATGGTGGGACGCTTGGGTACCAATCACCTGGCAGCCATCGCGATTGCCACCCTGTATGGCGAAATTATGTGGGTCACTGTCTGGCCTTTGGCGCCGGGGACCCAGGCTCTTGCAGCTCGCCGCTACGGGCAGCTGCAGACTGCCAAAAACGCCGACGAATCCACTAAAAGTGGTTTCTATCGCAGGACCGGCAAAATTCTTGACAATTCCCTGGTGGTTTCATTTTCAGTCGGTACTACGGCAATGCTCATGGCGGTTTTCTCAGAGCAGGTTCTAAAACTACTGCTCGACGATCAGCAATTGATTCCCCTGGCTGAATCCTATATCCGGATCATTAAGTATGCCATGCCGCTGGCCGGGGTTTTTTATTCCTTCTATGGGTTTCTGGCGGCGGTCAACATGACCCGCGCAATAATGGTCGCTACCGTGGGGTTAAACATTTTTAATATCCTGTTTAACTACATCCTGATCTTCGGAAAGTTCGGCTTTCCGGCCATGGGGATTGAAGGTGCGGCCATTGGAACCGTTCTGGCCCAGGCACTTGGAGCGGCCTATATTATCGGTTATGTCTTTATCTCAAAGGGGACCAGAGTCTACCGGTGCTGCAGGTTTCGAAATCTCCAATGGAACCTGATAAAAGATATATTCACGGCCTCGTGTCCAATGATTGAACAGCTGGGTCTGGTGCTGGCCATCATTTTTTACTATGAGACCATCATCGCCGGCATCGGCACGATCTATCTGGCGGTAACCCATATAATTTTTACCATGTTTGTTCTCAATCGAACCCTTATCGGCGGGTTCGCCGAAGGCGGGTCGATTCTCATTGGAAACCATCTGGGCCGCGGCGAGCACAAAGAGGCCCTCCAGTATGCCCACGCAACACTTTATATTGCGCTCTTTTTCGGTGTGTTGCTGATGGTCGTACTTTGGGTGTTTCCCGCAGCCATCGTAAAGATATTTAATCGGGAACCCGAAACGGTAGCTTTAGGAGCCCAAGGCTTGAGGTTTTTCATGGTGTTCGTTTTCATTAACATCATCGCTTTTCCGTTCGAAATCATATTCACCCACAATGGCTGGGGCAAATTCCCTCTGGTTACGGAATTGTTTTCAATTGTCACATTCGCCCTGGGACTTACGCTGCTGTTGACCCGATATTTTAACATGGGAATTTATGCCGCCTGGTTGTCACTCGGATTATACATGGTGTGTTATTCGATCTTGCTATTCGGGGGATTTATGTCGAAACGCTGGCTGCATGTTACGGTAGAAAATGCGACTGAATAAAATTTGTAAACCGCAAAAGTGGTGAGAGATTGGCAGATGAAATATTTAATATATCCGAATTGCAGATGAGTAACCCGATTTTTTACTGAAACTGTCAGGCAGTTAGGACGGCCAGGTGTCAAAAGGCTGTTTCTCGAGTTTCATGGAATCGTCACTGCCCTTGTAAATATTGATCCAGGCATTCCAGTTTTTAGTGTCCATTTCAGGATAATCAAGCCGAAAGTGGCAGCAACGGCTCTCTTTGCGCATGAGTGATGCCTTTGGACGCATGTCCCGCAACCGATACAGCCTCTAATATGTTTTATGGTCATAATTTTCTTTTCTCCTCACTTATATAAACAGAATTACATTCTGCTGACCATCTCAAAACCCTGATTAGAGTTGCTTTTTGCCCATAATTTATAATTGTCCGTTCCCGCTTCAAATTCATTTATGTAACTATAATCAAAGTAATTTTTTTGCATCGTATCCAGGTAATTATCCAGTTCATGCCGGCTCGCAAAGATCCGCTGCGCCGGTAAGGCGTCGATGATATCAAACACTTTTTTGATGTGGGGCTGAAGATTGGTTAGAACAACCCTGCCTCCTCTCGATTTCATCGTCTGATGGACTTTAAGGATGACATGCAGCCCCTTGGAGTTGATGTAACTGACCTGTCTCATGTCAAACATGATGATTTCAGGTTTTGATTCAATAATCTGCTTTATTTCGTTTTGCAGGATCGGGGATGTAATCGCATTAATTGAACCAACGGGCTGAATGACAAAAAAGCCCTCTCTTTTTTCACTAAACCAAACACTTAAATTAGAACTGCCATTAACCTTGTAATCAGCCATAATTCCAGAATGTGTTTTCATGATGATCTCCTTTTTTTATAATTTGGATTAAACTTCACAACCCAATCTTTCTTATGTTTTGGCTTGGAAGTTTTTATTTTTTTTGAATATTTCCTTGCCGGTTTGGTGCTTAAGATAAGTGAAAGATGTAAAGAAATTATGTTAGTCGGGGTTGTAATTGTAAAAATATTGTAAAGTAAGTGGGGGCTTATGCTGCTGTGAATATTACTGGAGGCAACCCGTTCGAATTGAAACGGATTAACGGGTGCTCAGCATCCTTTTAATATTTGTTATTGGTGATTTGACATAGGATGCTGAGAGACTAATTTTATAGGTTGCTATCTGATTTCAGAAACCGGCGAATCCAAGGCGTGGTCCGAATTATATTGTTTACATGCTGCAAAGCACCCCTTATGGACATGCTGTATGTCTAAATATACAATATTGTTTGCCCATTTTGACTCCCGAATCAATTAGGAGATATAAGGTGAAAAAACTATTCATTTTCATATTGTTTCTGGTCACATCCTTCTCAATGGGATAATTACGAAGCGATCATCGCGTTTGATAGAAATTGGCTGGCCCAACTCCCCGACGATGTGGCCAGGCAGATCGCCTTTGAAAACGCAAAGCGTTTGTTTGACCGGTAGTATACGCTAATCGGCGCATTTCTAACCAGTCAAAAAAGGGTTTGCTGCAAACAGGGTTAGTCATGATAATATTCCGTTTGAGCTGCGCTAGACTAGTGGGTTCTGCAATATTGCTCTTTCAAGGCTATTTCGCATGCCATAAACGTTCTGATCCCCAGATTGACATATCCATATGAATTATTTAACATTGCAAAAATGCCTAATCTGGCATTAATTATGTCTCAGGAGGCCCTTATGAAAAAAGACACCATCGATCCCAAGGTATATGACTTATACGATGAGTACTGCCACACCCAGATGACAAGGCGTGATTTCCTGAATAAAGCCTCGGCACTGGCTGTGGTTGGGGGTGCAGGTATAGTTATGGCGAAAGCTCTGCTGCCGCGCTATGCCGAGGCTCAAACAATCTCCTTTACAGATGAACGGATCAAGGCCCGTTATGTTGAGTATGAATCTCCAGGCGGTACATCAGGTAAGATGCGCGGGTATCTGGTAAAGCCTGCCGGTGATGGACCTTTTCCGGCTGTACTGGTTATCCATGAGAATAGAGGCTTAAACCCCTATATAGAAGATGTGGCACGTCGCGCCGCTGTTGAAGGTTTTCTTGCACTTGCACCTGATGGTCTCTCTCCCATCGGTGGATACCCGGGAAACGATGACGATGGAAAAGTCATGCAAAAGTCTCTGGATAAAGATAAACTCTTCACGGACATGTTGAACAGTGCCAGATTCTTAAAAGCTCACGAGTTGTCCAACGGCAAGCTGGGTGCAACCGGCTTCTGCTATGGGGGTGGTGTTGTCAATAATCTTGCAGTAAAAATGGGAAAAGATCTGAATGCCGGTGTTCCGTTTTATGGTCGAGCCGCAGCAACTGAATATGTTGCCAAAATTCAAGCACCCCTTATGATTCAGTATGCTGAGAATGACCCTCGGGTAAACGCTTCCCGCGAGGAGTACCGCAAAGCTTTGAAAGAGAACAAGAAAGATTTTGCTATGTATACCTATGAAGGTACCCGTCACGGCTTCCATAACAATTCAACACCCCGCTATAACGAAGAGCAGGCGAAAATCGCCTGGGAACGTACATTGCTGTTTTTCAAGAAACATCTCTCCTGAGCTATTTATTCGAACACTTAAAAGCCCGGCCCCAGGGCAGGATTCTTTACTTTACTGTTTTTCGAACAATTACATGATTATCCAGCACAACATTGGAAGACCATATAAATTTAGCGTCCTTCCCTATGAATAATTCAGAAAAATTCATGTACGCGGGTTTATTCTTCACACCGATCGTGTCATTGGTATAGACTGTCGCTGAAGGCCAGGAGCTGTCGTCAAAATCTTTTTCAATCCAATCTTTCGGAAGTGACCAATGAGCCGCGAAACAATCTTCCCGGCAGGTTAAACTTTTCACGCGAACCTTTGATGTATCACGAATATTTTTAACGATTCGAACATTCGATGGTGAATCAATCGGAGCTGTATAAAAAGTCCGGGCTTTCCAGCTTGCGTCTGTTACGGTGCCGTCCGAGAAACTCGCTACAAATCCGCCGTCGCCGGCATGATATTGGTTTCCCCGGCTGTACTCGGTTCCCAGACCTAAATTCTCCTCCCAATCAACCAGCCTGACCGCATAGGTGATCGGTCGCTTAACTCTAAAACGAACCACACTGCTGTTAAACGGCGTAAAAGGGATAGCGTCGACACCAGCTAAATGGCCATTTACATACAGTTCAAAATAATTATCTGCGAATATAAAGCCTGATATCACTTCACCATCTTGATCAATCTCAATGATAGGAACAGAATCAATATTCACATCATTGATTGAGCCAGGCGTGACATCTGTACATTGATTATAAAGATCTGGCGCTTTCCGGGCGTTGGAAAAAGCGACTGCGGCTGGTACAATCCATCTATTTTTAGTTTGATCAATAACATGGCCAATACCACTTTTACGATAGCGCTTACCGCATTCATATAAATTTTCTATATCAGTGGCTGCCCGCCCCTGCGTGATGACCATTTCATTTGCATAGGAATTGATAGTGGCAAAAAATAGCAAACTTAATAATATTATTCGGTGGATATGATTTTCCAAAAAGAGACCTCCTTTTGTTTACTATGCATATTTAACAGGCGCCCTGAGCCTATGGCAAGGGTTATATGGTTAATAACGCGTAAAGATTTCGCTGTCCTTCTCCAGTTCGCGGATATTTTCTGTGGTCAGAGAGGGCTGGCATTCAACAATGATTTTTTTGAATGTCTCGGTCGTGATCTCGAAATTTTGACCTTCGCGGTATTCTTTCTCAAACGCATACTGTCTCACTTTGTGAAAGAGATATTCAATATCGGCCGGGGTGAACAGCGACAATTCGGCTACGATTTTGTCCACATCCACCTCGTCGTGGTTCGTGCAGGCCAGAAAATGCCTGAATATCAATGAGCGGCTGTTATGTTCCAGATCGCCGACCGGGATGATGCAGTCAAACCGGCCCGGGCGGATAAGGGCGGCATCCAGTTCCCGGATGTAGTTCGTGGCACAGACCAGGAGATTATTGCGCTTTTCCCGTCTGATCAAAGGGACCTGCTTCAAGAATTCATTTGTGATGGATTTGTCTGTTCGGGAGGCATTGTCTCGCTTGCCACCGATTTCTTCAAATTCGTCGATAAAGATGACGGCTTCTTCCATATTCCGTGTTTTTTTAAATAGGCTTTTCAATTTGTGACCCATGCGATCTTCGCCTTCGGTTAACAGATCGCTGGGACGCACCTCGATATACCACCATTGTAGGCCTATATCAAATTATTCGTTGGCCCTGTTCCTACCCCTGCCACCGGGAGGATTGTCAGGGCGAAGAACAATCCGGTCACCCTCCTGCTCGCAGGTGCCGGTCACCGTATCCCCATGCGGGCTTACAAATTCTGCCGTGTCTCCGGCGTTTTTGCCTTCGCAGGCGGTATAAGCCTCCGGGGGCGGACCGTGACGCCTTTTGCGAGTTTCCTGAGAGGAAGCATCATTTCCAAATGCCATTACAGCGATGAAGATTGCCAGCAGAGTGATAACGGTGGATGTTTTTTTTACGATGTTCATTGAAAAATCTCCTTAGTTTGTTTTAAAGTTTTAATTGCTTCATTGTATTGACTTGGTGCCCCCTCTGATCTGCCAAAGCGGCACCATGTCGATTTACCGATTGGCATCATGCCTGTCCATTTTCGAAACGTTTTTAATCGCCGACCTTTTCAATCGAACGACTTGCTGAAATTTGTTTTCTGCATTGCTTTCGAACTTGTTTTTTCGACTGCATGTCATACAGCCTCAATTTATTGATTTGATCCGCGCTCAGAAGCCTTCCAACCTCCAGTCGCACTTCGATTTTCTGGATAAACATTTTGCCCTTCAGACCCGCAATCTTTTCCGCCAGTGAGAGGACTGCCGTATTATCAACAATATCATCGGAAAAGGCTTTATCCATTTGCAGTCGCAAGCTGTCGAGCTGTGCTTTTAACTCCAACATTTTTTCACGAAAGGTAAAATCCGCATCCCGGAGCTGCTTGACCTGCTCCACTGAAAGTTCGAGCTTCTGAACCATTTGCGGATTCCGCCAGATGCCAAGGGCAGGCCGGTGGCGGTCTTTCATGTCAAATCCCTTCTCGTGCTTTCCATCTCCAGATAGGAACGCCCCTGCAATCGCAGGAGTGAAGCATACCGTAATCAGGAGAACCATTACGCCGGTACCGAATTTTTTGCTAAGTTTTGAATTCATGATGTGCCTCCTTTTTAAAAGTTAAAATTTTCCGGGGAATTTTTTTCCTTGGTTTTAAGTGTATGATAGCCAATAAATGTAAAGAAACTTTGTTGATCACAGATAAAATTGTAAAGATTTTGTAAAAATAGTTGCTCTGGTGTTTCGAAGAGCATATTAATAAAGGACCAAGTTTTCATGATGGAATAAACGTGATTTGAAGGGGTGGTATGCCAATGGCGCATCAAAATAATTTGCCATCTAAAATGAAAGTTCTAATTGTCGATGATGACGAAAAATTGTGCCAACTTGTGGCGGACTATCTGAAGCCCATGGGTTACGATGTGGAGGCTGCCCACAACGGCGAGCAGGGACTGCAAATGATCCTTGAGGGTGAATACCACGCGGTGATTCTGGACGTCATGATGCCGCGGATGGACGGGTTCGAAGTGCTGAAACGGTTGCTCCAGGAATCCGATATACCCGTTTTGATGCTCACAGCAAGGGGCGAAGAGACTGACAGAATTGTGGGACTCGAGATGGGGGCCGATGATTATCTGCCCAAGACCTTCTCATCGCGCGAGCTTTTGGCGCGGCTTCGCGCCGTTACTCGTCGACATATCGTATCCGAACGTCAGGCTGCATCTGCAGCTGAGGATAAGGTCTTGATATTCGGAAATCTTGAAATTGAACAAAGCTCCCGAACGGTCCGTCTGGATGCAATAACGCTGAACCTGACCCCAATCGAATACGATCTGTTGACCAGCCTGGCACGGGCTGCCGGCCGGGTCCTGACACGGGATCAACTATTAGATGCCGTTGCCGGGCGGGATTATGAGGTTTTCGACCGCTCAGTGGATGTCCATGTTTCCTCACTGCGGCGTAAGCTCGGGGAAGACCCCAGCAATCCAGTATTTATCCAAACGGTTCGGTCCGCCGGATATATGTTCAAGAAACCGGAGGATCAGCAATGATAAAACCGGCTTCGTCTTTATTGGTCAAGATCCTGTGCTGGTTCTTCCTGAACCTGGTTCTGGTGGTTGCGGCGCTGGCCGTATTTTTTGCCTTTCAGCCGCAGGTGAATCTGCATGCGATTTTCGGACAAGAGGGATCGAATCGCTTGCGAACCACCGGCATGTTGATTTCTCATGACCTGCATCAGACGGCACGGGCGAACTGGTTCGAAGTACTTGCCAGGCATGCAGTGGTCCACCAGGTGGATTTTGCCCTTGTGCTTGAAGACGGAACTCGCTTTTCTTCAATTGATATGGAGTTTCCTGAAGAGATAATAAAAGGGGTGAGGGACGCTTTGTCGCGCGAACCTCCCCCACGCCAAGGTCCGCCGCCCGAAGCTTTTAGAGCCTGCGAAGGTAAAAGCGCCGGGGATGAGGCACAGTTTGTAGATCTGCGTGGTGAAACGGTGACTGGCAAATGCGAACAAGAAGGCGATCAGCTTGTCCTATGGCTGGATCACCCCAAAGCACGTTCTGGTGGCCGTCGCCAAGGTCCACCACTCCCTGCTCCCCCAAGCCACGGTTCGCCGCCCCCACGATCCCACGACCCTCAGAGGCGACCGCAAAACCACGCTGTTGACGATGTCCGTGACTTGCCAAAAAATGGGCATATCGAAAGAACACCGCCCATGCACGCCGAGGCAGATTATAAAAGACCGCATTTGATGATGCGCACACGGCATCCGATCCGCTACTGGGCCGGGATTCGAATTCCGGTGCCCCCTCAACCGTTGCGCCCCCCTAGTCCGGCCCTGTTGCTGGCAGTGTCTGATTCGGTAACGGGAGGCGGCTTTTTTTTCGATCCCCTTCCCTGGATGATCGTCGCAGCTGCGATTATACTGATTTCGGCGTTGTTGTGGATACCGATGGTCAGATACATCACGCGACCGCTTGCGCGCATGACCCTTGCGACCGAGGAGGTTGCCAATGGAAGCTTTGATGTATCCATCCATGAATCAAGGACCGATGAGATCGGACGCCTGGCGAATGCGATAAACCACATGACCTCACGATTGTCTGCTTTTGTGAAGGGCCAAAAACGATTTCTGGGAGATGTGACCCATGAACTGGGTTCCCCCATCGCCCGGATTCAGTTCGGCCTTGGCGCCTTGGAACAGCGTGTCGAGGACAAAAACCGCAAGCGGGTAGTCGAGGTGATGGAAGATGTTGACCATATGTCCAAGCTGGTGAACGAACTGCTCGCCTTCTCACGGGCTGATATGAAATCCAATACGATTAAACTGGACAAAATTGACCTGCTTCCTGTAGTTCAAACGGCAGTGAAGCGGGAAAAAACACCGGCAGTAGAGATCATCACCAAAATTGACCCGGCCCTCCGTGTTATGGCGTCCTCGGAACTTCTGACCCGAGCAATTGCTAATCTGGTGAGAAATGCCGCTAAATACGCAGAAGGTGCCGGCCCGATATATGTAACCGCCGAAAAAAGAACAGATGTGGTCGAGATAAAGGTCCGAGATTCCGGCCCCGGTGTACCTGAAAATCTCCTCGATCAGCTTTTCGAGCCTTTCTTCCGCCCTGAAGCTTCGCGGGATCGAGATTCCGGAGGTGTGGGTCTCGGAATGGCTATCGTGAAAACCTGTGTTGAAACGTGCAAAGGAACTGTCTCAGCTGCCAATCTCCAACCCAATGGATTTGTAGTCACAATTACATTAAATTCCTAATTATATGACAATCCATGGACGGCATGAAAATTTGTTCAATTCCGGCGATCTCGGCCAACTTTAGACTATAGACAAATATCGCAAGGATTTTTAATCCCTAGCGTCCATCGGAAACTATGGTGCCAGGCCTTGATTAGTGATTAATCGGTGATTGATCAATAATCAAGACACGATCCATTATTTTCTCTTTGCAAAGGAAAAAGGGGTGGAGGATGGAAAAGCACTTCATCAGAAAAGACTGTCGAATCATCGGCTGTTCAGTCAGTCGGAGGCAATTCATCAGGGTCGCCGGCCTAGCAGGGCTTCAAAGTGTGGCCAAGGGGCTCGCCGGCGGATTGATCGTTTGCAGTCCTTACGCCAGCCAGGCCGGTACGGTCAAAACCGAGGTCCTGCCCGGCAGTCCCTACCACCACACCACCGACGGTTTCCGCAATCCGCCTGGTAGCCCTACCCATAAACACGATTTGACCGCCTGGATTAAACACATCTGGCGCGAGATCGGCCGGGATGAACCCGAGGTTCCGTCCGACCACTTCCTCGGTCATCGTGCGGCTGAGGACGCACTTCTCGAAACGGGATCGGGCAACAGGTTGACCTGGTTGGGTCACTCCGCTTTTCTGCTCCGTTTGAGCGGTTGGAACATCCTTATCGATCCATTTTTGTCTGACTACGCCACCTCGATACCACCATTCGGACCAAAACGCTATACTCCGCCCGGATTGCCAGTTGATAAACTGCCCGGTATCGATCTTGTGATCATCTCACATAACCATTACGACCACCTGGACCGAGCTACCCTGGAGGCGTTGCCCGAAAAGGAACGAATTCCGGTTATCGTTCCACTCAAGTTAAAGAAGTTTATCTCTGAGTTGGGCTTCCGCGATGTGACCGAACTAGACTGGCACGACACCAAGAAGATAGGCCCCATCACAGTGATCGCTATCCCTGCGGTCCACTTTTCATCCAGAAGCCTGTTCGACCGAAACGAGACTCTGTGGACCGGTTATTCCATCAGTGATAGTCACATCAAGGCCTATTATGGCGGGGATACCGGCTACCACTCCCTTTTCAAAGATCTCGGCCGCCGCTATAGTCCATTTGACATTGGGATGGTGCCCATTGGGGCATACAAACGTGCCTCGGGTTTGAAAAGCACCCATGCCACCCCGGAGGAGGCCGTCCAGATGGGTCGGGACCTGGACATCAAAATTCTGGCCCCCATGCACTGGGGCACCCTCGTGTTGAGCTACGAACCGCCTTTTGAACCGCCAGACCGGTTCATGAAAGCTGGTTTGGCCGCTGGATTTTCAAAGGACTGTCTGTGGAAGATGGCGGTGGGGGAGACCAGGGTCCTGGTCTGAATCTTCTCCTATAGATATCACAAATTTTTTCGACCTCTCAAAATTCCGGTTATGTTGGCGTAAATGTGGTTATTGGGAGTATCTTTATTGTAAATTTCCATGTGTCGACCTTCTTTCTATGATGTGGAAGGGATTCAGCCATTGGCCATGGAACCGAAGGCGCCACTTCCACCTGGAATCAGGTCATACTACCCCCCTTGGCTGGGGTAAAATGACCGTAGTGCAACGAATGATTGATAATATGAGATTTGATATGAGCCACATCCATTCGTTCACGGATGACGAGGCGATATAAACCGGCCCGAGCGATGTCCCCCACAAACAGTGCTCCGACCAAACGTTTACCATCCGGGGAGAAAACAGCTTTGCGATAAGCCCTGGCGGACCCGGTTGAATAAACTTCGTATTGGGTACCGGTTGTATGCACAATCCCCATGGAGACAAAAGGTTCCTCAGCTACCTGGGTAGCGTTGAGAATACCGAAAGTGCCGCTATATTCGGTGGGCCGACCGGCCATATTAAATCCGGCGCATCGGCCTATCTCAACGGCATTGGTCCACAAACCGGTGACGATCCTTTCACCGCTGATTGGATCGAAAGTTACGGCCACATCTCCAGCAGCATAAACATCCGCAGCACCGCAACGGGTGTACCGATCCACCACCACTCCTTTATCGACTTGGATACCATTGGAATCAAGAAAATCCGCATTGGGATTGACACCTTTGCCGATGCAAATCATCTCGCAGCCTATTTCGCTGCCGTCGTCCAGCGCGACGCCGTTGACCCCGTTGCCGTTTGATAAGATCTGAAGGGCACTGATCCCGGTTTTAATTTTCAATCCGGCATTGTTGAGAGCCTCGCGGATCAAGGTGGCATCATCGGGCTCCATCAGCTGGGACAGCACCTCCGGGGAACGGACGACCAATGTGACTTTCAGTTGCCTCTCCAAAAGAGCAAAGGCAGCCTTGAGATTCAGCAGCCCGCCACCCAGCATGACGGCATGCCGTGCTTCGGTCGCTCTCTGTTTTGCTCTCCTGGCATCGGCCAGCGTCCGCAACGCGAACACCGCATCTATATCAGTGCCTCCAATTTCCGGCGGGATATAAGGTTTGCTGCCGCTAGCGATCAATAATTTATCGTATGGCGCTTTTTCGCCATCCGCAAGGGTGACCGTTTTAGCCTCGTGGTCGACTGCGACAATTTTTGATTGAAGCCGAATGTCGATATCGGTATTTTGATACGGCCCCTGCCCTACAAGGGCCATGTCATCGGCCTGTTTCTTGCCGCTGATCAGGAAAGGAATCAGAGGTCGAAAATATGGCATATCGGATTCTTCAGAAAAAATGGTGACCCGTCCGCCGGCATCAAGCTCCTTGATGGCTTCTGCCGCTGCCATCCCGGCGGCACTACCTCCGATAATCGCATATTGTATCTGTTTGGCGGCCATTTTATCCCCCTTCCCCAGCCAGCAATTCCGCTGAAGCCTCCTGGCGTTTTTCTTTGGAGAAATCCTCTACAGTTTGGTAAACCAATGCGCTGCTGGGACAGGCTTCCACGCAAGCAGGTGTCTGGCGATCCGGACAGCGGTCGCAGCGGTAGGCTTTGTGTTCTTCCAGGTGGCGGCCGATAACCCCGTACGGACATACCATGACGCATGTCCAACAGCCGATGCACTTATCGCTGTTGGTCATGACAACACTTTCGTCGGTGCGATAAATCGCACCGGCAATGCAAGCGTACATGCAGGGGGCATCTTCACAATGCCGGCAAACCACGGGCACTCGATTTTCGGGCTGCACCCATTCGACAAAAACCCGTGGCTTCGGTTGGGGCTGCTCGGCAATCGCGCCGTACAGGGACTTGCTTTCGGAATGCTCCACCGCACAGGCCAACTGGCAGGAATGACATCCCATACATCGATCCGGTCGAACAAATATTTCTTTGGGTTGAGTCATGACGAGCTCCTTAATTTTTAATCAAAAGTATGGTTATGGTGTCTCCTTAAATTTGTATTTTGGGGATCCAAACTCTAGTTGAAAATTCAGTCCTATTAATTCCAAAAAAATTTTAGAGTTCGAGCCCGGCTCGGCGTTCGTCAATAGCCGCCAACAGTTTTTCGGAAGCTGATTCAGGGTCAAGATCGACAATAAAATATCCACCTGTAATATCTTTGACTGTACTGGTCAGGACTTCTGTAACCGCCGGGCTTCCCAGAACCGGCAGCATTACCCCTACATGGGTGGGCAGGCCTGCCGCCACCGCATAGGCCCCAATGGATACCGCCTTTTCGGATACCGCCTCAGCCGCCGAGGCCACCACTGGCAGCTTGTCCGTGTCCACACCCAGGTACTGGGCAACGGCCACTGCCAGGGCAATTGCCCTTGAATTGTCCACACATGACCCCAAATGCAGGACCGGCGGCAGGGGTCCACCCAGGTTGTTGGCTTCACCGATGGCTGTCAAAACTGCTTTCAGACCTTCGCCGCAGAGCTCATCTACATTGGTCGGGTCCATAAATCCCTGGCGCATCAGCGCACCCGCCCCGCATCCAGTTGCAATGACCAATACGTTTTCTTTGAGAAGGGCTTTCGCCATAATGCTGAAATTTTTATCCTGGGGAACTTTTACATTGTTGCACCCGGCAAAAAGGCAGACGCCGCGGATGTTGCCCGCCTTAATGTTGTCCACCACAGGTTTTAGCGGATCCTGTGCATCGACATTCGATAATGCGGCAACGATCGCTTCCACGGAAAATCCGGTGACCACAGGTGTTGTAATATCCGGGATTTGAACCGGTTTCCCCTTCCGGCGGGCGAAACGTTCGATAGCCAGGCTGAAAATCTCATCGGCTTTGGCGCCTGCTTCTTCTTCAGTAAACTCAATGTGGGTTGCTCCGGGAATTTTGCAGATGTCCATGGTTGTCACAATCGCAGTGCCGTAACACTCTGCAACCGAGGTTACCGATGGCATGATACATTGATAATCTACAACCATGGCATCCAGGGCGCCCGTAACGATAGCCATTTCCTGGCTGACCGAATGGGTGCAGGACGGAATACCGTGACGCATCATGATTTCGTTTCCGGTGCAGCATATGCCCACCAGGTTGATGCCGGCGGCACCCGCTTCAATGGCGGCAGATGATTTCTGCTCGGCCATCGTGACCAGCAGGTCCGACAAAACAGGATTGTGGCCATGCACCGCGATATTGACTGCATCAGCTTTAATGGTTCCCAGATTGGCCTGGCTGACTGTTGGCTGGGGTACGCCAAAAAGGATGTCGGCCAGGTCTGTTCCCATGTAGCATCCAGCCAGATCGGCCACACCGCATCGAAGTCCCGCCAGCAGCAAGTTCACGGGATCAGCATCCACGCCATAGAGGGTGCGGTGCATGATTTCCGATACTTCGAAGTCAATTCCTGCCGGTACAAGCCCGAGATCGGTCAGTTTTTTAGCTCGCTCGGGAGTGACCACCGTGGCTGCCCACATTACCGGCGTATCCTTTTCATGAAAGTCGGCCAGCGCAGCCTGTGCCACGTCAAGCGCGACATCGTTCTCAGAACGATCTTCGGTCTGAATGTTCAATCGGGTCGCAACAGCGAAAAGTTTGTCCTTATCTTTAATGGAATAATCCGGAGCCATTCCCTGTGCCATTTTCAATAGGGTATGGGCCAGATGTCGCGCATGACCGGAATGGGCCGCTGTGCCGGCGGCAATTGCACGATCTAAGCCACGGGCAACCATCGTGTCTGCAGTTGCGCCGCAAATGCCGGTTGAGGGTCCATCACCGAATGGATCAATGCGGCAGGGCCCTTGCAGGCAGTGACGACAACAAAGACCGGTGTCGCCGAAACCGCACTGAGGCTCCATAGCCTCCAAACGGTCCCAGACCGTTATGACATTTTCATCTTCTGCTTTGGCAATCATTTCCACGACTGCCTTGTCCATGGTCTTAGATGGAAAGTCTCTGTGATCTAACATTTTGTTCGCCTCCTTTGTAAGATGGTAAAATCCAGTGGGGTTTTGCCTGCACCAGTTATCTGGAGGTCGGCGCTTTGAACCCAAGTTATGAATGGCAGTTTAATACGGATTAATATTTGGTGATGTCGCAGGTGTATAAAGTGTCCGGATTGAGGCGTAGCGTTGCAGGATGGTAATGTGAAAAAGGATGACCAAAGAATTAAACAGATATTTAGTCTGTCCGAGACTTCTTGCATGGGTCACCTCAATAGATTGAATTTGTCGACTGCCCGATAAATTCCTCAAGGCCATACTATTATGAATAATTTTTTAGGTCAATAGCCATTGGGCAGGATCGGATCGTTCCAATTAATCAGACTTTCATATTAACTGGTGACTAGCTTGGTGGCAGGACAAACTGATGTGCATGCTCGATAGAATCGACGAGGTGTTTTAGCCGAAAGTAGCTTCAATTATTATTGAGCTGGAACCATCTTTGACCATTTTATGCGGCCATCTTTTGAGTTAGCAATTTCCAAGAGGGTGCCTTGATCGCAAATCCAATTCGTTGATTTTTTCGGTGACCCGTTGCGAGTTTAGTTCAAAAGTTAGGACTATAAATTTTAGAGTTACTGATCCTCTAACAACCTCATCTGGTTTGAGATGCGGCGCATTCGTTGACTCAGTTGTACTGCAATATTGCGCACCAGCTTAGTAGCTATTTCCGGCTGTTCAACCTGCAAGCGTTGAAAATTATCATATGGTAATCGCAATACCTTAGAATTTTCATGCGCCCAGATTCCAGCCGATCTGCAGCCACCATCCAGAAAGGCTATTTCACCAAATACAATTCCGGAAGAATACGTATACAAACGCTTGTCTCGATTTTTTTCGGATAGATGGAGCTTTACCGTCACAGAGCCATTTTTAAGCAAATACAGATCACGGCTCTTTTCTCCCTCTGCAATAATTTTGTCGTCCTTTTTAAATTTTAGTGAAATTAGATTCTTGTTAAATGTTTCAAGTTCAGCTGCCGAAAGATTCCGCAATAGATCCACCTGAGATAATGGAACCTCCCCTGCGGCCTTTTGATTGCAAGTCATAATTTGAAGCAGGTGATCTTCAGCCCACTCCAGCGCCGAATCGGTATCCGGAAATATGTTGTTCATATCCAGCGTCTGGGTTACATTCATTGCTCCCAGAAAGTCCCATAAGATAAGGTTTTCTTTTAAATTGCTGAGAAGAAAATATTTCTTTGCCAACTCAACTCTCTTTTTGATTTGTAAAATGATATTCGCTCCGGTGCTGTCAATTTCATTAACACGCTTCATATCTATGATAAAGTAGGAAGTTGAATTTTTAAGTAAATTATCGATATTTGTTGCTAAACGTTCCGCGGAACCAAAAAATAAAGGTCCTTGAAGCTCGACCACCGAAATCTGTCTGCCCATTTTTTCCAGCATTTCCGTATGCACTTTATTCCTCATCCTTCTTGAGTGGAACTGGTCTCCTGAGTATTGGCGTCTGACAATTGATTTTCCGACTTTGGAAATAAATAGCGCCGACGCTACAACGATTCCGATTGCCACGGCTACTATCAAGTTGATGCTAATGGTTATTACGGTGACAATTGTGGTCAAAAGAAGATTCGTCAGGGCAGCCTTTCGATGCTCATAGTTGTTGAATGCCTTTCTAACAAGATTGAACGACCACCTGTTAAATAAAGTATAGCCGACTACCATTATGATTCCCGCTATGACTGCTACCGGTATTTTGCCGATAAGAGATCCACATAAGGTAATCGCTAATAAAATAAAAATACCGCACAGTATGCCTGAAAGCCGCGTCCGGCCGCCGGCCCTGTAGTTTGCTATGGTCCGTGGGATTGACCCTGCACTGGGAAGCGCGCCAAATATAGAGCAGACGATATTGCCGGCTCCCTGTCCGATAAGCTCTCTTTTGCTGTTGTGACGCATACTGGTTAGATTATCCGAAACAACAGAACTCAATAAGGATTCCATGGAGGCGATAAGGCCAATGATGAGTCCCGAAACTATTAGATGCGGAAGTAGGGCGTAAATATCAACGTTGTCAAACTTTGTAACCAACTGGGTGATGAGGTAGGTTTCTGGCCATCCAGTTTGGATGCGACCAATGACCTTTCCAGGAGCGGAAGTTTGCCCAACAGATTGCAATAGATAGTAAACCGCAGTTCCGATCCCCAACCCAACGACGGAAGCCGGCACTACTTTTATGTATCGTTTGGCAAGCACAATCGCAATGATGGTTGCAATGCCGACAAGCAGCGTTTGTCCTTGGACTAAATCCGGGTTTAATAGGATTTCAACAGGTGGGATATTACTGTCGACCCCCATCAGCGGCTTGATTTGTTTAGCTATAAGCAGGAATGCGATTCCATTCATAAATCCGGCAACAATCGGCTGTGGTATAAACTTGACAATACTTCCCAGACCCAAGGTGCCGAAAACGATCTGTGATATTCCTGCAATCAATATGGTTAAGGAAGACAAACCAATGACCACATCCGGTTCCAGAGGAATCGTTCCTATGGTACTTCCGTCCAACACGAGTTTAGCGACCACCGCCCCCAGGGCAAGGGTCAGCGGCGCTTTGGGGCCGCTGATCTGAATCGGCGTTCCTCCCAGCAGAGCGGAAACGAAACAGAGCAACACGGCGCTGTAAATCCCCAAGAGCGCGGCCTTGGGTGCGAAATCCATCCCCAACGGTGAATAGGCAATGATTCCATAACCTATCGACATCGGCAAAGTGATGATAGCCGCGGAAACTGCACCCGATAGATCACCTTTTATGTTAGATAAAAATTTCATTAGAATGACTAATTTCAATTAATTTGTAGAACTAACAGCAAAATCGAAGCATTTTTCGCATGATTCAAATTTGGGTTTAAGTTACCTGAATCACAATGATGGTTATATCATCATGCTGGGAGGCACTGCCGGCGAAATCGTCAACTCTGTCTTTAATATTTTCCAGCATTGACTTGCTTGTCATATTTTGACCATTACTGGTAACCGCCAGCAGACGGTCGAAGCCGAACATCTCCCCTTCTTCGTTCATTGCCTCCACGATACCGTCGGTATATAAAATGATTTTGTCACCAACTTCAAGCTGGATGTGGGTTTCTTCGTAGGCCGCCTCTTCTATAATTCCGAGAGGAAAAGTATCGCCTTTTGTTTGCACCAGAGATGATTCGCCTCTTTTAGCAGAAACAACTATTGGCTGCGTCTGGCCGGCACTGCATAGGCTCAACTTTTTATCCTGAGCACTCAGAACCACATAAAGCAAAGCAACGAACATCCCGGTTTTGACATCTTTTTTGAGTCTCTGGTTGGCGCGTATCATGCTATTTTTAACGCTCAGCTCATATTCCGCAAGCGTTCGGAACAGTGTGCGCGAGGCGGACATGACCAGGGCGCCGGAAACGCTTTTGCCGGTAACATCCCCGATGAGCAGGCCAGCTTTTTCAGCGCCCATGTCGATAAAATCATAGAAATCGCCACCCACCTCCTTGGCCGACGCAGAATACGCCGCGATCTCAAATCCGTCCATCTGCGGGCATTCTGCCGGGAGCATGCTGAGCTGCAGGTCTTTGGCAATGGACAATTCTTCTTCCATGCGTTCTTTTTCAATCACTTCCTCCAGCATCCTGGCATTCTCGATGGCTACAGCTCCCTGGTTGGCCAGCGTATTGAGGAGATTGATATCTTCACGTCGATAGAATTTACCGCTTTTCTTGCGACCAAGAGAAATCAAACCGGTTAAGTTGTCCTCATAGATCAGCGGGACGAACAGGATGGCTTCAAGTTGTTCAAAGACCTTTTTGCAGGAATCCCGCGTATCTTTAAAAAAGGGATCTTCCTCAATATCGTAGATGGTGACCTCATTTTTCTGCTCTGACATTTTCTGGATCAGTGGTTCGTCGGTGGCAAACGTCAAGCCCTGAAGGACGTGCTTTTTCGAGCTTTGCTCCACTTGAAATGAGGGTCCCTGATCTGGAGTAGGAACAGTTGAATTCTCTGCTTCTAGATGATCATCCAGTTTGTCATCTCGTTGATTGCTGGATTTAACAAGCCCTTCGTCCTTTTCCCCCGCGGGGATCAGGCATTCGAATTCCGATTCATCCCGTTTGCGCAAGACCATACAGCCGGAATCAATAAACATGGTATCCAGGGCCGTGCTCATGATGGTTCGACCGATGTCATCCAGTCCCATCAGTGTGCGCATGCTCTCGCTGATTTTTTGCACGGTTTCCTGATAATCATATTCCAGCCGGTAAAAGACACGGTCGATGAATTTTTGCACTCTGTTCCTCACTGGGTTAAACAGAAACACCACCGCCAGGACAAAGACCAGGGGAAATAGGGGGGACTTTGGGAATTCAAAACCACCGAAAGCTAGATCAGACAAAAGCACCACGATCCCATAGATTCCGGCAATGGTTGCTGTGGTGAGCACATAACCATAGGTCCGCTTGATGATGGCATCAATATCGAAGAGATCATGCTTTATAATGGCATAGCCTATGGCCAGAGGGACCACGATGAAAAAGGGAAGATAATAATTAAATCCGGGAACAATATAAACCTGAAAAAGTGTGTTTATTACAAAATCAACAATCGGCAGAGAGCATGCAATTGCAAAACCCAGCAAGATAACCCTGGCTCGGAGTCTGGTTATCATGGAGGAAGATGTCAGCCTTAATTGCAGACAGGAACCGATTAAAAAGAAGAGGCTAAACGCCAAATACAACACTGCAGCAGTGACCCAACTTTTGGGTGCATCCAACATGGTCGGTGTTACTGAACGTATCTGCAAAAAGATGATTCCGGCTACGATGTAGGGTAAGAGTTGACTATAGGGATATTTTTTTACAAAATTACGCTCTTCTGGAAAGTTGATGGCCATATGGAAAATTGTAGCTGGCAAGAAGCAATAGGTCAAAATGATGACATTTTCAAACCAAGGTGGTCCTATTACACCTGCTTTGTAGAGAAAGGCCATGAACAGACCAACGACAGTCGCAAAAAGGGAAAAAATCCAACTGGTTCTTTCATGTGGTTTCATGAAAAAAACGAGGGTCCCAATCAATATATAAATGAATCCACACAGGAAAGGGAGTCCACTCACATTGAAGGCCCTTTTGAACCCAAAGCGAATATTGGGGATCGTGATTTCAATCTGATCTCCTGCCCTTTCAATGAGATATGTATTTTCTTCCCCTATTCCCCAATGCTTGGCTTCGTTAAATTCCCTATAGGTTGAATAGCTCTTGCCGTTGGTCTTCAAGATGCGGTCACCGATCTGCAACCCAGCCTCGCGACCAGGGTCCCAAAGCACCCCCACAACGTTTACTCCTGTGGCTGTTCGAAATCCGAACCCAAAATCCGGAAATCCGCCCCATTTGTATATGTTGGTGCCATAAATAAACAATAAAATGCCGGTCAGCGTTAAAACAGAAAAAAAGGATACCTGGGAGATGACTCGCTTTCTAAAAAACGTCTCCATAAAACACACCTCCAATTTGGTTAACCATCCTTATCCCCGATAACCTTTTGAGCAGAGCATCAATGCTAGTACATTGAAATCCTAATACCAATTGTACGCTAACTTTAACCATACCCCTATAATTCAAGCTGGTCAGATGAACCCACTTTAAGCCTCCAATTTTCCATTCCTCCATAAAAAAGATGTGAATAGAAAAACTATAGAGCAGACGAAGCTAAACCAAACCAGCAGATCCCCATGTCGGGTGTAAATTGTATTAGAGGCCATGGGAATGATTGATTCTGTCAAAACACCTCTCACAAAAATGTCCTGGCCTTGCGCATCCTTTACTCGATCGAGGATTCGACCATACGAGTCTATGAAGCAGGAAACGCCGGTATTCGCACTGCGCACTACGTAAACCCGGTTTTCTACCGCTCTAAACACGGTCGCAGCAAGGAAATGGTAAGGTGCAGCAGTTTTTCCGAACCAGGCCTCATTAGTAATATTGACGATGAGTTGGGCCCCTTTTTTAACAAATTATCTGACCAGTTCAGGGAACGCGCTCTCCCAACAGATAGTAACACCAAATTGTAATGCTGGAATTTCAAATAGAGTATAAGCTTTGCCTGGCGTATAGCTGCCAACATCTGGGACTTTAATCCAGGACCATGGGATGGTTCTTTCCAGGGGAAGATATTCCCCGAACGGCAAAAGCCGGATCTTATCATACCGCTTCTTCCTCGCCGTTTCTTCCGGTGAGATTAGAAAAGCTGAGTTGAAATATTTAAGTTTTTTAGGGTTCTGTTTCCTGAATTTTTGATGTTGTGAGCTTCCTAACAAAATATAGGCGCCGGTTTCTGACGCAATATGACTTATTCGACGGTAAAGGCGAGGTCTCTGGTTGATTGCTCCGGGTGTGGCGGTCTCAGGCCAAATAATGAGTGCGGGGATCTCCTTGGATACCTCATGGGTCAGGCTGGTATAGGTATTCATGATTGACCCTGCGTATCTCCGATCCCATTTTTTAGTCTGCTCGATATTGCCCTGGACGACCGCTACCTTGACCTCCTCACCAGTTAATGGTCTGGAGACAGTCATCTGCCCATAAAACAAGGTCAATGTTGTCAATATAAACGTTATCCCCACTAGGGTAATCAGACCCAGTCTGGATATCGTTAGAAAAGCCAATGTTTTGTTTCGGATCGAGGACAGTGCGTATAAAGCTATCCCAGCAAAAGCCGAATTAACCATAACAATTATAAAACTGACCCCATATGCCCCAGTGACAGAAGCGATCTGAATCACCAAACGGTTCTCGTACTGGGAATGGGCCATCAGTCCCAGTGGAAGCCCCAAAAAGGACATGTTGGCTCGGACATATTCCAGTACGACCCAGAGGAAGGGCGCTGAAAAAAGTGCCATGGTATTGCTAAGCTTTTTGGCGATAAAACCGAGCAGAAGTCCAAATATACCGAAATAGGCCCCAAAATAGAGCAATAAGATGGCATGGTAAGGCAAACGGAATTTACCAACTTGTGCAATCCATCCGAAAACGCCAATATAAAAGATAATCCCGGAAATGAGCCAAAAGAAGAAGCTGTATTTTGGCCTTTGTATCATTTGAGCCGTCAATAAGGGAAATAGCCCGATCCACGCCAGAAATGAGTAACCCGATAGCAGAAAAGCGGCACAGAGCAACATACCGGTAAACATAGATATTAACAGGCCGGTTATTGTGTAACGTGACAGCATCGTCCCCACGGTCATTAAACCCTATTTACAGGAATCTTTTCACCATCAATCAAAAGAATTGATACCCACCGGTCGCTTCGAAGAACCGGTGGGTACCTTCTATTCTCGAAAAATGGTACCTTTTATTTTAAGGTAGGGGTTTAAACCTATCCTACCATCAAAAGTTATTCCAATTCCACTTTTCTGAGAACGACCCATGCCCTTATGGCGGCCCCGAAGTCACTCTCATATCGAATAAACCTTATAACCCTGGTGATGATCAGGTCCTCACCCCCGGGTACTGAATAACAACCGGGAGGGCCCCCTTCACCCACTACATAATATCTTAGACAATCTGTGTCATTTTCATCTTCACATTCAGCCTTAATAGAATCAAAATTGACTGGATCAATTGGGATGTCTGCCAAAGGTCCTAAGACAAAAGGCTCTTGTTTACAAGTTCCCAAAATAGCTTGTGTGACATGCTCTGATCCATCAGGGATGTCCGCTAAAAGGGCCGTGAACATTGCAAAAACTCTTTTTCCGCTTATCGTTGCCCCTTCTGGCCCACCTTCCTGGCCACCAGCATAACCCATAGAGCAAATTCCCAAGGTAAGTGTTAAAGTCACGAAAAACAATATCACTATCCCTTTTAAATCAAATCTATTATTCATCTTAATACCCCTTTCTTCCAGATCACTGGACGTTATTTGGACTATTCGCCTACATGAATTCAATGCTTGTTTTTTTCGAACTGAGAGTCCTTTCACTTTCTACAACTTTCTATTTTAATCCATTTGCTGATTTATTTTTTCCCTAATTCTCATTCCATATCTAACATTACTCTTTTATTGCTATGTTTTTTAGGTGATCTCTTGGTTCTACCTTCTTAATAAAACTGCAAATATCTTCGTCTTGTCTGTCCCGATTGAAGATTATTGACCGGCCTGACGACGTAAAATTCATTTCCATTTCTAGGATCTTCATCGGGATTATCCCCCCCAATCACTAAGTATCTCCCGGGGGGAACAGACAGGCTCAGCATTCCTGAAGCATCTGTCTCGCCCGTTGCCTGGGGTGGATTACAACTCCACCAAATAGCCTCCCGATTTCGCCAAGCAGCTGGAAAATTATTTTCTATACAAGAACTTACTGACCGGTCATAAACCCGAACGGGCAACCCGGCAACGGGTTCTCTGGTCCATCGAGGTCGCCTATTCCGGTCAAAGGTATATCTGATTGCTTCGACGACTATTATCCCCGGTAAACTCGCAACCTGGTCCGGTGTTTCCGGATCACAATCATCATCAATCCCATTGCCAGGTATCTCAACGGCATCGGGATGGACATCTGCGTTTGAATCGTCACAGTCCGCTTCATCGGGAGGGTCACCGTATGGTTGGGGATAAAAAAAGCCGTCCTCATCATCATCGTCGATGATATGAAATTCGATGGTGTTCGATACAATTGGCTCTTCAAAATTTGCGGAGGCTAAAGGGGCATAGGTCACACCTTCGCATGTTTGCAGGACGGCCTGGGGATATGTCCGAATCATTGATAACACGGCCATCACCTCGTACAGTCCGGTTCTGTCCAATGGATAGAAGTTTAAGACATCGAAAGGGTCGATTGTCCGCTCCCACCCTGAAGGGAGGGTGTCCACCGCGTCGACCTGTACAGGTTCCCCCACTTGACACGGATTCAGCGGCGGTGGTGGTGGATCCGGTAACTCCGTTTGGTAGGTCGCCGGTATGGTTTCTTCCGTGCCGTCAGGATGAAACAGGGTAAATCGTAACAGAACACGAAAATCCTCATCTGTGATGCCTGTGGCTGCATAAATGTCTTCGATACCTACATTTTCCAGAGAGATCACGGCCCTGATGGGCTCATTTAAAGAGAAGTTATTTGATGGATTCCCATTCGAATTCATAAGCACCACATTCGCACTCAAGGGAGGGACCTGGCCCATAGCGTGATGGGTATTCATTGCCGCCATGATGACTAGGCTGAACATTATATTGAACAGTCTCTTTTTCATGCGCTTTTCCCTCCCTAATTATTGTGGATATAAATTTTATCTTTTTCAGCTTGACTGAACGCACCGTCCCTACTCCAGTTGGCAGACCACTGATACATGAGACACGTATCACATGTATTATGAGCGTTCCCGACTGAATGTCCCAGCTCATGGGTGAGGGTGTGCTTGATCACCTGGCTTTTGGAGTATTCATATTGATATGTGTCGTTTGCTGCATTGGACGGATCACCTATGACCGGGAGTTCCACCCTGCGATCTGCGTCAACATCAAGGGCAGTATGATCATTGTTATAGCTTATGGGGCTCGTGACAAGATCACCATCCAGGCTGCAACCCGGTTGGTTTGTATCCGGGCAACCCGCTTCCCATCCCCCTCCACCAAGCGGGTCATTGGTACCATTATCGTTTTGATCTTCGCAAAAAGGACCATAGACCGGATCGAGGTGTGCGGCCGTCCCGCCAAGGGAAACATTGTCCGTGTAAGGTTTTTCTGCAAAATAGTTGTCCAAGGGAATCTGGTACAACCTCGTTCCACTGCCATAGGTAGTTGCGTTTCCGATACCGCTCAGACCCTTAGTATCCCAATCCCAGTTTCTGGGCCCCCCCCGCTTGTTTATATGGCCATTGAGAAGTCCGTAATTACCTGTAAGATTGTTAGTAATCTTGACTACATCTATATTTATTTCCCAACACTCATTAGCACCCCCGACGGTATCGTGACAGGGATCCCCTGACGAGACATCTGTTGTGATGAATCCAGGCGGAACATTTAAGCTCAATACGTGTACATCGATATCATCTTCAGCAAAAGCCGCGCCTAAGGCAAAAGGACACTCCGGGAGACTATCAAAATCACCGGGATCATCAGGACAGGCCGTATAGCTAAAGGTTCCAGCTGTAAAATCCAGGTAGAAATCAAAATCAACAATCTTGATAAACAAATCCCTTTTTAAAGGATTAGTCCTTAAAATTTCATTCGGTAGTGTCCCGTCTGGAACGTATGCGGTTGTTTGATATACACCGCCTGAATTGGAGGGTGTCACCTCGACCAGTTTACGGCCCCATTTGAACCCTCGAAGTTCTTTAGCATTGTTTAGACCATCATTATCCGGATCAGCGGTCGCCGATGTCAGCGTGCCCAAACCACCGACACTTAATATTTCCAGGGCATCCGCCAGACCGTCACCGTCCAAGTCCTGAGGAAAAGTCAGATCACCTTGAGCAAGGTAGGTGACAGTATCTAAAGTCACCATCGCCTGGGCATGGATGCTGATCGATCCACCAAAATCATTAGACGTGAAGGTTATGGTGTCACCGTTAACCAAATAGTCAATATCAAAGGATGTGCTGTTATCCACATCGTTGGTATATCTCCCCGGGATTGCAGATCGATCAGTCACGGTGAACTCGATGTCGGAATCAGGCGTGACAACAGTGCCGCCATCATCCTTCACCGTGGCTGTAATGGTTGCCGCCTTGCCAATTGCGTCGGGAACCCAGTTGGCAAGCGTCTCAGAGGTGGGATCAGTTATTTCAAAATCGATATGGTAGGCGTTGGCCTCCTCATCGATCATCCCATCGCAGTCATTATCCTTGCCGTCACTCAACTCCGGAGCGCCCGGGTAAACGGTCGGGTCCATGTCGTCACAGTCGTCACCACCGGAGGCGACTGAAACATAACCGTCCCCATCTGAGTCAGGTGGTGACATGGTGGTGGCTTGGACCTCAGTTGAATAATCGCTGAAGACATCGCTTTGATTGTCTGCATTTGCATTTGTGAACGTTTTCAGAACAAGAAAATGGGTCGTTGCAGGTGACAAACCAGTGACCGTGCTCGTCGAAACGGCTTTGTTTGGCGTGCTCTCAAAGAGGGTGTATGGGCCACCGGAAACCGTTGAATAATAGACTTCATAACCGCCTGTAACTGAGTAGACGATCGGTGTCCAGTTCAGCTCGACCGATGTGTCCGTGATGGTGCCGACACTCAAACTGCCCGGTGCAATGGTTTGAGTGTCTTCCCAAAGTTCACCCAATCCGAGCTGTTTGTCATTTAGGAACGCGGCCAGAGCGATGTCATCGGTTGAAAGAGCATTCCAGCGAAAATCGCTGCCGCTAACACTGATACCATCATCCAAGTTAGTGAGATTTGCGAAACTCGCAGGGATTTCTCCCGCTAGTTTGTTGGAGTTCAGAGTAAGAAACCGGAGATTATTTAAACTCCCCAGACTCGAGGGAACAGCCCCCGATAGTTGATTTCCACCTAGATACAGCCGGACAAGGGCGTTCAGGTTCCCCAGCTCGGTGGGTATCGTACCCGTGAGCATGTTGTTTGACAGATCAAGTTGTTCGAGATCGAAGAGGGTCCCTACTGCTGCAGGGATAACGCCTGAAAGCTGATTTTCACCAAGGTCCAATGCTCTAAGGATGCTGCTTAACGGGGTGGGAATGGCTCCGTCGAGTTGATTGTTGCGCAGGTAGAGGTTCCTGAGTGATGGAAGATTCACGACCGAACCAGGAATGCCGCCGGAAAATTGGTTGTCGCTCAGATTTAGCGTCTCGAGTTGGATAAGGTCGGCTAGCCAAAGCGGAATATTGCCCGAAAGCTGATTAAAGAACAAAATAAGATATCGCAGATTAACGAGGGCACTTAGTTCGGTGGGAAGGTTGCCCGTCAGATTGTTGCCATACAGAAAAAGAGAATCTAGATTGGTCAAAGTGCCTAAACTTGGAGGGATGCCTCCATCGAGCTGATTGTTAGACAGATGTAATCTATAGAGATTTGCTAGATTGCCTAAGGGGTCAGGGCCATTGCTCAAGGTATTAGGGATGGTGCCCTCAAACACGTTGTTTCTTAGATAAAGGTATTCTAACTGGGCGAGATCCCCCAACGCAGAGGGAATTTGCCCTGAAAGCTGATTTGACGAAAAATCTAAATAGGTAAGATTTCCAAGATCGCCCAGCTCTGAGGGTATGGGGCCTGTCAATTGGTTGAACCCCATGTTTAAGTTGGTAAGGTTGGTGAAGGCTCCTATTGACGTAGGAATCGTTCCTTGCAGATTATTTGACTCTAGACTAATTCTCGTCACCCTATCTCCTACACCTTCGCATTCAACACTATACCACGTGCATTCGGTGCCCGGCAGGGCAAAGCCGTCCGGATAGAGTGGAGGGGTTTGCCATCCGCTGTTATCGGTCCACGAACCGCCGTTTGTGCTGTTGAAAATGTCAATCAAGGCGTTTCTTTCACTTTCGAGCATGCCGGCAAAACTTGTGCTAATGTTAGGATCTGTCGCCTCTACAATCACCTCCCGATAATCGCTGTAACCGTCACCATCGCTGTCAGAGTCAAGGGGGTCGGTACTATTAGGGGCGTTGATCTCATCGCCATCGCTTAGTCCATCGAAATCGCTATCAGGATTGTTTGGATCGGTACCATAGATATTGTCCTCATCTTCATCAATCAAACCATCCATGTCACTGTCAACACCACCTACCTTGGAGACAAAAGCATCAACATTATTACCATACGTAGCTTGCAAGGGGTTTACAGTGGGAAAGTTGACGGATACCGTATACCCAGTCACATAGGCATTGCCCGAGCTGTCCACGGCTATGCCCTCTCCTTGGTCACTGCCCCCGCCTCCCATATAACTGGAGTAATCAAGGTACGAGCCCGATGCATTGATCTTTGACACAAAGGCGTCTGCACCACCGCCAGTCGAGGGCTGGAAGGCGTTTACGGTGGTGGGAAAAGGAGAGCCTGCGGTTGGACCGGTCCACCCTGTCACATAAGCGTTACCTGAACCGTCCACGGTTATATCATTGACATTATCCTGACCACTACCCCCCAAATAGGTGGAGTAGACGAGGGCCGGCGTTAGATCTATCTTGGTAACAAAAACGTCAGTACCTCCGAAATTCATAGCTTGCAGGGGGTTTAACGTGGTGGGAAAGTCTATGGAAACCGTCCTCCCTGTCACATAGGCGTTACCCGAGCCGTCCACGGTTATGGCCCTGCCGCTGTCACTTACTGTGCCACCTAAAGAGGTGGAGTAGTGGAGGGGTAAGCCCGTAGAACCTATTCTGGCCACGAAGGCGTCTCCACCCCCTAACGCTTGCAGTTGGGGTCCTTCGGTTGGAAAGTCGACAGAGCTGGTACTTCCTGTCACGAAAGCGTCACCCGCTAAGGCCACAGCTATACCCGAGCCGCTGTCATCGGCTAAGCCGCCCAAATAGGTAGAATAATCGTAGTCATCGCCATTCGGCCAGATCTTGGATACAAAGGCGTCATTAGTACCGCCAATACCACCGCCAATTCCGGGCTGCAAAGCATTTTTTGTGGGAAAGTTTGTGGACGCTGTATTTCCTGTCACATAGGTGTAACCCGTGCCGTCCACGGCTATGTCTCGGCCAATGTCCAAGTCATCGCCACCCCAATAGGTGGAGTAAACGAGGGCCGAGCCCGTTGGATTTATCTTGGCCACAAATGCATCAAATGAACCGCCGCCATACGTGGCTTGCAGAGGGTTTGACGTGATGGGAAAGTCAGAGGAAGCGGTCAACCCAATCACATAAGCGTTACCCGCTCCGTCCACGGCTATGCCCTCTCCCCGGTCATCTCCATCGCCACCCATATAGGTTGCGTAGACAAGCATCGAGCCTGTCAGATCGATCATGGCCACAAAGGCGTCATAAGGTACGCCGCTATAATCTTCTTGCAGGGGGTTTAACGTGGTGGGAAAGTCTGTAGAATTGGTCGATCCTGTCACATAAGCGTTACCCGCTCCGTCCACAGCTATGCCTAAGCCCCTGTCTTCATCACCACCACCCAAAAAGGTGGAATATGCAAGCAAATGATCGATGATAAGGGAGAGGGATCTATCATAACCGGTCACGCTGAATCCGTACGTGTCCTCCACCACATTATAGGCGACCTGAACATTTTCCCTCTTTCCATCCTTGTCCTGGTATGCGATCGGTTTGCTGAACTTGACCGCCCCATGTTCGGTCTCCATCTCCAGTTCCCCGTTTGCGTTAATTCGGAGGGTATTGGCTCCTTCAACTTTCAATCGCACGGCTTTCGGATCTCCCCCCGATTTGACCTTGAAGACCTTTTCAATGTTATTTCCATATGCTTTCAAAGACAGGCTTACTCCCTCATACACTTCTCCAATGCTGACTGCATTGTACGTGGGGATAGAGGTTTTCCATTTGCTCCTATCTTTACCCAAAAAATAGTTGACTTTTGTTTGTGACCGATCCTCACCACGGGGTAGCGTAATGGAGGCACCCACAAGTGTCTCCTTCAGGGTCCAACTTTTTACTGTCGTAGGCTTTGAGATTTCCCTCGCCTGGTTGGATCCTTTATCGGTTTTTGCTTCTGCCTGCGTAAAGGTATAGACCATCTCTCCATCCCGGGTCACAAAGAATGTCCCCCCGAAAGTCTTAGCGTAGAAACGGACATGCTCATCCTGTATCTGCCCCTTATTCGCGATAAAGGGCATCCGGAGCTTGAAAGTCTCTTGAAGAATGGCCTTCTCTTCGGAGCTCTTTACAACATCGGCGGCGTTTGGCTGAACGGCCGCATACGAGGCAGGGCCGATTATCAAAACGAGGCCTGATGCGATAACCAAAAGACTTTTTAGCACATTACGCTTTCCCCATCTTGAAATCTCTCTCTTCAATTTTTTCCAAATTTTTTTTGTCCTTAACATGAGTAGTATCTGACCATTGGTTTCCGTCGAGCTGGAATTATGGGGTTGAGCCTTGGTGGTTCATATTGATAGGATTAGCAAAAACGATACCATTCGTACAAAATACACACACTATTATATACCTGAATTTTGCACGAAAATCTCCTCTACGAACTCTTCAAGGTTAATTTTTCATAATTGACCTTGGCCGATGTTTGTTGTTTTCAAAATTCAGGTATTAATTATTTCTAGTTTATTTCC
>Ga0056115_1000148_pt1 | contig 36237 bp, 33 predicted proteins | sample WorMetOlspDAHAB1_FD_77007 | JGI IMG/M metagenome (GOLD analysis project Ga0056115, IMG submission 77007) | Marine gutless worms symbiont microbial communities from Max Planck institute for Marine Microbiology, Germany - Olavius sp. DAHAB.1 ...
AGCAGGCAGGCCGGCGCCATAGCCAGCAACGGGACCAGTGCGGTCTGTGGACCCGCCGGCCAGACGCTGACCGTGGGCGCGTTCTGGGCCGCGGCAATCAGCCAGACAAGCGCTGCGATCGAAACAATGGAATAGAATGTCAGATAGATCCGCCGGCCGATCCGTTCGATTGCGAAGCTGCGCAAGCCGGTGGCGGCCGGCAAGACGTGCGCAGCCAGGAAGACCAGCAGGGCGACGGCGAACTCGGTCACGGCTATGGGGTTGGGTCGGCTTGGCCAGGTGAGGCGCGCGGCGTCATCTCGTGCCGAGCGTCCCGGTCACGAAGGCGAGTTTTTGCTCCAGCGTTTCCAGCCCTGGCAAGGCGGAGTCGATGGCGTCGGTCCGTTTCCGCAAGCCGGTCTGGTTGGCGATGGAGCCGGACGTCAAAACCGCCGCAAAAAGGGGCACGCTCTGGCATCGACGGAACATGGCGGACGCCGGATGCTTCGAATCCGCGGTTCGAATTCCAGACAAGGATCACCCCCGACCTCTGAATTGCCTTTCCCGCATTATGACGCGAGAATTGTGCCGGTAACCAGTTTTGTCGAATGCGGCAGGGCGACACCGTTCCGTCCCGGAGGCGTCGATGGCTTTGAACCCTTATCTCACATTCGACGGCAATTGCCGCGAGGCTTTCGAGTTCTATCGTTCGGCCTTCGGTGGCGCCTTTTCCATTCTCAGCACCTATGCGAACGCGCCCGCCGACCTGGACGTGCCGGAGGCCGAGCGGGACCGGATCATGCATGTTTCCTTGCCCGTTGGTGCCAGCGTGCTGATGGGCAGCGATTGCTGTTCCGTCACTGGGCCGCCGCCGGTGGTCGGCAACAACTTCACGATTGCCATCGAGGGCGAAAGCCGGACCCATTGCGATCAGGTCTTCGCCAAGCTGACTGACGGTGGGACTGTCGTAACGCCGCTGGGGGAAATGTTCTGGGGCGCTTATTACGGCATGTGGACAGACCGGTTTAATATAAACTGGCTGATCAATTACACTTTGCCTGGGGGCTAGCCCGCCACCGGCCGTGCTGGCGGACGGAATGGGCGCCGCTCGCTTAGACGACAATGCCCTCGCGTCGTCATGTGAAAAAGCCGATCGAATGAAAATCAGGCCGTTTGGGCGGGCAGCCGCCCGTGAAGGCATAGTCCGGAAAGCGCACTAGCCCGACGGCGGACCTGCGCTGCGCCGGTCCAGCGCGGCTTCCAGGCGCGCGAGGTCGGTCCTGATCGCTGTCATTTCGTCCAGCAGGCGGGCGCGCTCGTCCTGGGCGCTGTTTTCCGCAGCGCGGAGATCCGCTTCGTGCTGGGACTGCATGGCGTTGACGATCACTGCGATGAAAAGGTTCAGCACCGTAAAGCTGGTCAACAGGATAAACGCCACAAAAAAGACCCACGAAAGAGGGTGCACTTCCATGACGGGGCGCACGATGCCCATGGACCAGCTTTCCAGTGTCATGATCTGGAACAGACTGTAGGCGGACTTGCCCAGGCCTCCGAACCATTCGGGAAAGGATGCCGCGAAAAGCTTCGTGGCGATGACCGAGCAGATATAGAAAACCAGCACCAAGAGCGCGATGATCGACGTCATGCCCGGAATGGCCTGCAGCAGGCCGTGCACCACTTTCCGCATGCTGGCGACGCCGGAGACCAGCCGCAGGGCGCGCAGGATCCGTAGGGCGCGCAAGACCGACAGCCCACCCTCGGACGGGATCAACGCAATCGCGACGATGACGAAGTCGAACAGGTTCCAGCCGTCCTTGAAGAAGCGCCACCGATAGGCGAACAGCTTCAAACCCAGTTCGGCAACGAAGATCGCCAGCGCCAGCCGGTCGATGGCCACCAACAGCGGCCCTGCCGCAGCCATCGCTGCCTTCGACGTCTCCAAGCCCAGCGTTAGCGCATTGATGCAAATGACCGCCAGTACGGCACGCTGAAAGGTCTCGTGTTCCACCAGACGGCGGGCACGAACCTGCAGGGTCCGGGTTTCCGGTCCCGCGCGGTCGCCAACATCCATTTCGGCCATTCCAACGGCTTCCATTCTCAACCCGGCTGCCCCGAGAGGCTGCCGCACAGCGTTCGCGCAATGAGATAGGTGGCCGGACCCTGTTTCTCCAGTCCCGGAGCCTATTTCGGGCCGAAGGCTTCAGTGCCCGGGACGCCGCCGCTTCAGACGATCCCGCCGCCGCCGCCCGTCGCGGCTGGCCTGGCCTCGGCGACTTGGCTGCGATAACCGCTGGCCCGGTAAGTGGCGAGCGGGTCGAGCGCGCCGCCGCCGCGCAGCCGCGCCTCGGCCAACAGCGGCGAGACGTCGGTCCGGAACGCCTGCTTCAGGGTCTCCGACGCCATCATGGCGTCGTTTTCCTGCTGGTAGCCCTCCAGCGCCGGCCGGTCGACGATGGCCGCCTGGGCCAGAGCCCGCTGCACCTCCACCGCGCTGCGCATCAGGCTCTCGATGGGGTCGGTCACGTTGTGGGATTGGTCCAACATATAGGCCGGATTGTCGTATCCGGGCGCGCCGCGATCTTCGGCGTCGACCAGTTCGTTATAGACGAGGAAGAGCTGGAACGGATCGATCGCGCCGGAATCCAGATCGTCGTCGCCGTATTTGGAATCGTTGAAGTGAAAGCCGCCCAGCTTCTCGAACTGGATCAGGCGGGCGACGATCATCTCGATATTCACGTTGGGCGCATGATGTCCCAGATCGACCAGGCAGTAGGCCTTCTCGCCCAGCTCCCGCGCCGCCAGGTAACTGGTGCCCCAGTCCTGGATGACGGTGGAATAGAAAGCCGGCTCGTACATCTTGTGTTCGCTGTAGAGGCGCCAGTCGTCGGGCAGGGCGCGGTAGATCGCTTTCATGGAGTCCAGGTAGCGTTCGAACGCCCGGGTGAAGTGGGCCTGGCCGGGGAAATTCGACCCGTCGGCAATCCAAACCGTCAGCGCCGTCGAGCCCAAGGCCTGGCCGATTTCGATGCATTCCAGGTTGTGCTCCACCGCCTGCCGCCGGGTCGCTGCGTCCGTGTGGGTGAGGCTGCCGAACTTGTAGGAATGGGCCTGGCCAGCATGGTCCTGGAACGTGTTGGAGTTCATGGCGTCGAAGCCCAGACCCCGCTCGACCGCGTAGCCGCGCAGTTCGGCCGGGTCGTCGGGCTTGTCCCAGGGGATGTGCAGCGAGACGTCCGGTGTGGCCCGCGTCAGCGCATTGATGACCGCGCAGTCGTCCAGCTTGTCGAAGATGTGGCGCGGCTCGCCGGGCCCGGGGAACCGGGCGAAGCGGGTGCCGCCGGTGCCGACGCCCCAGGACGGGACCGCGACCTTGAAGGCGGCCAGACGGGCAAGCAGCGCATCCACGTCCACCCCGCGCCCGGCAAGCCGGGTCGCAAGCGCGTCGAAAGTTGCCCTGTGGTCGCCGTGACGGGTTTCGTTTTCCCGCTGGATCAGATCGGTGTCGATGGAAACCATAGCTTCCTTCTCCCTGTTCAGCGTGTGAAGGCCTGGGCGTTGCCTGCATCCACATTGACGATGTTGCCCGTGGACTTGGCCGACAGGTCGGACGCCAGGAAATAGGCCGCCTCGGCCACATCTTCGGGATAAACGCTGCGTTTCAGCATCGACCGCTGGCGGTAGTGCTCCTCCAGGTCGTCGGGTTCAAGGTTATAGGCCGCCGCCCGCTGGGCCCGCCATTCGCTGGACCAGATCTTAGATCCGCGCAGGACCGCATCCGGGTTGACCACGTTCACGCGTATGCCGTCGGCCGCGCCTTCGAGAGCCAGGCAGCGGGCAAGGTGGATCTCCGAGGCCTTGGCCGTGCAGTAGGCCGCCGCGTTGGGCGAGGCCGCCAGCCCGTTCTTCGAAGCGATGAAGACGATCGCGCCGCCCAGGCCCTGGCGTTGCATCAGGCGGAAAGCCTCGCGGCTGACCAGGAAATAACCCTTCGACAAGATGTCCATGTTGCGGTCCCACAGGGCCAGTTCGGTTTCCGCGATTGGCGCGGCGGCGGAGATACCGGCATTGGACACCAGAATGTCCAGTCCGCCATATTCCGCCGCGGCTTCGGCAAAGGCGGCTGCGACGCCGGCCTCGTCGGTGACATCCAGGCCGACCGTACGCACCGCGTCGCTGCCGAAGGCGTCGGCGAATTCGGCCCGCGTCTGCTCCAACCCCTGGGCGTCGATATCCGCCAGGATTGCGCAAGCGCCTTCGCGCAGGAACCGTTCCGCCGTGGCGCGGCCGATGCCGCCGGCGCCGCCGGTGATCAGGGCAACCCGGCCGGCCAGGCTTTTCGGCTTGGGCATGCGCTGCAGTTTGGCCTCTTCCAGCAGCCAGTATTCGATGTCGAAGGCCTCCTGCTCGTCCAGTCCCTGGTATGCCGAGACGGTCGAGGCGCCGCGCATCACGTTGATGGCGTTGATATAAAACTCCGCCGAAACCCGGGCGGTCGCCTTGTCCTTGGCGAAGGTCAGCATGCCGACGCCGGGCACCAGATAGACCACGGGGTTGGGATCGCGCATCGCCGGACTGTCGTCCCGCCGGCAGCGTTCGTAGTAGGCGGCATAGTCCGCGCGATAGGCCTCCAGCGCGGCGTCGAAACCGGCCAGGGTGGCGTCAGCATCAGGATCCGCGGGATCGAAATCCACCACCAGCGGGCGGATCTTGGTGCGCAGGAAATGGTCCGGGCAGCTTGTGCCCATCGCGGCCAGCCGGCCCAGATCGGCCGACCCGACGAATTCAAGCACGGCGTCGCTGTCGTCGAAATGGCCGATTTTGCGTTCGTTCCTGCCGATCCGGCCCCTGATTTCGGGCATCAAGCGCGCCGCCACGGCGCGGCGTTCCACTGGCGCCAGGGCGGCTGCCCTGGAACCGCCGAACGCAACCGCGGCGGCCGTCCGCGCGTTTAACCAGGCGGTCGCCTTGTTGATCACGTCCAGCGTGGTCTCGTAGCAGGCCTTGGCGCTATCGCCCCAGGTGAACAGCCCGTGACCCTCCAAAACGGCGCCCTGGGCGTCGGGGTTCTCGGCAACCAGCCGCTCCAGCCACAGCCCAAGTTCGAAACCGGGCCTTTTCCAAGGCAGCCAGCCGACGGTCTCGCCGAAAATCTCCTTCGTCAGCGCCTTGGAGTTTTCGCAAGCCGCGATCGCGATCACGTCGTCGGGATGCATGTGGTCCACATGGGCATACGGCACGAAGGCGTGCAGCGGCGTGTCGATCGAGGCGGCGCGCGGATTGAGATTGAAGGTGCAGTGAGGCAGATAGCCGACCATCTCGTCCTCGTGGTCCGGTCCGCGGTACAGCCCCTTCAGGGCCTGCAGCTTGTCCATGTAGAGCGTGGCGAAACCGTCCATTCTCATGGTGCCCAAATCGCCGCCCGAACCCTTGACCCACAGCACCGGCACCCGGTCGTCGCTCAAGGGATCGGCCTCGCCGATCTTGGCCGAGGTGTTGCCGCCCCCGAAGTTCGTGATGCGCTTGTCCCCGCCCAAGAGGTTCGACCGGTACAGCAGCAGCTCCGCTTCGCTCATAGACGCCGCGGCGGCGTCGTCCCATCGGCTCTCCAGCAAGGAATCGTTCCCAGCAACCGTCATGGCGTCTCTCCCCGTGCCATCGAATTGGGGACGCGGCCTGTTTACCGACCGTGCCCCGCAATCCCTATCTTTATCCAGACGCGCCCAATCTGCATTATTCTTTTCTCCCGGCAAGATTCGCCGGGGAGGGGGCAGCGATGGCAGACGAAAAGATCGCCTTCAAGATGAGCCTGAACCCGGGGCAGGCGGCGGAATACCGGCGCCGGCACGATGCGATCTGGCCCGAGTTGGCGGAAAGACTGAAACAGGCCGGTGTGCGGGATTATTCGATCTTTCTGGACGCAGACACGAACACCCTGTTCGCGGTCCTGTGGCGGCGGGCGGGCCACCAGATGGACAGCCTGCCGGAAGACCCGATCGTCAAACGCTGGTGGGCTTATATGGCCGACATCATGGCGACAAATCCGGACAACAGTCCGGTCGCGTCCGATCTGCCCATGATGTTTCACCTGGACTGAGCGGCACCGGCCATGACGCCGCCGCGGCAGATTGCGGTCTTTGATGTCGGCAAGACCAATGTGAAGGTCGCACTGGTCGACCTGCGCGACCGGCGCGAGGTCGCCGTGGAAACCGCGCCCAACCATATCCGCAAGGACGGTCCCTATCCCCACTACGACGTTGAGCGGATCTGGGCGTTCTTCGATGAGGCCGTCGCCCGTTTGGCCGCGGCGCATCCGATCGACGGGATCTCCATCACGGCACACGGCGCCAGCATCGTTCTGCTGGGCCACGACGATCTGGCGCTGCCGGTGCTGGACTACGAACATGACGGGCCCGACGCGTTGACCGCGGAATATGACGCACTTCGGCCGGACTTCACCGAGACGCTGTCGCCTCGACTGCCCAATGGCCTGACCGTGGGCGCCCAGATCCACTGGTTGCAGCAGACGTTCCCCGACGGCTTCGCGGATACGCGTTACATCCTGACCTACCCGCAGTACTGGGCGTGGCGGCTGACCGGCATCGCGACGAACGAAGTGACGTCGCTGGGGTGCCATACGGACCTTTGGCGACCGGTGCAGCGGACCTGGTCTTCCCTGGTTCCGCGCATGGGTTGGGACGGCCTCATGGCGCCGGTACGCGATGCGACGGCGCCGCTGGGGCCGCTGAAGCCCGAACTGGCGGTGCGGTGGGGACTGGCTGCGGGAACGCCGGTCGCCTGCGGCATCCACGATTCCAACGCCTCGTTGCTGCCGCATCTACTGGACAACCGGCCGCCGTTTTCCGTGGTCTCGACGGGCACCTGGGCGATCTCGTTTGCGGTTGGCGCATCGACGGAGGGTCTCGACCAGTCGCGCGACACCCTGGCCAACGTGAACGTCTTCGGCGATCCGGTCCCGTCGGCCCGCTTCATGGGCGGGCGCGAGTTCGAACTGCTGACCGACGGCGCTCCGGTCGCGCCGACGAAGGCCGCGGTGGATCGGGTGCTGGAGGAAGGATTAATGGTGTTGCCCGCCGTCGTGCCCGAATCAGGGCCGTTTCAAGGACGATCGGCGCGCTGGTCCACAGACCCTGCATCGTTGTCACGGCAGACCCGAACGGCCGTCGCCAGTCTCTATCTCGCCTGCATGACCGAGACGTGCCTCGACCTGATCGGCGCCGCGGGTCCGATCATCGTCGAGGGACCGTTCGCCGCAAACGATCTTTATTGCAATGCCGTTGCGGGCTTGACCGGCCGCGGTGTCAGGGCCTCGACCGACAGCGCCACAGGCACCAGCGTCGGAGCGGCTTTACTGTTCGAGGCGACGGCTGCGAAGACCGGTTCGGCCGCGCCCGAACCGACCGCGCCGGGCCTGGAACCGGCGCAGGCCCGGGCTCTGGCGACCTATGCGGCGGATTGGCGGCGCGGCGCAGACGAGGCCTGACGGCGTCAGGCGCCGAAGATCGCGTCCTTCTGCTCGTCGATAATCTGTTGCGCCTTGGTGACCGAAAAGGCGATCGCGTCGTCGCGGCTGCCATGGGTGTCGGCGCGGACGAACTGGTGCTCTTTGACCTCGCCGCCGATTTCCTTGCTGATGGTTCCGGCCGTCAGCCATTGACCGCCTTGCTTGCGCGGCGCCGGCACGATCTTGTAGCCGTTGTACTCGACCGCGTCCGCCGCAGGTCCGCCGCCCGATGTATCTCCGCCGCCGCCCAGCAGGCCGCCGAACAATTTGCCGAAAACCGAACCCATCGATGCCTCCTTTGGCCGTGCAGGCCAGCCTACGCCAGCGTGGTCGTTATGAACAAGGTCTGGCGCATTGAGCCGGAACCAGGGTGGAAGGTGTCGCGGCGCGGCCGGGCGGTATCGCCGACATCCTGCCCACATGCTAGCATTTTCCCGGTCGGAAGAGATGTCGGAACCGCAATCGGCGAAAGACCGGTGGGGCCGTTCGTCCGACGCGGTCGTCAACCGTAGCTGATGCAGAGAGACGAGAAACTTATGGATGCACCCGTCGGCCTCGGCGCCTTCGACCTCTCCGGAAAGGTGGCGCTGGTCACCGGCGCCAACACCGGCCTGGGGCAGGGGATGGCGCTGGCGCTGGCGGATGCCGGCGCGGACATCGCAGCCGCGGGCCGTTCGGCCATGGACGAGACCCTGGCGGCAGTCCAGTCCCGGGGCCGAAGGGCGGCGGCGATCCCATGCGATCTGTTGGCCGAAGACGCGCCTGACGCGGCGATCTCGGGCGCGGTCGAGGCGCTGGGCCGTCTGGATATCCTGATCAACAATGCCGGCATCATCCGCCGCGACGAAGCGTTGGATTTCGGCGCCGAGGACTGGGACGACGTGATGCAGGTCGATCTCCGCGCCGCCTTCTTCCTGGCCCAGACGGCCGCCCGTTGCTTCATAGGCCAGGGCGGCGGGGGCAAGATTGTCAACATCGCCTCGGTGCTGTCATTCCAGGGCGGAATCCGGGTGCCGTCCTATGCCGCCGCGAAGTCCGGCCTGCTGGGGATGACGCGGGCCCTGGCCAACGAGTGGGCCGGCCGGGGGATCAACGTGAACGCCATCGCGCCGGGCTACTGCGTGACCGCAAATACCGCGGCGCTGCGTACGGACGCGGCGCGAAGCCGGGGGATTCTGGGGCGGATCCCGGCGGGCCGCTGGGGGCAGCCCCAGGACCTGGGCGGCGCGGTGGTCTTCCTGAGTTCGGCAGCGTCGGATTATGTCCACGGCATCGCCCTGCCTGTGGATGGAGGCTGGTTGGCGCGATGATCCGCCCGGCCGAAGCCGCCAATGCCCCGGAAACCCGCAGGAATCGTGGCCTATTGGTCGTTAACGCTCTGAAAACAAAGGTCTCTCACAATGGTGGGGCCTGCCCCGGCGGCTGCGGATGGCTGCGGTCACGGATGGCGGGGAGACCCGGATGCAACGCATCATAGCCAAACTGGGCGGTTGCGCCGTCTTTGCCGGCCTGTTTTCGGCCCCTGCGGCCGCCGTCGAGGCGGGCGGGATGGACCTGTTGTGCCGCAGCGCGCAGTGCGAACTGGTCTGTTATATGGGCGGCCTTCGCAACCAGGATGTCGTGCTGCGCCGTGATCTGGTGCTTTCCGCACGGATTCACACCGTCTCGGCGATGTCATCGGTGCTCGAGTACCAGACAGCGGCGGATTCGCGCTGGCGTCCCGGATCGATTGTCCTGTCGGGCGGCGCCGTCTGCACCCTGGATGGAATGACACCGCCGACCGAACGGGCCGCAATGCGCTGATCCGGCGGTTCCAGCCGGCCCACCTGACGGAACTTTAACGGCATCGGGCCCAAACCGGGCCAAGACTGCACGGATAGACCGGTCCGCTGAGACGCCGGCCTCGGCGCCGCGCGACGGACGGGTCGTCCCCGTGTCGCAGGGCGGGCATCGTCGACGAGTTCCAGTATAGGTTTACCAATATTAACCTTTTGCCCTCTTCGCAAACATCCGCAATCGGCTAGACTGACGCCTAGTAGAAAAAAAAGGCCGCTGGGAATGTCTGGGGGAGGCAACGTGACAAACAGGCCCGTCACGGCCGTGGCGGAAGAAGCCATAGGAACGGAGGACGTGATGAAGACGTTCCTGTTCCAGGCGGTGCGGTCTGTTTTGGACCTGGGCGTCCAGCTCTATCTTCATACCGATTTCAACCGTCTGTTCGAAGTCAACAGGCAGAACCGGGACCACTGGTTCCCGATCATGCCGATGTTCGATCCGAACTGCTCGGCCCTGGATGGGGTCCACTCCGGCTTCTGGATTGAAGGACGCAGCCGCAACGGTCGGACCGTGGTGGCCCAATGCGCGCGCCACTATTACTTGCCGGAATCCAGCGTCGCCGATGAACTGACTTCGATGCGCTTCTTCTATTCCGACCCCTTGGTCTTCGCCGCGCCGAAGGAGAAGTGCGCGTGTACTGCTCCCTCCGCGCAAATGCTGGCCAATCACGTCTGCTACAGCGGTGGGACCTGGTTTCACCCGGACTATCGCGGACGGGACCTCGCCTCTTTGTTGCCGCGCATCAGCAGAACGCTGGCACTGTTGCTATGGCAGACGGACTACACGCTCAGCCTGGTCGAGCCGGTGCTGATCGAGAAGGGCATCGTCGGCCGCTACGGCTACAGGAATATGGAGGCGGGCGTCGACTGGACGGGATCGCCGATCCATGGCGATCTCTTTCTCCACGTCATCTGGATGGATCGTCCAACCCTGTTGCAGGACTTGGTGAAACGGACGGGGTCAGTGGAAGAAGTCCGGGCCGAACAATCGAAACGGCCACTAGAGCCGGCGCTCCGTTGACGAAGCGTGAAGGCAGCAGGACCCGCTCGTACTGAACCCGACCAGAAAGACCGGGCTGGTCGATGCGGATGATCGAATCGATATAGTCGCGGCGCGGATCGCCTTCGAAGGCGGTGTCGTACTGCCGCGCAAACCATCGGGTATAGGAATCGTCCGGCTGACCGTGATCGTGTCGTGTCCCGATCGCCCTCACCGGCCAGTCGTGGCCGAAACGCCGGGCATGGCCCCATCCAACGAACCGGAAGACCAGTCCATGCTGGGTGTCGTCGTAGTCCAGAATGATGGCCCGCTGAAGAATGCCGGCCGTATCCAGTTCGGACAGGGATTCCGGCGTGATGTTGCCCCGCGCCCGACACCAGGCTTCGTAGGTCAGGTCGATCGACGTGGGCTTGACGGTGGACAGTTCCTGGAACGACGCCTTCTCCAATCGGTAAGGGGAGGCGGCAAAGGCGTCCATCCCGTTCGGCGTGCTGGTGGTCTCGCGGATCCTGTCGAAGGCGGCTTTGTGATCCTGGTACGTTTCTTCCATTTCCCATTCGCCGGCCCTGAAGCGAATTGTCAATGCGCCTGAGAAACGAAGGCTGTTCACATGGGCGACAGCTGCCCGTAACGCTTCGGGCGTCACCGCCTTGGCGTCCCACTCGATCCGACAGTTCCGTCCATCCATCCGCACCGAAACGACCGCCCTGTCAAAGGGGTCGCCAAGCGACTCCAGGTGCGGCGACCCGGATGCCGAGAAGCACAGTTGATGGTTCGGCAGCTCGAGGCCAAGCGGCATTCTACAAAATCCCACTTACGGTCTCGCCGTATCGGTTTAAGCAAATGACCCTAAAGAATGGGCAACTGTTATTGCGAACCAATAGAGCGGATATAACAATTAACAACAATGACGAGAAACCCTCTCCACGTACTTCGCTAATATCTGAAGATTTCTATGAATATATCATTAAGGCGTGTTCTTGTTCATTCTTTTTGTTCCCGATTTTACAACCATGGTAAATGGATTGACCATACAGACATATCGGTTTCTAAGAAGAACAGGACGGTACTGCCGTTAATGCGGCCTTTAGCGCATGCACGGCGCGGGGGCTGCGGCATCTTCCGGCACAAAGACGCGCGGCCGCTGGCGCCGTCCTCATCGAAGTGACGGTATTAACGGTTGCCTCGTCGGCATGGCTGCGATGGTGGGGCGGATCGACGCAGGGCCATCCCCGCTCACCATGCTGTGTAGGGAATGTGACAAGACCACTACTTATTGTGAATGGTGGCACCATGAGCAAGGGTATTGGGGCGATGTGGGATTGGATCGGCAGCATAAGCGGCGATCGGGCTTTGAGCGGGTTGCCCGGTCGGGTTCGTGACCGGGTCACCGAGCAACAGCATTCAAGCGAGAAGTTGATCGGCTGGATTCAGCTCCTGATCGTGCTTTTGTTCGGGTTTCTCTATCTCATCTCGCCAAAGACCTTCAATGCGGCCGATGTGCCGTTTCAGCCTGTTCCCTGGGCCCTGGGCACGTACCTGTGTCTGACCGTGGTGCGCCTGGTCTGGGCCCAGTTCGGTCGGTTTCCCTGGTGGTCGCTGGCGCTCTCGATTTTCTTTGATATGGCGTTGTTGATGGTGGTGATCTGGAGCTTTCACATGCAGTACGGGCAGCCAGCCTCGTTCTACCTGAAAGCGCCGACGCTGCTTTATGTATTCATTTTCATCGCACTGCGGGCGCTGCGGTTCGAGGCAGCTTATGTTCTGCTTGCAGGTGTTATGGCCGCATTGGGGTGGGTCGCCTTGGTCCTGTACGCCGTCACTATCGAGCCCCAGGATCCGATGATCACCCGCAACTATGTCGACTACCTGACGTCGAATTCGGTCTTGCTGGGTGCGGAATTCGACAAGATCATCTCAATTCTGGTGGTGTCCGCGATCTTGTTCGTCGCCCTGGTGCGTGCGCGACAGCTGCTGGTCAGCGCCGTGGCGGAACGGACGGCGCACAGCGACCTGTCACGCTTTTTTGCACCCGAGGTCAGGGCCCGCATTACCGGGTCTGAGGTCCAGATGAAAGCGGGCCACGGCGAATCGCGGGACGCCGCGGTGCTGTTCGTCGATATTCGCGGGTTCACCAAGATGGCCGGCTCCGTCAGTCCGACCGAACTGGTCGGAATTCTGTCGGACTATCAGTCCCGGGTGGTTCCGGCGATCCAGGAACATGACGGCAGCATCGACAAGTTCCTGGGGGACGGGATCATGGCCACCTTCGGCGCAGTCCAACCGACGCAGACCTATGCGGCTGACGCCTTGCGCGCCCTGGACGCGGTGATCGCGGCGATCGATCAATGGAACGATGAACGAAGGGCGGCGGGAGAGCACAGCATTCGGGTCGGCGCCGCCGTGACGTCGGGGCGTCTCGTTGTTGGCGCCGTGGGCGACGAGACCCGGCTGGAATACACCGTCATCGGGTCCGCCGTTAACCTTTCGGCAAAGCTGGAAAAGCACAACAGCGTTCTGGCCAGCCGGGCGCTGACCACCGCAGAAACCCTGGAATTGGCCAAAAACCAAGGATATCAGCCATCTCGCGCCGGTGAAGACAGGCCGGGCGACCGGTTGGTCGGGGTCGATAATCCGGTCGATGTGGTGGTGTTGGCCACCGAGCGGATCGCAAAGGCCTAGCCGGAACGGTTTATAGAATTTCCGGCCCTGTTCGCGCACAATCCCGCCATCGGCATAGAAACCGGCAAGGGCGGATGTTCTACATACCTGAAGAGGATTTCGGGCAGCTGGACGATTTCGAGGATCGTTTGTTCGTGGTGGCCGACGCGTGCCAGCCGGACATGCCGATCGTCTATGCCAGCCCGGAGTTCTTTGCCCTGACCGGCTACCCGCAGACCGAGGTTATCGGGCACAATTGCCGTTTCCTGCAGGGCCCGGACACATCGCACGACACGCGCCAGGCGCTGCGAACGGCCCTGCGCGAGGGCCGTTCGATCACGGCGGACATCCTGAACTACCGCAAGGACGGATCCAGCTTCTGGAACCGTCTGCGCATGAAGCCGATCGTCAACGATGACGGCGACCTGATGTACGTCTTCGGGATCCAGAACGTGATCGAGGCTGCGGCGGTCAGGCCGGAGCCCATCTTCGATAAGATCGTCGACTGAGTTTATGTCAGCCCCCCGCTGGGGCGGCACAAGCACCGGAATGAACGGCAGAACGATCGGGCGGAGCGCCTCGCAGGAGGCGTGGGCGCGGCGGTTCTTGGGAAGCGCGTCGCGATCATGTTACCGTTCCGGACCGGGGACACCCGAAAACAAGGGTGCTGCAAGTGCAAGGGGAGGAACCATGATGCCTGGAACAAAATCCATTGTTGTCGCCGCTGCGACGCTGGTGCTAGCCACCGTCGCCGGTCCGGCGCTGGCGGATACGACCGTGTTGAAGCTCAGTCACTTTCTTCCGCCGGTGCACCAGCATCACGCCAAGATCCTTGTGCCCTGGGCGGAAGAACTGGAAGCGAAATCCGATGGCCGCCTGAAGATCGAGATTTTTCCGGCCCAGCAGATGGGCAAGGTTCCGGAACAGTACAACCTGGCGCGGCGGGGCGATGCCGACATCGCCTTCGTTCTGCACGGCATTCCGGGCGGACGGTTCAAGCTGGTGGAACTCAGCCACCTGCCGTTTCTGTTCACCAGTGCCGAACAGGCGACATCGGTGCTGATGGACCTGGTGCCCGATTACCTGGACGCCGAACACAAGGGCGTCAAAATCCTGTATCTGTTTGCCCACGCGCCCGGCAAGATCCATACCTCCGAAAAACCGGTGCGCAGCGTCGCCGACGTCGAAGGGCTGAGGATTCGACACCCGTCCTCGGTCATCGGAACGACGCTGCAGAGCTGGGGCGGCAGCCCGAAGGGACTGCCGCCAGGGCAAATAGCGGAAAGCCTGGACAAGGGCGTTATCGACGGACTGGTGATGCCCTACGACGGGGTCTGGGGTTTCCGGCTCGGCAAGCATTTGCGCTATACGACCGAGGTCGACTTCTACGTCACGACCTTCGCCCTGGTGATGAACCCGGACAGCTACGAGCGTCTGCCGGCGGATTTGAAGGCGTTGATCGATCGCACGACCGGCAAGCAGGCGGCCCTGGCCGTGGCGCGGGCCTGGGACGGCGTTGAGGTGCCCGGCAAAGCTTACATGGTCGAGAACGGCGTTGAGATCATCGCCCTGGACGATGCCGCGCGCGCCGCATTCGGGGAGAAGGCCCAGGCCACAACCGAAGCGCAGATTGCGGCGACGGAGGCAGAAGGGCTGCCGGCCCAGGCTTTCTACGATCGCATGAAGGAACTGGCTGCCGCATATGGCCGCTAGGCCGCCGGCGTTGCGGCGGGTGCAGGCAGGTTTCGCGCGCGCTGCGCGCGTCATGACGCGCCTGTCGGCCTTGGCGCTGTTCTGCATGATGTTGGTGACGTTGGCCGATGTCGTTTTGCGCCAAACGGTCAACCTGCCGGTATTCGGAAATGTAGAGTTGGTGCAGCTGGCGCTGGTCATGGTGGTTTACCTGGCCCTGCCGGAGACCTTCCTGCGCGGCGAACACGTCACCGTCGACGTGATCGATCTTGCGGTCCGCCCCCGGGTTCGGTCCGTCCTGCGCAGCGTCGCGGCGGCCCTGACGCTGGTCTTTTTGATCGCGATGGGCTGGCGCATGGTTGCGCCGGCGCTGGACACGCTGGACTTCGGCGACTCCACCATGGACCTGAGGTTGCCGTTGATCTGGTATTGGGCGCCGATGATCCTGGGCGTTGCGTGCGGTGCGGCGGGCATGGCGCTGGTTCTGGTTCACGAGACGCTGCGGGTGTTCACCGGCGGCGCGCCGCCGGGCGCGACGGTCCATGACACCTGAAAGCGTGGGGCTGATCAGCATCCTGGCGCTTTTGGTTATGGTGCTGATCCGGATCCCGGTCGCGGTTGCGTTGGGCGTCGTCGGCGTCTGCGGCTATGCGGCGGTCGATGGCTGGGGGCGGGCCCTTAATCGCCTGGGCAACACGCCGTTCGACATCGCGTCCGGGTATGCACTGTCGGTGGTTCCGCTGTTCCTGCTGATGGGCGCGGTCGCGACGCGGTCGGGAATGAGCCAAGACCTGTTCCGCGCGGCAAACGCCCTGTTCGCGGGCCGGCGCGGAACCTTGGCCATGGCCTCGATCGGCGCCTGTGCGGGGTTTGGCGCGATCTGCGGGTCTTCGCTGGCCACCGCGGCGACCATGTCGCGGATCGCGATCCCCGAAATGCTGCGTTTCGGTTACGACGATCGGCTCGCGACGGGGTCCGTTGCGTCGGGCGGCACCCTGGGGATCCTGATCCCGCCCAGCGTCATCCTGGTGATCTATGCCATCATCGCCCAGCAATCCGTCGCAGAACTGTTCGCCGCGGGTCTCATCCCGGGCCTATTGCTGGCCACGTTTCATGTCGTCGTTGTCTGGGCGATTTGTCGTCTGCGGCCCGCGGCGGCGCCGGTTGGGCCCGCGATGCCGTTGAAAGACCGGCTGCGCGATATCCGCGGCATCTGGCAGATGATGCTTCTGTTCGTTGTCTCCGTGGGCGGAATCTACGTCGGCCTGTTCAGCCCGACCGAGGCGGCCGCCGTCGGAGCTGGCGGGGCCATCGTCCTGGGTTTTGTCACCCGGCGCATCGGCGTACGCGACACCATCGACGCCGCCATGGAAACGGTCCGCACGACGGCGATGCTGTTCTTCATCATCATTGCGGCAGCGATCTATGCCTATTTCCTGGTCCAGACACGCTTGCCACAAGGGCTGGTCGACTGGGTCGGCGGTTTGGACCTGCCGCCCTTTGCGGTGCTTGCGATCCTGGTGCTGTTCTACCTGGTTCTGGGCTGCTTCCTGGAAACCTTGGGCATGATTCTGATCACCGTGCCGGTTTTTCTGCCCCTGGTCCTGGACCTGGGCTACGACCCGATCTGGTTCGGCGTGTTGCTGGTGGTGGTGGTCGAAGTCGGCCTGATCACGCCGCCGGTGGGCATGAACCTGTTCGTCATCCGCGCCCAACAACCCAACCTGCCTATTCCCACCCTTTACCGGGGCATTGTCCCGTTTCTGGCTGCCGACGGCGCGCTTGTGCTGTTGTTGTTCCTGCTGCCGGGCATCGCGCTGTGGTTGCCTGGTGTTCTGTTCAGCTAGCGTCGCCCGCGTCGCTGCCTGTGCCGTCAAGCGTCTGTCGGATTACCTCTGCCAGGGTGTCCGTTTCGAAGGGCTTTTCGACAAAGGCGCCGATGCCTGCGGCGCGCGCCCGCGACCGCAACGCATTGTCGATTCTTCCGGTGATCAGAATGATCCTGAGTCCGGGTTGACGCACATGAAGCTGTGCCGCGAGGTCCAATCCGGTCATGCCAGGCATGTTGTGATCGGTGACCACCAGGTCGTAGACGGAATCGGCTGCATCGAAGGAGGTCAGGGCCGCCGCGCCGTCCGTGTGCGCATCGACCGAATAGCCGTGCGTCTGCAACCCAGCCGCGGCCGCCTCCAGCGCGTCGCCATTGTCGTCCACCAACAGAATATGCGCAGTCTCCGACTTCGGAATGCTTGTCGCCGCGGCCGCCGAGACCGCGGGTTGGGCGGATTCGGTTCTGGCCAACAGCGGCAGAAAGATGTCGAACCGCGTCCCTTCAGTGGGCGTGGTGCCCACGTGAATGGCGCCGCCCGCGTTCAGGACAATACCCTGCGCCGCTGAGAGTCCCAGCCCCGAGCCTTTCCCGTCCGTCCGGGTCGTGAAGAAAGGGTCGTAGATGCGCACCAGCGTATCCCGTTCCATCCCGTCACCGCCGTCCGCAACCCAGAAATTCGCGTAGGCGCCGTCTCCCAGTTCGCCTGACCACAGCTCGTGGCGCGGTGGCGACCTGTCGCCCGGTGCGGTGGTGAAAGGGCCGTCGGCTGCGGTCGTTCCCTCGACTGTGCGCAGTCCGCAGGCGATCGGTGCGCCCGTGTCGCCGATTGCATGTCCAGCGTTGACCAGCACATTCAACAACAGCTGGTGGCACTGGGAGGGGTTGATCCTGATCAGGCCGACCTCTTCTTCGATCTCCAGGTCGATGGACACGGGCTCCTCCAGCCCGGTCTCGACCAGCTCCACCGTTTCGCGCAACATCTGCGATGGACTGACCGGTTCGGTCTCTACGGTGGATTCCTGGCGTGCAAAACTCAGGATCTGCTGCACAACGGTCTTGGCCCGCAACCCGGCCTTGACGACCCGCTCAAGCCGGTCATCGACCGGCCTTCCGCTTTGCGATGCGAATATCGCCAGCTCGGCCTGCCCGATGATCGCTGCGATGACGTTGTTGAAATCGTGCGCAATGCCGCCGGCCAGTGTCCCCAACGCCTCCATCTTCTGAGCCTGCACGAACTGATCGCGCAGCCCTTCGCGTTCGCGCTCCGCTTGCTGCCGCGTCCGTCTTTCGCTGGCCAATTCGTCCTGCAGGTCGCCCAGCGCATCGATCACGATGTCCATGTCGCCACCGACGTCGCGGTTCAGCGGCTGATCGTAGCGTCCAGCTCCCAGGTCGCGGCAGATGTCGACCATCCGGCCGATGGGCTGCGTGATCGTGCGTGCGATAATGGCCAGCAGCAGGCCAACCAGACCCAGTGCAATAACCAAGGCTGCAACTTCCGCGTTTCGCGTCGCCTCAAGTGCCTCAATTCGATCTGACAGCTGTCTGGCCAGAGCCTGGCTGACCGCCTCATGGATCGCATACGCCGCTGCTACCGCATCCTCGCCAAGCAAGGCCAGTTGCTGGTCCGTCAATCCACCGCCGCGTCCATCGATCAGGGCGGTCTCGATATCGGCAAGACGGTCCAGCTCCGCGTTCAGGTTTTCCCTTTCGGCGCCCGGTTGCATGGCTGCCAGTACCTCGCCGATCCTGGCGTTGGCCTGGCGCAGGGCAAAGAAACGGCGGTCCTGCGCCATGTTCTCTTCGGCGGGCACGCCGTTGCCCTGGTGAACCTGCTCCTGGGCAAGCGCCTCGTCCAGCGATGCGATGATTCCCGGCACGGTGCGAACCACCAGCTGGGCGATCCGATAGGTTTCCGGAGAACGCGACGGAAGCAGCCCGGACCGATGGGCGATGACGTCCATTGCCGCGGTTACGGCATCCAGCATTTGTGCGTGCGCACCGGCTGCTTGGATGGCCGACTGGCTCCGCCAGCCGTCTCTCAGGGCCGTCCATCGGTTCTTCAGGTCCACGGGCGCTTGCAGGAGGGGCTGTGGTGCGTCGCCGCCTTGGGCCCGCGCAACCAGCTTGTCGATCCGCTGGGCGGCCGTTTCGATCTGCGCTTCGGCGTTGTCGTCGCCGCGGATGCGCCTCTGCGCCAGAGAACGATGAAGGGGCACCGCCTGCAACAACGCGCTGTGGGGCGCGAGAGCCTGAAGTCCGGAGACCTCGGCTCGCGCTGCGGCGATGCGTTCGGCGTGGCTGACAATGTCGCGTCCCACCAGAACGATCACGGGAACGACGACCAGGCCGCCTGCGATTGCCAGCTGGTGTTTGACTTTCAGACGTCTGAGCCAGTTCAGCATGCCGCCATTCTTGCAACGCCCCTGCGGAACGACAGCATCATCGTTGCGACGCGGGACCTGAGAACTGGCCGCTACATTAGTGGGAATGCGGTGGCGTACAACCGGAAACGGGCGCCGTCAGGCGCCCGCTCGCGGAGTCGTCGGGTTTGGACGGCGCCGTTACGCCTTCAGGACGCCCCGTCGGATCTGATCCAGTTCGATCGATTCGAACAGGGCCTTGAAGTTGCCTTCGCCAAAGCCCTCGTTGCCCTTTCGCTGAATGATCTCGAAAAAGATCGGGCCGATCACCGTCTCGGTGAAGATCTGCAGCAGCAGGCCGCCGCCTTCCGCAGGCGCCCCATCGATCAGAATGCGGCGGCTGCGCAGGGCGTCGATGTCTTCGCCATGCCCTGGCAGACGCGCGTCGATCTGTTCGTAGTAGGTGTCGGGCGTATCCATCAGCTTGACGTCGCTGGTGTGCAGGGAATCGACGGTGCTGAAGATATCGTCCGTGTGCAAGGCGATATGCTGGATGCCTTCACCGTTGTAGGCCTGCAGGTATTCCTCGATCTGGCTCTTGTCGTCGGAGCTTTCGTTGATCGGGATCCTGATCTTGCCGCACGGTGAGGTCATGGCGCGCGAGCGCAGCCCGGTCAGCTTTCCCTCAATGTCGAAGAAGCGGATCTCCCTGAAATTGAAAAGCTTCTCGTAGAAGGCGCCCCACACGTCCATCCGGCCCTGGTTCACGTTATGGGTCAGGTGATCCACATACTTGAAGCCGGCACCGGCGGGGTTGCGGTTGACGCCGGGCTTGAACTCGAAATCGACGTCGTAGATGGAATTGTCGCCGTATCGGTCGACCAGGTAGATGAGGCTGCCGCCGATGCCTTCGATCGCGGGAATGTTGAGTTCCATCGGTCCGACCGCGCCCTTATGCGGAATGGCGCCCAACGCCATAGCGCGCTTGTAGGCATGCGCCGCGTCTTTGACCCGGAAGGCAATGGCACAGACACATGGTCCGTGGACCCTGGCGAAGGACTGGGCGAAGCTCGAAGGCTCGGCGTTGATGATGAAGTTGACGTCGCCCTGCCGGTACAAAGTGACGTCCTTTGATCGGTGCTTGGCAACCGGCTCAAAACCCATGGACTCGAACAACGCGCCAAGCGCAGCCGGGTCGGGTGCTGCGTATTCGACGAATTCGAACCCGTCGGTGCCCATGGGGTTGTCCCAAAGGTCGTGAACGGCGGCTTCGGCGGATTGCTGTGCTGAGTCGGTCATGGCGCGTATATCCCGGTCGTGCTTTCCAAGTGTTTCGCTATTATATTGCAGATCTGGTAGAATAATCGTGCGAAGTTGGAGGCAATTAACTCCCTCTTCAGAATAAAATTGTGTAATTAGCACTTGAAACAGCAGAAAGTAGCGCAAGATGGGTGGAGGCGAGCAATCCCTCGACAGAATTGACCGCCGGATTCTGGTCCATCTCCAGGAGGACGGGCGGCTCAGCAATGCGGAGTTGGCCGAGCGGGTGGGGCTGTCTCCCAGTCCTTGCCTGCGTCGGGTCCGGCGGCTGGAAGAAGACGGATATATCAAGGGCTACGCCGCGCTGCTGGATCGCGAGACCCTCGGCCTGGACGTCACGGCATTCGTGCAGGTCAGTCTTGAGAAACACAGTGAAAGAGCGGCGGATCGGTTCGAAACGGCCATCATGGCGATGGCCGAAGTGACCGAGTGCTTTCCGGTCACGGGCGAGGACGACTACATCCTGCGGGTCGTTGCCACCGATCTGAAGGCCTATTCACGCTTTTTGATGGACCATCTGATGCGGCTGCCGGGCATCACAAACGTTAAGTCCGTGTTTGCCTTGGGCGAAATCAAGGCGACCACCGCCGTGCCTGTCGGGGAGGGGTGAGCTGCGAGATCGTCGATGACGGCCTTGGACGGCCTACTGCTTTTCGATTTGCGTCTGCAGTTGGGCCAATAACCCATCCACGCCGTCGCGCTTCAGGATGGCCGTGAATTCGGATTTCTGGGTGGCGACAAGGGAAGCGCCTTCGACCACCACATCCAGGATCTGAAACTGGCCCTTTATCTTACGAACCCGCCAATCGCAGTTTACCGGCGTCTGTCTTTGCGGGTCCGAAAGCAGCGTGCGGACAATCACATCCTTCTTTCTGGCGTAGGTTTTCTTCAGAACCCAGCCCACGTCCGCGAACCGCTTGAACCGGGAAACCACGGACGCGATGACCCATTCCCGGTACATATCGTCGTAGGCGGCGCGCTGGGCCGGTGACATCCGGCGGATGTAGGTTCCGGCCACGACGCGCCCGATCCGCGCAATTGCGACGTTGTCCTCAAGCAGCTTGGAAAGGGCCAGTTCGAGCTCTTCGTCGGACAGTCCCTGTTCCAGGATGGCAATGGTTTGCTCGGCGAGGTTCTCGATAAACTGCGCCGCTTCCTGTTCCGTATCGGTTGCGGCGCTGACAGGAGTCACAAGCGCAAGCGACGCGAATGCAACGATGGCAAGCGAATGCTGGATAAGGTTGTAGATCTTCATCGAACGCTCCGCCCGGCCAAGCCGGCGCAGGCTCCTACCTGGTCGTCTGTCGTTTTGGTTTTCAGGATGCCGCCTTATGGCAAATCCGCGTCAACGACACAATCCTCTGTCGTACATATCACGGGAACGTGCAGGGGCAAACTGGCATCGTATCCGCTGCGGCGCGTAGAAGGCCGTCCCGATTGCCTTCTGGTGCGCCGGTCTGGCCGCCGCACCGGCCCTTCAGACCTTCCGCATGGTGAAATGCCCGGCTCGGGCCTTGCTGCGCAGCTTGACAGCCCCCGGAAACCGTAGTGATTCCAGGCGAAGGAGGGGGCGCCTCCGACAAACAAGGTGTGGATCTATGCGGCTTGCCGAGCGGTTCGAGTGGGGAACCCGCTGCCATGTGATGGGCATCATCAACGTAACTCCAGACTCGTTTTCCGGCGACGGACTGGCCGTGAACGCGGCGGACCCGGTCGCTGCTGCGGAGGCCTTGGCAGTCGCGTTTGACGAGGATGGGGCCGATATCCTGGATGTGGGCGGCGAAAGCACGCGTCCTGGCGCGCAACAGCTGGACGCGGCAACCGAGCGGACAAGGGTCGTGCCCGTCGTCGCTGCCATTCGCGCCACGCTCCCCGATGCGGTGATTTCCATCGACAGCTACCGGGCCGACGTTGCCGAGGCCGCGTTGGACGCCGGCGCCGACATGATCAACGACGTCTGGGGCCTGACGAAAGCCCCTGAAATGGCGGCGATGGCGGCGCGCAGGGGCGTGCCGGTGGTCTTGATGCACAACCGGTCGGCTGCGGGTCAGACGCAGACCGACGCCCGGCTCGGCGCTTCCTACGACGCGCCCGCGTACGGCGACTTCTTTGCCGAACTTGCCGCGTCGCTGCGGCTCCTTGCCCGGCGGGCGGAAGAGGCGGGCGTTGCGGCCGACCAGATCGTCCTGGATCCCGGTGTCGGCTTCGGCAAGACCCTGGAACAGAACCTGGCCCTGATCAACGAACTCGACCGACTCAAGGAGCTTGGCTATCCGCTGCTGGTTGGGCCGTCGCGCAAGTCCTTTATCGGACAGGTTCTGGATCTGCCTGCGGATCAGCGGCTGGAGGGGACCGCGGCCGCCGTCGCCCTGTCGGTCGTCCGAGGGGCGGACATTGTGCGTGTCCACGATGTGCGTCAGATGGAACGCGTCGTGCGGATGACGGACGCCTTGATCAGGGCGCACCCGGTCGCTTCGGCGGGGGCGGCCTGATGGCGCGCGTCTTCATTGCTTTGGGCAGCAATCTGGGCGACCGCCCGGTCCATCTCGCCAAGGCGCTGGGCATACTGGGCGAATTCGCGACGCTGATCAGGCGCTCGCCGGTCTACGAGACCGCGCCGATGTATTTGACCGACCAGCCTCGGTTTCTGAACATGGTGGTTCAGATCGATACCGACCGCGATCCCAGAGAGCTGTTGACCCTCTTGAAACAGGCGGAGAAGAGCCTGGGCCGGGAAGGCGGCGTCCGGTACGGACCGCGCGTGATCGATCTCGATATCCTGCTTTATGACGATCAGGTCGTGAATATCCCTAACCTGAAGATCCCGCACCCGGGCCTGCCGGAACGGGCCTACGTCCTGCGCCCGCTGTGCGATATCGCACCACATCTCATTCATCCGGTGCTGGGGCGCACGATGGAACGGCTGCTTTCCTATCTGCCCGAAGACGCAGACGTCCAGCCGTTCGGGGACTGATCGCCCCTTTTGCGCATGGCCCCCATGCGCCATGCGCAGTTGTTCGGCGGCAGGCGGCACCTATCTCCTCTGTATAGGTTCAAATCATGACAGGAGAGCGGGCGATGAAAGACCGGGCAGCGTGGAAACAGGCCGGCGCGTGGCTGAGAGAGTCGCGGCTGGCGGCAGAGATCACCCAGCGCGAGCTGGCCGAACAGATTGGGGCGCCTGATGCGTCTTGGATTGCTGAGATCGAATCCGGCCGGCTTTCCGTTCCCGTGGCATTATACAAAGGCTATGCGCGCGCCTTCGCAATGCCGGAAACCGCGTTCGCCGCACGCTGCGCGGCGGTCTACCGCCCTGTCGCGCAGCCGATCGACGCCGCGGCTTAGAAAGCGTCTTCGGCCAGGCCCATCACCGATGCGTGGCCCTGCGTGATCGGCGTCATCAGGCCACGGGACTGCGGCAGGATGTTCTCCGCGTAAAAACGCGCGGTCGCCAGCTTGGCGCCGTGGAAGGCCGCGTCGCCGTCGCCGGCAGCAATGCGGTCGGCGGCGGCGATTGCCTGGCGCGCCATGTTTGCGCCGCCCGCCACCACGCCGAACAGCCGCAGATACGGGGCCGAACCGGCCAATGCCGCAGCCTGATCGTGGGTGCCTTCATCAAGGATCCAATGGGTTGCAACCTCCAGCGCGTCCACTGCCTTGGACAGCTGGGCAAAGATCGCGCCCAGGTCTGCATGTTGCGTCCGGGACAGGTCGGTCAACAGCGCATCCAGCTCGCGCAGATAGACGCCGACCGCCTGACCTTTGTCCCGCAACACCTTGCGTCCGACCAGGTCGGCCGCCTGGATGCCGTTGGTACCTTCGTAGATCGGCGCAATCCGCGCGTCGCGCAGATGCTGTGCAGCGCCCGTTTCTTCGATGAAACCCATCCCGCCATGGACCTGCACGCCCAGTGAGGCGAGTTCCACGCCCAGGTCCGTGCACCAGGCTTTGACGACGGGAATCAGCAGGTCGACCCGGGCCTGCCATTCCGCCCGTTCGGTCTTGTCGGGGATGCGTTTGGCGCGATCGATGGCGGCTGCCGTGTCGTAGACGACGCCGCGCATGGCCTCGATCTGCGATTTCATGGTCATCAACATACGCCGCACGTCCGGATGGTGAATGATCGTGGCGGCATCCTGACCGTCGGCGCGGCCCTGCCGGCGCTCCTTGGCGTAGTCGCGCGCTTGCTGGTACGCCCGCTCGGCGATGGCCAGCCCCTGCAGGCCGACGTTCAAACGCGCGTTGTTCATCATCGTGAACATGCAGGCGAGACCTTGGTTCGGTTCGCCGATCAGGTAACCGACGGCGCCTTCGTCGTCGCCATAGGCCATCACGCAAGTCGGGCTGGCGTTGATCCCCAGCTTGTGTTCCAGCGAGACGCACTTGAGATCGTTGCGCGGTCCAAGCGTCCCGTCCTCGTTCACCAGGAACTTGGGCACCAGGAACAGCGAAATCCCCTTTACCCCCTCGGGCGCGTCCGGCAGCCGTGCCAGCACCAGGTGGATGATGTTCTCGGTCCAGTCATGCTCGCCGTAGGTGATGTAGATCTTCTGGCCTTTGATCCGGTACCGGTCTGCGTCGGGAAAGGCCTTGGTTTTGATCAGGGAGAGGTCCGACCCCGCCTGGGGTTCGGTCAGGTTCATGGTGCCGGTCCATTCGCCGCTGACCATCTTTTCCAGATATAGCGCCTTCTGCCGGTCCGACCCGTGCGCCGTCAAACACTCAACCGCCCCGACGTTCAGCAATGGACAGAGCGACCAGGACAGACTGGCCGACTGGAACATTTCCTGGACGGCGGTCGCGACCGTCCAAGGCAGACCCTGTCCGCCGTGCTCCGGATCGAACGGGACGCTGTTCCAGCCGCCTTTCACGAAGGCTTCATACGCTTCCTTGAAGCCCTTGGCGGTGCGGACCACGCCGTTCTCAAGCGTCGCGCCGTCTGTGTCCCCGTCGCGGTTCAGCGGCGCGATGACTTCGGACGACAGCCGTCCCGCCTCGCTCAGCACGGCCTCCAAGAGGTCCGCCGATACGTCCTCGTGGCCCGGCAGCGCGGAGACCGCGTCCAGGAGACCCAGCTCGCGCATCACGAAGGCCATATCCTTGATCGGAGCGGAATAGGGGATCATTCAGATACTCCTGTCTCGGGCGCGACCGCCCGATGGGGGCTACAGCACCTTGCCCGGATTCATTAGTCCCTTGGGGTCGAGCGCCGCCTTGATCTGGCGCATCATCGCCATCTCCAGCGGTGATTTGTAGCTGGCAAGCGCATCGCGCTTCAATTGCCCGATCCCATGTTCGGCGCTGATCGATCCGTCGAGATCGCGGACCACACCGTGCACCAGTTCGGCGATCTCTTCGCGTTGCGCCACAAAACCGGCTCCGTCGACGCCGACGGGTTGGCAGACGTTGTAGTGGATATTGCCGTCGCCGATGTGACCGAATGCAAACGGCCGTACGCCGGGAAATCTCTCGGCCAGCGCGGCCCCGGCCTGTCTGATAAACGTGGGGACGCTGCTGATTGGTACGGACACGTCTGTCTTTGCATTCGCGCCTTCGTATTTCTGCGCCTCAACGACGGCCTCGCGCAGGAACCAAAGATCCAGGCGCTGCTGCTCGGACTGCGCGATCACTGCATCCAGGACGATGCCTTCGTCCATCGCGTCCGCCAGCAGTTCCTCGATGGCCGTTCTCTGTGCGGTGTCGTCGGTGTTGCCGGAAAGCTCCATCAAAACGGTCCAATCGGCGCCGGGCAGCGGGTCGGCGGCGTTCTCGATATGCCGGACGGCAGCGTCGACCACGTTTGCGGCCAACAGTTCGAAACTGGTCAGCGCATCGCCGCACCGATCGCGGGTCCTGGCAAACAGGGCGATTGCGCCGTCGATGTCCGAAACGGCCGTATAGGCGGTTGCGGTGCCGGACGGACGCGGGAACAGCTTCAGCACCGCGGCAGTGATGATTCCCAGCGTGCCTTCCGATCCGACAAAGAGACCGCGCAGGTCGTAGCCGGTGTTGTCCTTGCGCAGGCGCTTTAACCCTTCCCAGACCTGACCGTCCGGCAGCACGACCTCCAGCCCCAGCACCAGGTCGCGCGCATTGCCGTAGCGCACGACGTTGATGCCGCCCGCATTGGTCGCCAGGTTGCCGCCGATCTGGCAGGACCCCTCGGCGCCCAGGCTTAGTGGAAACAGGCGGTCCGCCTTGGCGGCTGCCTCCTGCACGTCCTTCAGAATGCAGCCGGCCTCCACCGTGATCGTGAAGTTGTCGGCATCGACGTTGCGGACCCGGTTCATCCGGGACAGGTTCAAAAGCACTGCATTGCCGCTGGTATCCGGCGTGGCGCCGCCGCACCGGCCGGTGTTGCCGCCCTGCGGCACGACCGGAATGTCGTGGGCGTTGCAGATCCGGACCACGGCAACGACCTCTTCCGTGCTTGCCGGCCTGACCATCAGGGCGCAGGCGCCGTGATAGGCTGCCCGGCTGTCCTCCAGCCAGGGCGCCATCTCCGCCGGATCGTCGGTCCATCCCTTTGGGCCGACGGCGTCCTTGATTTGGGCCAGGGGCGGGGTGTCCAGCATGCTTTGCGCCGATTCCTCGGGCCTGGCTGCAGCGGCGACAGCCGCGTTTGCCGGGCGATTGTCCAGCCGGTGATATAGACCGCAGGGTCGGCCAGGAAAACCCTTTGTCGCTGCGCTATCGCCGTGCGGCGCGGCGCAGCCTGTCGTTGATGGCGCGCCCAAGGCCTTCCTCCGGAATCGGCGAGATTGCGATCCCCGCATAGGCTGGATCGTCCAGCCGGTGCAGGCAGGCGAACAGATTTGCCGCCGCCTCGGTCAGGTCGCCGCGTGCGCTCAGGTTCAAGGTGGCCTCTGATACGGCGCCGAAACCCAGCAGGACCTCTCCGGCCTGCGGCGCGGACGCGTTCAGGCGCAACGGCAGCTCGGTCGCGTAGTGTCGCGCCAACATGCCCGGCGCCTTGGGGCCGTCGCCCGATTCCTCCGCCAGCGCCAGCGGCGTGTCCAGCCGGGTCTCCAGGTCCTCGCGCGCGATACCTCCCGGCCGCAACAGGGTCGGCGTGTCGGTCGTACAATCGACCACCGTGGATTCCAGCCCGACGGCGCAGGCGCCGCCGTCAAGGATTAGGTCTACCTTGTCGCCCAGGCCGTCGACCACATGGCGCGCCGTCGTCGGACTGACACGCCCCGACGGGTTGGCGCTGGGGGCCGCAATGGGAATGGCTGCGGTCCGCAGCAGCTTGCGTGCGTCGTCCCGGCCCGGAACCCGGACCGCAAGGGTCGCCAGACCGGCCGTTGCCAGCAGGGAAACCGGACAATCCGCCCGGCGCGGCAGAACCAGCGTCAGGGGGCCGGGCCAGTAGCGTGCGGCCAGTCGTTCGGCCCTGGCGTCGAAGCTGACCAGATTGGCGGCGGCATCCTTGGATGCAACGTGAACGATCAGCGGATTGAAGTCGGGCCGGTTCTTCACGGCGAAGATCCGGGCGACTGCGACATCCGAACGGGCGTCGGCGCCCAGGCCATAAACGGTCTCGGTCGGGAAGGCGACAAGGCCTCCGTCGCGCAGGATGCTCGCCGCACGGGCGATCGAAGCGTCGTCGATGGGAAGGATCTGCGCCATAAGCGCCGTTGCAGCATACCGTGGCGTCTGCCGCAAGGGCGCCATAAAGAAGCCGCCGATTGCTCGACGGCTCCTTTTCCTGGGATGTCTAGCGTCCCAACGTGGATGCGGCCACCCGCGGTGATGATCCGCTCCACCGGGGCCACAGTACTCTGTGGCCTCTGTTCCAGTGACCCTTCGAGGCGGGCCACGGCCATGTCCTGTTGAATTGTCGGACGAAAAGATGCTGCGCCTCTCGGTTGCGGGAGTCAACCGTGCACGCGTTCACATTTTTTCTCCGGGGTAGGACAAACATGGGTTAGCATCGCGCCACATCGCCGATTGGTCAGCCTTACATGAGGGTGGGATAACATGACCGGCAAGGTCTTCACGATTGCCCAGCAAAAGGGCGGCGCCGGAAAGTCTACCTTGGCAGCGCACCTTGCGGTTGCCTGGGCCCGGACGGGAAAGTCGGTCGCCATCATCGACATCGATCCGCAGGCCAGCCTGGAACACTGGTTCGAGGCGCGGATTGACCGACTGGGAGAAGACGACCTGGGCATCACGTTTGTCAGCAGCACCGGCTGGCGCAGCACCCGGGAGGTGGCGAACCTGACCCGGGGCCACGACGTGGTCGTGGTCGACAGCCCGCCGCACGCCGAGACCGAATCCCGGATCGCGGTCCGCGCCGCCAATATGGTGGTGATCCCGGCGCAGCCCAGTCCGCTGGACGTCTGGGCAACCTTGCCAACGGTCGAACTGGCGCATCGGGAGAAGTCGCCGGCGACGATCGTTCTGAACCGTGTTCCGCCCCGTGCAAACCTGACCGCCCAGATGGTGACCAAGATCGGCGGTTACCCCATCAAGGTGGCCCGAAACCTTATCGGCAACAGGGTCGCGTTCGCGGAAAGCATGGCCAGCGGCCGCACGGCGATGGAAACCCGGCCGTCCAGCGTCGCAGCCAAGGAGATCCGGGCCCTTGCCCGGGAACTTTTCCGCAAGGCCTGATCCTGCGGCCTGATGCACTCGCGTTTCCTTGATGCCTTTGCCGTCGGCGACGTCTTTATGACGCGGGCCGCGACGTTCACCGAAAGCGACATTGTCGATTTCGCACTGAAGTACGATCCGCAGCCGATGCATATCGATGCCCACGGCGCCGCCGCCGGCCCGTTCGGCAGCCTGATCGCCAGCGGATTCCACACCCTGTCCCTGTCGTTTCGGCTCTGGGCGGACCTTGGGCTGTTTGCAACAACCAACATTGCCGGGCCTGGACTGGACGAAGTCCGCTGGCAAAAGCCGGTCCTGCCCGGGGACACGATCCGGTCGCACTGCACGGTGGTGGAGGTGTCGCCGTCTCGCAGCAAGCCCGATCGCGGCATTCTGAAAGTGGCCTTCGACGTTCGCAACCAGCGCGACGAAACGGTTTTGACCTACACGATCATCGCCATGCTTCGCCGCAAGCCGGAGTCCGCGGAGTGACGGCGGCCGCGCCGGCTGTGTGAACGTGCGCCGGCTCTGCTAAGCTGAATGTCGGTAACGATGAGGTTGGCCGGTCGATGAGCGCCCTGTCGATGATGACCCCGCAGATGATTGCGGTCTTTGCGCTGATCCTCGCGGCGTTGGCGCTTTTTATCACCGAGAAGGTGCCGATCGAGATCACGTCGCTGGGCGTGATCTGCGTTCTGCTGATCATTTTTCAGGTGATGCCGCTGGAAGCGGCGCCTGGCATCCTGGTGGTCACGCCGGGCCGGCTGCTGTCCGGGTTCGCCAATCCGGCCTTGCTCACGGTGCTGGGTCTTTTGGTGATGGGCGAGGCATTGGCCCGCACGGGGATCCTGACTCAGGGCGGCCTCGTGATCATGCGCGCCACCCGCGGCAGCGCCTGGCTCAGCGTGGTGCTGGTGTTGCTGGCGGTGATGATCATCAGCGCCTTCCTCAACAACATCCCGGTTGTCGTTTTGGCGATCCCCATCATGCAGGCCCTGTCGCTGCAGCTGCGACACGCGCCAAGCCGCCACATGATGTCCCTCAGCTTTGCGTCCATCCTGGGCGGCATGACCACCCTCATCGGATCCAGCACCAACATCCTGGTGTCCGGCACGCTGTACGATCTTGGTTTTCAGTCGTTCGGCTTCTTCGACTTCACCGTTCCCGGCCTGGTCCTGGCGTCGGCCGGGATGGTCTATCTGGTTTTGATTGCGCCCAGGCTGTTGCCGGACCGCAGTCCAACCCACGATGCGGTGACCCAGGGCGGCAAGCAGTTCATCGCCCAGATCACCGTCACCAGGGAATCCGGCCTGGACGGACTGACCTCGGTCGGTGGCTTCTTTCGTGAGCTGTCGAATATGACGGTCCAAATGGTGCAGCGGCGCGAACAGGCCTTCCTGCCGCCGTTCGACGATCTGACCTTGCGCGCGGGCGACGTTGTGGTCGTTGCGGCGACGCGCCAGGCCTTGGTCGACTTCGCCGAGGCCGAGCCCGGCCTGCTTTTTCCCAGCCTGCAGGAGGACATGTCGCCGGGCCGGGTTGGCGGCGAGGGACGCTGGAGCCAAGGCGAACAGGCGTTGGCCGAGGTCATGGTGCCGCCGGGATCCTACATGGTGGGGAAGACCCTGGAGACCATTGGCTTTCGCTACAAGCATCATTGCATCGTCTTGGGCATCGAACGGCGGGCCAAGATGCTGCGCGAGCGGATGACGCGGGTCCCGCTGGATGCAGGCGACGTCCTTTTGATCCAGGGGCGTCGTCCGGAAATCAACAAGCTGCGGGGGTTGCGCAGCGTGATCCTGTTGGAATGGTCCGCCAGCGAACTGCCTGCGTCGCACCACGCCGTCGCGGCCGCGGTCATTTTCTTCGCCGTCATCGGAATGGCTGCCAGCGGTCTTGTCCCGGTGGTCGTGGCGGCTCTGTGCGGTGCGGTTGCCGTGGTCGCCGCCGGCATCCTGACGATCGAATCGGCGCTCAGGTCGCTGGACCCAAAGATCGTGCTGACGATCGCCATGGCTTTGTCGCTGGGGATTGCCATGCAGGCGACGGGGGGCGCCGACTTCCTGGCCCACCTCCTGCTGGTGGCGCTGTTCGGCGCGACTCCGGCCGTGGTGCTGTCGGCCTTCTTCCTGCTTGTCGCCGGCCTTTCCAATGTCTTGAGCACCAAGGCGACCGCCGTCCTGTTTACGCCGATTGCGGCGGGAATCGCGCTGGAAATGGGCGTTCCGGTCGAACCGTTTGCGGTGGCGGTGGTGTTTGCCGCCAACTGCTCTTTTGCCTCGCCGATCGGATACCAGACGAACCTGCTGGTGATGACGCCCGGAAACTATCGCTTTACCGATTTCATCAGAACCGGATTGCCGCTCATTCTGGTGGTTTGGCTCGCGTTCAGTCTCTTCGCTCCGACCTACTACGGATTATAGCGGTCGCTGTTAAACGATTTTCAATGTCGGTCAGTAACATTGACGCACTGCAGCAAAAGGACCGTTGACGCTGTCCTTTCAAAAACAATAACCTCCGCGACCGCCGCCAGCAGGGACGCCGCGGTCCGCCCAGTCAGATGACTCAAAGGTTGCACGCCATGAACATGCCCGCCGTTCGGCCCCAGCGGCCGGAATTCTCGTCTGGACCCTGTGCGAAACGGCCGGGCTGGTCCGCCGCCGCGCTTGATGACGCCGTGCTTGGGCGCTCGCACCGTTCGGCAGAGGGCAAGGCGAAGCTGAAAGAAGTGATTGACCGGCATCGTCTCTTGCTGGGCATACCCGACGACTATCGGATCGGCATCGTGCCCGCCTCGGACACCGGCGCGGTGGAAATGGCGATGTGGTCGATGCTTGGCCCACGCGGCGTCGACCTCTTGGCCTGGGAGAGCTTTGGACAGGGCTGGGTCTCTGACGCCGTAAAGCAGCTCGGTCTCGCGGACGCCAACGTCATGGAGGCCGATTACGGTGCGCTGCCTGACCTGTCGCAGGCGTCGCCGGACCGCGATGTGGTGTTCACCTGGAACGGGACGACCAGCGGCGTCTGCGTGCCCAACGGCGACTGGATTGCCGCGGACCGTGCCGGCCTCACCATTTGCGACGCGACGTCCGCCGTGTTCGCCATGGACCTGCCCTGGTCGAAGCTGGACGTGACCACCTGGTCCTGGCAGAAGGTGCTGGGCGGCGAGGCGGCGCACGGCATGCTGGTCCTGTCCCCCCGTGCGGTCGAGCGGCTGGAATCCTATACGCCGGAACGTCCGCTGCCGAAAATCTTCCGCCTGACGAAGGGCGGCAAGCTTATCGAAGGCATCTTCCGCGGCGAGACAATCAACACGCCGTCGATGCTGTGCGTCGAGGACGTGTTGGACGGGTTGCGCTGGGCCGAAGACATCGGCGGCAAAGCCGCCCTGATAGCCCGGTCCCGGGAAAACCTCGCCGCGATCGAGCGCTGGGTCGACGCCACGCCATGGATCGAGTTTCTGGCAAGCGACTCTTCGATCCGGTCCTCCACCTCGATCTGCCTCAAGCTGAGCGATTCCTGCGGCCTTTCCGGCGACGGGCGGGCCACGGCGCCAAAGGAAATGTCAAAGCTGCTGGAGGCGGAAGGCGTGGCCTATGACATCAACGGCTATCGCGATGCCCCCGCCGGGCTCAGGATCTGGGGCGGCGCGACGGTCGAAACATCCGATATCGAGGCGCTGTTGCCCTGGCTGGAATGGGCGTTTGCCCAGATCCGCCAAGAGGCTGCCGCCTGAACCAACGAGAAGAAATAACCATGCCGAAAGTCCTGATCTCCGACAAACTGAGCGAACGCGCCGTGGATATTTTCCGAGAGCGGGGCGTGGACGTCGATTTCAAACCTGGCCTGGATGCCGACGCACTGGCGTCGGCGATTGGCGACTACGACGGCCTCGCGATCCGTTCCGCCACCAAGGTCACGGCCGATATATTTCAGAAGGCAGAGCGCCTTAAGGTGGTGGGGCGCGCAGGGATCGGCGTCGACAACATCGATGTCGATGCGGCTACGCAGGCCGGCGTCGTCGTGATGAACACGCCCTTCGGTAACTCGATCACGACGGCCGAACACACCATCGCAATGATGATGGCGCTGGCACGCCAGATTCCGGTTGCCAGCGAGTCCACCCATCAGGGCAAGTGGGAGAAGTCCCGCTTCATGGGCGTGGAACTGTTCGGCAAAGTGCTGGGTCTGATCGGCAGCGGCAACATCGGCTCGATCGTCGCCGACCGCGCGCACGGACTGAAGATGCGCGTGATCTCCTACGACCCCTTCCTGTCGCACGAGCGCGCGACCGAACTGGGTATCGAAAAGGTGGAGCTGGACGACCTTTACCGCCGGGCCGACTTTATCACCGTGCACACGCCGCTGACGGACGCAACGCGCGGCATGATCAACACCGCGGCTTTCGCAAAGATGAAGGACGGCGTGCGGATCGTGAACTGCGCCCGCGGCGGCATCGTCAACGAAGAAGACCTGGCAGAGGCGCTGGAAACAGGCAAAGTGGCCGGCGCTGCGCTGGACGTGTTCACCGACGAGCCGGCAAATAACAACGTCTTGTTCGGTCGGCCGGACGTGGTTGCGACGCCGCATCTCGGCGCTTCGACGGAGGAGGCGCAGGAGAACGTTGCGGTGCAGGTCGCCGAACAGATGGCCGACTATCTTTTGACCGGCGCCGTGACCAATGCGCTGAACATGCCGTCGGTGTCGGCCGAGGATGCGCCCAAGCTGACGCCCTATATGGGGCTGGCCGAACTGCTGGGCAGCTTTGCCGGGCAGGTCACGGAAACCGGCCTGAAAGGGGTTACCGTCGAATTCGAGGGGCATGTCGCCGAGCTCAACACCCAGCCGCTGCTGCAGGCCGCGGTTGCCGGACTGTTGCGCCCCCTGTTGGACAGCGTCAACATGGTCAACGCACCGATCATTGCCCGTCAGCGTTCGATCGAAGTAACCGAGATCAAGCACGACCGCCCGGGCGATTTTCAGACGCTGATTCAGATCACGGTGACGACGGAGCGCCTGACCAGGTCGGTTGCCGGCACGCTGTTCGGCGGCAGCAAGCCGCGCGTCGTCAGCATCAAGGGCATCGAGATCGAGGCGGAACTCACCCCCAACATGCTGTACATCACCAACCACGACAAGCCGGGCCTCATCGGCGACCTGGGCCGCACGCTGGGCGATGCGGGCGTCAACGTGGCCAGCTTCCATCTGGGCCGGGCCGGCCCCGGCTCCGACGCGATTGCGCTGATCCAGCTGGATCAGCCGGTCGAAGACAGCCTGCTGAGCAAGATCAGGGCGCTGCCGAACGTGGTGCAGGCAAAACTCCTGCACTTCTGATCCGCGCATGCCGCGCCGGTTGGCCGCCGCGCTTGCGATCCTGGTATTGGCTCCGGCCGCGGCGGCAGGGCAGGACACCCGGTGGGAGCTGCGATTTCTTGGTCAGCTGGCGGGCCTCGTGGACCTGCACATCGACACGCGGTCCGACAAGGTCACGGCGGAAACCTCGGCCGGACCGATCGGTCTCCGGTTTGGAGCGGATGGCGCGCTGCGGCGGGTCGAGGCGCCCGGCCGGCCAGCGCCGCCCGTCGGAATACTCCCTCAAAGCCGCTGCGTGACCGGTGCGGCGGACATTCGGTTAGCCTGCCTGACCGGGCCGACCCGGCGCTACGATCATGGCGTCCTGGGCGATGCGATTGAGGCGGAGACGGTCTCGGTGCACCGCATCGACAGCGGTTGGTCGCATTACAGCCGTGGAGACGATGCGGTCTTCGAGGATCTCGCGCCCCGGCTTTCCGATCTTGATGGCGACGGGCGCGACGAGGTGGTGGTCGTAAAGGCCGCAGCGGGGCTCGGCGCGTCGCTGGCGGTTCTGGGCCTGGAAGGGGACCGGCTTCGCCTGCTGGCTGAAAGCGACCCGATCGGGCGCTCCTATCGCTGGTTGAATCCGGTCGGGGCGGGCGACTTCGACGGCGACGGCAGGGTCGAGCTGGCGGTGGTCCGCACGCCCCATATCGGCGGGATCCTGATGATTTACCGGCCGGACGGACCGCGCCTGGTGCTGGACGGCCGCTTGCCCGGCTTCTCCAACCATCGGATGGGGTCGACCGTACTGGGCATGGCGGCGATTGCCGATTTCGATGAAGACGGCCATGTCGACATCCTGCTGCCGCGGCAGGACCGTTCCCGCTTGGCGGCGGTCTCCTACGCGGGCGGCACGTTCCGGGAGATCGTCGCCGTCGACCTGGGGGCTGAGATCGAAACCTCGATGGCGTTGGTCGATATCGAAAACGACGGCAGGGCGGACGTCATTTTCGGCCTTGCCGACGGCCGCCTGGTTGCCCTGATGCGCTGACGGGGCGCCGTTGCCCTTGCCCGTGGGCGCCGATCCCTGTACCAACGCATCCGTCCTGGCCGGGAGTGGCGGAAGACGCCAGACGCAATGAACGACGCGGTAAGAAGATCACTGTTGCCGGACGGGCTGCGCGATGCGCTCCCGCCCGACGCTGCGCACGAATGCGCCATCGTCGACCGCCTTGTCGCCTGTTTGGCGGCCAGCGGTTACGAGCGTGTCGACCCGCCGCTGTTGGAGTTCGAAGACAACCTCTTCCACGGCGTCGGCCAGGCGATCGCGCCGCACACCTTCCGCCTGATGGACCCGGTCAGCCAGCGCATGATGGGCGTGCGGGCGGACATGACGCTGCCGGTGGCGCGGATCGCAACGACGCGGCTGGCAAACGCGCCGCGGCCGCTGCGGCTGGCCTATGCCGGCCCGGTCCTGCTGGTCAAAGGGTCCCAGTTGCGGCCCGAACGCCAGTTCACCCAGGCTGGTGCGGAACTGATTGGCGCGCATTCGCCCAACGCCGATGCCGAGGTGATCCTGCTGGCGGCCCGCGCCTTGCGCGCGGTGGGGGTCAAGGACCTGTCCGTGGATATCAGCTTGCCGACCCTGGTCAGTGCGGTCAGCGCGGCGCACGGTCTGGACCCGGCGCTTAAGGCTGCCGTCAGGGCGGCCATGGAACAAAAAGACGCAGCCGCGTTGCCGCCCGTGCCGGAGCCGGCGCTCACTGTGTTGCGGGCGCTGCTGGCGGCGGTGGGGCCCGTGGACCGGGCCATGGCCCGGCTGGCGCCCCTGGATCTGCCGCCGGACGGTGCGGCCGAACGGGACCGGCTGGCCGCCGTGGCCGGGCGGATCGGCCAGGACATGCCCGACCTGCAGGTCACCGTGGATCCCACCGAATACCGGGGGTTCGAATACCAGGCCGGTCTCAGCTTCACTTTTTTCGCAAAGGGCGTGCGGGGCGAGTTGGCCCGCGGCGGTCGTTATGCGGCCGGCGAGGCGCAGGAACCGGCGACCGGCTTCTCGGTCTTTCTGGACAGCGTGCTGCGCGCGGTCCCCGGGCCGGGGCCGCGCGCAGCACGCTGTCCAGAAAGACCGAGAA
>Ga0056115_1000152_pt1 | contig 35663 bp, 30 predicted proteins | sample WorMetOlspDAHAB1_FD_77007 | JGI IMG/M metagenome (GOLD analysis project Ga0056115, IMG submission 77007) | Marine gutless worms symbiont microbial communities from Max Planck institute for Marine Microbiology, Germany - Olavius sp. DAHAB.1 ...
AAAAAAGGAAGAAAATAATAGAAGAGATTTTTAAATCTAATTTTTGGAAGAAAATACAGCTGAAGAATATAACAGTTTCAGACCGCTAAGTTTAATACTGTTTCAGGTTGCCGCTGACAGCAGTCACTATCTTCTTGGTGATCTCATCTTGTAAAGTAAAGATGTCTTTCAGATCACGGTCATAGCGTTCAGCCCAATGGTGATGACCCGAAATGGCATCGATCAACTGTGCGGTAATCCTCACCCGATCTTCAGTTCTTCGGACACTTCCTTCCATCACATAGCGCACGCCCAGCTCCTCTGCGACCTGCTTAACTTTGACCGGCTTGCCTTTGTATGTAAAGGTTGAGTTTCGGGCAATCACAAACAGTTGATAAAGTTTTGAGAGGGCAGTAATAATATCTTCGGATATGCCATCACTGAAAAACTCCTGCTTGGGATCTTCACTCATGTTGTCAAAAGGCAAAACAGCAATGGATGATTTATCGGGCAGGGGAAAGGCCATCTTTTCGATAGAGGCTGCTTCAATAGGTGGTGGTTGAAAATAGAATTGCCAAACAGAAAAAGCCCCGGCTACCACAAGTAGCACAACCGCTGAGACTACGGATGCAAAACGCCATTGTTTTGGTTTTAGCCTCTCCTCTCCGATCACCTCTCCAGCATATTCGGGCTCCATCAGCACCTTGTAGACACGCACAGGCTCAGCAATGTTCTTTACCGCATGCTCACCCAAATACTCATAGCCAACATCCAGCTTGTTTTTAAGCTGGTCGAAGGCTGTTCTTGAAATACAGATTCCGCCACCCTCTGCCAGACCTTCCAGCCTGGCCGCAATATTGACACCATCTCCATAAATAGTACCTTCTTCCTCGATCACATCTCCGAGATTGATCCCGATGCGAAATTCCATCTTTCTATCTTCAGAAAGTTCGATATTTCTTGCGTTGAGTTCCTTTTGGATCATTACACCGCATCGGACTGCATCCACCACACTGGGAAACTCGGCGAGCAAATTGTCGCCCTTAGCGTCAACCACCTTACCATTTTGCCCCTTGATCAGATCTGTCATCACTTCACGGTATGCAGAGATAGTGCGGACGGTGGCCTCATCATCATCTTGCATGAGGCGACTATACCCTTTAACATCAGCACTGAGAATTGCGGTGAGTTTGCGTTTGGTGAGTTCTTCAGTCATGGGTACCCCCATCGATAAGGTTTCAAACAGGACTTAATATGTCGATCGATCAGAAAATGAAGTGCCGGATGAGTAGCAGAATTCGGATCAGAAGTAACAGATCAGCTTCAGGTCAGGTGGAATGCCGTATTAAATATTATTAAACAATAGATGGGATTTAGTCTATCATTATCGATAGTTCGGCAGGTGGTGATATCGTATGGCAAAAACCAAATATCATGTCAGTACTGATAATCGAGATTATGCTGCAAAAATCCGACCGCCAAAACCACAGGTTTTTTGCCGATCTCTATTTAATTCGACGGTTATCGAACTCAGTAAGGACATATTTTGAATATCACACGGTGTTTAGGGCTGTCAAATATCGGATTATATTGCAAAAAGCATAACTTTGACCTTCCGGGCAGGGATTAGGAAGATCACACGTCGTATTTTCATCGACTATCTCTGCGCTACCTAGCTCACGCAGTTCATGGCTGACATATCCATAAAACTGATTATGCACCCATATCTCTCGAATTGGGTCTTCCCAGACCTGATTCATTGCAATACAGCATCTCCGGATTATCTCCACTTCCTTTGGCCTATTTGGTGATACCCGAATTACAGAAGACTATGAAGACCAATGCCTAAATGCGGCGTGGCTTATCAATACAGATTTGAGATAATAGTCTGAAAATACAGTGCATATAAGAATAAACATCTTCTGGCATGATGGTTGCTACGGAAACATGTAGATATCAACAAAATCTATATGGGGGTCGATTCGAATGGCATCCACACGGCATAATCTAAATTTGAACACCATTAATTGCTGTATCCCCGGCCTACTTTTCAAATGTGGTGCAGGTGTAACCTGGGCAGAGCATAGAATTTGTCGGTTTGCTATAAAATCAAGTTTTGCAGATAAATGCATGTATTATAATGTGTCAACAGATGGGAATTGTGATTGTATGGATGCCCAGACAGCATTCGTGGAAAACTAATTGTTCAAGCCAACATGAAAGATAAAGGGAGAAAAACACATCGCCTTCCATAAAGCAGATTTTATTTGGAAAAGGTTTCATATTAGATCTTGGCAACCTGCAGATATCGTAATCAGTTAAGTATAGGTACTTTTAAAAGTCCTGATCTTTGACTTTAAGCCAGTCGCTTCCAACCATTATTTCCTATCGTCATTGTATTTCTAAAATATAGCTGCCTTTATTTCTGCGATCCTTTGAAATTTGCCATCTTTCACGGGCCAAAGCGTCTAAAAAATGCTGGTCATGGCTGACCAGGAGCAAGCCGCATGGACAATCAGCCAAGGCATGTTCAAGGCATTCGATAGAAGGCAAATCCAGATGGTTTGTCGGTTCATCCATGATGATGAGATGCGGCATATTGGCGATACCAGTCGCAAGAAGTATTTTCCGAGTCTCACCGGGACTAGGTTCGACGCTATCCAATAGCCGATGAGGCCTTGATCCCAGACGACTGACCACAGTCATCATTTGCCCAAGCTTCTCATTAGGAAGATTTCGTGCCTTCGCCATAATATCCTGCGAGGCGTGGATGTCTATCTCCTGCGGAAGATAAGTGACATGGCCTTTTTCCAGATTGAGCGATTGCATTATATGGCCAATTAAAGTGCTCTTTCCGCTTCCATTTGATCCGGTAAGGGCAATCCGATCATCGGGCTTCATGAATATATTTGGAAAGTGCAACAATCTGTCCCCACCAAGGGGAATAGACCCGGCGGGCAAATTGAACAGGGTGTTGCGTTTCGATTTTGCACCCGGCATCCAAATCCCCATCTCATAGGTTTTCTGAATTTTGAATCTGTCCATTTTCATTCGAGCCTGGGACAAACGACCTGAGAGTTGGTTGAGCAATTTTCCTTCTGCACCATCTTTTCCGGATACGCGAACCAGATTAATTTTTTCCTTCGCATCATGGTCCTTACGAACCAGTCCCCGCTTCGATCTCCTCCGATCAGCTTGCGATGCCGCATCCCTTCGTTTGTTTGCCTCTCGTTTTATCCTTGACAGAACATGCTTGGCTTGCTGGCGTTGTTTTACAACATAACGCTCATCCTTTTCTGCGTTCTGCAATCCTTGTGTATAGTTTCCCGGGCGCAATATCGCGCCCGGTGGATCGACAAAGAGGCATTGATGACATAAGTCATCCAATAATTTTCGATCATGACTTACTAAGAGCCCTACACCACGAAAGGCTGACAGTACGGAAAATAACAGCTTCCGTGCATTGGAATCGAGATGGTTGGTGGGTTCGTCCACCGCCAGTACCTTAGGCTTGAACCACAATGCAGCCGCTATTTGAGCTCGTTTTCTCTCGCCATGGCTAAGTGTTTTCCACCGATCGATCCAATCATCTCCTACTCCTAATCGTCCCTTGATTTCGAAAGCACTCCCATCCATGGAATGGATCAGCTTGGCCAGGTGGTCGGGAACTTCATCTGTGCGTTGCTTACAATACATTGCGATCGCAGGCATTACAACTCGACCTTGTTGTGGTTTCAGGCCCCCGGTGGCAAGCTTCAAAATGGTGCTTTTCCCAACACCATTGGCACCAACGATTCCTGTCCAGCCATGGGCAAAGTGTAGAGATAAATTATTGAGTAATGCTTGGGCGGATCTGTCGTAAGTAAAGGACAAATTATGAAAAACTACTGATAAGTCGGCCATCGGTATCCTCAAAAAAAAGCCACGGTTACTCGTGGCTTATAGTTAAAATAAAGTGATATATTGAGCAACGGGCCAAAGAAATAAGACATAAATGCACACCAATGAAAAGCCCCCAATAGACATATATGCAGTTTTGCTGGGTCCCAATACTTTTTTAATTGGAATATCGGTGTAGTTCTGGCTATTCTATCTCTTCACTCCGTCAGCTCCTTTATATTTTGGCGATGGTCAAGTTATAGATTGGTTTAATAGAGAGTGTTCGATTATTTATCAGCTACGGTGGGCTATGTCAATTTTAAACAAAAATTTCACATTGTCTGCAATGTAATAACCGCTCCTTTATTTTCGATTGAGCTTTTTCATCGTTGAACTTTTCAGTTAATTTTGCGCTGATATCCAAGAAACGGGTTCCCCCGCGTTCTGTCCATCCCCTAACATCATCGCCTTGTTTTTCAAAGAGTATATTTCCTATCTTTTTTGGATAGCCGAAAGTTTCTCGACCGCCAATCATGGTCATGTCATTGGAAACCGGCATTGACAGGCAATATATACCTTCATCCTCATTGTGTTTAACATTTAGGAAAAGAGCACTTTCGAGATAGGAAACACCAAAGTTTGTTTCTGGATAATTGGCAACAAATACCATACCGTCCGGTTCATTACCGGATTCAAGAGGGGAAGGGATTAGACAATTTAAAAGTCTGCCCTTTTGCACATCACGTATAACTAATAATTTCTTGACAAATAGTAATTTATCTGAAAAATAAACAGCATTTTTTTTCTTCTAAAAATATGCAGAGATTTTTCTAAACAAACATCAACACCAAACTGAAAGGAAATACAAAATGACGATCAAAAAAGAATTAACGGCAATCAAAAAAGACATTACAACTATTGGTAAAAAGTTGGAGAAGCTTTTAATTGCTGTCGAAAAAAGTGAAGCCAAGGTTGCCAAGGCACCTAAAGCCAAGGCCGTAAAAGCCAAACCTGCCAAAAAGCCATCAAAAACACATGCCAAAAAGAAAACTGTTAAGGTTACCGCTACCGATCAGGTTCTAAAAATCATCAAAAGGTCAAAAAAAGGTGTCGATACCGCTGCTCTGATGAAAAAGACAGGCTTTGATCAAAAGAAGGTCAGAAACATTCTTCAACGGACATTCAAACAGGGTAAAATCAAAAGATCAGGTAAAGGGATCTATGTTGGTGTGAAATAAGATTTGATTAAAAAAACAATTCCCCGAGATTATTAAATAGACTGTAATCTTTCCAATGTTGTAGAAAGAGCTATAGTCCGTGGATATCCCCATTTGTGTAATCGAAAGATCGGATTGATTTTGCCTTGTTGCTGACTTTCGACATCAGAACGTTATCATGACAAACGCGTTACTTAAATCTTAAAGATTTTGCCATGTCGGCCAGATACTCCTCCGGCATTTAGGTTCTGGGCAATCCGCTGCGTGAAAAAATCCAATAGCGGCTGATTCACATCTTTTATGTAGCCTTTATCTTTCGCGATGCCAATCAATGCCGACGTGACACTATTGGAGCACGAGAATAAATTGTGTGTCGCATCCGCATAGCGGGGCCAACTATAGGCATCCAGCACGATATATCCGTTTCGAGTCACCAAAACACTGTCAAATTCAATGTCTCCTTCCCAGATTCCTTTCATCATATTCAACAAAATGGCGGAGTACATCCCCTGATTTTCAGGTGTCACTCCGCCAGTTCACTGTCGCCCATTAGTCCGGCCGGTTTTCTCTTACCAGGGCACAATTCCACAACACCATAGAAACCCAAGCCAGGAAAAATAGTGGAAAAGCATTATTGTGTCTGAGTTTGTCCATTTGCTTACCTCCTTTTGGCTCAACAGACTGGTGCTAGTAATTAATCAGGTTCAATTAACCTCCTGGGCTGCAGTTCGGGCTGCTATAAAATTATACAACCAGGCGAAAACGGATCCAATTATTAAACCATCTACAAAAGCCCAAACAAACCCTATCAAGCTGCCCATCGGTGATATGTTGTAGCCGCGATAAAGTTTTCCAATTAAAGTCGAGTCATACGTCGAGCCTTCAAATCCGATAATCCACCAGGTCAGAAAGAAAAGGCCTACGCCCCAGACCAGTCCGCTTGTGATAGCAAACGCCTTTATATTGATCTTCATTATTTGCCTCCTTTTCTTGTATTGCTTGTTTCTGAAAGGGCAGCCAATCCGCCGATCGCACCCAGATTCATAGATTCCAGTGCGGAACTTGGAACAATGATCAAAGATCCCTTTTCTTTAAGGCCCTCGAAAAGCATATTCATACCGCGTAACTGGAGAGCAACCGGATTGTCATGGTATCTCTTGCTGGCATCTGCAAACTTATCCGCAATTTCGGTTTCGGCTGTACCGAGAATAATTCGAGCCTGGCGCTCCCGCTCCGCCTGGGCCTGCTTGCTCATGGCATCGGAAAGGGCCTCCGGAATCACGATGTCTTTTATGCCCACGGTTTGACAGGTGATCCCCCAGGGGTTGGTGTGTTCATCCAGCGAGTGCTGCAGCGCTTCGGCAATTCTATCGCGATGTTGCAGCAGATCGGCCAACTCATGTCTGCCGATGATGTCTCGCAAGCCGGTGAGGGCGATGTAGGTAACCGCATGGACATACCGCCGGACTTCTAAAGCTGCTTTTTCCACGTCCCATACTGTCCAGTATACGACGGCATCCACATCCACCGGCACCGTGTCTTTGGTCAAGGTTTTTTCGGCGCTGAAATCGGTTACCCGAACGCGCTGATCGATATAGTCGTCGACCCGATCAATAATTGGGATGATTAAGAATATGCCCGGTCCTTTCAGTCCTAGAAATTTTCCCATCCTAAGCACGACACCTTTTTCCCACTGATCGGCTATCCGAATCGATGCCGCCAGTATCAGCAAGAATGCACAGATAATCGCAGCGATACTCCAGGGTATGATTTGGAAATGAATTACAGCACCGCTCATCGCGGCGGTTAAGATAATGATGGTTATTGAAATCGGGTTGACGGTTTTTTTGTTTTCCTGATCAGAAATCACAACATTTCCGCTACCGGTTTGTTTTTTATTTCCTTTTTCTAAATTCATGGCTTCCCTCCTTGCCTTTTTTGTAGTTCATTTATCATTTCCTCGATACTGAACCCGTAACTGGAGGCGATACTTAAAAACTCGGAACAGATATTTGCCAGTTTATTTTGACGTTCAGAGTTGGGAATTTGGACACTGATCGGCCCGATAAAAGTTCCGGTACCCTGCTGCATTTCCAACACGCTTTGAATTTCAAGCTCCTTGTAGGCTTTGTTGACGGTATTGAGATTGACTTTGAGCTGAACCGCCAAAGCTCGAACCGTTGGCAGTTGCTCCCCGACTGTCAGTCTGCCGCTGGCAACCCCATAGCGGATCTGATCGATAATCTGTCGATAAAATGGAACTCCTGATTTCGGATCTAACTTAAACTCAATCATAATTTATCTCCCTGTCTATATATACATATAACTAAATGTTTAATGTTATATATGTATATAACAATAAGACATTGATGTCAAGAAAATATTGCATTTTTTTATTTTTTGAATGAAAGGCCTATAAATATGGAAAATTGGGGGTATGAATCAGATAAATATTACGGGAACATCCGTGTGTTGTGTGTTCGATGTTCATTAGTTTCTTTTTTCGATTAATTTGGCCGTTTCACTGCCACTGGCTGGCTGGCACCGGATATCGGCAAATCTCACCTAATTCCGCCTGTTAAACGGAATCTCCAAATGATAAACTCCGCCTTCCAGATGCGCTTTAACCGGCAAATTTCCTTTGCGAAATACTTTCATAATGCCAATGTTGGAAAATAAAACTTCAGCCGTAAATCCTTTGATTCTTCGCTTTTTGGCCAGTCCAATCATCATCTGGTATAAAAAGGAGGCAATCCCGCGCTGCTGATATTTTTCGTCCACCACAAAAACCACCTCTGCGTAAGGGCTGCCGGGAATCCTTATAAACCGGGACTCAGCGATAATGCGGCCCTTGCCTTCTTCGCCGACCAACCCGACAACGGACACAATCTGGTTCCAATCCACATTGACGTATTCCTGCATCTTGGCATGCGGCATGCTGCTGACGGAGTGAAAATACCGGGAGTAAACGGCCTCATCCGAGAAACGATAAAACAGGTCGCGCATGCCTTCTTCGTCGGACGGTCGCATGGCCCTGTATCTTACACTGAGATCGTCTATAATGGTTTGGGTTGCGGCAATGTCGGCCGGATAAAGGCGGGCGCTTTCGGCCAAAAAGATTTGATCGTGGTATAAAATCTTTTTGCCTTTGGCGGCCTCCACTAGGGCAGCCCGGTCATCCGGGTGAGCAATATCAATTAAAGCCTGGGCCCGCTCCCTGAGTGTGCGCCCCTCAAGAAAGGCGATGTCGTATTCGGTCACGACCGCCCCCACGGATTCAATAGCACCGAATTGATTGGGCAGATCTGCGATGGAGAGTAAAATGTTCGGACTGCCGGTAGGATCCCGGCTAGTCAAGGCAAAGATGGAGCGCCCGCCATCGGACAATTCTGCGCCATTTAAAAAATCCATCACCTCGGCCGGTCCGGAGGCTACATTGCCTTTCCCAATGTATAGCCCGATACGACCAACCAAGTCCACCTTGCGGGCCGCAACCACGGTGACAAAGCGCGAATTGCTGCCAATGGTTAACGGATTAAATACCCTGCTGATGCGTTGGAATTCAACCAGCGGATTGTTGTCCAACCATGCCATCAAATCTTTGGTGCCGAAGGCATAGGACGTTAACGCTTTGCCGCGATCTGTTTCCTTGCGTCGGTTGGTGACCGTTCCGCCTATCATCAGATCCATTAAGGGATCCGTGAAAATGGGTGAGTGAATTCCCAGATTACGCTTGTCCGTCAGTCTTTTGGCGAGGGCCTCGTAGAGGGGACCGATGGAAAATGCCAGGCAGCTTTCATCTTCAATCAAGGAGGCCGCATGCTTTGCTACCTCGTCCCAGTTACCCTCTATTTCCCAGCGGTCCAAATATATCGGGGGGTCGGTCGCACGAACCAGAAAATCAAATTCTGCTGCCTGAACGAAAGTGTCGCCAAAGGTGCGCGGGATCAGTGGGTTGATTTCACCGACACGGATACTGGCCTGCTCCATAGCTTCCCGGGCCACGTCAACGGCAATACCCAGGCTGCAGAATCCGGCTTCGTTGGGCGAGGTAATCTGAATAATGGCTACATCAATCGGTCTCAGGAGGGCTTCAATCAGTTGCGGAATCTTAACAAATCGACTGGGTATCAGATCCACCCGGCCTTCTTCGATGGCATCATCCGCCACCCAGCCGTGAAAAAAGGTTTTCAGGCGAAAATTCTGGGATTGTAGCGTCTGCAGTGAAACTGCATCGCCGACACTAACGAGTTGAATCAGTTCGAGATCTTCCAGGTTTTTGGCTTTAGAAGTCATCAGGTGTCGAACCATGGTCCGCGGTTCGGCCACGGCGGTACCCAGGAATATACTCATGCCGGGCTTGAATTTCTCGATCACTGCTTCCGGTTTGACGACTGCTGATGGCCAGTTTTTTAGAGATATCTTGGACATCGCTCTATAGCCTGATGTAAGCTTTGCCTAACGGATTCTCATGGGGAACAAATACTATACCCCGACACCCGAAATCTGACACCTGAAACCATATCTGGACCGGTAAACGACATCACCCAAATCATCCTTGCAGTATGGATCAAGGCAAGGCCCATTAGATCGCTCATTTACAAATTCGGAGACGTGCACATCGTGGCTAACGCTTCAATGTGTTCACTTTGCCCCTGATACAGCCGGGCCATCTCGATCAGAATGCCTGCAATCTGGGCCAGGGCTTGAACAAAATTCACATTGTCCAGGGTAAATTCCCATTTTTCGGCCGTATAGGCCCGTATGGCACCAATGGCATCATCCCCAATCATGATCGGTACGGAAAGGATGGAAGCGATACCCTCTTTTTTGGCAGCCTCTGGATATTGGATTCGCGGATCGTCACTAACATCATAAACCGCTACCGGTCCATCTTTGAGCGAATCGGCTATTGAACGCAAGGCGCTTACGGTTCCTTTGTTTAAGTATTCATCGCTTAAACCGGCAGAAGCGCCAACTTCCAGATCCTTTGTTTGAGTATTGATCAGAAACAAGGCACAGCCTTTGATTCCCAACGATGATTTAATGCTCTCGACCGTCATTCTGATAATTTCTTCGGGATCTTTGGATTTCGACATGGATTTGGTGATTTTGATGAGCGTCTCATAATTAAGCTGTAGGTTTCTCATTTTGTTCTCCTTTCGGTTTTTCGTACTGGTGCAGATCTGGACGGCAGGACTTTGGTTGCTCAAAAATTTAGGTAATGAATCACTATTAAAGAATTAAACCGGAAATCCGAATACAACGTCAGTCGATCAGATGAGCAAAGCGGGGCAGTAGATTGAGCGTGTTTCTGGCAGAAGTATCGTGACCGGCTTCAGCACCAATAAACGCGGTTGACGCCTTATTTTTGCAAAATCAAAATATATTGTCAAATGAAAGAATTATATTAATTTGGGATTTCAAGAACTTCCCGAATTTTCCAGGAAAGTTCCTTTAAATTGAAAGGTTTTTGAATGAAGCCATTACAACCACGGTCTAAAATTTCGGTCGCCTGATCGTTTAAACTGTAGCCGCTGGAAAGGAGGACAATTATATCGTTATCGATTTGTTTGAGTTGATCGTAAGTCTCACTGCCATTTTGGTCAGGCATAATCATGTCCAGAATCACGCAGTCAATATCGCCGTGTTGGGCCTGGTAAATTTCCACCGCCTGCAAACCGTTTCTGGCAGTCAGCACATTGTAGCCTAATCGCTGTAAAAGTTTTGAGCCGACTTCTATGACCATATCCTCGTCATCGACCATTAGTATGGTTTCCGACCCATTCGCCGCGGCTTTTTGATGTTCCCTTTTTTGCAGAACCTTTTTTTCGGAAGCCGGCAGATAAACACTGAAGGTGGTTCCCCGGCCCGGCTTACTTTTGACTGTGATGATACCATTATGATTTTTAATGATCCCATAGGCCGACGCCAAACCCAAGCCCGTTCCTCGGCCCCGATCCTTGGTGGTGAAGAACGGATCGAACAGGCGCTTGCGGGTGGATTCATCCATGCCGATGCCGGTGTCCGAAACCGACAGCGTAGTATAGCGGCCGGGCTCGACATCATAGGGTTCGACAAAATTTTGATTGAGTGAGATATTTTCAGTTTTAAGTGACAGGTCACCTCCCTGGGGCATTGCTTCCCAGGCGTTTACAAACAGATTTAAAATGACCTGATTGATTTGTCCCTGATCGGCAGTCGTTGGCCAGATATCTTCCTGGAATTCCGTGATGATGTTTAGCTCTTTTTTGGTTCGGCCGAACATGGCCACGTTTTCGGCGATTACTTTATTGATATTGACTGCCTTGACTTCATATTTGCCTCCCCGCGCAAACCCCAGAAGCTGGCGGGTCAAATCGGCAGCGTTGTTAACATATGTCTCAATGCCGGAAAGATGCTCGGCAAATGGATGTTTCGCATTGACATCCGCCAGCATCAATGAGGTGCGGCCCTGGATCCCCATCAAAAGGTTATTAAAGTCGTGGGCGACTCCTCCGGCCAACTGCCCGATGCTATCCATTCTTTCAGCCTGGGCCAATTGGTTTTCCAAATGTCTGCGTTCCGAAATATCACGCATGAATTCGACAACCCCAGTTACCCTGCCATTGTCTTTATCTTTAATCGGAAAACTGAATACTTCAATCCATTCAATCGGGGACCCCGGCAGACCCGTGACAATATCACGCTCGGTTCTACCAGATTCCAGACTTCGCTGGGATGGGCATGGCTTGCAGGGTTCTTTTCGATTTTGATAGCAGGTAAAACATTTTTTTCCGACCAGGGGCAGGCTATCCTGATACCACTGTTTCATGACACCATTCACATGTCGAATGGTCAGGTCGGGGTTCAAAACACTGATGCCGTCCTGGATACTTTCGATAATATCTTCAAGAAATCCCTCACTATCGCGCAGGGCTTTCTCGATACGCTCACGTTCGGTTATCTCTGCTTGCAATTGCCGGTTGGATCTGGCGATTTCATCTGTTGATTGCCGCACTTTCTCTAAGGCTTTTTCCATTTTGTTTTTTGATTTTTCCAGTCGATGCTGAACGATTTCACGGACTTTTTCCATGGCAAAGGCTAATAACAGTATCGTAAGGTAGGTCGGTATGTATCGTAGTATCAGATCAATACTATATTCTTCAAAAAACGTTAATTTCGCTCCTAATAAAAAAACAACTCCGCTATATCCCAGCAAGATCAGAGACAGATAGGTGCCCAATCTTTTCCCAAGCAAAAAAAGAGCGATAAGCGGGTAGGTAAAAGACCAGACATAGGCCGTTTTACCGACACCGCCGTATGCGATCAGAAAAAAATAGAAGATGCCGGTAACAATGGTGCCGATAATTTCGACCAGATAATAATTTTTTCGTTTTCTCAGGTGAATAAACAGGAACGCGATAAATGACAGGATTGAAAAATCAACGGCAGCCAAGACATAGTCTTGCTGGATGACTGCGATTAAACCCAGCATCGCCAGGAAAAAACCACCCAGGATTATCATCAGGTTAATCAGAAATACTTTTCGAAGCACCTCCAGATCATAATCCAGCGGAAGACCGCTGGAGATCATTTTCCAAAAACGCTTCGAAATTTTCTGGATCATTTTAGGCTCAGTACTCTTTTCTTCCTTTTATGCAGCGCTGCCACGTGATCTTCGCCCCGCCTGCGGCGGGTAAAAAGGGAATTTGAAACCAATTCTAAGGAGATATCAGGGAGTTTATCGGTAAAATGTCTATGAAACTTGAGAATGAAACTGGAAACTGGTTTTGAATTGGTATTGCAGCGGGTTGAAATGCTTGCAAAAAGCGCTAAATCCTTAACCGACCGGAGTCAAATGTACAAGCAATGTTATCAGCTTCTCTGAAGGGCCTGTTCAATTTCCTCCTGGACAAGATTATTTCCCGAGGACCGGCAGGCCTCCAGGCCGGCTCTGGCACGGCTGCCGCCCAGCTGACCCAGCGACCAGGCGCTCATGCCGCGTACGATTTCGTGGGGACTTTCATTTAACGATTGGATCAGAAGGGGAACTTTTTCCGGATCACCCCGGTTGCCCAGGGCACGCGCGGCATTCATCTGCCATTTGGCCACCAATTTGCGTGAGATATAGAACGTCAGCGGCCAGACTTTGTTAACATAATGGTGGTCATCCATGGTCAGCAGGGTTTCCAGAGCGAAATCCGGCGCCCTTTGCATCAAAGATCCGTTTTCGGGCAGGTCCTGGCACATCCAGGGCTGGTTGCGCGGGCAGACCTCCTGACAGCGATCACAACCGTAAACCCATGTGCCCATTGGTTCGCGGAACTCCAAGGGGGTTATGCCGGTATTGTAGTAGGAGTTAAAGGCAATGCAGCGCAAAGGGTTCATCTTTTTAGGTGAATACAGTGCGCCGGTGGGGCAGGCGGCAATGCAGGCATTTTTGCACCATGCGGGGCAGCCCAATTCGATGCCGGGATCATCCGGCGCCAGGTCGGCATCCAGAACCAGGGGGATGCTTTCCAGCCAGGAGGCTTTGAGCATGCTGTTGCGGGCATAGGCAAAACAGTTTTTGCCATAGTTTACGACACCGGCCCGGGCTGCAGACATTCGGGCCGGAAGTTCTTCGTCGAACCAGGCGCGGATGTCCTGATTTTTTAGAAACCTGATGAAATCTACTAATTTTTCATGTTCTGCGCCATGCTCCCGCCTCTCGTCCACCTGATAACATCGACCGATAATGCCGAGCATCTGAGGCGGAAAAGCGCGACGGTGGTAATTACGGATCAAGACAACCATAGATCGGGCCCATTCGTGCTTTTGGCCGACACCGGCACCGCGCCGTGTGTTGAATTTTTCCGTCTGCACCCAGCTATACATTTCCCGGGGACGCGAGTCGATTTCCCGGATGTAGTAATCCAACGGTTCCACACCGGTAAACCCGGCATCCTCAAACCCGAGTTCCAGCGCTTTTTCTCTGATGATTTCTTTAAGTGTCATTATCTAATTCACGGATAAAGGCCACGATCGCCTGGCCGATTTCGTCCGGTGAATCCTCCTGGATGAAATGGTTGCCTTTGACCGTGATTTCTTTCTGATTGGACCATGTGCGACAGAAATCGCGCGCTCTGCCCCTCAAAATTGACCCCGGTTCGGCATTTATGAATAGCTTGGGGATGTCTGATTCGGCGAGCCACGGGCCATATGCGTTTACGATCTCGACCACATCCTGGGGCTCGCCTTCGATGGGAATCTGGCGCGGCCAGGACAGGGTAGGTCGTCTATCTTCGCCGGGATTGCAGAAGGGGCGGCGGTATATGTCCATTTCATTTTCCGTCAGTTTTCGCAATACGGACCCGGGCAGCACGCGCTCGACAAAAACATTCTTATCCAGAACCATCCCCTCCCCGGCAGGTGAGCGGAAGCCCTGGAAAATTTTGCGGGCAGCATCCGGCCAATCACTCCAGTCGTAATGAAGTACAATTGCCTCCATATAGACAATACCTTTAATCCTGTCGGGGTGCCGATAGGCCCAGTCGAACCCCAGGGCCGAGCCCCAGTCGTGGACCACGAAGGTGATGTTGCCGGATATCCCGATCTCTTCCAGCAGGGCATCCAGATATCTGCGGTGTTCAACCAAAGTATAAGAATCCGGCCCGCTGGTTTTGAGTTTGTCCGAGTCCCCCATTCCGATCAGGTCCGGGGCGACGCAGCGGCCCAGTCCACTGAGATGGGGGATGATATTACGCCACAGGTAAGATGATGTGGGATTGCCGTGGAGCAGAACGATCGGGTCACCGGTGCCCTCATCCACATAGGCCATATTGTATCCTAAAACAGATGCATTCTTTTTATTATATCCCTCTTCAGCTGAAATCATAACCCCTCCTCAATATTAGCTATAGTTTTAAATTCATTATGAGCCAAACCAAAAATAGTTTTCATGTTTACTAACTTAACCATCATACAATAGCAATCAACTATCGCTGCGGTAACTTGACTTCAAACTTCATTAAGGTTTATTGCGTGTAAAATCCAAACAATAAGTGTATCAGAATTGCTACTTTTAGCACTAAAAAGGTTGTGCTGGACACACTTTTAATACCGCCATTTTTGTTAGACGGGCTTTGGCATCTATTTCCACCGGCGGTTTAGTTCTCGCGCATCTGTTTATCTTCGTTGCTTTCAATAGCGGATGGACTGTAAAAATGAATTTCTTTGTGTTTGGCGTCTCAATTCTAGTGAGCAGGGCATTAATTTTGCGCTAAATAAATTTTTGGACGGTCTGCAAGCGAATAAAAGGAGGTCACCCATGGCAGAGAGGGGAATAGAAGCTGAAAACAAGCATACTCACCCGTTGCTTTCCGGTTTACCAGCGGCGCAGGCCAAAAAAGGCAAAGTTGTTACAGCCGAAGAGGCCGTGCGGGTGATTCGAGACGGCGATACAATTGCCACCGGTGGATTCGTGGGAATCGGGTTTGCCGAGGAACTGGCAATCGCACTCGAGGAATATTTTTTAAGTCACCAAAAACCGCGAGATTTGACCTTGATTTACGCGGCCGGTCAGGGTGATGGGGTTGACAGAGGATTGAACCACTTCGGCCACGCGGGGTTGGTGAAACGGGTTATCGGGGGGCATTGGGGTCTGGTGCCCAAGTTACAGAAGTTGGCCGTCGAAAACAAAATCATTGCCTACAATCTTCCCCAGGGGGTGATCTCGCATATATACCGCGACATTGCCGCCAAAAAGCCTCGAACGATTACATCAGTCGGTTTGGGAACCTTTGTCGATCCGCGCAACGGCGGCGGCAAAATCAACGAACTGACCACCGAAGATATTGTTGAAATCATTACCTTCGATGGTCAGGAGTATCTGGCCTATAAAACCCTTCCGATAAATGTTGCGATTTTGCGAGGCACTACTGCTGATACGGACGGTAATGTGACCATGGAAAAAGAGGCCTTGACTCTGGAGTCCCTTGCGATTGCGACAGCCGCAAAAAATTCCGGCGGTTTTGTCATGGTCCAAGTCGAACGTATCGCCGACCGTGGAACGCTGAACGCCCGCCAGGTTAAAATACCCGGTATTATGGTGGATTGCGTGGTAGTTTCGCGCCCGGAAAACCACTGGCAGACGTTTGCCGAAGTCTATAATCCGTCTTTCAGCAGCGAGGTGAAAGTTCCCATGCAGTCGATTCAACCCATGGATCTGAACGCTCGCAAAATCATCGCCCGCCGGGCGGCCTTTGAGCTGAAGGCCAACAGTGTCGTTAATTTAGGGATCGGCATGCCGGAGGGCATCGCCACCATTGCCAATGAAGAGAAGATATTGGACTACATAACGCTTACGGCCGAGCCCGGGGTCATCGGTGGTGTTCCGGCCGGGGGATTGAATTTCGGCGCCGCCACCAATACCGAGGCTGTCATCGATCAGCCCAATCAGTTTGATTTTTATGACGGCGGTGGACTGGACCTGGCATTTTTGGGACTGGCCCAGGCCGATAAAGCCGGCAATTTGAATGTCAGTAAATTCGGCCCTAAGCTGGCCGGTGCCGGCGGCTTCATAAATATCAGCCAGAATGCCAAAAAAGTCATTTTTTTGGGCACTTTTACGGCCGCCGGTTTGAAAGTAAAAATCGACGAGGATCGGCTGCACATAAAGCAGGAGGGTAAAGCCAAGAAATTCATCGATCAGGTGGAGCACGTTACATTTAGCGGTAAATATGCCCAAATGAAAAATCAACCGGTGCTTTATGTTACTGAACGATGTGTTTTTACGTTAAGTGAACAGGGGATGGAATTGATCGAGATCGCACCCGGTATTGATCTGGAGCAGGATATCCTGGTCTTGATGGATTTTCAGCCACTTGTAAAAGGTTCGCCTCGTATGATGGATGCCCGCATTTTTCAACCGGATCCCATGGGGTTGAAAGAGGATCTGCTGACCCTGACACTGGAAGATCGCCTGACTTACGATACCGAAGAGAATTTATTCTTTGTCAATTTTGAAGGATTTTCAGTTAAAACGACTCAGGAGGTTGAAGATATCAAAAATGCGGTTGAAAAGATCGTTGCACCGCTGAAACACAAGGTCTACACAATCGTCAATTATGATAATTTTACAATTTCTCCCGATATCGTGGATCAATACACCGATATGGTAAAATTTTTGGTTGATAATTATTACACCGGCGTGACCCGTTATACCACCAGCACTTTTCTACGGATGAAATTGGGGGACGCCCTCCAAAAAAGGGACGTCGCGCCCCACATTTACGAAAGTGGAGACGAGGCACGGGCGGCATTGGGGAAAGCGTAAAGAATCCCAATTCAAAGGTCCAGGCTTCCAGTTACCGTTTAAGGGTGCTCTGGAAGCAAACCTCCGACTTGCTGGAGCTTGGAGCAATGGAGAGATGGAGTAATGGAAAAAACTGTTCCGTGTCATTTCGGGTGATCAAAGAGATGGCGCGAAACGTGGCGCAAGCGCGTGCGCTGCGCGAGTGAATTCCACAGATTTTCAATCTTTAATTTTTTCTAAGACTGTGAATCGAGCGCGATACGATATTTTTTCATCTTTTTATATAAATGCGTTCGGTGGATGCCAAGCATCTTTGCTGCTTGCGCCTTATTGTTTCCGGTTTCTTTCAATGCGTAAAGAATGACTTCCTTTTCGGTTCTGGCATGCATATCTTTAATGGATGTTTGAGTCTGCTGAGATGATTTCTTGGGCAGTCGCTGCAAATAAAAGGGCAAGTCGCTTATTCGGATGTGATTGCCATCAATTGATGCCAGGGTTCTCTCCAATACGTTCAGCAACTCCCTCACATTGCCGGGCCAATCATGTCGCATGAGCCCTTTTTGGGCCGCCGGACCCATTTTGATCTCGGAAAGTGCTGCATCCTGGGCCATTTGTTGCATAAAGTGCTCAGCCAGTGGAATAATGTCCTCGCTGCGTTCGCGCAAGGGTGGAATATGCAGCGGTATGACATTTAGGCGATAAAAGAGATCTTTGCGAAAACGGCCATCAGACAGCATTGCTTCCAGGTTCTGATTGGTGGCGGCAATAACCCGAAAATCGGATCGGATTACCCGGGTTCCGCCGATCCGTTCAAATTCCTTTTCTTCAACCGCTCGCAGCAATTTCGGTTGCATTTCTAGGGGCAGATCGCCGATTTCATCCAGAAAAACGGTACCTTGATTGGCGATCTCAAATTTACCGGGTTTGCCTTCCGTTTTTGCACCGGTAAATGCGCCTTTCTCATACCCGAAAAGTTCTGATTCAAGAAGATCTTTGGGAATCGCCGAGCAATTAATTCGCACGAAAGGATACAGTTTGCGTGGGCTGGCGTGATGGATGGCCTGGGCAAAGAGTTCCTTCCCGGTTCCGCTATCACCGGTTATCAATACCGGAAATTGGTTTACCGCAGCATTCAGGGCCTCTTTTTTTAACATCGTGATGGCATCGGTTTTACCGATTATACTGTCAAAGGTATAGCGGGTCGAACGCAGCATTATCAATTCCTCTTCATATAGCTTGACTTTTGATTCCAGCAGCGAAAGCCGGTTGGCCAATTTCGAGACATCCTTAATATCCTTAAACATAACTTGTCCGAAAACTGCAATGACTTTGCCTTCCTTCCAGATCGGTATCCGCTGGACCACCATGTTTTGGCCGTTGATGCGATGGCTCTCATTGATTTCGGGTTTTCCGGTATTTGCCACAATATGCATGCGAGTATTCTCGATGACCTTCGTGCAATGTTTTCCGATCTGAGCTGCCGGATCAAGCCCGAGAAACTGACCGTAAGGTTTGTTGAAATGGGTGACAAATCCCTCGGCATCCGTCACCATTACTCCATTATGGATACTATCAAAAATGAGTTTGTATTCTTCTAATTGTCCGATCAACGCCTGTATTGTAAAGGTACCATCATCATTACGATGAACCGTCGCCGCATCCACGGTTTGTGTTTTATTCTTCCTATGGTATGCCATGTCAGACCTCCGTATCAAAACGGCAGCATGTATTAGTATTGATACATAACTGTCTATACCTGGTGCATTCGGTATTGTCGAGAAAAAAATGAATCAGAATTAGTAAATAGTGGTCCTTATTGATAATTAATCCTGCTAAGTCAAATTTGGTTGGGAGTGAAGCTTCTGATATTTCTTCAAAAATCCGATGGTCTGAAAATTGCAGAGTAATTTTGTTAGCCGTTAATCGCCATTATTCATTGTACAGGAGGATTTAGATGGACATCAAGGAACCGGAGATAAAGCGCGAAGATATCCTGATTTTGGAAGATGATCATTTTAATTCAGATAACGTTTGTATCGTATCAGGTTCGGGCACCGGCATCGGCCGAGCGACGGCAATTGCAGCGGCTGCAAATAATTTGATGACCGTTGGATTGGACGTCAATGAAGAAGAAGGAGTTAAAACTCAAAAATTGGCCCGTGAGATGGGCGGCCAAATGATTTTTGTCAAAACCGACCTCTGTAAAGATGTAGATGTCGAACATGCTGTTTCAGAAGCGGCTAAACTGGGCACTATCAAGTATGTGGCCAACATCGCCAGGATTCAACATATTGATCCCATCGAAAACTTTCCCATGGAAAAATATGATTTCATGCTCAACCTAATGCTACGAACCCCATTTTATCTTTCAAAACTGACCATCCCCCACATGCAAAAAAGTGATGATGGAACAGGGGCCATCGGTAATATGGCCTCCGTTCATGCCCATATAAGCACCCTCAACAAGCCTGTTTACAACATTACCAAGTTCGGTCTGCGCGCCCTGACTCAGTCCATAGCGGCCGAAGGGGACGGCAAGATTCGTTCATTTACGGTCAGCACCGGTTTCGTTAAAACCGCCTTGACGTTAAATCAAATACCACCCCAGGCTGAGCAGCGGGGGATCTCACCTGAAGCGGTCGTGCGCGATGTCATGATGGGGTTTTCCCGAGTCAAGGAAATGATGTCGCCTATTGAGGTTGGCAATCTGTTCATTTTCGGTTTTTCACGCTTTGCCAAATATCTGGTTGGTGGGGATTTATTATTTGACGGCGGCATGGTCAGAACCTATGCGCAAAAAAAGATCGCAGAATCATAAGGAGGTGGTAAATTAGATCGACAAAAAGCGGATATTCATTTTTTTATTTTTTAATCAGGGAAAGGAGATGCGACGATGAAAAAAATTAGTATGGTAGTTATTGGCGTGTTTTTGTTCACAGTCCTTTTTGGTTTTGCTAGTGGACCCGCCATGGCCAAGAAAGTACTGCTGAAGGTTCCCATTTGCTTTGCAACCGTTTTGCCAGGCCTGGGTACTTCCATCGTGGAACTCGCTGATCAGCTTAAAGTTGCCAGCGGCGGTGATGTCGTCATGAAAATATACGAACCGGGTAAGCTGGTGGCGCCCTTCGAAATCCTCGATGCCGTAGCTGCCGGCAAGGTTAATGCGGGATATTTCGCAGCCGGCTATTGGGAAGGGAAGATGCCCGGTATTTCACTTTTTACGGCAGTTCCCTTCGGTCCGGAAGCCCCTGAATTTCTGGCCTGGATGTTTCGCGGTAATGGATTGAAGCTCTACCAGGAATATTATACCAAGAATGGTTACGATGTGTGGGCCATGCCCGCCTGTTTGCTTGCACCGGAAACCGCCGGCTGGTTCAAGAAACCGATAAATTCCGCCGAAGACCTAAAAGGTTTGAGAATGCGGTTTTTCGGCCTGGGCGGCAAAACCTTGGAGAAACTGGGCGTTTCCGTCAGCCTGCTGCCGGGTGGTGAAATTTTTCCCGCCCTGGAAAAGGGGGCCCTGGATGGCAGCGAATTTTCCATGCCCGCCATTGACCAGCGATTGGGTTTTTATAAAGTCGCCAAGTATAACTACTTTCCAGGCTGGCACCAGCAGGCCACGTTTCTGGACCTGATGATCAACGGAAAAGTGTGGAGAGCGATGACGGATCAGCAGCGGGCGTTGATTAAAATGGCCTGCATGGCCAACCTTACGAATACTCTGGCTCATACAGAGGCCATTCAGGGTGCGGTTATACGTGAGAATGCCGAAAAACGCGGTGTGAAAAATCTTTACTGGTCCGATGTAATGCTTGCCAAGTATAAGGCAGCCTGGGAAGAAGTGGCTGCCGAAATGACCGCAGAGCACCCTCAGTTTAAAGAAGCCTATGAGGATCTTCAGGCATTCCGAGAAGAATATTCGAATTGGGAATCGCTCGGTTTTTTACCGCGCGAAAAGCCGAAAAAATAGCAAAATGTTAGCTGCTATCAATTCTGAATTTTGAGCTATTTGCTAAAGACGCAGGGGATGCTCAACTGACCGTCCCCTGTGTATCCATATTTGTTCCGTTTCATCTGGGAGATTAAAAATGAATGCTGTAGAAAAGCAGGACCAGATCCCGAATCGGTTTTGCGATGGATTGGACACCTTCATTCGGCGCATTGGGCATGTTGTCATGTGGACCAATGGCATATTAATATTTGCTATCATCCTGCAGGTGTTTCTCCGCTACGGCCTTGGCCGAGGTCTTGTTATCCTCGAGGAGGTTCAGTGGCACCTTTACGCTCTGGGGATTATGATCGGGGCATCGTATGCCATGATGATGGATTCCCATATCCGGGTGGATATTATCCACGCCCGGCTTTCCAAAAAATGGAAGCTGCGCTGGGATTTTTTTGGTATTGTTTTTCTGCTTATGCCTTTTTTATTCATGGTTTTCCATCAAAGCCTGGACTTTGTTTACGAATCCTGGCGTGTTAATGAGCACTCAGATGCTCCCATGGGTTTGCCCTGGCGATGGCTGATTAAATCCGTGATACCTATCAGCTTTGGGTTGCTGTTTGTGGCGGCGATATCACGGTTGGTTAGAATCGTTTCGCAATTGAGGAGGGCCTAACCAATGGAATTTAACGATTATCTCGTTATAGCCATGTTTCTGACCTTCATTGGTTTGCTGTTTACAGGCTTTCCAATCGCATGGGTACTCGGCGGGGTTGCATGCTTATTCACCCTCGTAGGTTATATTTCTGATATTTATTTTGATACAATTACCGGCCTGGATTACCTGACCCTGGGCATGTCGGTCAACCGGATTTACAAATTCATGGACAACTGGGTGTTGGTGGCTCTGCCCATGTTTATCTTTATGGGGCTGATGCTTGACCGATCCGGTATTGCCGAAAACCTGATGAAGTCCATGCAAAGCCTCTTCGGCAAGGTGCGTGGCGGCCTGGCGGTTACTGTGACCACTATCGGGATCATTCTGGCGGCCTCTACCGGCATCATCGGTGCATCGGTTGTTCTGTTGGGCCTGCTGAGCCTGCCGGCCATGTTGAAGCAGGGCTATTCCAAACACCTGGCCCTGGGAACCATTGCCGGTTCTGGAACCCTGGGTATCCTGATTCCGCCCAGTATTATGCTGGTGATTATGGCCGACCAGTTGGGCCTGTCGGTGGGGGATTTGTTCATGGGTGCGGTGATGCCCGGAGTCATTCTGGGGTCCCTGTACATTGCCTATATCCTTATTTTCAGTTTAGTACGGCCTCAAGCGGCTCCACTCGACCCGGATCGCATGCCGCTGAAGTTGCGTATGCTGTGGGATGTGTTTAAAAACATTTTGCCCCCGACCGGGCTAATCATTGCAGTCCTCGGCTCCATATTCGCCGGAATCACCACGCCGACCGAAGCCAGTGGTGTGGGCGCCCTGGGAGCCACCATTCTGGCGGCGTTTAATAAAAAGCTTAACAGGAAGGTGATTGTTGAAGTTATGAAGGCCTGCTTCAACACGACGGCCTACATTTTTGCCATTTTTCTCGGGGCAACCTGTTTTGCGCTGGTTTTACGCAGCCTAGGGGGCGATGAATTTATCGAAAGGGTGTTAACCGGCATTCCCCTGGGTCCCTACGGAATTATGACCGTTATATTGGTGGCGATTTTCATGATGGGATTTTTCCTGGATTGGATCGAGATTACGCTGATCGTTCTGCCCCTGATCGCACCTGTCGTCTCCAATCTCGGTTTTCAAATCGATGGGCATGGCGTGGTGGACAACCCCGAATTGGTCTGGTTTGTGGTCCTAATTGCCGTCAGCCTACAAACCTCCTTTCTCACCCCGCCTGTCGGGTTTGCCCTGTTTTATTTGAAAGGAATTTGTCCGCCTGAAATTGAGTTGGCTGACATCTATAAGGGGGTGGTGCCCTTTATCATTTTGCAGCTTATCGGTTTGTTTATCGTTGCCATGTGGCCGCAGTTGGTGATCTGGCTGCCGGCTATCGCCTACGGCTAAAGGGGACACTTGAAATTTAGAACTCGAATTCCCGGTTTTCTGGCTTTTCGATTTCCAAGCTTTATATTTTCTCGACTTCCGATTTCAAGTAAAGGAAGCGCGCTATGAAGGCGAATCATCTGAAAACAGTATTCATCGTGGTAACCGTTCTATTGCTTCTGGCAGCAGAACTAACGATACCGTGTGGTACCAAAGCAGCCGAGCCCTATCACCTGGGAGTGGCACTGGGTCTGTCCGGCACCGGGGCACCCTATTCCGCAGAGGCCCTTGAAGGTATTGAGATCGCGGTGAACGAAATCAACACCCGGGGCGGCGTTCTGGGAAAACATCCGATTAAACTTCATATTAGGGACACCCAAACTCGTCCGGATAGGGCGGTTATGGTTGTCACCAATTTAATTGGCGAGAGTAAAGTCCGCAGTATCATCGGGACCTATTCCAGTACCTGCGCCATCGCCATTAAGCCGGTGTGCCGGAAAAACAGGATCCTGCATGTGGCAACGGTAAGCAATTCCGAGGCCATCACCAAAACTGATTTCAACCCTTTTACGTATTCGGTGGTTCCCAACACGTATATGATGGCCAAAGGTGTGGTGAAGGGTATATCCCAACTGGCTGAGCAGCAGGGGTGGACCAAATACGCCACCATCGCTTCCGACTATGCCTGGGGCCGTTCCAGCCAAGCGATTCAGGTTGAGCTTTTAAAGGAAATGGCTCCTGACTTAAAACTGGCTGGTGCTTACTGGCCGCGCCTGGGGCAGTCCCGGTTTAATTCATTTATCGTCGACATTATGGCGAAAAAGCCGGATTTTGTATTAAGTACCATCGGCGGCGCGGACAACTCCCTGTGGCTGAGGGATGCCAGGGATTATCGACTGTTCAAACAAGTCGCCCGTCCCGGGGGGCTGGTCAGTGTTTCAGAGCTGATTGCCCAGGCCAGAAGCATCCGCCGCGGCCTTTACGGCCGCTGCCGGGCACCTTTTTTTGCCCACATGAATGTACCCATGATGGCGCGGTTGGTTGAAAGCTATAAATCCAAATTCGGCCGCTATCCGACTGACTGGGCGGTCATGTCATACGACGGAGTATATGCACTGAAGCAGGGTATCGAAAAAGCCGGGACCATTGATTCTAAAAAGGTCAAAGATGCCCTGAAGGGATTGTCGATCGACACCACCCGCGGGCGGCTTTACTTTCGCGAAATCGATAATCAACTCAGCTGCTCGGCCTATTTTGGCCGGGTTGCGGATGACCCTGCTTATTCCATCCCGGTTTATCACAACCTGCTGGAGATCAAGGGGATTGAAATCTGGCGGCCGGAGGAAGAAATTGTGGCGGCAAGGTCAAAGTGAATAATTCAGATTGGAAAAGCCAACCTTGATAAAAAGGAGCAAAAAATGGTCCCGGATATTAAAAAGATACTCTTTCCCACCAATCTATCCCAAAGCTCCCGTCGTGCCTTTGAATATGCCGTGAGTATTGCCAGTCGTTTCGGGGCCACCATTACTCTGTTGCACGTGATGGAGGAAGTGTCTCGTTCGTCAGATGGCCGGCTGAGAGACCTGCTGGGAGAAGAACGCTGGCAGGAACTTCAAGGGAGCCGCGAACAGGAAGCCCGGCAAATCCTGATTGGCAAAAAAAAGGAAGGGGCCATGATCAGGGAAAGCCTGAATGAGTTCTGTGAACAGATAGGAACCGATCTGGGTGAGATTGGTTTTACCACGGAAGATATTGTCGTCGCCCGGGGCAACGTTGTGGCTGAAATTCTCTCCGAAGCCCAGGGCAGGGGCTGCGATCTGATCATCATGGGATACCATATTCACGGTAAAGTGGAAGAGGTCGTATTGGGCAGCACCACCAGACGGCTATTAAGACGCAGCAAGATACCCGTTATGCTGGTTCAACTGACAAGCGGTAACGATTAACTGTTCATTCATTTCTCATAAAAATTGTTTGCGCTTGACAATAAACGCCAAGATTGAGATTAAAAATTAGTATTATATCATTCCTTGTATACCAATAACGAATAACTGATAACTTCACAATCTTTCTATCTTCATTCCTCAATTGGAAGGGGGGTCCTTTATGAACATCGGTGCTTTATTTACTCGACACGCGCGGTACCGTCCCAACCGACTTGCGTTTGCGTTTGAAGAGCAGCGGCTGACATGGGACGAGTTGAACCGCAGTATTAATCGGTTGGCCAATGCTCTATCGGACCTGGGCGTTCAAAAGGGAGATAAAGTTGCCACCATTCTGCCGAACAGTTCGGAATTGTTCGAAACCTACTGGGCGGTGGCGAAAATCGGAGCCGTTGTGGTTCCTTTCAGTACAATGCTGCTCGAGCAGGCCATGAAATCCCTGCTACAGGATTCCGATACCGTCTTGCTGATTACGAATTCAGGCTTTGTGCCTTCGATAAATGCCATTAGAGCCGAGCTCCCCGCAATTGCAGATGACCGCTACCTGCTCACCGACAGTTCCGATACGCCCGGCTATCAGGATTATCACGCCCTCAAATCGGCAGCCGCAGATTCGGAGCCGGTCGGTATCGCGATCGAACCGGAGGATCCCTTCAACATTATGTACAGCAGTGGAACCACCGGTCTGCCCAAAGGGATCATACACACCCACTCCGTCCGTGCGTGGTATGGAGCAACCTTTGCCGCTTCTTATCGCATGACGCCGGAAAGTATCACCATGCATGCCGGTGCCATCGTCTTTAACGGCGCGTTTGTAGACTTGATGCCCACCGTTTATGTCGGAGCGACCTATATTCTGCTGGGCCAGTTTGATCCGGTTTCCTATATCGACACTATTGAACGGGAAAAAGTCACTCACGTAATAATGGTGCCCGCCCAGATTATTGCACTGCTGAAGGCACCCAATTTTTCTGTTAAATCTTTGGAGTCTCTAGAAATGATTCTTTCTTTAGGCGCTCCGCTGCACAAAGAACACAAAGATGAACTGAACAAACGATTGCCTGGCAGGTTTTATGAACTCTATGGATTAACCGAGGGTTTTGTGACCGTACTTGATAAAATGGACTACGACGCCAAACCGGATTCGGTCGGGGTGCCACCGCCGTTTTTTGATATGCGGATTGTGGATGCGACCGGAAACGATTTGCCTGCCGGTGAAGTTGGAGAAATCTGCGGCCGGGGTCCGGTATTGATGCCCGGCTACTACAAAAGACCGGATTTAACTGCTGAGGCGATCCAAGACGGCTGGCTGCATTCCGGGGATATGGGCTACGTGGACGAAGACGGCTTTTTGTACCTCGTAGACCGCAAAAAAGATATGATTATTTCCGGTGGTGTGAACGTTTATCCACGGGACATCGAAGAGGTCATCGCCCGGCACCCGGCTGTTCAGGAAGTTGCAGTCTTTGGCCTCCCTCATCCCAAATGGGGTGAAACGCCGGTTGCGGCCGTGATTTTGCAGGAACCCGGCTCTATTTCAGCCGAAGCCTTGCGTGATTGGATAAATGCCAATGTTTCTGCCAAATTTCAGCGGGTGCAGGATGTTTTTCTCAAAGAGGATTTTCCGCGTAATGTGGCGGGCAAAACCCTCAAACGCGTGATGCGTAGTGAATACAGCGCTTAAATCCTGCATGAAAAGCAATGTGGCTGTGAAAGCCTCTGGCGGACTGGTGCGAAACTAAATTTATTATAGGAAAAAACATGAGTGTTGAAAGTGTATTGAATGATAAAGCCGTACTTATTGTAGATGACGAACCGGATATTTTGGATTCGATTGCCGAACAGCTCGATATGTGCCGGATTTACCGGGCCAAAGATTATGAAATTGCGCTGCAGCTGATGGCCGGTTTTCGTTTTGATTTCGTCATCCTTGATGTAATGGGGGTGCGGGGTTTCGAGTTGCTTAAAAAATCAGTATCCAAGGGGTTTCCAACCGTGATGCTCACCGCACATGCGTTGACACCGGAAGCATTGAAAGAATCGATAAAATTAGGAGCGGTCTCCTTTTTGCCCAAAGAAATGATGGCTGAACTGGATACCTATCTGGCCGAGGTTGTCACCGGCAGCAAGAAAATGGTCTGGAAAAACCTGCTCGGCCAATTAAGCGAATACTTTGACAGGCAATTCGGTGCCGACTGGAAAGAAAAAGATGAATTCTTTAAAAAGTTTGAAGAAGAACTAAGTATCGTCAATGAAGAACCAAAAAGGAGGTAATCTTATGAAAGCAAAACATGTTGCAGTCAGTTTACTATTTATCTGTCTGGTCATCTTCATGGTCGGCCTTCCGGCTATGGCATCTGATCCAATCAAAATCGGTATCATTCAGGGGTTGAGCGGGCCCTATGAAATTTACGGCAAGGCGGAAGTCACCGGCTTTAAAATGGGTCTGGAATACTTTACCAAAGGAACCAATCAACTCATCGGCCGGGATGTGGAGCTGGTTGTCGAAGACAGCCAACTCAAAGCGGCCCGCGCCAAGATGCTGCTTACCAAGCTTTACAGCGACGATAAGGTGGATCTGGCAATCGGTCCCACCAGCAGCGGGGTGGCGCTGGCCATATTGCCCGTGGCCCAGGAGTTTAAAAAAATCCTGATTGTCGAGCCGGCCGTGGCCGATTCCATTACCGGAAAAAACTGGAACCGCTACATATTCAGAACGGGACGCAATTCCAGCCAGGATGCAATCTCCAATGCGGTGGCCATCTCCAAACCGGGGGTCAGCATTGCCTGCATTGCACAGGACTATGCCTTCGGCCGCGATGGGGTTGCCGCTTACAAAAAGGCGGCCGAGAAACTCGGGGCCAAGGTTGTGCATGAGGAATACAGTGATCCCAAGGGTACGGATTTTACGGCTCCGATTCAGAGATTGATCGAGGCCTTGAAAGACAAGCCGGCGCCCAAGTATATCTTTTTCATCTGGGCCGGAAAGGGCGGTCCCATGCCGCAGTTGATCGATGCCGGGCTGGATAAGTATGGCATCGAGCTTACCAGCGGCGGCAATGTCCTGGCGGCCCTCAAGGCGATGAAGCCCCTGAAAGGCATGCAGGGTTCGATCTATTATTATTATGAGAATCCCCAAAATGCCGTTAACGACTGGCTCGTGAAGGAACACTACAAACGGTTTAACGAACCGCCGGATTTCTTCACCTGCGGTGGTTTTGCCGCCGCCAGTGCCGTGGTGAGCGCCATTACCCGGGCGGGGTCCACGGACACCGAAAAACTAATTTCCACCATGGAAAACATGGAATTTATGACACCCAAGGGAAAGATGAGATTTCGCAAGGAAGATCATCAGGCCCTGCAGTCCATGTTTGCCTTCAAACTCGATGTGAAACCGGATGTGGCCTGGGCCATTCCCGTGCTCACCAAAACGCTGAGCCTGGAAGAAACGGCACCGCCGATTATGAATAAGTGATCGGCGCGTTCAAATTTGTCCGATCGAAGATTTAAATTATTCATCACTGCCTACTGTCGGCACGGAGGCCGACCCTGTTTCATAACGCCGGAATTAGAAGCGTTGTAGGGCGGGTCTCTGTGCGCGCCAGGATATTTAAAAAGTTGATTCAAGCGGGGAGTTAAGCTACCAATGCCGTCAAAATCAATCTATAAATTATTCCGGTCATAATGAGCCAAAACACTACAGAACCGATAATTAAAACCCGGGACCTGACCATCCGCTTCGGCGGACATGTCGCGGTTGACCACGTCAATTTTCAGGTCGAGGCCTTCACCCTGAAATCCATTATTGGTCCGAATGGCGCCGGCAAAACCACATTTTTCAATTTGCTGACCGGTCAATACAAACCTACCGGCGGCCAAGTGTTTTTTAATGGACAGGATATTACCGGTCTGGGTGCCGCCATGCGAACCCGCCTCGGGATGGGGCGCTCTTTTCAGCTGACCAACATCTTTCCGGATTTGAGTGTCCTGGAAAACGTGAGGGTCGCCGTACAGTCGCGCCAGGGATTCGGTCTCAACTTCTGGCGCAGCTATCTTCATTTCTCAGAAACAGAGGATGAAGCCTATGTGCTCCTCAAGGATCTGCTGCTGGATAATAAGTGGGATGCTTCGGCCAGTTCTCTGACCCACGGGGAACAGCGCAAACTGGAGTTGGCTATTCTTATGGCCTTAGAACCGAAAGTTCTTTTTCTGGATGAACCTACGGCCGGAATGTCGCAGGAAGAAGTTCCGGCCATCCTGGAGATTCTTGCCAAAGTCAAATCTACCCGCGACCGGACCATTTTGCTGGTTGAACACAAGATGGACATGATTATGGCCCTGTCGGATTCCATCGCCGTCCTGCAGGACGGCAGGTTGATAGCCGACGGCGATCCGGAGACCATCCATCGCAGCAAGGAAGTACAGGAGGCCTATCTTGGCGGAGGAGCCAAACTTGAATGAAACCATTTTAAAGGTCGAAGACGCCCATACATATATCGGCCACCACCATATTCTACAAGGCCTGTCTTTCCAGGCCCGGGCCGATGCCGTCACCGTCCTTATCGGCCGCAACGGCGCCGGCAAGAGTACGACCCTGAGGACTGTGATGGGTCTATTGCCGGCCTCCCAGGGTAAAGTCATATACAACGGGGAAGAAATTCAGCACAAAAAACCCTATGAGATCGCCCGACTGGGGATCGGTTTTGTGCCGGAGGATATGGGAATTTTTACCAACCTCACCGTTGAGGAAAATATGCGGGTGGCCATGTTGGTGGAGGACGATGCGGCCGGCCGGCGGCTGGAGCGCACCCTGGAGATGTTCAAGGACCTGAAAAATTTCTGGAAAGCCCAAGCCGGGGTGTTGAGCGGCGGGCAAAAACAGATGCTGGCCATTGCCCGGGCCATTGTCAATCAAACTGCATTGCTTCTGATCGACGAACCGTCCAAGGGGCTGGCACCGATTATCGTCGATGCCCTCATTGAGGCCATCAATCAAATTAAAAAGCACAGTGTCGTTGTGCTGGTGGAACAAAATTTTTATATGGCCAGCCGCGTCGGAGACCACTTCTATATTCTGGATGACGGTCTGGTCGTGCACAACGGCAACATGGCCGAGTTGGTTAATAATGAAGAATTGAAGAGTCGATATCTGGGGATTTCCAAAGCTGAGGGTTGAGAGTCCTGCGAACATCAAGAAATGATAAATTTCTAATCCCTTATCCAGTTTGTTGTGAAAATATGCTGTAAATAACTGAAGGTTTCCGGTGTCAGGAAGAGGAAGTGCCACTTTTGCTTTGAGATATCCTGAAAGCGGGAGTTTTAATTTAAATGATTAACATCCTTAATTATAGTCATTTTAGTGCACTTTAGATATTTTAGACATTTTTTCCGGCTTGTCCGGGTTAGGAACACGACTTGCACTCTGAGAATGTATTAAAACGATGGAACAATGAACTCACCGCCGCCGGAGTTTTCATACTTTTCTTGCTTCCGCTTTTGGGGATGACAACCAAAACTTATCTGACGCTGACCATTGCAGGCCTTGCCATGGGGATGCTTCTATTTTTAATCGCTTCCGGCGTCAGCATCATCTTCGGTTTGATGGATGTGTTAAACTTCGCTCACGGAGCTCTTTTTGCATGGGGTGCTTATGTTGGGTTCAGTGTTTTCGGCCGGTTGCGTGGATGGCTGGAAGCCGACTCCGTCCTGCAGAATTTCGCAGTTTTTTTTGTGGCCATTCTCGCGGCAATGGTGGCCGTTGCCGTACTTGGCATCATTCTGGAAAGAGTCATCGTGCGGCGGGTCTACGGAAACCATTTATTTCAGATCCTGATTACCTTCGGTGCCACCATTGTACTGGTCGAGTTAATCCGGGTATTCTGGGGACCCAACGATGAAGTCATGATCGTACCCAATACTTTTCGAGGGAATTGGGACATATTTGACATCATTATTGCAAAATATCGGATTATTTGTATTTTTATCGGGATTGCCGTGTATACGGTGATCCAACTGATCCTTAAAAAGACTAAATTAGGCACGATTGTGCGCGCGGGAGTGGAAAATCGAGAGATGGTGCAGGCCATGGGCCATAATATTTTCCTGCTATTTACCGGCGTGTTTGCCGTCGGCGCCGGATTGGCCGCACTGGGCGGACTGACCATGAGCATATTTAGCCTGCAGGTGTACCCTGATATGGGGTCAACCTATTTGCTCTTTGCGTTTATCATCGTAATTATAGGCGGTTTGGGAAGCGTTACCGGTTCCCTGGTGGGTGCCCTGATTGTGGGATTGTCATATAATTATGTGGCCTATCTGGCTCCCTGGGCGGCGTCCGCCGTCAACATTTTAATTATGATCATTGTCCTGCTCATTCGGCCGACCGGAATGTTTGCGGCGGGGAAGTAGGCACCTAAACCCAATTTATCACCACAATTTGAACTTAACTGATGTCTCCAGCTATCAAAGGTCGTACAATGGCGGAACAAACACCGATACGGATTTTTCGTAATCTGGAAAAACGGCAACGGTTCAGCAGCGGCAGTTTTTATCTCCGGATGGGGCTGCTGGCCCTGTTCCTGCTGGTACCCTTCATATTCCCCTCTTTCAAAACGGTTGATCTGGCGATGAAAATTATAATATTCGCATCGCTGGTTGCCAGCTTCGATATCCTGCTGGGCTATACCGGCATCCTGTCTTTCGGCCATGGGATGTTTTTCGGCATCGGAGCCTATTGTGTGGCTTTTCTGCTGGGAAAATACGGCAGCCCCACGTACCTTAATTTGGTTCTCGGACTGCTGTTGGCTGCAGTGGTGGCCGCCGTTTTGGCAATGATCATCAGTTTTATTTCGCTGCGGGTGAAAACCATCTTTTTTGCAATGGTAACCCTGGCATTGGCGGAACTGGCCATTGTGCTGGCGAATAAGCTCAGTCATTTTACCGGCGGCGAGGACGGTATCAGCATCAGCATGCCCGGCATTTTTTCGGTGGCCTTCAACCTGGGAGAATTTATGGGAATTGAAATCACCGGCCGGATAATAACTTACTATTCGATACTGTTTACCTGTTTAGCCCTGTTTATGATGATGCTGCGATTTACCCGGTCTCCCCTGGGGCGGGTGTTGCAGGCCATTCGTGATAACGAACAGCGGGCCGTGGCACTTGGCTACAAGACGTTTATTTTTCAAACCATTTCGATCGCCTTCGGCTGCCTGCTGGCTACCCTGATCGGTGGATTGTATGCCATGTGGGTCGGATACGTGAACCCGGAGTCGAGCCTTGAAGTTATGGCAATTATGCTCAATGTGCTTCTGATGGTCATCATTGGCGGTATGGGTACGCTTTATGGCGGTATTGTGGGAGCGGCATTTTTGTTGATTACCCAGACTTTTTTGCCGGACCTGCAGCATTTAGCCAAAGACCTGTTGCCCCGGGCAACCCTATTGCACAATATGCTTGAACGCTGGTTGCTGCTTTTTGGCGTTTTATTCATTCTGGTGGTTATCTTTTTCCCCAAGGGGGTCATCGGGTCCGTACAGGATTACCTCTCACGCAGAAAAGCAGTCGGAACTTGATTCGCTTCGCTCATCCGCCTTGAGGCGGAGAATAATGGAATGTTGGAGCACTGGAATATTGGGTATGAAAAGCGGATGATGTCCTGATTATAGACCCTTAGCTGGGCGTTTCTATCATCATGTTGTAAGAAATTGAAGGTTTCAGGTGTCAGTGTTCAGGTTTCAGGATATAGTGCCTAAACCCCCCTGACACCCGAAACCTGACACCTATAAACTGCGCCGTTCCGCTCGGCTATGACCATTTTTTTCGAGCGCAATCTCGGGAATTGCGCAGTTCCTGAACAGTGTTATCATTTTAAAATATCCGAGATCTTAAACACAAGGAAGAGAAGGCAATGACCGAACCGATCATGATAAAAACAAAGGGTGACGGCGTGCAGATCAATCTGGCGACCTGGCCGGGCAATGCCGGACCCATTTTATGTGTCCACGGGATAACCGCCAATTGTCGCTGCTGGGATGTGCTGGCCGAAGCGTTGATACCGGACTATCGTGTTATTGCAATGGACCTGCGCGGCAGGGGGCAATCCGAAAAGCCGCCCACCGGCTATTCGCTGGACAATCATCTGCGTGATATAAATTGCCTGCTGAATGATCTGCAGCTTGAGCGTGCCGTCATCATGGGGCATTCCCTGGGTGCCTTCATTGCTCTGGCATTTGCGGCCCAATACCCGGAACGAACGGATCGGCTCATCCTGGTGGATGGGGCCGGTGATCTTTCGACCGATCAGATGAACAAAGTCTTTGTTGGCATTAAGCCGGCTCTGGATCGGCTGGGACAGATCTTTCCGTCTGCCGATGCATACCTGGATAAAATGAAGCAGGCGCCCTATCTGCACCCCTGGACATCGGCGGTGGAAACCTACTGCCGCTATGAAATTGAGATATTGGACGGCGGCGTTCGCACCAATATCGATCCGGCCCATATCCAGGAAGAGGCGGCTAATATCAGAAAAGTCAATTGCGCCTCCTTTTACCCCGGACTGCAACGCAAGGTGCTGATACTGAGGGCCCCCAACGGCCTGTTGAGCCAGGATGATCTTCTGCTGCCGGAAGACGTCGTCAACAAAATGACCGACGAAATCCCGGATGTCAGAAGATTCGATGTGGCGGAAACCAACCACTATGGCATATTATTGAAATCGCATCCAGCAAGGGATGAGGCGATTCGAGAATTTTTGCAAGAAAATTGAGTATCTCTCACTTACAGACCATCAATTCACATCTTTAGGGTCGCTGAAATAAATAAATATACATAGATTGCGCCGGTTATTTTTCGCATTCAAGGCCACCAAGGGGAGCACATTATCGATATGTGAATATTGGTGCAACGCTGAAGGCGGGTAAAAAGACAAGTCCGCTGTGGCGGACGGATTTATTGGTTTCCGAGACCCTTATTGCTCCGTACTTTACAATACTTCAGGATATTGCTACATTATATCCATATTCAATCAATCTATTCCCGGAAAATTCCGACTGCCCAATGCAATAATTCCTTTTCATTGAGTCGTCGGACTTCCGGAACGGTAAAGCGGGAGTCCCATATGGCGGCATTGAGAATCAATTTATTTTTATTTTTGTGCGTAACTGTGTTGGCATTACTCTGGGGAAACCCTTCATTTTCTGAAACGACCATTTCTGAACAGACCCTGACCAGCGATATCGTCATTAAAGAAAGGTTTCAGCCCGGTAGCGGCCTGCCGGTGGGAAAAATTCAATCGGTGCGGGGAGAAGCAATTGTATTTCACCGTGACCCCACTGTGGGATATCGAATCCAAATCGGCCTGCCATTATATGCCGGAGATATCCTGCGCACCCGTGAAAGCGCCTGGTTATTGTGCCGGCTCATTGACGGCAGTCATATCGTTCTGGCGCCGAAAACTACCCTTACGATTCTTCAAAGCAGCTACAATTCCAGCCGAAACATAAGTGTTTCGTTTTTGTACCTGGAACATGGTGGCGCCCGCTTTAGAATGAATCCCATACCTGATTCAGCCTCCCATGAATATAAAGTCCAGACCGAGGCGGCCTTTGTCCTGGCCGAAGAAGCTGATTTTGTCGTCAAAGCCGGCCCTGAAGCAACCGAAATTACTGCATTTGAAAAAAGCCGACTGGAAGTAACCGGCATGGCGCAACCAGACGAAGTCACATATTTATATGACTTCCAAAGGACAATAGTTGCGAAAGAAATCATTTCCCCAACGGTTGAAACCCTTTCGCGGGAAACCGTTGAAGCCATGATGGCAGGTTTCCATACGGCCCCGCTATACACCTCGCTGGCAGCCGGTACAAAAAATGATGATCGGGATCCTAAAATCGAAGATACGCTGATAGAAGAAGATATAGCTGAACCCGAATTGAGCGAATAGCGATCTATTTAGCTTTAATCCGCTCCGAAGGATTAGATACTCGATATTAAAAGTCATCTATGGCCAAGGCAAATGCGATATTCACGCCAGACAATCTACAGCTGGCAGTCGATTTTGGGCAATCTCAACCCCAACGTTGCAAATGCCGGAGGGCTTCAGAGTCAAGGCGACTGAGGGTGAAGTCGTAGTTCTTTACTTCGAACCCTCAGCAACGCAGGATCTGAAGTCCTCCGGCTTTCCCGAAGGGTAAACAACATGGCAACATCGACCCCATCCTTTGAATTCACAAATGGAGATATCCAAGAAATAGTCAATTAGTATCGGAACTATATACGAAAAAAAGGTAAAATTTCGTAACGCCTTGAAAGTCCGCCTAATTTCATTTTTAAGCCATTATTCGGAAAGCTTGCTAACACCTTGTTTTAGCATTAAAAATTGTCA
>Ga0056115_1000153_pt1 | contig 35651 bp, 24 predicted proteins | sample WorMetOlspDAHAB1_FD_77007 | JGI IMG/M metagenome (GOLD analysis project Ga0056115, IMG submission 77007) | Marine gutless worms symbiont microbial communities from Max Planck institute for Marine Microbiology, Germany - Olavius sp. DAHAB.1 ...
GATCATCACCGTATCGGATTCGTTGAGTTGCCAGTCGACCCGCCCACCGAGACGCAAGGTTTCCGCCGTATCATTGGTTGAGTTGCCCTCCCAGTCCTCGTTGCCGTCCCGGTCTTCGCTTTTGAGGTAGGTGCGATAGGCGGCGGCCTCACCCAGGGTGCCACCCCAGCGCAGGGCGAGGTCGTGGTTGACTTTGCTACCGGCGCTGGCCACAGCCAGGCCACCCTGGGCGTCATCCGCATGCCGGGTCACCACATTGATCACGCCGTTGACCGCGTTGATACCCCAGAGTGCACTACCCGGACCTCGGACCACCTCGATCCGCTCGATGTCTGCCATGGAAATTTCCTGGATATCCCAGTAGACGCCGGAATAGGCGGGGGTATAAAGCGTGCGACCATCAATCATCACCAGCATCTTATTGGCATAGCGGTCATTGGAGCCGCGGGCGGTTACCGCGTAGGTGTTACCGTCTATCTGGCCCACGTGGATGCCGGGCACCATTCGCAGAGCTTCAGGAATGTTGGTGGCGCCAGAACGCTGGATATCGGTGGCGGAAATGACGAAGGCTGCCGCAGCGGTTTCAGAGAGTTTCTGTGCCTTGCGTGAGGCGCCCGTCACCTCGATGCTGAGCAGCTCTTCCAGGGAAAGCTCGAACAGGCTATCAGGCGTACTGCCGGTCTGCGCATGCACCGCCTGGAAATCTGTTGCCAGGATCAAGCCACCTGAGACCAGGGCGGTGGCCAGTACGTATGGCCTGGATCTTGTCGTCATGGGTTCTGCGCGCTCGGACTAATGGCTTCTTACCCATATATCGGCAGCTGTGACGGTCTACTTTAGCCCCCGGCAAGGTGGATTTGACTGATCCGGGCGCTGGATGGGCGGGTAAGAAATGTGCTTTAGTATTCCAGTACTCGACCGGGAACCCGCCATGAAGTCTGCTGAACTCAATGTGATCCTTCTTAACCTGTTCATCGTCCTGGCGGCCTACCTGTTTCTGTACCCGCGGCTCGCCGGTGCCGACGGCCAGAAGATCGCCCGCTACGACCTGCTGGCTTCCGGAACGGCATTGTTCATCGTCGGTTGGGTTTTCTGGGGCAGTGGGCGTTCATTCAGCCTGATATTCTTCAGTGCCAACTGGTTCTGGTTCACCTTGATCACCTATGCCCTCATCGAGATTCCCTTCATGACCTGGTACTTCAACAAGCATGACGCCTGGGGGAGCCTGGTACCCGATATCGAGACGCCGACTGGGGCGAGCTCCAGGAAAAGAAGCGACAACGTGATCGTGAATCATGCCCAGCTCGAGGAGTATGGGGGTATGGAGCTCAATGTGCAGGTGAAATTCAGGTTCGAGCAGGCCACAATACAGCAGGTTGTTACCCAGGCCTTTGACCTTGTGCATATGAACTCGGAGGCCGATCACAGTGCTATCCAGGATCCGCTGGATGAGCTGAAACAAAGATTGTCGAAGACGCCGGAGATTGAACGCATGCTGCAGGGTTTCAACTGGTTCGACGACTATGTCACCGGCCTTGAATGGATGAAGACCAGCCCGACTGCCGGGACTACGATGCATTTTGTCACCGGTTCAGACGGTGTGGTTTTCGCGCATGAAATGGACCAGCTCCTGACTGCCCTGGGTGCCAAATCGATCCGGATAAAGGTCAGCGGTGATGTGGGTGAGGGCTAGTTCGCCGATAACATAGCTGACAATGTATAAACTTCTGGACAGTGACGAACCCGAGGCGGTGGTTGTGGAGCGACCCGACAGCTGCTCGCCGTATCTGTTCGTAGCCGACCACTGGGGTAATCGCATACCGCGAAAGCTCGACAAGCTCGGGGTTCATGACGATGATCTGCAGCGGCACATCGCCTGGGATGTGGGCGTCAATGGCCTTGCGGAGGAATTTGCCCGTCGCTTTGATGCCACACTGGTGAGGCAGGTGTATTCGCGGCTGGTGATAGACTGTAACCGCCCGCTGGATGCGGCGACTTCGATACCGACGATTAGCGAGGCTACCGAGATCCCGGGTAACCAGGGTATTTCAGCTGAAGAGGTAAGCGCACGGCGCAGAGAGATATTTGCGCCCTACCACGACGCGATTACCGCCATCATAGACCGGAGGCTGGCAGCGGGGCAGCCCACGATATTGCTGGCCTTGCACAGCTTTACTCCCGTCTACCACGGGGAATCTCGACCCTGGCACGTGGGCTTGCTGTACAACCGGGACCCACGCCTTGCGCGCTTGTTCCTGAGACTGCTGTCAGAGGATGAAACCTTGTGTCTCGGTGACAACCAGCCCTACACGGTGGATGACTTCAGCGACTATACGATCCCGGTGCACGGCGAACAGCGCGGCATACCGCATCTACTGTTTGAATTGCGTCATGACATCATTGAAGCGGAGTCAGACCAGTACCGCTGGGCGCATCGGCTGGCAACATCGCTGGAGCGTGCCCTGGAGCACTCCCCGGAACTCGCCCTCTAGCGCGGCGAGCTACCACTCTTCCTGGAATATGCGTTCGGCATCAACCCCGTGGTCTGCGACCAGTTCCTCGGATAATTGATGCACCATGCTCCGTGGCCCACACAGGTAGAAGTTTGCCGGCCTGCTGTCGGTCTCACTCACCAGATTGGCGGACTTTACTCGTTTGTCCTTATCCCCGCCCGTCGAGTAAAAGTGCACCGTAAAATTTTCAAAACGCTGCGCACACTGGTTGATAAGATCTTTGCCAATAAACAGGTCTTCGGAACGGGCTACATAGTGCAGGGTTACTTGGCCCGCCAATTTGTCATCGAAAAGGGCCTGCTCGATAAATGCCAGAAAGGGCGAGATGCCCGTTCCCCCTGCCACGAGAACCGTATCCAGCTGTTCATCACTTTTGACGATGAACTGACCATACGGCCCTTTAAGCCAAACTTCTGCGTCCGCGGTTAACTGCTCTGTCATTCGCGTCGTGAATTTGCCCGCGGTTGCGACTATCAGCCTGATACAGTTTTTGTTCTTATGGCTGGTAGCAATGGTGAAGGGTTTTGACTCCGGCCAGTGCTTGCCGATTTCAACCTCATCCAGGGCAAGGTGTATGAACTGCCCGCACTTGAAACGCGGCTTTCTGTCCGTGCACTCGAAAGTATAGATTGTGACCTTATCGCCGTGGCTCTCGGCACCTTTGACTCGAACAGGAAACCTGAGGACGGCGGCCATATTCTAGGAAGAAGCGGTGATTAAACTTGAATGCGAATCGAAGAAGTCGGAAAACACTTCACCAATATAATCGATTTGCTCAGCATTGATCCCCGGGAAAACCCCTATAAAGAAGGTATTGTTCATTATGAGGTCAGTGTTGCCGAGATCGCCCACCACGCGATGGGTGATATCTGAATAGGCGGGTTGCCTGGTTAAATTGCCGCAGAAGAGTGGCCGAGTTTCAATCTTCCGGTCTTCGAGATAGTTAATCAGCTCCGCTCTGGCGAAGCCGCTATCTTCCTTGACGGTTATGGCATAACCGAAAAAGCTTGGCTCACTATTCTCGGGAAAAGAAGGAAGAATTAAGTGGCTGGCAAATTCCTGCAACCTGGCGTGTAACAGATCCCAATTTTCCCTGCGCTTGTCGACGAAACTCTGAACTTTCTTCAGTTGCGCACAGCCTATTGCGGCCTGAATATCCGTCACCTTCAAATTGTAGCCAATGTGTGAGTACACATATTTGTGGTCGTAACCGTAGGGAAGGGAGCCCTGCTGCTGTTCAAATCGCTTTCCACAGGTGTTGTTCTCACCACCGGCGCAGTAACAATCTCTGCCCCAGTCCCTGAATGAACGGGCGATGCGCGCCAGCTGTTCATCGTTGGTTACCACAGCACCGCCTTCCCCCATCGTGATCTGGTGTGCGGGGTAGAATGAGAGAGTAGCCAGGTCCCCGAATGTCCCGAGGCGACGTCCATCTACCCGGGCGCCCAGGGCGTCACAGCAATCTTCAACGAGCCAGATCCCCTTTTCATCGCAAAGTGTTTTGATCTCCTCTACATCGAAAGGGACACCAAGTGGATGCGCCATCATGATCGCCCTGGTCTTTGGCGACAGTGCAGCACGAATACTTTCCAGCGTCGGCGTATATGTGCCCAATTCGACGTCCACAAACACAGGCACCGCACCGACCTGTATTATCGGGTTTACCGTCGTGGGAAAACCCGCGGCTACTGTAATCACTTCATCGCCAGGGACAATCCGCCTGTCGCCCAGTTCGTGAGAAGTTAATGCGCTCAGTGCGACCAGATTAGCGGAGGAGCCAGAGTTGACGAGCATGGAGTGATCGACATCCAGGTATTCACAGAGCTCGTACTCAAACTCTTCAGTGAATCTTCCTTCAGTCAGCCAGAAGTCCAGGCTGGCATCCACAGCATTGACCAGCTCCGAATCATCAAAGTGCCGGCCGGAATACCGGACAATTGACTCGCCAGGCTTGAACTCGTCGACGGACCGCTGTGCATGGTATTCACGCACGAGTTCTATGATTTTCCCTCTGATGTCTTCTTGTTCGCTCACCTGGCTTTACCTTGTTCTCTACAGAAAGTAACGCAGATCTATGAGATTTTTAGTCTTTACGAGATCTGACTTGTCACGAAATTCCGGCCAACTGGTTATCAGGATAAGATCGCTGCATCTGCTCACGACCTCTTCAAGCGAAGTGGCATAGTCAACATCGAAAGGATATGCCGCTTTGAAGTTGTCATTCGCCATCGGGTCGTAAAGCGTCAAGTTACTGAACCCCTGTTCTATCAACCCGCTCACGATATCCGCGGCCGGCGTCTCACGGACATCATCTGAACCGGGTTTAAAGGATAAGCCAAGGATTCCAATCTGGGAACTGGGGGTGAGCTGTTTTGAGATTCTCTGCACAAAATGGCGCTTTATTCTCGAATTTGTTTCTACCACTGAGCCCAGGAGAGGCATTTCAACACCATTTTTGCCCGCCTGGGCGACCAATGCTTCAGTGTCCTTGGGCAGGCAGTATCCGCCGTATCCGCAACCCGGAAACAAATAACTTGCCATACCGGCAGGCTCTCCGGTCCATCTTTTGTCCTGGTGCAAGATGTCAAAACACCGGGAGATATCCACATCGCCCAGTTGATGCGCCAATATCGACAGTTCGTTCGAAAAACTGACTGTTGCCGCCAGGTAGCAGTTGGAAGAGTACTTGATGAATTCAGCAGTGTTAGGCGAGACCCTGTGAACATCGACGCCAAAGTCTTCATAGATGCTCAGCAAATGATCTTCAGTTTGTTGATCAATGCTGCCGATCACTATGCGGTCCGGATGAATCACGTCTTCCCAGGCGTTGCCTTCACGGAGAAATTCAGGATTAACAGCGAGCCCAAGCTGCTTGCCGATTACGAGTTTCCTGCTCTCGAGAAAGTCTGCGATACGGGTGGAGGTAGATGTCGGTGGCACCGTGGACTTCACAACAAATGATACATAGCCCTGTGCAATGTCATTAGCATTCAAGACGTCGCCCATCACGGCCTCGACATAGCTCAAGTCTGCACTGCCGTCCTCCATCGCAGGCGTTCCCACGCAGACAAACACCAGCGTGTTTCCCTGAACCACATCCTCGAAGGAATCCCGTAGCTCAAAATTGCCTCCAAGGTGACGACCGAGGGCTTCCTCTAGACCGGGTTCGTGAAACGGCACTGATCTGGCTTCAAGCGATTCCAGGCGAGTTCTATCGGTATCAACTCCAATCACCTTGTGGCCTTTCTCCGCAAATCCCAGTGCAGTGGTGAGCCCTACGAAACCGAGTCCTGCGACGATGATCATGCTGTTCCCTGGCTCTCGACCAGATAGCGGATGAAGCGTTCCACGCCTTGCTCCACAGATATCTCCGGAGCAAAGTTCAGAAGTTGTCTGGCCTTTTTGATGTCGGGGCAGCGGCGATTGGGATTGTGAGTCAGGTAATTGGCTTCAGGTGGCGCCTGGATAAGGATGTCGTGACTGGTTCCCAGAACAGTCGACGCTGCGTCCACGTAGATCTGTGCGAGATCTATCACGCGAATCTCGGGTGATTCGATGCCGATATTGAAGTAGTCGAAAGGCTCATAGGCCAGGGCTTTCAGATAGCCAACAATGGCGTCTGTCACGTAGCAGAATGTCCTGGTGGGGCTGCCATCAGAGAAAATCGTAATGTCTTCGCCGCTCATCACGCTCTTGGCAAAATCGGCGGGTACGCGTTTATCCTCGGGGGACATCCCGGGGCCGTAATTATTGAAAGGCCTGACAATCGATATGGGCATTGAGAATTCATTGTTGTAAACGTAACAAATCGTCTCCCCAAATCGCTTCGATTCATCGTAGCAAGCACGGGGACCGATTGTTGCAACATTGCCGTAGTAAGATTCATCTGTCGGGATAGCCTCCGGCGCGGGGTCTCCATAGACCTCGCTACTGGAGAAATACAACAGGCCTGAGAGCTTTGTTGACCTGTAAAAATCCAACAGCTTTCGTAATCCCCAGACGTTTGCGTCGAAGGTTTCAACGGGATACTTTCTATAGAAAGTCGGCGATGCTATGGAGGCGAGATGGATCACATAGTCGGCGTCCTCCGCGCCTTGAATACCACCCAGATCACCCTTGACGACGTCAAAGTCATGGATGGACACGAGCCCTGCATGTTCATCGGACAATTGACTTAGCCATTCGGGGCGCTGGATTTTGAAATTGTCGAGTCCTATGACCTCTTGCAAGCCCAGTTCCTGACCATGTCGGGCAAGATAGTGCATGAAGTAGAAACCCAGGAAGCCGGCACAGCCGGTAATTAGGATCTTCTTTCCCTCCAGCTGATCTTTTTCATCAAACCTGGAGTGAATATATTTCAGGTCACTCTCGACTATCGTTGCCAAGGTTGTTTTCCTCGTTAAACTTTCTGATCCTGTCGAAACCACTTTGCAGGCTTACCTTCGGCGCCCAGTCGGGTAGCCAGTCAGTACTATCCCAGGGGCGCATCACCTCTCGATTTCGGTACTCTCGCCCGCCCCAGTTTAACTGCAAATCGTAACCCATCGTTTTCACGTAAAGCTGAATGACTTCTTTCAGTGGCTTTTGCTTCCCGGTAGAAACAGCAAAATCCTGGTAATCAATCTCCTCGTGGCCTTGTAGATGCCTGGCCGCCTCCAGGAAACAATCAGTCACATCATCCACATATACGAAATCGACGAGCTGTTCTCCCGGTGTTAAATCCACGCTGGCTGACGTTCTGGCTGCATCATCGATTATCTTCAGTATTTTCTGGCGCGAATCACTGACGCCATAGGTGTCGTATAGCTTTAGCGTCAAGGCCTTCAGGCCATGATAGCTGGCGTAAAACTTTAGAATATCCTCAAAAGCCTGTTTGGTCGCCGCGTAGAGATTGGCTGGTTCGCACTCGCCGTCTGTAGCGTGTTGCCAGGCTGTGCCGGTATTGATAATGCGGAGACAGCCGGCGCTGCGCATGGCTTCGAGTATGTGCATGCCGTACAGGATATTACTCTTCACCATCTCATCGACATCTGATGCCTGGTGCTCGACGGTGCCGTTGGCTGCCAAATGAAAGACAACATCGACCTTTGAGGCTATCAGTGGCGCGGATATCGACTCCACGGTTCCATCATAGTCCGAGATCGATATGCGATTCTCTAAGGGATCAATCCGGGTAGTTTGCGATTGAGCGCGTTTGAGGACGTGAACTTTCCAGCCCATATCGACCAGCTGGCTGACCAGTCTGGAACCAATGTACCCGGTTCCACCGGTAACTAATGCACTGTTCTTCGAGACCTGTTTCTCCACAGCCCCACAGAGCCTGTAATGTTATCCAGCTATCGTAATACACCTGGGCGCAGCAAGTATAGGCGGCGATTGCCGTGTTACCTGCCGGCAAAAGACTCCTGGGCCGAATCTTGCGTGGGGCAGGGCGTGTAGCCTACCACCTGGCGCTGCCGGTGCTCGGTGACGTCCTGTTCCTGCTTTTCCAGCGTGAGCGTCAGCGTTTCTCCGGGCACCAGTGATACCGCCAATTCCCGTGGCGGGGAGCTCTCCAGTTCGACCAGGTACTGACCCTCGGGCAGTAGAATGGGCTCACCGGAACCGAGCACGCCCCTGGCAGCGAGACGCGGACCGTCAAATATCCTGAAGGAGGTGCCCACAGAGCCCGCGAGGGCGTTTTTCAGCTCCTCTGAGCTGCCCGCCATAAAGAAGCGGCCGTTCGCCGCCTGGGCAATGGCGTCGAGACTGGCAGTATCTTCGTCCTCGGCACTACCCATCCCAAAGCCGATCACGTGGATGGCAATGCCCTCGTCCTGCAGCGCACTGGCTTCAGCGACAGGGTCACCGCCACAACTCTCAATGCCGTCTGTTACCAGCACGACCGCCTTCTCGCCGTCGATGCTTTCGAAGTCCGCTCCCGCCTGGTTCAGGGCGTAGGCCAGCGGGGTTTGCCCCAGTGGTTGTAACTGGTTAATGGCAGAACCGATCTGCTCACGGTTATCGCTGCCGAATTCCACCAGCAGTTCGGAATCGCTGCAGTCATTCTTATTGCTGTTACTCTTGCTGCCGTAAGCTCTGAGGGCCAGCAGGGAATTAGCACCGATGCCCTGTGACACGTCGAGCAGGGTCTGCTTGGCGACCACCATCTTCGGCTCGCCTTCCATTCGTCCCCACATACTGCGGGACGCGTCCACAACGATCTCGATGCTGCGATCGTCGATGGATGACGTCGGCAGGCCGTCGCGCAGAGCCTGCAGCGAGAGGGATGCGCAGTTGGGCGGCCCCGAGGTGACGGAAATCTCCGTTGTCGCGATTGAGCCGTCCAGTGCCGTCGCAATTGCCCGGATGCGATTCTCGCCGGGGCTCAGTGTCAGTTGGCCTGAAAAAGCACCGCCGGCCAGGCTCGCAGGTACGCGCTTGCCGTCATTGAGTTCCAGCGCAACCGAGTCCACGCCGGTCGTGCGCAAGTTGATGAACGCCTCCGGCAGGAGGGCGGGGTCTGTCACCTGGACGAAGCTGCCGCCGGTCGTACTCGCGATCTCACCGAGTATCTCGGTACCTTTTTCATCGGTGCCGAGCAGCATAGTGTGAACAGCGACCCCACGGCTGCGGGCATTTTCTGTGGCCTTGCGGGCCTTGCGCTTACTCGAGCGACCGTCCGTGAACAGCATGATGACCTGGCTGGACCCGGGCCTCGCATTGGCTTCCAGCTCGGCCAGGGCACTTTCTATTCCGTCGGCGATGTCAGTGCCGCCGTCGCGGTGCAGGTTTTGCAGCGCCTCAATGGCATCAGTGCGGTTTTTGGTCAGCGGCTGGAGCAGCTGCGCACTGAAAGAAAAGCTGACAACACCGATCTGGATATCACTCTTGGGCGAGAGATTCTCGACCAGGCCGACGGCGCCGGCCTCGAGGAAATTGTTGGGGTCGTTGTGACGCAGACTCTTGGAGCTGTCCAATACGAAGATCATGTCGAGATAGCGGACACCACCAAAGCTGGACGCACCGCCGTCAACGAGGATGGTGCGATTGTCGCCGGCCAGGAATGCCCCGGGTGGCGGGGACAGGATCTCGACCTTGAGTTCGCCTGCCATAGGCGAGGCCTGCCCCATCTGTTCTGCCTGCGGTGCCTGTTGCGCCAACAGCAGGTCCGAATGCAGTATGCAAGCCATTGAAAGCCATCTGGAAATTCGCATTTAACGCTCCATGGTCACCAGCTAACTATTAGTTAGTAGTAGGAATGCCAATAAGCACGAATCGATGCAATGAGGCGTTGGTGGATTTGGTACACAAGTCACTTTTTATGCTTATTTGGGTGACCTAATGCCAACTATTACCAGTGTGAGTCTATTTCTGGCCGTTTTCCTTATTCGGCGCCCCCGGCCGCTCTTGAAAGCTGCAGCCGGGCATCGTCGAACTGTCGCGCCGCCTTGTGTAGATAGGTTTCGGCTTCCTTGTCGTAGCCGTCAACGGAGGCAGACCAGACGCGGTTGATGTAGCGCTCACCAGCCGCAAAGCTGCTCATGATATCGGCATAGGCCTGCAGACCGAACAGGTGCACCATGCTTTCCCGTGCATCGGCAAACCGTCGCAGGTCCTCGCGCAGGCGGTTGTCGATCTCGGCGCGCAGGGCATCGCCTTCCGGTGCCGAGCCAGAAGTCATGTCCTGCAGATCGCGGACCACATTATCGAGCGACTGGTGGAGCTCGTTGCGGTTATTCTCCAGTACTGTTGCGGATTGGGCATGCGCGCTGTCGGCTTGCTTTACCAGGCGGGTTCCCGCGACCGCTATAAGCACCGCGATTACGAACAGCATCCAATTGACGCTCTCTACATCAAGTGACGTTGAATAGGCTCCGGCGAGGAAGCCGACAACGAGCAAGATAAAACCGGCTGATTTCATAGTCGCCCTCCCTTACACCGTGTCCAGCACAATGCTGATGGCATGACCAACCCCGACCAGCGCTTCACCGACGATGAGCCCGGCGGCGATCGGTATTCCGATTTGCTCGCTCCAGCTCTGGCCCCTGAACCGGTCGGCAAGCTCCCGGGCCAGGGTTCCCAGCGAGTAGGTCAGGACGATATTGAAGGGCAGGTAGAAGCCGAGGCCTACGGTGATGCCCAGACCGCCCATAAATGCCGACAACACGCCGCCGAGTATCGCGCCGGCGGCGTACTTCTCCGCCGGTACATCCCCGCCCATGATGCCGTCGATGGTGCTCGCGAGCGCCTGGGCCTGGGGTGCCGGCAGGGCCTCGGAACCCAGGCCGTGGGACTTATCGAGTACGAAAATCACCATTATGACGACAATGGGGCCGAGCCAGGCGCCGATAAATTGTCCGAGCTGCTGCATGCGCGGCGTGGCGCCCACCAGGTAGCCGGTCTTGAGATCGAGCATCAGGTCGGTGGCCTGGGACATTGCCACGCACATGGCAGCGCCGACCATCAGCGCTGCAATGATCGAGTCGGCCCGGTCCATGCCCAGCGCCTGCGTCAAGATGATGAGCAGGGTAATGCCAACCAGCGTCATGCCCGACAAGGGTGACCAGTTGGTGCGACCAATCGCCTCGGAGAGGATGATCCCCGCCATCCAGATCCACAGTGTGCCCAGCAGCGCCATTGCGATACCACCACCAATGCCGATCGTATCTACGGCAGTAACCGCCATGTAGCACAACAGGACCACTGCGCCACCAATAGCGACGTAGAGCAAATTGATCGGCATCTCGTCGTTGGATGCATCGGTCTTCACCTGGGCGGCTTTCTGCATCGATTTGATGGCACTGAGGATCAAGGGTGCGGCCAGGATGACGCCCATGATTGCGCCGCCGATCAGCATGCCGATACCCAGCGGGCGGTAGAGCAGAAGTCGCAGGGGCCCGGGCTCGCTGATGACCTGTGCCGTGGCTGGGTCGGTGGGAAATCCGTTTGTTACAGCCAACATCGGCGACAGGAACCAGTAGGCCACGAATCCGCCGATAATGAATGCGATACCACCGCGCCCGGCGATGAAGCCGACACCGATGGTCATCAGGGACAGGTACCAGATGCCGTTCATGTAGCTCGGCAGGCCGACCAGTGCGCCGAGATCCCAGTTGGAAACGCCCGTGCGTATGGTGATCGCGTGCATGGTGGCACTGAGAATCGCGGCAATCAGCAAAATCATCGCCTTGCGAACACCGGCGCCTGGCGACTTCAGTATCGTGGCCACCGCGACACCGCCTGGATAGGTGAGGCGCTCATAGTCGATCATGTGCTTGCGCAGCGGGATGATGAAGGCAATCCCGAGAAATGCTCCGGCAATACAGCCAAAAGTGAGGATGACGGGATCGAAGCGGTCCTGGAAATTCAGCAGGAAGATTGCCGGTACCGAGAACATCATGCCCGACGAAGCGCCGTTCACGCCGCTGGCGATGGTCTGCACGATGTTATTCTCGATAATGCTCTTGCGCCGCAGAATGCCGCGCAGAACACCGAAGCCCAGAATCGCCGCCAGCTCCGAACCTTCGATTGAAAAACCGAGAATCAGCGCCGCGTAGCCAATCGATATTGCGATGATGCAACCCAGAAACCAGCCGACGATAACGGCGATCCAGGTCAGCTCAGGATAAGGTGCTGTTGAATGCTTGGCAGGCAAGTGGTGTTACCCTCTTTTTATTCTTAGTGCTTGTGCAGTATGCCTCCGCTTTACCCGTCACGCCACCGGGGAATGCGCTGGGGAGTCCAGGGTGCGCCCTTGGCATCCAGAGCCTCTTCCAGTGCGCCGAGTTCGGCATCGATGCTGCGCAGTTGCTCCAGTGCCGCGGTAAATTCCCGGGCGGCAATGGCGTAGGACTCCTTCATCATCTTGCCGATCGGGGCCTGGCTCAGCACCGAGGGCTGGTAAATGGCATCGCTACGCGAGGCGATGGACATGGGCGCCGACTCGTTGCGGGAGGTGTAGGTGGAGTCACCCTGCAGTGCCACTTTGACCGCGGCGAGCCTGAGGTGCAGCTCCTGCAGGCTGGCACGGTCGCCATCATCAGCAGCGTTGGTGCGCTCCAGTGCCTTGCGCAGGTGTTTTACGCGGTTTTCCTGTTCCGCCAGGACTTTCACGGCGCCGTGTACAGCGCGCTGCAGTCCGGCAGCCTTGACCAGGAAATCCTGCTGGGCGCGTCGGTCAGTGGTGATCTCCGGGCTGTTCTCCAGGGGCTTCACGCTGAAACGCTGCACCTCGCCGCTTGGACGCAGTTCGCCATCTCGGAACACTGCCAGTTGCGCGGTGTAGTCGCCCGGCAGAACCACCGGGCCCACCGGCGCGAAGCCGAACCAGGATTTGCGGTCACCCTCCAGCTTCACCGGTTCCGGATCGGGCAGGCGCAGGTCCCAGACGCTCCGGTGCAAACCCTTGTCACTCTTAGCGGGTACCTGGCGCACCAGTTGGCCTCGGTCGTCCTTCACCAGGATATAGACGGCGGGTTCGACCTCGTTGTCCTCGGCACGCAGCGCCTCCCAGGAGGGGTAGGGCGTGTCGCCGCCCGTCTTCTCGATTTCAATCTCCGACTTGCGCCGGGTCTTAGCCCGGGACTTCACTCCCTCGGCAAGATAGTAGGTAAATACCGCGCCGTGGGGCGGGTTCTCGGTGGTGTAAAACTCTGCACCCATGGAACCGGTTTTGCCGGAATCCCACAGAGCTTCTGGCATGTATAGCCAGGGGTCGCGTACCGGGAACAGGGCAAGTTCGCCGAGCCCGGAGGCAGGGCTGCGCAAGGCGGAGTAATCGTCGAGGATGTATATGCCGCGGCCGAAGGTGCCCACCACAAGGTCGCTCTCGCGACGCTGAATCTCGATGTCGCGCACGGCGATGGTGGGGAAGCTCTTTTTGAGCTGGTGCCATTTGCGGCCGCCGTCCTGGGTGAAGAACAGTCCGAACTCGGTCCCGACGAACAGCAGGTTCGGATTCTCATGATCCTCGGCAATCGTATGGGCGGAGCCCCACTTCGGCAGGTTGCCGTTGATGGACGTCCAGCTCTTGCCGCGGTTGCTGGTTTTCATCACATAGGGTTCGTAGTCACCGCGCTTGTGGTTGTCGAACACCGCGTAGGCAACGTTGGAATCGTGCACCGAGGCCACCACATCTTCCACCAGCGACATGTCGGGCACGCCCCGGAAGCGCTCTTCCCTTCGCCAGGACTTACCACCGTTCTCGGTGACGCTGATGACGCCATCGTCCGAGCCCACGTAAATCAGGCCCTCGACCAGCGGGCTCTCACTGAGGCCGATGGCCGAGCCGTAGCGTGAGGTGGAATCGTTCTTGGCGATGGCATCCACACTCCACACCCGTCCCATGACCTCAAGCTTGTTGCGATCGACTCCACGGGTCAGGTCCGGGCTGATCTTGCGCCAGCTATCGCCCCGGTCATCCGACTGGAACAGGTATTCCGCGGCGTAGAAGATACGCTCGGGGCTGTGAGGGCTTACCAGGATAGGCGTATTCCAGTTCCACTTGTAGGCCGGCTCGCCGCTCTCGGGGTGTGGCGTGATACTCACCCGCTCCTGGGTGCGGCGGTCGTAGCGATACAGGTTTCCGTACTGGTACTGGGTGTAAATGATGTTCGGGTCGCGGGGGTCGAACTGGGGCTTGTAGCCGTCGCCGCCCAGCACCACGTGCCAATCGGAATTGGTGATGCCATCCGTGGTCGTCGTGCGAGAGGGACCGCACAGTGACTGGTTATCCTGGGTGCCGCCACAGACGTTGTAGTAGGGCGTGTCGTTGTCCGGCTGGATCCGGTAGAACTGGGTGATGGACAGGTTGCGGACGTGGCGCCAGGTCTTGCCGCGATCCCAGGTCTCATAGATGCCGCCATCGCCGCCGATATACAAGTGTTTGGTGTTATCCGGGTCGATCCACAGGGCATGGTCGTCCACGTGCCGGAAGTCGTTGCCCAGCTTGGGAAAAGTTTTCCCGCCATCCTCGGACATATGGCTGAAGGTGCTCATAGAGTAGATTCGGTCGGGCTCGTAGGGGTCGACATAGATCTCGTTGTAGTACTGCGGGCCGCTGGCCACGTAGTCGGAGCGCTTGGTCCAGTTATTGCCGAAATCTGTGGACCGGTAGAATCCCTGCTCCTCTTCATTGGCCTCGATGATCGCGTACAGGGTGTCCGGTGCCGAGGGCGCCATGGCCAGGCCGATGCGGCCCATCTCATCCTTGGGCAGGCCTTTCGTGATTTCCGTCCAGGTTTCACCGCCGTCCGTGGACTTGTGAATGCCGCTGCCCGGTCCACCGTTGATCAGTACCCAGGTGTGGCGGCGACGCTGGTAGCTCGAAGCGACAATCACATCGGGATTGCGCGGATCGACCACGAATTCGTTGATGCCGGTGTCGGCATCGATGTCGAGAATCCTGTCCCAGTTCTCGCCGCCATCCCGGGTGCGGTACAGCCCCCGATCGCCGCCGCTGTTCCACAGCGGGCCCTGGGAAGCCACCAACACGTGGTTGGCGTCTTCCGGATCGATCCAGATCTGGCTGATGTGGCCGGAATTCTTCAGCCCCATGTGGGTCCAGCTGGCACCGCCGTCGATGGACTTGTAGACACCGTCGCCGTAGCCGACGCTGCGCTGGGCATTGTTCTCACCGCTGCCCACCCAGACGATCTTCGGGTCACTGGGCGCCAGCTCGACGACCCCGAGGGCATAGGAGCCCTCATTGTCGAAGATGGGTTCCCAGGTGATCGTGTTGTTGGTCGTCTTCCAGAGGCCTCCGGACGCGACCGCAACATAGAAAATCTCGGGATTCGTCGGGTGGAACGCGAAGTCAGCGATCCGGCCCGAGTTGAGCGCGGGGCCGATATGCCGCAGGGGAATGCCGGCAAGCGGGTGCTTGTCTTGATCTTTATCTTCAGCAGCGTAGGAAATGGACGGTAGGGCGAGAGAAATAATCAGAAACAGTACGGAACAGCTTATTCTTGTCATGGTGGTGTCCGGTTAGTGAGGAGAATACGGCATCAAGTTTAGCAAGTTTATAGCTGCACGCTGTTCAATCTGCTCGGACCACTGCCGCCTTGGTAGATAAGGCGCACAAATGCTGGCTGTGAGAGCTTTGGCGGCCCCCATTCTGCAATTTGACCTTACCCTATCGAGCTACAGTTGGGACAAAATACCTGCCGCCGCGTTAATGAGGTCAACGTTACTGTTCACCAGATCATCGTGCGTGAGTTCATGCAGGTGGTCGGGCACAACGCCAAGATCTTCCAGCGGCAGGCCTGCATTGTCACCGACACGCGTCGTCCGCCGAATGGCAACGCGCATATTCGCCCCGTTCGGTAACGGTTCGATGGGCGAATCTTCGCCCTCGAGTACGTGTGCCACCAGGTCGTGGGTGAACACATTGGCGCCTCCTGCTCCGGTATTGTTATCGACGCCCAGTATGGGGCCGAGCTTGTTGTCCTGGAACCCCGCCGCAAAAATGTCCGTGGTGCTGTAGCAGCGGCCGTCCGTGATGACGATGACCTTGCCGTTGTAGCGCCGTCCAATCGCATTGGTGATCTCGGGCGATTCTATCGGGAAGCCCTGGGAATAAACTGCCCCGGTCTGCAGTGACAGCTCGATGGATCGCCGCCACTGGCTGGCGAAACCGCTCCATGCATCGGAATTGGCAACGTCCAGCGTCAATTCCGTATTGATGAAATGCAGCCGCTCGGCCTCCACCGCATTGTCGGTGAAAAACTGCAGTATTCGCTCGCCATTCATAATCACCCCGCCACCGTTGCCGCGAACGTCGATGATCAAGCCGTTTTGCGACACCAGACTCAGGATACGTTCTACCTCAGGAATGAATAGGGCCGGATCCAGCGAGAAGCTGCGAATGCGCATGTAGCCGAAAGTACCGTGGCCGGTGTCGACATTCTGAAACGCGAAGATGTCGGGAAACAGGCTATTCTCCGCCTTGAAAATTTCCAGCTCATCAGCGGCGCCGCGGGATTTCATGGCGGCAAGTGCTTCACAGTTGTGATCGGCGTCAGGGGCAAACAGCAGCCGGCGTGCCTGATTGGTAAGCTCCAGGTCCAGGTCTACACCGATGGCCGCGGCAGTCTCCTCGTTCGCCGTGGACGCATCGGTCAGCCCGCTGCCACTGGCGGGATCCGGGCGGAACACGCGCCATGGAAGGCGAATTTCCGCGGGAGAGCCATTATCCAGATAGCTGACTATCACCCACTCCGCCACCGGCGGTAGTGACTGACTCATTGGTCGGACGGTCATGGCATCCAGGCCGCGAACGTGCCGTGCGGCATCATTACTGCCCGCTTCGCGTTCGGCATTGATTGAAACTGCTTGATCGATAGGAACGCCACTCCAATGCGTGACCTCGACCCCGGGGACGAAGTTTACGTCCTGAAATCCGGCCAGCATCCTGGTCACTATGTACTTGCGTTCCCCATTGTCGACATACTCTTCCAGCAGGAATGGCAGGAAGGCCGTGTGCTGATTGTAGGGTACTGGCAGGATGTAGTTGGTATGCAGATCTCGCAGACCCTTGAAGATCGAAATCATCTCGTTGTGGAACTCTCTCTCACTCAGGCTGGCAGACTTGCGCCGCAGAAGTTTGAGCTGCTGCACCGGGTCCACCGCATGCATCGCGCGCTTTAGCGGCAGGTGCACGTAAATATCGTCGATCAATGTCAGAGCCTGGTCGACGATTACCCGACGCTGATCCGTTGTCAGGGCGCCGGTGGTTTCGAGAAATTCCGGCAGGGTGAGAAGGGCTCCGAGATGGGGGTTGGCTTCCCGGGTGTCTTCAATGCTGTAAACATCTTTTGTGGTCATGGTGGGGGCCTCCGAATTAACACACTGCTCCTCAGGAAGGAGCTGTCGGGAGATACATCATTCTCCCACCCACGAGTAAAGTAAATCCGGCAATCGGGCTAGACCGAAGGTTTAGTCAGAATCGGGGTCGGCTGGATCGAGCCAATCAGGTAGACTGCCCCCGAATTATTGAAGAAGAGGTCAAAATGAAAAACGCTATTCAGAGCATAACTCCCGTGCTTTTCTTATGTGCTGTGCTGTGGGGTTGTAGTGATGAACCAGGTTCCGTGGAAACGCCCGAGTCGCAGGCGACAGTAAGCACCGATAGCGGTACCACGCTTACTGAAGGTATGTGGCAGCCGCATCAACTGCCGGAAATTGCCGACGAACTTAAGAAGCTGGGCCTGGAGCTGGATCCTTCAAGCATGACCCGGCTCACCGATTTTCCCCTCAACGCCATAGTCAGCCTCGGTGGTTGTTCCGCGTCCTTCGTTTCCCCCGAAGGTCTGGTGATCACGAATCATCATTGCGCTTACGGGTCGATCTCCTACAACTCAACGGAGGAGAACAACATTCTCGCCAATGGCTTTCTCGCAGAGACCAGGGCTGAAGAACTCCCCGCGAGGCCGGGTTCACGCATTTATGTAACCGTGGCGATGGATGAAGTGAGCGATAAAGTAAAGGCTGGGCTCACGGATCAGATGCGTGGCGCAGATCGCTACAAGGCGATTGAGGATGCCGAGAAAGCGCTGGTAGCCGAATGTGAAAAAGACGAAGGCCATCGCTGCGAGGTGTATAGCTTCTACGGTGGCCTCAATTACTACTTGATCAAGCAGCTTGCCATCCGCGATGTGCGCATTGTTTATACACCGACCGAGAGCATCGGCAAATTCGGTGGTGATATCGATAACTGGATGTGGCCGCGTCATACAGGCGACTTCGCTTTTTATCGTGCCTACGTCGACAAGGACGGCCAGCCTGCCGACTACTCGGAAGACAACGTGCCGTTCACACCCCGGCACCATTTGAAAGTGGCGAGCACGGGCCCGAAGGAGGGCGAATTTATCATGCTCGCGGGCTATCCCGGCACCACCAATCGCTACCGGCTGGCGACAGAGGTTGAGAATACATTTGCCTGGTACTACCCCACTATGCAAACCCTGTTGGCAGAGTGGTCGCAAACCATTGCTGCCGCCACGGCCGATAATACGGACGCCGAACTGAAGTACGCCAGCCTCGTGGCCGGTCTCAATAACTATTCGAAAAACTTTGGGGGCATGCTTGCCGGTTACAGCCGCAGCGATCTACTCGAGCGCAAGCGTGAACTCGAGGAAAACCTGCAAGCCTGGATTGGCAGCGACGAAAGCCGCAATGCCCGCTATGCCTCAACCCTGGCAGAGCTTCAGGCCTTGATTGCCGAGCGGCAGTCGACACAGATGCGCGACCTGGTGCTCCGCTACATGGATCGCTCCGCCATGCTTTCCGCCGCGCGTCGCTTGTACCGCCTGAGCGTGGAAAACGAAAAGCCGGATGCCGAGCGCGAGCCCGGCTACCAGGTACGGGACATGACCCGCTTCAGTCAAAGTATGCAAAGCATCGAGCGCAACTTTGAAGCCAGCGTCGATCAGGCCATCTGGATGTACTTCCTGAATCGCTACCTCGCGTTGCCCGAAGACCAGCGTATTGCGTCCTTCGATGCTTTCCTTGGCGATGCGCGCAGCGATGAGGCGCTCGCGCAGAAACTTGCCGACATGTACGCCGCCACGACGCTGAGCGACACAGACACCCGGCTCGCGCTGATCGGCCAGGAAAAGTCGGTGTTTGAGAACAGTGACGACCCGTTTATAGCGCTCGCCGTTGCCATCTTCGATGACTTGAAAACGATCGAGGACAAGCGCAAAGACATGGATGGCCAGTTCCTCGAACTGCGCCCGAAGTATATGGAGCTGCTGATTGCCTATTACGATAAATTGGGTGAGCCGGTATACCCGGACGCCAACTCGTCACTGCGCGTTACCTACGGCACCGTAAAGGGGTATACCCCGCCTGCCGGTACCATCGACGGGCCTGCCGACGGCAACGACGGCAATGACAGCTTCGTGCCTTTTACCACGCTGCGGGGTATCGAGGCCAAGTACACCGGGGAAGACCCGTTTGATTCTCCGGATAAACAGCTGGAACTGATCAAAAACAATACCTTTGGCCGCTACGGCGATGAGGCACTGGATTCCGTGCCCGTGAATTTTCTCGGCACGCTGGATATCACCGGCGGTAATTCGGGCTCAGCCACCATGAATGGTAAAGGTGAATTTATCGGTATCGTTTTCGACTCGACTTACGAGAGCATCAACTCCGATTGGGACTTCAGCGAGAACACGCGCTCGATTCACGTTGATGTGGCATACATCCTCTGGGTGATGGAGAAGATCGATGGGGCTGACAATCTGTTGAAGGAGATGGGCTTGTAACAGGCCCTGTCTTTCGCATCGGCACATAGGAGTTGTTCAGGTTAGCCTTCACTAGAAACTTGGCTTTCCAATTTCACTTTCCTAAACTGCGGGAGCCGCTGCAGGGATGCGACGCTGCCCGGGTGCGGCGTAGTCATGTGCAGACAGGGGAATGTGATGCATCTATTCAAGGCGGCTTCGGTAAGCCTGTGCGCCCTCTTCATGGTGGCGTGCAAAATCCAGATCAACATGCCCGAGGAAGGCGGCTCGGTAGGCACCAGTTCTGGTGACTACGCCTGTGCCGCGGGCCAGCAGTGTGTCATCGAGGTCACCGACACCAGCTTCAACCAGCTATTCTTTGCCGATCCCGACCAGGGCTGGGTATTCACTGGCTGGAAAAAGGCCAGGGGTTATTTCTGCGGAGGGAAGGACACGAACTGTGCACTTTCGACGCAGAATTTCGCAGGGGTTCAACAGCTCCTCGATTTCCTGGAGACTGATGCGGTCTTCTACCTGGAACCTCAATTTGAGCCCGCTGAAGTAGGCGGTGCAGTCTGGGCTACACAGCAGTTGCTCTGTGATGAGTGGTATGGCTCAGCACTGTCGCCCATCGACCAGGCACCCTCGGATGATGAATTCGGGGTTCTGGAGGGCACCTTTGAACTGCCCGGCCTGGAAAGCTGCGACCGGGACGAATTCCGCTTTGAGGAGTCTCCGGTCACCGGTGAGCCGCGGCTGCGCGCGCAGGTGCCCGCCTTTTTCCAGTCACAGCAGGGCGTGCAACAGTTCAAGGATCGTGATGAATTCATCTATGTCGAACTCGTCCGCCAGAACGTCTCCGTGGAGCGGCTTTCACAGGTGTCGAACTACCCGGTTACCTCGGGCGTGGAAACTGACAATGACATCGATTCCTATATCCGCTACGGCTACGAGACTGCGGGCAACAGCGAGGGCCGCCCTGTCAGTTACCAGGAGTACGAGAGAGTCGAGGAAAACGGCGATCCTATCCTGATCTACGAACAGACCTGGGAGTATGAGAGTGACGGCACGGTGCCCACCGCGCAGTTTCGTCAGTACGAGGAAGACCTGGGTTATATCGAGGGCACGATTCGTTACGTCATCGAAAATGGCGTGCTGGTAGCCTATACGGAGGCGGAAATCTTCGGCGATTTTTACACGCTGCAGAAGAAGATCTACCCGGACAAGGGTGCCGGGGATATCGCCGTTCCCCAGCCCCCTCCGACCGGCCAGATCTACACCGAGAATGCCTGGGTCTTACCCGAAGCCTCGGAAACTCACATACTCGACTTTGAGACCGGTGAGCTGGTGCCCTATGAGAAGCAGGAGATCCTCCGCGAATTCTTCAACCAGGGTTACCCGCTGGAGACGCGCTGGTCCACCTGGGACGAGGAGGAGCAGGACTGGATCTGGCAGACAGAGACCCTCTACGGCTACAAGACCGACAACGAGGGTACCGTCTACCTGTGGATAGAGCTGGACAAGAACCAGAGCGGCAATAGCTCCGCAATCAAATACGAGTTCCTGGCCGAACCGCTGAATTACTCTCCCTGAGCTGCAGTCACCGGCTATGCTTAGGGAGACACTGGAGCCTGATTGCGCGGCAACCAGGCGGTGTCCTCCTGCAGGAGCTCTAGCACGGTTGTGAGCGACGTCAAAGGCCTGCTCAAAAAATGAATAGAGTGCTGTTCATCAGCGGCTCTCTGGGGCTCGGCCACATCCAGCGTGATCTCGTCATTGCCGGAGAACTGCGGAAGCTTGTGCCAGATGTCGAAATTCAATGGATCGCGGCAGATCCCGCGACAAAGATGATCCAGGAAGCCGGCGAAAAACTGCACCCGAAGTACGATCTGTACGCGAACGACACCGCCGCGGCAGAGCGAGCATCCAGTGGCAGCCAGCTCAATCTGTTGAAGTACCTTAACAATGCGAGCAAAGAGTGGGAAACCAATGTAACGCTGGTTGACCAGATCACCAGGGATGAGAACTTCGACGTCATCGTCGGCGACGAAACCTACGAGATCGCTGTGGGCTTCTCGAAGCGCCCGGAGATGAAGCGTGCACCCTTCGTCATGATTTATGACTTCGTCGGGATGGATTCGATGTCGGCGAATCCACTGGAGTGGCTGGGGGTATACATCTGGAACCGGCTCTGGTCAGAAGATCTCAGAAAGGGCACAGAACCCAGCTTTGATGAAGGCATATTCATAGGCGAAGAAGAGGATGTAGAGGACCGCCCATTTGGCTTCCTGCTGCCCGGCAGACGCGAATGGGCAAAATCGAGGTGCAAGTTCGTTGGGTATATTCTGCCTTTTGATCCCAGGGACTATCGCAGCGATACCGGCGTGAGTGGAGGCCAGGACGAGAAACGCGAACCCTTGATTGTATGTGCTATAGGTGGGACAGCAATCGGGAAAGAGCTGCTGATCCTGTGCGGAGACGCATTTGGCTTCATCAAGGAGCGGGCTCCTGCAGCGAGGATGGTGCTGGTCTGCGGCCCCAGGCTCAAGAAGGAAGGGCTGGCTGTTCCCGCAGGAGTCGAGGTCCGGGAGTATGTGCCAAACCTGTTCGAACTGTTCGCTAAATGCGACGTCGCCATCGTGCAAGGCGGCGGGACAACGACCCTGGAGCTCACTGCCCTGCAGAAACCCTTCGTCTATTTTCCACTGGAGCGACACTTCGAACAGGCTCAGGTAGCGCGCCGCCTGGAACGACACAGGGCTGGAGTACGACGGTCGTACTCAGAAACCCCTCCAGAAGAACTGGCCGAGGACGTGCTTCGATTGCTGGATGCACAAACAAACTATGCAGAGATACCGCTCCAGGGGGGAGCGCGCGCTGCTGAACTAATCGCAGCACAGATGCAGGGCACTAAACGGTAGCGAATTGGTTATCGAATAACCGGTTGATTATGCGGGGAAAATTGCGAGAGGGAGTGGTAGCTACGGGTAGAATTTGCGGTCTGATGCATAGGCCACCGGCCACCCCCGGGGAGGTCGTTTCCGGCGTGACGACTATACTCGTGACTATATCCCCGGATCACTACTGCTGCAGCGAGCCCGTATGACAGCGTCTTTCGAAAATTCCGTGGCCTGCCTGGGTGGCGCCGGAGGCATGGGCGAGACCCTCGCCAGACACCTGTGCCAATCTGACCAGGTCGCAAAACTGATTATTGCGGACATCGACGCGGATGCCGCTGCCCGCCTGGCGGGCGAGCTTGCCGGAGCAGCGACATGTGAAGTGACAGCAACAGGCATCGATATCCTTGACGGGCCAAGGCTCGAGGAACTGCTCGCCGGCGTCGATCTTGTTGCCAACGCGGCGGGGCCGTTTTTCAGGCTGGGACTCCCTACACTGCAAGCGGCGATTGCGACCAGAACCCCCTATCTGGATATCTGCGATGATCCCGAGCCAACTGTTGAAATGATGGCCCTGGATGCCGACGCCAAGGCCGCAGGAGTGGGCGCTGTGATTGGCATGGGAGCGAGTCCCGGTATTTCCAACCTGCTGGCACGGCGCGCTGCCGATTGCCTCGATGAGGTAAGTGATTGCTATACGGTCTGGCCCCTGGATGTCGAGATGCCCGGCCAGGGCGAACCTCCAATGAAGTCGGGGGCGGGCGCCGAGGTCTCCGCCGCGATCGTCCACCTGATGGAACAGATATCGGGGACCGTGGAAAGTGTCGTCTCCGGCAGGCGAGTCAAGCTCCCACCTCTTGAATCAATAAGACTCGACTACCCGGGTCTTGGCGAAGGCACTGCGCTAACGGTCGGCCATCCCGAACCAGTCACACTTCACAAGAGTCTTGCAATACAGGGTCGATCCGCCAACGCAATGCTGGTGCAACCAAGTACGGCACGTTTTCTCAAAAGCCTCGCAAGGGACATCAATTCGGGAAAGCTGACCCTGGAGCAGGCTGCCCAGCAAGTGATCCATCCCGGCAGTATTCGGGGGGTACTGTCAGCTGCGCTGTCATTTCTGGAGAAGGGTCCGGGCCAGTTGCCGTTCTTTTTCGTACTCCTGACCGGTGTAAAGGACGGTGTGCGAAAAGCCGTCGGCTGCCAGGCAACGACCTTGCCGCCGGGTATGGACGCGGTTACGTCGATCCCGGCCGCGATTGCCCTGGAGATGCTACTGAGGAAGCCCGCGCCACCGGGGATACACGCGCCTGAGAATGTTATCGATGCCAATGATTTTCTCGATCGCCTGCGCCCCTATTGCCCTGGTAATCCTGGCAGCGTCGATGAGCTCGCGCCTGTTGACCAGATGGAGCTACCCCAATAAATGTCTATCCCAGCAGATCGCTCGGAAGTTAGTGACAGCTGGCTTGTCAGAATGCTGCAGCGTCACCCGGCTTTTTCCGCAGACCCAATCGCAGCACAGATGCAGGTCACTAAACGGTAGCGAACTGGTTATCGAATAACCGATTGATCATGCACGGAAATTTACGAGAGGACGTGGTAGCTACGGGTGGACTGACGGGCCCGCCCAGGGCACCGACCCCAACATTATGAATGCTGAAAAATCCTTTTTCTCTTGCCTGTACTGTAAATACCTACCTGGAAAGGACTCCGGGTGGAAGATGTGCTTTATACTTCCTATGTTCTAGAATCGGTCGAGACTGGTATGTCATTCTTCGCCGAACTCAAACGTCGCAAGGTCATCCGAACCACGGTGGCGTACCTGGCTGGTGCCTGGCTTGTGGCGCAGGTAGCAGACCTCGTCCTCGAAAATATACGAGCACCGGAGTGGATTATGCCCGCAATCTTCCTGGCGCTGCTCATTGGTTTTCCGGTCGCGCTGGTTTTTTCGTGGGCTTACGAGCTGACACCCGAGGGTCTCAAGCTAGACGTGCCATCCGAACCGGAAGATGAGTCGCTACCCGTAGCACGCCCGGTCTCGTTCGCGCGACAGGTAGTTGCGTGGTCAATAGGGGTGGTCATTTTAGTCTCGCTCCTAATAGTCTTCGGACTCAACGTCGGCGGCTTGCGAGACTCAATGCTGGTGGCACGAGGGCCGATTACGTCACTCGCTGTTTTACCGCTCGACAACCTGAGTGGCGATCCCGAGCAGCAATACTTCACCGATGGAATGACGGAGGCGCTGATCGCGGAGCTCGGCCAGCTTGGAGGTCTGCGCGTTACTTCTCGTACATCCTCCATGCGGTACCGCAATTCTGACATGTCGGCGGGAGAAATCGCCAGAGAGCTCGGTGTCGATGCACTTATCGAAGGCTCCGTGCTCCGCGGGAGTGACGATGTGCGTATTACGTTGCAGCTAATTGACGGTCGGACGGATTCGCACCTGTTTGCGCAGAGCTTTCAACACAAACTCGAAGACATCCTGGCGTTGCAGGCGACTGTCGCGCGCGCGGTGACTGAGGAAATCGAGATTACAGTGTCGCCGGAAGCGGAAGCACGGCTCGCAAATCCGCGCGAGGTCGATCCCGAGGTCTACGACTTATGGCTCAGGGGCAACTACTTCTTAAACGAGCCGCAAAGTGACCTCAACCCCGAGCTGCCACTGCGGGCGCTGGAAGCATATCGGAAAGCAGCCGCGCTTGCCCCTGACTACGCGCCGGCACATGCCGGTATTGCAAGGGCCTACCTCGCTCTGGGTAGCTGGTGGTCGCCACTACCCTCGGACGCGTATTTCCCCCATGCGCTCAATGCGGCCAATAAAGCGCTCGAGCTCGATCCTGGTTTGGCGAACGCCCACTTCGCGCTGGGTCTCGTTCGCCATCAATACCTCTGGGACTGGGATGGTGCCCACCAGGCATTCAAACAAGCCATGGCCCTCGAGCCGTCAGAAGCGAGTAACGCGAAAGGAATGCAAGACTATGCAAATTTCCTGATCGCCATGGGACATTTCGACGAAGCGCTCGGAGTCGCACGGCGCGCAGCTGAGATCGAACCCTTTGCTTTCTGGGCGCATGGCGAGATAGCGTGGGCGCTACTCATGGCGGGGCGTCATGAAGAGGCGTTAATCGCTGTACAAGTAACCATGGAGCTTATGCCATCGGACTTCGAAGTTAACGTCCTGCAACAATTGGTCTACTACTCGGCCGCGGGGTACAAAGAACGCGCGGCGGAGCGATTACCTCCACTTGAAACAGTTAAGGAGACTTATGCCGTTACCGCCATGGGTTGGTTTGCCTATTACTATGCACGTCTAGGCCGGCCGGACGAAGCGCGGGACCTGCGCGATCATTTGCTGGAGCAAAGATCTCAGGCATATGTTTCCCCGCATTTCATCGCGCTGGCATATCTGGGTCTTGGAGAGCGAGAGGAGGCGCTGGAATGGCTGGAGCGTGGTCTCGACGAGCGCGACCCGATGTGTGTTTGGCTCAAGGAGCACTATATTTACAATGAATTGCGCACTGATTCGCGTTTTCAACAGCTGATCGCACGGATGAAGTTTCCGCAAAATTGAGGGACTAGGCTAAAACGCGAACCGTGCGAGCAAGCCCACCGTCCTCGGTTGAGTGAGCACGTGCCACTCCCCGAGAAACGTATTGTTGAAGTGGTGGAGCACACGGCGTTCGTCGAACACATTGTCAGCGAACAGCTCGACCTGCCAGTTCTCGATGCGTGTTCCTTATCGCAAATCGACCACTTGTCGTGAGGGTGTCCGCCGTCGAATTGATTCGTCGAAGTCACTCCAGGAACTGTCGACGTAGTTATAACTTGCGCGAGCGAATCCATCCACCCGCGCTGTCAGTGGAAAATCGGCGGTGATGGATGCGTTGACCTCCCATTTCGGGACCGTTGGAATATGCTCGCCGTCCTCGCCTAGTATATTAGGCGCATCTTCAGCGAGGCTGGCGTCGGTATACGCCGTACCTAATCTGAACGCCACCGCGTCAGTTGGACTCCACATCAATTCGAATTCGAATCCGTCCGTAGTGGCTTTGCCGACGTTTTCGATGATATTGATCAAGTCGATTCCACAGTCCACGGTGCGCGTCGTCTGCATGTCGTCCCAGCGGACATGGTAAACAGTAGCATTCACGTCAAGCTGTAGATCGGGCCAGCTCAGCTTCATACCGAGCTCGAAGTTCCACAAGGAATCCGACTCGAAGCCGCGGGCAGGGGGCGCAGGGAGCCCCAGGGACTTGAGCGTATCCTCGCAGTTCTCAGCGTTTGTTTCCGTAAATTCATTAGTGCCGCCGGGTCGGAATCCCTGCGCCGCATTCGCGAACAGCAGGCTATGGTCGCCCGGCCGGTAAGCAAGACCGAACTTGGGTGTAACGCCATTCTCGTCGCTTGACGCCCGAATGGACGATGGTCCGCCGTTGACCAAACCATCCTGGAAATTGTCTATGTCGTAATCAAACTCAAAAAAGCGTGCACCAACGGTGGCTTCCCAGGCAGGATTCAGCTGGTAAGATACTTCGCCGTAAATTGCCCTCTGGCGCAGGTCGCCTGATACCCGTAAATGAAGCGGCACGTCGGGATAGCCGAACATTTCGGCCAGGCCGTCGTTAAGATCATCGAAGCCCGGAGATTGCCATTCCTGGGTCCAGCTTCGTTCTTGTTTCTGGTAGTAAACACCGGCAACCCATAGAAGCTTGCCGTAAGAGTTCGAGGTGAGGCGCAACTCATGAATGGTATCGTCAACATCATCCTGAATGTCGTTCTTCGTTGGATTAAACGGAAAAATGCCGCCTACGAATTCGGTGATATCGAGGGCAAGAGACGGTTCGCGATCCAGGTGGGAAGTTATTAATTTGAGGTTTGCCCAGGGCAGTTCGTAGTCGGCTTCGAGAGTCAACAGGTTCCACTTCTCATCGTCACGCTCGGGTGTATATCTGATCTGCTTATAGTCACCTGCGGCTACGTCTGCCGCATTCATGCCGTCACTCTCTCGTTCTTGAAAATGGGCGCGAGCCGTAATCGCGAGCCTCGGGGTAGCGTTCCATAACAGGGCTACACGGCCACCGGACGTTTCGATGTCATTAATTCTCTTGATGCCCCTTTCGATGTTGTCGATGTAGCCGCTGTCGTCGCGCCAGTAGCCAACGAGCCGGATAGCCAGACGGTCGTCGATCAACGGGGCGTTCAGAGTGCCATTGACCAGGTAGTTTGAGCCGCCGTGTTCGGTCGTCGAGTAGCCCATTTCCGCATTGCCGTAGAGCTGCTCCGTATCCGGGGCATTGGTGATCATACGAACCACACCACCCATCGTGCTCGCACCAAAAAGCGTACCTTGCGGACCTCGCAGTACTTCCACTCGTGCGACGTCAACGGTCTGCGGGCGAGCGCCACCAAATTGCGGCGACGTTGCGCTTCCCGACGCAATCGAAATCATCGGTGTTTCGTCGAGATAGAAGGCGCTCAATGGGCGTGTTTCGATAAAGGTGCCGGCGGCGACACCGCGAGATGCGATTCGGTAACCCGTGAAAGTATCTTCAGTGTAGGTCAGGCCGGGAACATGCTCGAAGTAATCGATAAGGTCGCGTGCGCCCATGGCTTGCAGCTCCGCGTCAGACAAAGCGGTTACACTTAGCGCTGTATCCTGCAGGGCGGTCGCCCGCCGCGTTGCCGTAACGATGATTTCTTCTATCTCTTCGTCACTGCCGCGCTGAGACTCCTGGGCAAGCGCACTATCTATTGACAGTGTCGTGAGTGCCAACGCGACGACCAGTGCTCGCATAGCCCGCCCCCATCAGTTCTTTCTGAACCTGAGACAAGTCTTTGAAGAATAGACTATTTGCAGCCTCGATGACGCCAAAACCACGGGGTAGAGCCTGGAGCAAGCCAGTAGGGCTGAGCCGTAGCTGGTTGAGTTTAAAAGGGAAAATGGTAGCTATGGGTGGACTTGACCGGGGCGGCCTTCCGACACCGACCCCGGCATTCCAGCAGCGGGATTCAGCCAGAGAACCAACCGAGAACTGAGCTGACGGCTTTCTGGATCCCGCTGGCCGGGGTGATGACGAATTTGTCCATGGTGGCTTTTTCGGGTTTATCCCCAAGCAATTTCAGTTGTTCATTGAGGGTCTGCAGCTCGGCGACACTGATAGGTAACGGTGCCTCATCGGGTTGGTACACGGTGCCATATGCGTAGCTTAATCCAGGCGTTGCTGTCATTTCGATGTGGGTCCCCATGATGGCGCTGACAGGGTATTGGGTGGCGAAATCTGCCATGGCCTGGATGCTGCGTTTGTAGTCATCCCAATCCATGATGATGAGCATCCCTGGGTAGACGGTGTCGCCGGTTAACAACCACCGGGAGTGACTGTCGTAGACGGCCAGGCTTTGTTCATGGTGCCCGGGAATAGGGAATATGGTCAGCAGGCGATCACCGAGGTCAAGTTCTGCCTGCCCGGAAGGCCATTGCTCTAGGCCAAAATACCTTGCAATGGCATCCGTCTCCGGCTCAACCAGGGTCACATCGGGCTGGCCCAGGAACTGGCCGTCGCCCGCTGTGTGATCGCCGTGGCCATGGGAGTGGGTGACCAGTATCTGCAGGCGCTTGTCACCGGATTCCCTCGCCTGGACCAGGTCAAGGACAGTCTGGTAGATGGGAAACAATGTTGCATCACGAGTGTCGCCGGTATCCTGTACAAACACCTTTGCGGTACCAAAGAACACGTAGATGAAGGGCGCCTCTGCACTCAGGCATTTGCTTTGGCGGAGGATGTAGGTGTCCGGGTCGACCGCCAATACTTCAATGGCCGGGTCCTCGTTGGCGCTGCAATCTGCAGAGCCATGAATCCATTGATGGCTGGCCACCAGAGCAGTCATCTGCTCAGGTGTTGCGGCCCAGGAAACTGGAGGAATTAGCAGGGCGAGGGAGATTGCGAGAGACTTCATGAGGTGTACCACTTGTCCGGGCCTTATTCGATTGGGGTGTTGGCGGGCAGTTCCTGCAGGCGATCGACCAGGGGCTTTTTCCTCAAGGCATCCAGCAGTTCCCCGATCTTCGCCACCAGGTCCACCTGGATTTCGTCAAAGAGATCATCGGTGGCAATGGCCGTCTGGCCGTACATTTGCTCCAGGAAAGGCATTTCCTCTTCGCCCCTGGTTGTCAGGCTGATCAGCTTGCAACGCATGTCGTGAGGGTCGGCCACCCGTTCCACCAGTCCCAGTTTTTCGAGACTGTTGATGCGCTGGGTTACGCGTTGGTGGGAATAGTTCTGGGCGCGGGCAATGGCTGCGATGGAGGAAGCCCCCTGTTGCGCCAGAAACACCATAAAGGACACATCATTGACTGGCGTCGTAACCCGATTGGCCGAGAATATTTCCTCGGCCTGGAGGCAGATTTCTTCCTTGAGCCGTTCCGCCATGCTGGCAAGGAAGGCAGACCGATAGCCGGTAGCAAAATAGAAAGGCTTGTTCACAGGAGCGTCATTATATATACAATAAGTTGTACAATATATTGTATATATGAGAATACTTCAAGCTGGCCAGGCGGTGTGTCCGCGCCGGTGGGCTTATTCTTCGAGAATGTAGGTGTAGCGGCCGTTGGGCGTCTGGCGGAACTTGCCGGAGGTAAGATCCCCGTTGTCCATCATGCGGTCGAATTGCACGATTTCCTCTATGGGTGCAGTGGCCCCGAGAATGGCAATGCCCGCGTACGGGTAGTTGTCTGGCCCCTCCCAGTTCCAGTTGCCGCCCAGAATGGTGGGCGCCAGCCATTCATTGACGTCAATGCTCAGACCGGGTGCGTCCGGGGGCAGTACAATGTGGCTATCATTGGGATAACGACCCATCACCGCCTTCCACATCTTGATTTCCCGCGCCCATGCGCCCAGCTTGACACCGGTTTCCGCCATCTGTGCGCGCTTGACGTAGTTTTGGTAACTGGGTATTGCGATTGACGCCAGCAGCCCGACGATAGCGATGACTATCATCAGTTCGATTAGCGTAAAACCGCGTACTTTGGTCTTATTACCGCGTATTCGCATACAAGCGATACCCTTTTTTTCACAGCATTATATCAGACACGCTAAACGGCTATCCTGTGCAGTTTTTACCAGCCTGGGTACTGCCGAAGAAATTCCTGCAGCCCATAGAATTCCGTCAAGCCCTTGATATTGTTGACATCCAGGTTCAAGCCGGCCGCACTTTCGGTAGGCTTCGAGCGTCGGGGTTATAATTCTGAAGTAGTCTAATTGTCGTCGTCGCACTCGGGCTCGAAATATCGATGGCGCGCGATTCGCGGACGGCCGATAGGGATATATGCAGCACTTCAGAGTATCAATAGCGTTCACTGTCCTCTGCCTGGTACTTGCATGGTGGTGGGGCGCGGAAAGTACCCGGCCAATCGCCACCGTAATGACCCTGGTTGTCATCCTCGGCATACTCGAAATCAGTCTGTCGTTTGACAACGCGGTGGTGAACGCGTCAGTACTCCGGCACATGGATGAGAAGTGGCAGAGGTACTTCCTGACCTGGGGTATTCTGATCGCCGTATTCGGGATGCGCCTTGTGTTCCCGGTAGCGATCGTCGCGGTGACAGCGGGGATCGCACCTGGCGAAGTAATAACAATGGCGCTTGGTAGCCCTGATGAATACGCACACAAGCTCGACGAATCGCACGTGCAGGTTGCCGCGTTTGGCGGCATGTTCCTGCTGCTTATTTTCCTGAGCTTTTTCTTTGATGAGAGCAAGACATTACACTGGCTCGACAGGCTTGAGGGCAAACTGGCTGGCATCGGCAAACTACAGTCCGTCGAAATCATCGTCGCATTGTTGTTTTTGCTGTTTGCAGCGAGTTTCGTTCCACTTGAAGCCCGTGCCGGCGCCCTGGCTTACGGGGTCAGCGGTGTTGTGCTGTTCGTGCTGATAGACAGCCTGTCATCGCTGCTAAACCCCGAAAGTGCGAGAGCACTCGAACGCGGCGGCGCCATGGGCTTTGTCTACCTGGAAATCGTAGACGCGTCGTTTTCATTTGACGGTGTGCTGGGCGCCTTTGCCATAACCAGTGACATCGTGGTGATTATGCTTGGCCTGGCGATCGGCGCTATGTATGTGAGGAGCATGACCATATTCCTGGTACGCAAAGGAACCCTCGAGAAATACGCCTTTCTTGAGCACGGTGCACACTATGCGATTGGTGCCCTGGCCATCATCATGCTCATTTCCATGACCGTTTCGATACCCGAGCTCGTAACCGGGCTGATAGGTGCGACATTGATCGGTCTGTCGCTGATCTCATCGATCCTTCACAAGAGCGAGCGGGCCGTTCGAGTGCCACCCAGGCGTTTGTGAGCTAAGCCAGGTATCGACAAAAGCAGCGCCGATACGGGTCGGCGTACAGGCTTGATCCGCCCTATATTGATCAATGGTCCTGTGTCAGACTGTCCGCTCCTAATCCAGGAGATCGCACATCGTGGATAATGGTTTCCCGGGACCGAAGACCCGTGCGGCGCTTGAGCGCGGTATTCCGTTGTTTAGAAACGGCCTGAGGTTTAGTGCCGAGATGGAGCGCGCCGGGCGACGGGGTTTCCGCCCGGTCCGGCAGATCGTGATAGACCGGGCAGCGGGCGACTTTGTCTGGGACCTGGACGGTAATCGCTATATCGATTTCCAGAACGGCTGGGCCACCAATCCGTTGGGTAACTGCCACCCGGAGATCCTCGAGGTAGTTGAAGAGGCCAACCGGCGATTCGGATTTCACTACGATCATCCCCTGCGCTACGACCTGGCGGAAATGCTGGCGGACATCATGCCGGCGAAGGCCCTGCCGCGCACCAACTACGAGGTCTCTGGTACCGAGGCCGCCGAGGCGGCGGTGCACCTAGCGCTCACCCATACCAAACGGCGCTACATCATTACCTTCAGTTCCTCCTTCCACGGCATGGGTCTTGGCACCAAAATGCTGAGTGGGCTCGAAGGCGACCTCAGTACCTACATGGAAGCCTGGGGCGGCGGCGTGATCAAGGCACCCTACCCACACAGTGAAAGAATTCCCGCGGGAATGAGTGAGGAACAGTACACCGAGTACTGCCTCTGGTATCTGGACAACCACATTACCGACTGTATCGCGGCCCGTGACAATATCGCCGGGATACTGATTGAGCCCGGACTCGCCGAGGGCGGTAACTGGATTCCCTCGCCACGCTTCCTGGCCGGTATCCGCGAAATCTGTGACAGGAACGATTGGCTGATGATTGCTGATGAGGTGCTGACAGGTCTGGGCCGAACCGGCACCATGTGGGGTATCGAGCACTACGGCGTTGTACCCGACATCCTGGTATACGGCAAGAACCTGTCTGGCGGTATTGCCCCGCTAGCCGGTATCTCCGCCCGCGACGACATCCTGGGGGACAGTACTGAATTCCACTCGGGGTCGACCTTTGCCGGAACCCCCGCCGGCTGCGCGGCGGCCATCAAGACACTGCAGATCTACGAGCGAGACCACGTCGTCGCCCATGCAAAGAAGCTGGGTGATATCGCCGCCGGTATCATGCGGGAATGGGAGAAATACAGTATCGTGCGCCAGGCGCGCGGCAACGGCTTGCTGCTGGGTGTGAGCTTCTGTAAGCCGGACTCAGCAGACGCCGATGAAAAAGACTGGTGGACCGCGCGGGCGGTGCGGGGCAGGATGCTGGAGAGCGGCGTCTGGGCAATATCCGACCAGGAAGACACCATCCGCATGTACCCCGCACTCAACATGGAGGAGTCGGTGCTACGCGAGGGACTGCAAATCATGGATGAGGCAATTCGACACGTGGAAGCGCATGGGCACACGGAAGGTAATACCGTTGCCTACCCCAGTGGAGTCGCCGGTTTTTAGGATCACCGCGCTGTTGCTTTGCACCCGGGGCGGGCTATGAAGCCGGTGCTGCACGGGCGATTTGCCGTCGCGGTCATTATTGGTGGCGTGGTGGGACTCGGCATACTCCGCGGTCCAGGGGAGATTGCTGCGGTGGTGGGCGACGCGCCTCTTTACCTGGCCCTGTGGCTGCTCCCCGGCTTGTTCGTGCTGATGAGTACCGCCGTAGCCGCCGAACTGGTGGGCATGACGCCGCGTTCCGGAGGTATGTACGCCCTGGTACGCCGTGCCTATGGTCCATATCCGGGCTTCCTCATCGGCTGGGCAGACTGGTTGACCTATGCCGCGGATCTCGCTCTGAAAGCTGTGGTTATCATGGAGTTTGTCGTGCTGCTGTTCCCGGCAGCTGAAGCCTGGCAGACACCGCTTGCCATTGTTGTGACGACGCTTTTCGCCGCCATTCAATTGCGAGGCATCAGCCTGGGCGCCTTGATACAGGAGTCCGCAGTCGCACTGATTGGCCTGGTTGTCGTGGGGCTTTCCGTGGTATTGCTCTTCGCGGAAGCGCCTGATGCAGTGGCCGTAGACCCGGCCCCTGCCGAGAGTTCTCTGCGCGACTGGAGCCTGGTGATCGCCACCATCATCTTTACCTACGACGGCTGGCTATACGCCTCCTACTTCAGTGCGGAGATCAAGGGTGGTGCAGGCGCTGTGGCCCGCTCCTGCGTAAAGGGTGTAGTCCTGGTGATCGTCATGTACATGCTGCTGAACTTTGCGCTCGTGAATAGCGCGGGCCTTGCGGCGCTGGCCGGCAACGAACTGGCACTGGCCCGGGCGCTGGAACTCACAGTGCACCCCGCGGCGGGCACCTTTATCATCGCGGCAGCCATTCTCATACTGCTGAGTCACCAGAACCTGGAATACATGAGCGGGCCACGCATCTTGCAGGCGCTGGCGGTCGACGGGCTCGTGGCGAAGCGCGCGCAAAAGGTCGGCAAGGGTGGCAACCCGGTATTCGCCATACTGGTCACCTGGCTGGTAACCTTTGGCCTGATCCTGATCGGCGGATTCGAGTTCCTGCTACTGCTTTCTGTGTTCTTCTACATACCCCTGTACCTGGCACTAATAGCGGGCGTGGTTATCCTGCGCCGCCGGGAACCAGATAGCGAGCGACCCTTTCGTGCCTGGGGCCATCCCTGGAGCACCGCCCTGTGCCTGGTCTGCTGGACACTTATCACCGTGTTTCAGGCGTATGCAGAGCGTGATACTGCCCTCTACGCCGTGGCCATGGTGGCTGTGTCCTGGCCGGTCTATATCTACCTTACGCGCCGATCCGCGAGTGAGGATTAGGGGAGGTGGTAGCTACGGGTGGACTTGAACCACCGACCCCAGCATTATGAATGCTGTGCTCTAACCAGCTGAGCTACGTAGCCACAATCAAAGAGACATCTCGCTGTCGCGAGAGGCGCGCATTTTCCAGAATTTGAGTGTTTAAGTCAACCCGGGGAGGGGGCACCCCGGGTTGCTTCGGTCTACTGCTTGGCCGAGAAGGCGGCCGCGCCGTTTACCGTGGTTGTGCCGGACTGCAAGGTGTAGCCCAGGCCGGCACCAGAGGGCGCTCCGGAGTGTAGGGGATTGCCACCGAAGAAGCCCTTAAAGTCACCGCTGCCGGTAGCACCGGAGCCGCGAGTGACATCGTAGTTACCGTTAAACGTGGGGGTGCCCGTGCTGATACTACCCTGGCCTGTCGCCTGCCAGGTATCTCCGCCGATCGAAATCGACAGTTGATTGGTTACCGTCTGGTTAGTGAAATCTGCATGCAGACTGCCGCCGTCGAGGCTTCCGGAATTACCGTGGTTATCCGTGGGTGTCGTACCACCGCTCAAACCGTAATCCATGGTGCCCTTCTGGGGTAGAACCACCTCGCCAGACTCTGATCTGTCTGCTACCCAGTGCAGGGGTTGGCCGTCTTCGAAGCCTGCATCCCAGCGGCCCCATTCCAGGCCAGTGGCAATATCGGCGCCATCGGCAGGGGCGTTGGCCAGGGCAGCGGCATCTACTTCTGAAAGTTGTCCGGCCCCGGAAGCCTCGACGGCGGCAGTCTGCATGCAGATTTCACTAACCAGACGGTAACCAATCAACTGTCGATTTCGATCGGCGGAGATAC
>Ga0056115_1000155_pt1 | contig 35372 bp, 32 predicted proteins | sample WorMetOlspDAHAB1_FD_77007 | JGI IMG/M metagenome (GOLD analysis project Ga0056115, IMG submission 77007) | Marine gutless worms symbiont microbial communities from Max Planck institute for Marine Microbiology, Germany - Olavius sp. DAHAB.1 ...
GGATCGCCTCGTAAGCGGACGGCCAATCGTCTTCGTCGTGCCGAAACGACAGGGTGATGCTGTCACCGGTCCGGTCCGTCACGTCCCAGGCGCTCTGCCAGCCGTGTCCATGAATGGCGTGCGTCTGCGGCAGGAAGTTCAGCGCCATCCGGTAGGCCTGGCCCTGGAATTCGAACTTTCCGTTGCGAACCCGGTTTGAGATCGGCGCCAACGGAAAACTGGCGGCGTCGGTTGCAGGGAAACCCGACCCTTCCGGCGCCGGGCGCAGCCAGTGGAGACGGCGGCCCCCGACGTCCCAGGAGAACTCGGTGACGACGCCGCCGAGGGCGGGACAGACCTCCAGGCGCGCCCGGCCGACCTCCAGGCGGACCCGTTCTGCAGCTTCGTTTGCCATCGAAATCCTCCCCCTGCGCGTGCGGTAATGACCGGAATTGGCAACGCAATCCATTCAGTCATACCGCATGGGAAAGACCGCGTGCATAGGAATCGCGGTGATGTCGTTTGTGGCGGGCGCGTCGCGGGATGCCGGCTAGCGCAGCCGTTCGCCGGCTGTCACCGGAATGTCCAGCTGGTTTTCCGCCGGCGCCAACGGACAGGTCCAGCGCGGCGCATAGCTGCAGGACGGGTGATAGGAGAAGTTGAAATCCAGGATCAGACGGCCGTCTTCCAATCCCAGGTCGGCGCCTTTGACCGTGTCCAGCAGATACCGCCCGCCGCCGTAGGTTTCGGTGCCTGCGGTGCCGTCGCGGAAGGGCAGGAACAAGCCGCCGCCGTATCCGCTGAGGCTGAAGAGCGTGAGGTCTCGGCCCAAAATCGGCGCAAGCCCGATGGTTCTCGCGCATGGGATGAGATGCAACGCGCCGTCCGACCCCAGTTCGGCTGTGCTGCCTGGCTCATGGTCAACAGCGTGCGTGTCGACCACGAATCTCCAGCCGGCGTCGTAGGCGTATAGAGGCAGACCCCGAAATCTGCTCCTTTCCAGGTCCGGCAGCGGCGATTGCGGGTGTTCCCGGAAAAGGGCATTGCGCCCCCCACGCCATTGGTCCCAAGCGACCTCTGGCGCCGGAGCCTGCCGGACGGCGGCATAAAGCGACGCGACGCGCCTGCGCCAATCCGCAAGCTGCAGCGCGGCGGGGAGATCTGAGACCGAGCCTGCCGTCATTTGGAACGCCTTTCCGCGAAGCGCAGGATTGTGCGGGGATGTGCTGGAGGGGATCGGAAGTGGAGGGACCGTTCGTCTTGTCGGTCCTTGTTTTTCTTTGTGCCATTACTGTTCAGTCCTTGACAATCATTGACTTCCTCAAGCACGCGGATGCGCCGGCAAGAACGAAGGCCGGCCTCGCCGAAAGCAATGCGGCAAACGCCAAATACCCTTCGGTTCTGGAGGGTTCCGTGATCGCCGCTATCGCACGGTCGTGCTTGCGCGATTGTTTTTTCGGACGTCGGGTCGCTGTTCCTGATGCGGCGTTGGGGATCGTCTGCCGGGATGTCGTCGTCACCCGTTGGCGGCCTCGAAACGCATCGCCCGGGAAGACCCGATCCGGCTTGTGGCTTTCGCGACCACTGCCGGGCGGGCCCGCTAATTCATTGATATCGAACAGATTATTTCAGCCATGATAGCTGAAAGGCGGGGCGGCCTTAGGCTGCGGCAGGTTTACCATGAAGGGCGCGCCGACCCGTCTCAGTGTGGTTGAAGGGCCATCAGTTCCTCTCCCTCCTGCCCCAACATGAGGTATATTCGTGACAAGTCGATGCCAAGTGTTGTATGTGATCGACCGGTGGATGGGCAGATTCCGGTAGCAATCTGAAACAATGTTTTATTTGGCATGGTTAACGGCCGGGATTATGTTGTCGTCACGGTCAGGGGGGTGTAACAGGTGAGGCCATCGAAGGAGCCGAAACGTTGCGCCCTGGTGTGGGAAGAAAACAAGGGTCATCAATAACAGCGTAAGGTTTTGGCTTTGCATCTGACAGTTTCTTTGTAACGGCTGGTTTGCCGGTTTCCGCCGCGCCCTGCGCGGCCCTGCCGAGCGCCGGTGGCCAGTATGGGGGGAATCTGTTTTGGGGCCAGATTTGAAATTTGAGGGATGATGGTGGGGTCGGTCGCAGGCGCATTGGCACACGCAATTTCCGGTGCCGGACAAACTGACATGGACGCGGAGCCGACGGCTACGGCGAACGCCGCTTTGCCGTTGGTGATTGGCGAGTTCGATACCCTGACCGACGGCCTCGACTATGCTGCGCGCGGCGAAACGGGATTCAATTTCTATGGCGGTCGCGGCGAACTGATCCACGCTGTCACCTATCGGAGCATTCGCGAGCAGGCCATCGATCTGGCGCGCCGGCTGACGCGAGCGGGTCTGCCCCGCGGATCCCGCATGGCGATCATCGCCGAAACCGATCCTCAGTTCATGGTGTTCTTTTTTGCCTGCCAGTACGCCGGACTGGTTCCGGTCGCGCTGCCCTATGCGATGAATCTGGGCGGCCGCGACGCCTATCTGGAGCGTTTGCGGGCGATGATGATCAGCGCGAGGCCCGACGCCGCGGTTTGCTCCGGTCCGTTGCTTGGATACCTGCGCGAAGCGACCAAAGACCTGCCGATCAGGATGGTCGGGTCGCACGAGGAGTTCTGCGAGCTTCCGGGATCGGGCGGAGACCTCAGACCGCTGGGTGCCGATGATCCTTGCTACATCCAGTATTCGTCGGGCAGCACGCGCCAACCGCAGGGCGTTGCCATTTCGCAGCGTTCGATCACCACGAACTGCCGGGCGATCGGGCAGCATGGCCTGAAGCTCGAACGCGGCGACCGCGCGACTTCATGGCTGCCGCTGTATCACGACATGGGGCTGGTCGGGTTCATGCTGACCCCGGCGTTGTCGCAGATCACCGTCGATTACATCAGCACGGCGGACTTCGCCCGCCGGCCGTTCGTTTGGCTGAAGACGATCACGAAGAACCGCAGCACGATTTCGTTCAGCCCGACCTTCGGATACGAACTGTGCCTGCGTCGGGCCGTCAATGGCGCAGCCAAGGAGATCGATCTCCGCACGTGGCGGGTCGCAGGCATCGGCGGCGAAATGGTGCGCGGCGACATACTCAAGCGGTTTTCCGACACCTTCCAGGAACACGGCTTCGATCCAGCAGCGTTTCTTCCCAGCTACGGTCTGGCCGAGGCGACGTTGGCGGTCAGCTTTGCTTCGCTCAACAAAGGCATCAAGATCGACACGGTGGAACGGCGAGAGCTTGCTTTCAGCCGGCGCGCGGTCAAGGCCAAGACAAACGGCGCATTGGATACCGAAAAGACCCGGTCCTTCGTCGTGTGCGGCAAGGTTCTGCCGGGCCACAAGATGGAGATCCGCGACGAAACCGGCGCAGCGCTTCCCGAACGGTGCATCGGACGCATTGTCATCCAGGGCCCCAGCGTCATGGATGGTTATTTCGGCAATGCCAAATCGAAGACGCGCATGCGCCAGTCGGGCGGATGGCTGGATACCGGCGACATGGGTTACATGGTCGACGGCGAACTGGTCATCACCGGCCGCAGCAAAGACCTGATCATCAGCAACGGACGCAATATCTGGCCGCAGGATATCGAATGGGCCGTCGAGCGCATGGATGGCCTGCGACGCGGCGATGCGGCGGCGTTCTCCGTGTCCGACGACGGCGGCCCCGAAAGCGTTGTCGTCCTGGTGCAGTGCAGGCTTTCCGACTCGGCGGAGCGGGAACAGCTGCGTCACGATGTTCATGGCATCGTGCGGCAAACGGCGGGTGTCGATTGCGAAGTGGTGCTGGCGCCGCACCGCAGCCTTCCCTTCACCTCGTCCGGCAAGCTGAGCCGTTCTGCCGCGAAGGCGGAATACCTTGCCGGCACGTTCCAGACCGCGAAGGTGCAGCCTGAGGCGGCGGCGATCCGCCGTGCCGAGGCCATGGCGGTCGGCGCCGACTGAGGCGCTCGCGGCGGCGATACGATCGCACGCCCCTTACCAACTCTGATCTGAACGGGCGCCATGCAGGGCACGGCCGCATTAACCGGAGCGACGGGCTTCGTCGGTGGCCATGTCCTGGACGCGTTGTTGGGCGCCGGCTGGACCGTCCGGTGTCTTGTGCGGCCCGGACGCACTCTGCAGCCCCATGCGAAATTGGTGACGGTACCCGGCGACCTTGCCCAGGCGGCATCGCTGTCCAGGCTGGTGGAAGGGGCGGACCTTGTGGTGCATTGCGCCGGGCTGACGAAGGTCAGCAATGCCGGCGACTATTTCGCGGTGAACTCGGCCGGCACCGAGCGTCTCGCAGCCGCTGCGCTGGGCCAGACGCAGGTTCCGCGCTTCCTTTTGATTTCGTCGCTCGCGGCCCGCGAGCCCGGTCTGTCGCCCTACGCCGCCAGCAAGCGCCAGGCGGAAGATGGCTTGGCCCGCGTCGGGGCCGGGTTGGCCGCGGCCATCCTGCGGCCGCCTGCCATTTACGGACCGGGCGATCGGGATATTTTCCAGTTTTTCAAACAGTTCAAAGGCGGTTTTGCGGTCGTGCCGAATGTACCCGATGCCAGGTTCTCGCTCCTGTATGTGGCCGATCTGGCAGCGGCGGTGGTCAGCTTGGCCAATACAAAGGACTTTCCGCGCACCATCATGGAGATCCATGACGGTCATCCCGGCGGTTACGGCTGGGCCCAGGTTGCGGCCGCGGCAGAGGGCGTTTTCGACCGTCGGATCAGACCGTATGGCGTTTCCCGGCCGGTGATGCTAGGCCTTGCTGGCGCAATGGGTCTCTGGGCCAGGCTTACCGGCGGCGAACCCGTTGTCAGTCCTGATAAGGTGCGCGAGTTGTTTCATCCGGACTGGGTGTGCCGGGGCAATCCGGCGACGGACCTGACCGATTGGCGACCGCGAACCGGTTTGGCCGAAGGTCTTAGGCTGACTGCAAACTGGTACCGACGCGAAGGGTGGCTTTGAGCTAAGAAAGTCTTGATATTTGAATGAGTTACCATTGCTTGAACCCGGCCCGGCGGACGCAGTAAACTCGCGCATCCGAGGGGATCCGGACCAGGATAAGAAGGGGATTAATGTATGCAGGCTGAAGAGAACGCGCTTGTCGAGGAGATCGTGGGTCTGCTCGAGCCCTTCAACAAGGAGGGCATCAGCCTTACCAAAGACACCAACATTACCAGCGACCTTGAAATCGACTCGGTTGCGGTCATGGATTTTGTCATGGAGCTTGAGGAAAAGCTGGACATCTCGATCCCGGTGAACATGCTCTCCGAGGTCCAGACGATCGGCGATCTGGCCAAGGTCGTTCAGGAAATCACTGCGAAAGATCGGTGAGATGGATTTGTTCGAGAAACATGCCGGCGTCCTGGCGCGCCACGCCCAGGTCACCGCGTCCGGCGCCGACCCCTTCGCGGTTTGCATGGACGAGGTCCTTTCGCCGACCGAGGCTCTGATCAATGGCAGGCGGGTGTTGTTGCTGGGAACCAACAACTACCTGGGGCTGACCTTCGACCCGGACTGCATTCAGGCGGCACAGGGCGCCATTGCATCGGATGGAACCGGCACCACGGGATCGCGGATCGCCAACGGAACCTATGCGCGTCATCTGCAACTCGAGGCAGAGATTGCGGAGTTTCTCGGTTATCGCGAAGCGATGGTCTTTCCGACCGGATTTCAGGCCAATCTTGGCCTGATTGCCGGCCTGACCGGCCCGAAGGATGTCATCCTGCTGGATGCGGACTGCCATGCCAGCATCTATGACGGCTGCGCGCTCAGCGGCGCCACCGTGATCCGGTTCCGACACAACGACGCCGCCGACCTGGACAAAAGGCTGCAGCGGCTGGGCGGCGACTGCAGCAACGTCCTGATCATCGTTGAAAGCATCTATTCGATGTTCGGCGATCAGACGCCGCTGAAGGAAATCTGCAAGGTCAAGAAGGCCCACAACGCTTATCTCATGGTAGACGAGGCGCATTCTCTTGGCGTTCTGGGCGAAGGCGGCCGCGGGCAGGTGCACGAACTCGGCTGCGGCGCCGATGTGGATTTTGTGGTCGGCACTTTCTCCAAGAGCCTGGGCGCCCTGGGCGGGTTCGTTGCCTCCAGCCATCCCAAGTTCGGCATCCTTCGATATGCCAGCAGGCCCTATATGTTCACGGCCTCCGCGTCGCCGTCGAACGTGGCCTCGGTCCGGGCGGCGCTGCGCAAGCTGCGCGGCCGGCCTGAGCTGCAACAGCAGGTCTGGCGGAACGCGCGCCAGCTTTATGCCGGGCTTGCAGCACTGGGTTTCAAACTATGCGCCGACGAGAGCGCGATCGTCGCAGTGGTGGCCGACGACGAAGAGACGGCCATCTATATGTGGAACAAGCTGTTGGAGGAGGGCGTCTACGCCAACCTGGCGCTGCCGCCCGGTACCCCCAACAGCACCTGCCTGCTGCGTTGCAGCTTGTCGGCGGCCCACACCAGCGCCCAGGTCGAAGAGGTCATCAGAGCCTTTGCGGCGGTCAAGCAGGAACTGGAGGCGTTTCGGGCGTCGCAGGCCGCCAAAGCCGTCAAGGCCTGACGACCGCCGCCACAGGGCGCAGTGGCCGGTCGGCGGCCTACCGGAATGCCCCTTTCCGGTAGAGATCCCAGAACAGCACGGTCGATGCCAGGATCGGATGCCGCCTTTGCCAGGGGCTGAGCGTGACCTGCACGCCTGAATGGCGGGCGATCTTCCAGCAGATATAGTCGGCGCCCCCGTCGAAGGTGAAGGCGGCCTTGATCAGCCGGACCACAGAATACGCCTTGCCCAATACCCGCCGGAAGAACCACCCCGCGCGAACGCGCAGACGGTTCGTGTCTGCAGGCATCCGCAGCTGCGCATGCAAGGCGTCGAAATAGACGCGGTTGTCGGCATAAATCGTGCGGGCGCGCTCCGCGCGCTCGGCCCTCAGTTCCGTGCGATAGCTCTCCAGCAGACCGCGTGTCCAGAATGTCTCGGACGGGCAATCGGGGGGCAGTAATGGCGCGGTCCGGGCCGTGAAGGTCTGTACCGCTTCGGCGATCGCCCCGGCGACACGGCGCCTTGCGGCGTCGTCCCGCACATCAACCAGACGGCAAGGCTGGCAGAACCGGCCCCATATCGATGCCAGCCGGGCCGATGGCGCGGCGCCGGCTTCGAACGCCTGCATGGAAAGCACGGCCACTTTCGCCTGCACGTTTTGTCCGTCAATCTCAGCCGTTCGGAAGTAGACATTGGGCGGGAACAGCCGGTTCAGAACCGCCATTATGGTGGAACTGTGCACGGCGCGATAATCGTCCACGAGGACGTAGAAGTCAGCGATCTTGCCGGCGAAGTCGGGGTCCCGCAAACACGAGCCATAAAACAGGATCGCCGAAACGCCGTCTCCGAATTCCGCACGCAACCGGGCGGCAAACGCCCGCGCTGTCGGGTGAAGGTCGCGGGTTATTTCGCGGTCAAGCCAGTCGTCCAGCGTGCTTGGCGCCGGCGCCATGGGACTACAGTCTGATGAATTCGGCTTCATGTTCGCCGCTCAGTATAACGGGGCGGTCCGTATCGGGCTCGAACATCTCCCCGTCCAGCGTGAAAGGACAGGACATGGTCAGACTGATTTTGCCTGCGTTTTCGCTGACATAATCGTCGTTCGGCAGTCGTCTGTCGGCGCCGCCATACATCAAGGGCCAAACCGCGCGCAGCAACTTGCGCGGCGGATAGCGCACGGCGGTGTAGCGCAGCGCGCCCGGCCGGGTCCCCCAGAAGGGGCGGGACCGGAACAGCATGTGGTCCAGCGTGGTAACCAGGATCATCAAATAGGCGCCGCTGACCGTCGCGTCGCCATCCAGCGCAACGTCGACCGGGTCGCCGCGAAACACGTCATCGCCGCCGCTCAATCCCAACGCGTTGCCTGCCAGGACCTTCGCCAGCATCATTCCGCCCGCGATCTTCGCGCCCAGACCGCGCCGATGGACGACCTTCCGGCAGGCAAGAATCGCACGGGTCAGTCCAGCCGCGCCGAAGAAGAGTCCCACCTGCGCCCGGTGTCCGCGCGCACCGTCCATCCGGATCAAGCGGCGGCGAACCAGATGACGGTCGACTGCTGACGTCTGGCAGGCTTCCGAGAGGCGGACCAGCGCCGCACCGGCGCGGCCTTGCAGCCCGACGTCGTCGGCAATCATGTTGGTCAGGCCGCGTGGCAGGACGGCAATTCGCGGCATCGGATCGAACGGCCGGTTTTCGAACAGTTCGGTAAGCACGGCGACGACGGTTCCGTCACCGCCGTTGGGGACGACCACGCCGACACCGGCGGCGGCAAAGTCAGCCAGAATAGCCGGCAGATCCGACATCGACGACAGGGTCGCATGGGCGATGTCGGGGCGGCCGGCGATCGCAGCCTCAATGTCCTCAAGACCCGCCTTGTTGCGGTGGCTCGCCGGGTTTGTGACGATGCCGATCCGCGGCGTCATGACTTGGCGGGCGCAGCGAGCCAGGATTCCAATGCGCCGCTTTGTCGCTTGACCGCCATGGCCTGGCCCAGACGCACGATATGAAACAGCAGCGAGGCGATGGTCCAAACCGCCACCGCCACCAGCCCGATATCGGGCCTGCCGGCAAGGGCCGACAGGCTCAACAGGATCAGGTTTGGGTTTCGGCGCGCCGTGATCAGGCGGAACCAGGAATCGACGCGCCGCCAAACGTGCTGCTCGATCTTGAAGAAATAAATGAACACGCCTTCGATGATGCGCTGCGCCACATAGCCGCCGATGATCGCGGCCAGCGTCCAGTAAAGCGTGGACTCCGCCAGCGGTGTTGCGGTCTTGGCCAGCCCAAATCCCCACGCGGCGTACCAGAACGGCGGGTGAATCAGGTCGATGCCGTGGTCGAACACGTTGCCGAACTTGCTTGATGTCAGGGTGACCCGGGCAAGCTTGCCGTCGACGGTGTCCAGAAAGCACATCGCCCAGGCGGCCAGCAGGCCGGCTGCCCAGGCGGCGTCCAAAAACAGGAAATAGGTCCAGACGGTCAGAACCAGTCCGACCGCGGTCACCATGTTCGGTGTCAGGCGCAGGCGCGAACACAAACGGGTGACCCAGAACGCCGGCACCGGCCAGACGTATTTGGTGACCAGGTCGGTCACCCCCTTGTAAGTTCCCATGTAGCTTCGCCACTCGACATCGGTCTTGTTTTTTGCATTTAATTCAAGGAGATAGGGCGTCTCGCGCTTGCGAAGGGCGTGCCAATACTCGGTGTCCAGATCGTCGACGCCAATCGCATTGACGAATTCCGGCAACAGGTCCGGTTGCGCCTTTTCCAGGATCAAGGCCTCGAGCGCCGCTGCATCGCGTGCAGGCACGTGCGCCGCAACGGCGCGGCCTTCCTTGGTCAGCACGATGTTCGGCGTTTTCGCCAGTGCAGCGACCAGCGGCGCGTCCAGGACGATGTCTGCCGCGACCATGACGACAGCCCCGCTTTCGGGCGTCGCCGCGCCGCTATCCGCGGTCCAATTGATTCCGACCCGACGGAACTGACGGGCAATGCGTTCCCGCGCCGTCCGGCCCCAAAGGCGGACGTCGCACTCCCCCACAATGACAAGCGAGGCGCCGCTTTCACTCATACCATTCCAATCGTTCGTGCTGTCTCGCCTGTGGCCCAACCCCTGCGGATGCCGGCCCGCCGGGTTTATAGGGACATGTCCGCCCAAAGTGTAGCCAAAACGCCGACTGGGGCTTCCGGCTCAGAACCCCTCGTAGTGATACATCAGTCCCTGGGCGACCAGCGCCATGACAAGGGTCGGCGTCCAGGCGGCGAGGGCGGGCGGCAAAAGTCCGGCCTCGCCCATGGCCAGGACCATGCCGTCGAAGACGAAGAACACGAAGCCAAGCGTGATCCCCGCGACGAGCAGCCAGGTGATGGCGCCGGCGCGCTGATAGCGGTGGGCCAGCGGCACCGCAAGAAGGATCATCAGCAGGATCGCTGCCGGCGCCGCGATTTTCTTGTGGAACCAGGTCTCGTAGAGGAACAGCGGGCGCAGCCCGAAGCCTTCAAATTCGACCGCCTTTGCGACGTCGGGCAAAGGCATCTCCCTGGGATGGGTCACCGACGGAATCAGATCGGCGGGCCGCAGATAGTCGGGCCATACCAGCGCGTCGTATGGCGTCACGGTCGCCGAGGCCACCGACAGGACATTGACGTCGTACAGCGTCCAGCTCTCCGGGTCGGCGCTTGTCGCTTCGATCCGGCGCAGCATCTGGCCCTGGTCGTCCCGTTCGAAGATCAGGATCTGCCCGAACCTGCGGTCCGGGCGCTGTTGCATGGACACCCGGATGACGTGCGGTCCCTGGCGCATCCAGCGCACGCCCTCGCTGAGGCCAATGGCGGTCAGGCCCTTGCCGTAGTCTCCGACACCCCAGGCCCTGAGCGCGGCCACCGATTTCGGCAACAAGGTTTCGTTGACGATCACATGGCCCAGAATGATCACCATCGCGCAGGGTGCAAACGCCAGGAAAACGCTGAACTGCGACAGGCCGACCGACCTGATGGCGACCAGTTCGCTGTGTCTGATCAGCTCAGCCAGCGTCAGAAGCGCCGCAATCAGGACGCAGAACGGGATGACCTGGGACAGGATTTCAGGCAGGCGTAAATAGGCGTACTGCGCCAAACCGTTGGCTCGGCCAGACGCGACTTCCAGAACCTCGTCGCCGTTCGACAAGACGTCCAGCAGGATGACGAAGGACGCTATGCCAAACAAAACAGTCAGGAATCGGAGTGCGAAGATGCGTGAAATATAGGGGATCAGGACAGACATCACGACGACCGCCGCGCGCGTGCCAAAAGGCCGATCAACATGCCCCCAAGGCGGTCCAGACCCAGATTCAACCCGCCCAGAGGATCCTCCCAGATCCTAAAGCTGGCCCGATAGAACAGGATCGTGCTGCCGGCCGCGAAAACGCCGAACGGAAGCCAGATTCCCAGCGATGCGGGCACGTTGCCGAGCTCGGTATGGGTTCCGCCAAACTGCAGAATGTCGTTATAGGCAATGAGGATGATCAGGCCGACGGCGATGCCCGATGATCGCCTGTGTCGGCTGCCGCTGATCGAGAGCGGGATGGCGAGACAAGGCAGAAACAGGATCGACAGCACCCGGGCGAGACGCCCGTGAAACTCCGACGAGATTTCGTGCGCGCTGATGCCCTGCCATGGATTGAAAAGCGCATCCAACAACTCGTGGAAGGTCAGTTCGCGCTCGTCGTCGCCGCGCTTGCGAAAACCGGTGTTCTTCTTCCCCAACGGCGTCTGGAACTGCTCAAAGGTGAGAACGGCCGGGCTGCCCTCGGTTGGAATGGTCACCCGGATCCCGTCCGCCAGCGAAATAACGGGTGCCTCGCCCTGGTCGACCCGCGCCAGCGCGGCCGCCTGCGCGGTGAAGTCGACCGTGACCCCGTCTTCTTCCGTTTTGTGGATAAAGATGTTTTCGAACTGCTGGCGGTCCGCGGCCATGCGCGAAACCAGAATCGTCATGTCGTTCAGATGAACGAAGGCGCCGGCCTCCAGGCCCGCCGTCACGGAAGATTGCGTGACGAAACTGACCAGCGAACGGTAGGCGTATCGACCCAGCGGCTGGAGATAGCCGGTCACCAGAAACGATAACAGGCTGAGAAAGATCGCCAGAAACAGGACCGGCCGCCACGCCCGGATCAAGCCGATGCCGGCGGCCTGGAAGACGTCCAGTTCGCTGTCCTTGCTCATCCGGTTGAACGCCACGAGGATCCCGACGAAAAACGCGACCGGAAGCGCCATTCCCATGTAGTGCGGGATGAGATTTCCCAGCATTTGGAAGAGGATAGAGAAGGCGTTTGAAGCGTTGAACGCAAGATCCAACAGCCGCAGCATGCGTTCCAGCAACAGGATCAACAGCGCGATAAGCACCGTGGCCAGAAGCGGCCCGAAAATCCGTCGGAGGATGTAGAGATCGGCGGTGAGCATGCCTGGTTCGTTCGTCGGCGCTTGTTCGGGCTGCCGAGTCTCTCCCGATAGTGTTCAGTCCTGCCAGCGTTCGCGCAGATGCGCCACGAGGCTGTTCCGCAATGCCGGCTCCGGCGTTACCGCGGCGCCAAGGTCCGGCACTTTAGGCCACCCGGTATCGCGGAACGTCTGTCCTTCGTAGGTCTGATCGGCATCGTAACGGGGTATTACATGGAAATGGACATGCGGGTCGACCATCATCAGCATGAGATAATTGATCTTTTTGTAGGGCCAGACGGCGGAAAGCGAGCCTTCGATGGCCTGGACCGTCGGGTGAAGCTCGGCGCCGGCCTCCTGTGAGATCTCCGAAAATGCAGTCGCCTGCTCGGAACAGACCAGAATCAGCGATCCCAGCGTCACCTGGTCTGGCCGCAGCAGGACCGCCCAGTGGGAATAGGCCCTGATCAAGGTGTCAGGATAGCCAAACCGCACCATGGTGTCGTTCGTCGCGCTAGCCACCAATTCCCCCGTCCGTTCTGGCAACCAGGGTCCCGGTCCGAAAGATCGAGCAATCCCAGGTCTCTATATTCTTCTGGCGCCACCCTAGCATGCCAGCCCGGGGCCGGTAACAGAAAGCCGTGTTGGGGCCTTGCGAAGCGGTCAGGGGACGCTAGACTGTCGCCAGAGCCCAAAGGGGCAGACGGTAGAATGGCAGGCAAACTGGGAAATATGGAGCCGGGAACCGGCCGCTGGGCAATCCTGGCCGGGCTGCTGGGCCTGTTCTGGGCCATAGGGCCGGCGGCGGCGGCCTGCGACGCCCCGGCGGTCGAAGTGAACGTTAACGGCGTGCGCAGCAATACCGGCCTGGTCGCCGCGCTGATTTATGACGACAATCCCGATACCTTCTTGAAAAACGGAAAGAAATTGCACCGCGTCCGGGAACCGGCCAGGAAGGGCCACACCAAGGTCTGCCTGCCGTCGCCGGCGCCCGGCGTCTACGCCGTTGCGGTCTTCCATGACGAGAACGCCAACAAGAAGCTGGATCAGGGATTCCTGGGCATCCCGCAGGAAGGTTACGGCTTCTCCAACAATCCCGGATTCAGGTTTGGCTTGCCGGACATGAACGAAATTCTCTTCGAGATAAACGGCGGCAAGACCGAGATCAGCGTCGACCTGCGCTACCTGATCGACACCACCACCCCCGGGGAATGATCGCCGCCTAGCTGACCGGCAGCGAAAGCCGTCGTTCGACGGTCTGACGAACCGCGCCGTCTTTATCCAGACCCCGGGCCGTCATTTTGACGTCCCAGCCGTTGCCGCTGTCGCTGATTTCGTAGAGGTGGTATGCGGCCTGATGGTCCGGCCCTTTCGACGGGTCGACGCCGGACACCGAAGTGACGCCGAACACCGGGACCGCCCGGCCGTCGGGGTCGATCGTGACGGCCTGGTAATGGTGCATATGGCCATGCAGGACCAGTTCGGCGCCGGCGCTGCGCACGGTCTCCACGAAGGCTGCGCTGTCCGTCAGGCACTTTCGCCACTTGGTCTGGCTGCGCAAGGGGGGATGGTGGATCAGGACGACCCTGAACAATCCCTGTTGACCCAACGTGCGAAGCCGTTCTTCCAGCCTTTTGCGCTGCGCGTCGCCCAGGCTTCCGGTCGCCATGAAAGGCGGGGTCGGCAAGCCCGACGACGTTCCCACCAACGCCACCTTGCCGCGCACCCGCACGAAGGGGAAGTCGTCGAAGCTCTGCGCCGGCCTCGGGTCGCCGTCCTGTTCGTCGGCCATGTAGTCCGCCCAATGCCGCCAGGATCGCTCCCACGGTACCGGGACATAAGCATCGTGGTTCCCGGGTATCACGGTAATGTCGTTTGGCGGGCCGAGGCGGCGCAGCCACGCCCCCGACCGCTCGAATTCCTCGGGCAGCGAGATATTGACCAGGTCCCCGGTAACCACCAGGTGGTCGGTTTGCTGCTGGCGCAGGTCCTCGATAAGCGCCTCCAAAATGTCTGTCCGGTGGATCGCGTGCCGCTTGTAGGACCAGGACAGGAAGCCGGTGACGCGCTTGCTCAGCAATTGCCGCAGGCTCGGCCGCGGCAACGGTGCCAAATGAGGGTCGGAGATATGGGCAAGGCGCAACATGACGGTCCGGGGCCGGGGAAAGGCCGTCTGATGGCCCGGAACGCCCTTGGTCGTCAAGTGATTCCCGGCGTTTGACCGCCTAACCCGCGCTTGCGTTGCGCCGGGGCAACCGCTATGAGGTTGCCGGGTGCGGGAGGATGAACATCCGTCACGGAGAGCCTTAGCGACCTGCCCGAAACGAGGCGGGAAGGGCCAATCCGGACCGGGTTCTCAGGTATAGGGTCGAAACAGGTGAAAGCGATTATTCTCGGTGCTGGACAGGGCAAGCGGCTCCTCCCGTTAACCGCGGACGAACCGAAAGCTCTGTTGAATGTGGGCGGAAAACGCCTGATCGGATGGCAGATCCAGGAGATGGTGCGTTGCGGCGTCCGTGAAGTGGTGGTTGTAACCGGCTTCAAGGCGGACAAGGTGGACCGAACCATCGAAGCGCTGCAGCAGGAGTACCCCGGCTGTGCGTTCCGGGCCGTCCATAACCCGTTCTATACGGTCGCCGACAACCTGGCGAGTTGCTGGATGGTGCGTTCGGAGATGCAGGACGAGTTCCTGCTGCTGAACGGCGACACCCTGTTCGAGGCGCCGGTCTTGCGGACCCTGTTGGGCAGCCCACGGGCGCCGATCACCCTGGCCGTCGACGAAAAGGCCCACTACGACGAAGACGACATGAAGATCCGTCGCAACGGCACCCGGCTGCTGGAGATCGGCAAAACACTTGCGCCGGAAGTTGTGGACGGCGAATCGATCGGCATGCTGTATTTCCGCGACGACGGGCCCGAACTGTTTCGAACCGCGTTAGAGCGCGCGATGCAGGAGACCGTCGCATTGAAGCAATGGTACCTGTCCATCATTGGGCAGATCGCGCTGTCCCACGAAGTGCGGACGCAATTGATCACCGGGCACCGTTGGTGCGAGGTCGACTACCCGCTGGATCTGGAGCGCGCCTACGAACTGGTGGATTCCTTCGAAGCGCCCGAAGACGCGGACGCCGCCAGTGCGGCCGGTCTTTAGCCCGCCTGACTGCTGAGTATTCGCTCGACCAGACGCAGGTCTTCCGGCTTGTCCACATCGATGGCCGCTTCGGCCATTGGCAACAGCGAGACTGCGCCTTTGGCGCCCATGGCGCGGGACAGCCGCGCCAGTGCGCTGTCCAGACTCAACGCTCCCAGCGCATAAAGCACGACGGTGCCCAGGCCGATTGCGCCGGCAATGCGCCACGGTGTCTTGCGGTTTTCTTCGACCCGGCGCCAGAAGGCCAGCGCGCGTTCCGAGGCGGGCGTCGCCAGATAGAAGAGATTACAGCCGGAAAACCGGCCGTCGCGGAACCTCAGATACGTGCGCGCCGTTTCGGGATAGGCGCCCGCAATCGTTTCCCTGGTCGCCAGGCCGGCAACAACGTCGGCCTCGGCGGTCTTGGCCTTGTCCACGAACTGGCGAACCATGTCCGGTGTGAGAAGGGCGTGATCGGCGGTGGTCAAAAGGACGGGATGGTTCCCGCCCAGTGCCGCCACGGCCTTCGATGCGCTTCGGCTGGGCGTCGCGGCGCTTTCCACCGCCAGTACGGTGCCGTTCTCGATCAGGGACGCAATCTCCGGAACGCCCTTCAACAGAGCCGTGTCTTCAATCGCCACAGCAATGCGCGAAATCAGGGCGCTGTCGCGCAGGGCGGAGATCACCCGCGCGACCATCGGCCTGCCGCCGACGGGGACCAGCGCCTTGTGGCTGACGCCGGCATGGCGCGCCACCGGATCGCCCGACGCACGGCTTCCCGCCAGCACAATCGCCGTCAGCGCCGGCGCGCTCACGCGATTTCCCGCTCGTAGACGCGATAGGTCTTGTAGGGCGTCGCGCCAAGCGCGTCGATCATGCGGCGCATCGGCGCGTTGTCCTCCAGGATCCAGGACAGTTCCACATGTTCGGTGCCGCGGCTGAGATGCGCCCGGCGGATCCGGTCTATGACCCCGAACGCCAGCGCCGACCCCATCAGCGTCCCGTGAAACTTGCGGCGCACCCCAAGCAGCGGAACCCGGGCGCTCTTGAGGCCGGAAACCTTCAACCGCCACAACAGCTTGAGCCAACCGAACGGCAGCAGCCTGCCGTTCAGGTCTGCGATGGCCTCGTTCAGGTTGGGCAGGCTGACGATCATCGCCGCCGGGTCGCCGTCGATCTCTGCGATGCAGACCAGGTCTTTTGCAATCAGCGGCTTCATGCCGTGCGCCGCATAGCGGACCTCTTCCTGGGTGAAGGGAACGAAGCTCCAGTTGTCGGCCCAGGCATCGTTGAAGATGTCCAGGACGGCGGCAATGTCGCTTTCAAAATGGCGCATGTCCAATTGACGCAACCGGACGTTCGGTTCCTGTTCCAGCTTCTTGACCAGCGCCATGGGGCCGGCCGGCAATTCCAGCTCGGCCCGGTAGTCATAGGCGATCAGGTCCTTTGCCTTGGCCATGCCCGCAGCCTCCAGCTGGGTGCCGTAGTAGCGGCGGCCATGCGGCATCATCAGCGACGGGGGCGTATCGAAGCCTTGGACCAGCACCCCGGATTCGTCATTGATGGAAAGGCTGAACGGTCCCCGCATGCGCCGCATACCCCGTTCCTTCAACCAGTCGCTTGCGGTTTCCACCAGGGCCCTGACCACATCGGGGTCGTCCACGGCATCGAAAAAGCCGAAATGGCCGATCCCGTCGTCGTGTCGGGCAAGGTGACCGCGGTTGACCTGCGCTGAGATTCGCCCGACCGGCGTCCCGTTCCGCGTGGCATACCAAAACTGCGCATCGGCGTGCCTGAAATAGGGGTTCTTCTTGCGGTCCAGGTGATCGCGCCGTTCCATCAACAAGGGCGGAATCCAGGTCGCATCGCCGGCCAGGATCGCCCACTGCACGCGGATGAAGCGGTCCAAAGCGCCTTTGTCCTGCACCGGGTGCAGCGTGATCCCGTCGCTGGACGCCGTCGCGCTGGACATCATCTCAGCCCAGCCAGCGGCTGTGGCGCCGTGGCCTGATCTTACTGACCAACAGCCGCGCTCGCCCGGCGAGGCCCGTGCTGAGATATCGCTTGGACAGCGGCTTCAGGTCGCTGTCCAGTTCGTAGACCAGAGGAACCGCGGTCGCGATCTTGAAGCCTTCGATGTCCCGGTCGGAAATCCCTTCGATGATTTTGACCAGGCCGCGAATGCTTGATGTGTGGGAGACGACCAGGATGCTTTCGCCGCTGCGGACCAACGGCGCCAGCTCCGATTCCCACAAGGGGACCACCCGTTCGACCGTGTCCTTGTGGCTTTCGGTGCGCGGCAGCACAGTGAAGTCCAGGCCTCGGTAAAGGGCGTCGTCGTGCGGCAACCGCGGGTCGTCGTCGGCGAGGGCAGGCGGCCGGGCGGTGTATTCGCGGCGCCAGCTATAGACAGCTTCCTGGCCGAACTCCCGGGCGGCGTCGGCACGGTTGCGTCCCTGCAGGGCGCCGTAGTGGCGTTCGTTCAGGCGCCAGCTTCGCACCGTTGGCAGACCGACCGCGCCCATCCGGTCCAGAACGATGTCCAGGGTCCGGCCGGCCCGCGTCAGAACCGATGTGTAGCACCGATCGAAGACCCAGTCCTCGGCGGCCAGCGCATCGCCGGCCCGTCGCGCTTCTTCTTCGCCCTGCGGGCTCAAACCAACGTCGCTCCATCCGGCGAACCGGTTTTGCCGGCTCCATTCGGTTTCGCCGTGCCGCATCAACACAAGGGTGTGCATGGGTGCGTTTCTTCAATCCCGACGCTTTAGACGCCCGTCATCGTTCGTTGAGTCCGGGCGCTATGTAGACCAGACCGCCGGGGAAATCCATGCCGGCGGCCGTGTGCCGGTCCGCGCAAATCTGCTTTGCCCGGTGCCGGGCCTATACTAGAAAGCGGCCATGCAATCCACGACGATACAGGCAATGGCCGCGGAACCGCCCGCGCCGCGGGTCTGGGTTCTGGCGGACGACCGTCCGGGCCACCGGACCCAGGCGATCGGCCTTGCCCAGTCCCTGGGGTGGGACTATGCCGTCAAGGATCTGCATTTCACGCCGCTGAACCGCATCAGCAACCGCTTGCTGGGCGCCAGTCTGATGGGGCTGGACCGGTCCCGTTCGTCGCCTCTGGAGGCGCCCTGGCCGGACCTGGTCATCGCCATGGGGCGGCGGGCGGCGCCGGTGGCCCGCTGGATCGGGGCGCAGGGCGGAGACCGGACCCGTCTCGTTCAGTTGGGCCGGAAAGGCGCCGATTCCGCAGCCCCGTTCGATCTTTCGGTCACCTGTTCGCATTTCCGTCTGCCGCCCCATGCCCGCAGGCTGGTCATCACCGTTCCGATCACCCAGGTGACGCCGGATCGGCTGCGGGAGGAAGCGGCGCGTTGGCAGGGGCTGTTTTCCGGCCCGGCGCCGCACATCGCGCTGCTGGTCGGCGGGACCACGGCGCAGCACCGGCTGAACGCCCGCGTCGCCGAACGTCTGGCCGGCGATGCGGTCGCGTTTGCCAAAGAGGTCGGCGGCACCTTGCACATCGTGACCAGCCGCCGAACGGGCGCGAAGGCGACCGCGGCCTTGCGCCGGGTCGCCGGGGCCGATGCCCATGTGCATGAATGGTCTCGTGGAGACGAAAGGAACCCCTATCTGGGGTATCTCGCCCTGGCGGACGTCCTGATCGTCACCGGCGAAAGCGAGTCGATGCTGGCGGAAGCGGCGGCCACCGGGAAGACGCTTTACGTCTATCCCATCCCCGAGAAGCCGGACGCGCTCAAGCGGCGCATCGCCGAACGTGTTTTGGCCATCTCTCGCGGTGCCGGGGTCCTATCGGCGATCTGTGCATGGCTGATGGAACGGGGCTTTGTCCGGCCGCCGCGGCGTCTGGAGGAAATGCATGCGGCCCTTTACCGGGCAGGGTCGGCGAATCCCTTCGGGATCCCGTTAGGCGAGGCGGTCCACTCCGCGTTGCCCGACACGGCCGCGATCGTCTCAAGGGTGCATGCGATCATGGCGGCCGAAACCGCCCCTCGTGCGGAGCCTGGCGGACCGGCCGGCTTGGGTGCCCGGCTGGGATTCGTCCCCGCGTCTGACAGCCGGACCTTTTGGTTCCAGGGCTGCGAGGTGGAAGAATTCGACGGTCTGACAGGCATCCTGCAGGTGCTGGCGGACCGCTACCCCAGAGTCAGGCCGATCTTCGTTTCACCGCGCCGCGATACGGCCGAACTGCTGCGCGCTTCCCACCCGGAGGTCATGGTGAAGCGGGCGCCGCTTGCCGCCGCCGGTGCGCCTCTGCGCATGCTGCAGCGCCTTAACCCCAGGCTTGTGTTCCTGCTGGGCGAGGGCGACGCGGCCGAAAAAGCGGTGATCGACGCGGCCCGCGGCCGCCATATTCCGGTCGTTCGCCTGCATCGGCGCGGCGCGGAGGCCGCACCGGAGCCCGGGGTGGAGCTGGCCTTGTCGGCCGACACGGATCCGGCCCGCGTGCTGATGCATCTGGTGCCGATGATGCAGCGGGACCTGAAGCAGCGCCGCAGCGAAATGGCCGGACCGCTGCATCCTTATCGGCTGGGAATCGCCTTCCTCCATTCGTCGCTGGGGCGGTCGATTGTCGATCGGCGCTATCGCCGGATCGACGGAATCGAAGCCCTGCGCGAGGCCCTGGGGCGGCCGAAGACGATCCTGTGCCTGGGCAACGGGCCGTCGTCGGAGGATCCGCAGGTGCGGAAAATCGCTCACGACTGCCTGTTCCGCGTCAACGACCGGTGGCAGGGCAGGGGTCTGCTGTGCGATCCGGACGTCGTCTTTACCGGGGACAGCGGGACCGTGGCGTCCGTTCGTGGATCGATCTTCGCCTTTCAGAACGAAGCCGCAGCCGATCGCCTGAAGCTGCAGCGGTTCCTGGGGCTGAAGGACCCGCCGCTGCGGTTCACCATCGTCAAGGGAACTGGCACGTTCTTGGACGACATGGCGTTGCCCGTGGTCCCGACCAACGGCGCGACGATGCTGGCGACGGCGGTAGCCTTGGCGCCCGAGCGTCTTGTGATCGCCGGAATCGACCTGTTTCTGGACCCCCGAGGCGGCTATCCGGGCGACAGGTCAACGGTCAATGCCTATACGCCCCGGCACGAACGAGACGTTGAGATCGCAATTATCCGGCGCGCCCTTGAGGTGTATCAAGGCGAAGTGACGATATTGGGCGATGTTCTGGCCGACACCCTTGCCGGACGCAAGCCCGGCGGGGCCGTTGTGGAGACAAGCGCTCCTGCGCTAAAAGACGCCGCGGGGCGCTAGGGTTGGTGAATAGGTTTATCGGGGTTCATTTCGAATGCAGACAACGCTTGAACGCAGCCGGTTTCGGGACTCTCTCATTGCGCGGATTGGCGGTGCGCCGCTGGATCGCACGCCGTGCGATCATGTCAGGCTGGAGCAGATCTTCGCGCCGGAGCTGAGCAGCCAGCTCTTGGACAACCTGCCCGACCAGGACCAGTACGACGAGCAGATCCACAAGGATGCACTGCTGCCGGACGGCCGTTATGCGCGGCTGCGGTTCGAACTGACCGAGGAGAACATCGCGCGGCTGCCGGAGCCCAAACGCAGCTTCTGGCAGGGCATTCTCGACGACGTGCGCTCGCCTGAGATCGAACGGGCCTACAAGGAGAAATTCCGGGATGCGCTGACCAGGCGATTTGGCCGCGACCCCATGCAAGTGGAGACCGTGCAGCGCCCGGTCCTGTTCAAGGATATTGCTGGCTACAAGATCTCGGTCCATGCGGACAACCTGGACAAGGTGATCACATCCCAGATCTATCTGCCGCGCGACGACTCCCAGGCCCACCTGGGCACGTCGTTTCATCGCCGAAAGGCCGACCGGTCGTTCGAGAAAGTCAAGACGCTGCCCTTTACCCCGAACTCGGGTTACGCGTTCCCTGTCACCACGGACAGCTGGCACAGCGTCGAACAGATGAGCGACAGCGACGGCCCGCGCAATACGCTGATGCTGATCTGGTACCTGGTTGAGAAGCCGTCCAAGCTGCAGAAGCTGGTCACCCGGCTGTTTGCGCCTTCCGGCGACATGTAAGACATCAAGAATTGAGGATAACGCGTTGGCCAAGGGTGAATTTGCAACCACACTGAAGCACCGAAAACTCCCGTACCTGTTGTTCGCTGGGTGGCATCGCGGACCGGGTGTCAGGGCGCGGCCGGAATGCGTCCGCCTGGACGTCGAGCCGGGCGTAACGCCCAGCGACAAGCCGCCGGTCAGGATCTTCCTGGGTACCGAGCCGGCCCAGTACCGGGCCGAGCGCGTCTTTATCTGGTCGATCAAGAAGGTGCGCGACCCCTCCCGGGTGTACGAAATCTATCTCATGAAGGAACTGGAGGGCTTCGACCGGCGAAGCTGGAAGACCGGCTTCACCTGCTATCGCTTTGCCATTCCAGAAATGGCCGGCAGCCACGGCCGCGCCATCTATAACGACGTCGATCAGATCTATCTCGGCGATCCCGCCGAGCTGTTCGACATGGACATGGGGCCGCACGGCTACTTGTGCCTGACCCGGCAGGAAACATCGGTGATGCTGCTGGATTGCGAGAAGATGGCCCGGATCTGGCACTACGCCGATGCGCAGGTTATGAAGAAGAAGCATTTCCGGGAGGCGGCGCGGGCCGTCGAGGATTGCTGGGGACCGATGCCGCCGGAATGGAACGCCCGGGACCGGGAATACACGTCGGGCAAGTCGAAGCTGTTCCATTTCACCACGCTGCAGACGCAGCCGTGGAAACCGTTTCCGGAGCAGCTGAAATATCGCGACCACAAGGATTCGGAGGTCTGGGACAGCCTTGAGCGCGAGGCCGACGCCGCCGGCTTCACAGTCTTCACGAAGGAGAAACCCTCCCAGCGTTTCACCGACATCCTGGAACAATACGCGCATCTGCACGAGAACGGCGCGCCGGAGGAGGGCGGCGATCCCGCAAAAACCTTCGACGGGCACTCGCTGCCGCGGCACGTGGTCCGGATTCGCAGCTTGGTCGAGGCCACGGGCGCGGACACGATCCTGGACTACGGCTCCGGCAAGGGGCTGCATTACGACACGCTGCCCGACGAACCGACCGGCAGCCGATACAAGACCCTAGCGGCGTGGGGCAATCCGCGGGTCACCTGCTATGATCCCGCCTTTCCGCCCTTCGCTTCCGAACCCGAAGGGAAATTCGACGGCGTGATTTCGACCGACGTCCTGGAACACATTCCCGAAGAGGACGTTCCCTGGGTGCTGCATGAGTTGTTCCGCCGTGCCGATCGCTTCGTCTACGGCGTCGCTGCCTGCTATCCGGCCCGCAAGTCGCTGCCGAACGGGGAGAACGCCCACTGCACGGTCAAACCCCCCGAATGGTGGGCCGAACAGTTCCGGCGCGTCTCGGTCCGCTATCCGGGCGTGCGGTGGATGCTGTATGCCAAGCAGAAGACCGTCCTGCGCAAGTGGGGCGAGACCTTCACCGGCCCCGACATACACTGACCGGACAGGCCCCGCCCATCAGGCGTTCCAGCGGGCCCGCCGGACCGTTGTCGGTCCGGCTCGGCCGTCCAGTCTGGCTGACCGGGTCGATTACACCGGATTTATGATTTTTTCGGACGATTGACGCGGTTTTTCGGGGGTTCGATCAAGCTTGTCTTAACCGACTGCAAACTATATTTGCCCGGTCGCGAAAGCCCGGTCGGGACGGCGCGGCAGCCGTTGGTCGATTGCCTGCGAGGTTGGTACGTGGGCACTCGTCGTCTAGGATAGGGATTGGGACAATCCTGGATCCAGGAGGGGGTATCGTGCGTCGGTTGGATGCGTACGACCATTGTGGAATGACCGCCCGCTCGGGCGGAAACGCGACGGGTCTCCGGGGGGGAATCGGCCATGCCGCGCAATAGCTACGAAGAGCCTGAGGGTGTCGGGGCTGCCTTTGTCGCCCAGCTGAAATACTGGTTTCGCGAGCGCGAGTTGCTGTTGCGGTCGGACGGGCAGGTTCGATTTGTCCGTCTCACGCCGCCGGTCCTGGTATCCCTGTTCGGCGCCCTGGTGGCGCTGGGGGTCTGGGGCCTTTCCGCGACCGCGACGGCTGTCTTCCAGGATCATGTCATCGACAACAAATCCAGCGAGATCAACGAGGCCAAGCTGGCATTCAGCGTCCTGCGCGAGGACCTTGCCAACTACGAGGCCCAGATCGCGGAACTCACCGAACGCATGGCCGTCTCCGATGCCGACACGAACGGAACCGAAGGCCGGTCCGACATCTCGGAGAACACGGACAAACTCGGCAACGACGTCCGTAAACTGGGAACCCTCAGCGAGCGTTTGAAGGCGTCGTTAAAGAAACTGACGACCGACGTGGATCTTTCCGAAGCCGAGCGCGATCGGATCATCCAGTCGCGCGACATGCTCAGCAAACGCGTCGTCAGCATGACCAACGAACTCAACAGCGTGATCGAACGGCGCGACCGTCTGCAGGAACGCCTGATCGATCTGCGTGGCAACCTCCAGGACGAAGAGGCCGCGCGGCGCCGCGCGGTTGACGAGACGGCCGCATTGAACGGACGCGTCGCCGAACTCGAGGCGATGCTGGAGAATACCCAGCAGAACGGCCGGCGTCTGGAAAAGGAAGTCGCGGCCCTGTCGGAAGACCTGGAATCGGCCCGGCGCGACCAGCAGACGGTGGTCGGGCAGCGCGAGGGCCTTCGGGAGCGTCTCGCCGTCGCCCACAGCGACCTCAACCAAGCGCGCGACCTTGTCGATCAGTACGAAGACAAACTGACCATGGTGGTGCGCCAGTTCGGGCGCGTGGACGCCGGGCGGGACCATGTGGTCGAGGGCCGTGCGCCGATCGACGTGATCGACGACGAGGTCGCCACCATCCTTGGCGAACTGGGAACGGCGCGGTCGCGGGTCTTTGCGGTTGAGGAGTCCCTGAACTCGGTCCTGGCCGGCCTTGTCAACGTGACCGGCGACCCGGACACGCCGGAACGCCGTCAGATCGATCCTGCGGTCAGGGCGCGCAATTTGCTGGCCGAGCTGGAGGGCATCCACGCGGGCCAGGCGTCGTTACTGCAAAGCCTGGGCGAGCGGACCGATGGCAGCCTGCGCGAGGCCGAAGAACTGCTGCAGATGACCGGTCTGGATGTGGACAGTTTCCTGTCGCAGTTGGGCGTCCCCAGCGGGCTTGGCGGCCCTCTGGAGCTGGTCGAAGACGCGCCTGACAATGGGCTTGCCAACGTGGTCTACGCGCTGAATGCGCAGATGGGCCGCTGGGAGGCCGTCCGCCAGGCGCTGCGCTGCATTCCGTTGATTTCGCCCGTGGATTTCTACCACGTCGCCAGCGGCTTCGGAAAACGCCGCGACCCCTTCACAAAGAAGATGGCGCACCACCGAGGCCTGGATCTGGCCGGCTGGCCGGGTTCGCCCGTGTGGGCGGGCGCCCCGGGAACGGTGACCCGGGCCGGGCGGTGGGGCCGCTACGGACTGATGGTGGAGATCGACCACGGTTGCGGCATCAAGACCCGGTACGGCCACCTCAAGAAGGTCTTGGTCAAGAAAGGCGAGAAGATCGGGCATCGTCACAAGATCGGCCTGTTGGGCAGCACTGGCCGCAGCACCGGTCCGCATGTTCACTATGAGGTTCGGTACAACAAGACCGCCCTCGATCCGTCCAATTTCATCAAAGCGGGGTACCATGTTTTCAAAGGCTGAGAAGTCCAAAGCCCAGGCCGCACGCCCGGCGGCCAAACCCGCCGCCCCGTCGATCATCAGCGAGAACCTGAAGGTGACCGGTAACCTGGTCAGCGAAGGCGATATCCAGATGGATGGCACGATCGACGGCGATGTCCGCTCGAAACGGCTCACGATCGGCCAGAGCGCCGTCATCAACGGTGCGGTGATGGGCGACATGGTCCGCATCGCGGGCACCGTCAACGGCGAGATCACGGCGAAGAAGGTTGAACTGACGGAGACCGCAAAGGTCACCGGCGACATCATCCACGAAAGCCTGGCGATCGACGCCGGCGCCTTCGTGCAGGGCCTGTGTCGGCGCGTCGACCCGCAAAAGCTCGAACTGGCGAAGTCCGGGGATCCCGTCACAGACGCGACGGCGACCTTGCCGAAATTGACCGTTGCCGAAAGCAAGGCCGGGCAGCCCGAAAAGAAGGTGGGCTAGAGCCGCTCCAGCGCTTGGCTGAAAAGCCCCGGTTCCACGTTGCCGCCAGAGCAAACGGCCACGACTGTCCGCCCGTCCAGCGGAAACGTGCCCGACAGGACCGCCGCTATGGCGACGGCCCCGCCCGGTTCCGCCACAATCCTCAGATGCGCGAATGCCGCGGCCATGGCTTCCAGCGCCTGATCGTCGCTAACGCGCAGCGCACCGGTAAGGCGCCGCCGATTGATCTCGAAGGTGAGTTCCCCCGGTGAAGGAGACAGCAGGGCATCGCAGATCGACCGGGCTTCCGGCGCATTCGTCTGCCTGACGCCGGTTTCCAGCGATCGCGCCGTATCATCAAAACCTTCGGGCTCGACGGCGTAGATCGGTACTTTCGGAAACGGCCGCTCCAATGCCAGCGCAATTCCGGCCACCAGGCCGCCGCCGCCGCAACAGACCAGGACAGCGTCGGGCACGATACCGTCGGCCGCGCACTGGGCGGCGATTTCCAGCCCGATCGTTCCCTGGCCCGCAATGGTCATTGGGTGGTCGTAGGGGGGCACGATCGTCGCACGACGCTCTGCGGCAATTTCTTGCGCAATCTCCTCGCGGCTCTCGCTGTACCGGTCGTAGAGGACGGTTTCCGCCCCGTAGGCGCGGGTATTGGCAAGCTTGGGGGCCGGCGCGTCCTTCGGCATGACGATCAGCGCCGGCACGCCGAACAGCGCTGCTGCGGCCGCAACGGCCTGGGCGTGGTTGCCCGAGGAGTAGGCGACGACGCCCCCGGCCCGGACCCCCTCCGACAGCGCTGCGATGTTGTTATAGGCGCCGCGAAACTTGAAAGAGCCCGTTTTCTGGAGATTCTCGGCCTTGACCAGAAGCCTGCCGCCGACCGCCCGGTTCAGGAGAGAGGATTCAAGAAGCGGTGTCCTGACGGCGTGTCCTTCGATCCGGTCGGCTGCCCGGACCACGTCGTCATAGGTGGGCAGGGCAGCCGCGCCGCCGTCGGTCGGGGTGGCCAAAACCTAAAGCCCCAACAGCGCCGGCAGCGCATCAAGCGACTGGATCTGCGCCTTCGGCGTTCCCGGCAGGCGTTCCGGCGCCTGGCCGAACCGGTTGACCCATACCACCTGAAACCCGAAATGGGCCGCGCCGGCCACGTCCCAGGCGTTCGACGACATGAAGCAGATTGAACCGGGGTCGCAGTCCAGGCGCTCCACCGCAAGCTGGTATGTCCGGGCGTCGGGCTTGAAGATGCCTACGTCGTCGATCGACAGGACCGCGTCCAGGGCGTCGTCAATGCCGGCCCCTTTAACGGCGCTGGCCAGCATGTCGGCCGACCCGTTCGACAGGATGGCGGTTCGCAGGCCGCCAGCGCGCAGGCGCGCCAGCACGCGGGGAACCTCCTCATAGGCGTCCAGGGTGCGGTAGATCTCCATCAGCCTGGCGCGCAGAGCTGCATCGGACAGGCCGCATGTCTCCATCGCGAAATCCAGGCCGTCGCCGGTGATCTGCCAGAAATCCACATGCGCCTTCATCAGGCTCCGCAGCCAGGTGTATTCCAGCTGCTTTTGGCGCCACAGGGCCGACAGCCGGTCTGCATGCGGCTCCAGCTCATCTCGGCATTTGGCCGCCGCAGCGTGGACATTGAAGAGAGTTCCGTAGGCGTCGAATACGCAGGCCTGAACGCCGGTCAGCATGTCAGGCCGCACAACCCATTGCGCAACGCCGTCGCGCCTCGTTGTTCGGTCAGGGTGAGGGCGACGTGCCGGCCGGCCGCGCGTTGCCGGTAGACCATCAGATTTTCCATGACCCGTTGAACGTAGTTGCGGGTTTCATAGATGGGAATTGTCTCGATCCAGTCTATTGCCTCGTCCAGCGACCGGCGCGGGTCGCCGTACTTCTTCACCCATTTTTTGACACGATAGGGACCGGCATTGTAGGCCGCAAGCGCCATCGGCAGCGAGCCGTCGTAGCTGTCCAGCAGCTGGTCGAGATAGGCGCGCCCGATTTTCAGATTGTAGTCCGGGTCGCCGGTCAGCTTGTCGCGCGAGTAGCCGATATTGATCTGGCGGGCGACCAGGCGGGCGGTTGCCGGCATCACCTGCATCAGACCCAGGGCGCCTGCGCTGCTGCGGGCGCGGACGTCGAAGGCGCTTTCCTGCCGCACCACGGCCAGCACCAGGGCATGTTCCGGCCGGTCGTTCTCGTCCAGGGCAAGCCCTGGATATCCCGATTGTTCAAGGACATAGCCCTCCCGCACGGCTGTCTTGGCGATCTTGACGGCCTCGTCATTGCGCTCGACTTCTTGGGCCAGGCGGGCCGCAAGGACAAAGTCGCTGCCTTTGCTGGCCGTCCTGGCCATGTGCTTCAGGAACCGGTCCATCAGTTCCTCTGCGCCGGCTGCGTGCATGTGGCGCAGCGCGATCGTCAGTTCATGGGTGTCGAACGCGCGCTGCGCCGCAGCGTCCGGTTCGGGCTCGCTGGGCAGGCGCGGCCGATCGGCGATCGGCAGGTGCAGCGCCGCGGTCTGGCCGTAGAAGGTCGTCACGTGCTGGGCCGCGCGGACGAACCATTCGCGGGCCTGCTTGTCCTTGCCGACGTGGGCCAGGGCGCGGCCAGCCCAATAGGCGCCGCGGGCCCTGCTGACGGGATACTTGACGCCCTGGTACATCCGCGTGAAGTGGTCCAGGGCGACGTCTGGAACGTCCAGATACCGCAATGCGATCCAACCCGACATCCACTCGGCCTGGGCGAAGCCGAAACCCTCTGTCTGGCGGTGGTCGGCGGCCAGCTTGTAAGCCAGGGCGGCGTCGCCCTCGTTCAGCGCCCGGCGGGCCAGGATTGCGCGTTCCTGCCACCACAGCCGCGGCTGGACCAGGGTATCGGGCAGGTGCACCAGCAGCTCCGCGGCTCTGGCGTCGAACCCCTTGCGACGGCGCCAGCGCAAACGCTCGTAGATCAGGCCCTGGTCAATCAGCAGGCGCTGGGGCACGCGGGCGATCGCGGGATCGACCCCGCCCCGATAGCGCCTCAGCGCGATTCGGGCCTCGGCAAGGAAGCGCTCGTCCTGACGGACCCGGCGCGCCTGGCGCATGGCGGAGCCAAGCTTGCCCTGCCAGATCAGCCGGTCCAGCCGGTCCAGATGATCCTGATAGGTCAGCATCTTCCGGAAGCGCTTTCGGAATCCCACCTCGATGCGGCGCGGCATGTCGTAGTTGACCCAGGCGCGCCGGACCAGAGGCGGAACCTCGTCGGCGCGGCCTGCGGCCAGCAACGCCTCGGCGTAGCGGTGCATGCCGCGTCCGGTCAGGGGCGGATTGGCGTCGAACCATTCCAGCACGCGGCTGCGCGGCGTGCTGTCGCCCAGGACGTCTTCCGCCCGGCTGCGCAGTTCGTCTTGTTCCGGCCAGTCAGGGTTGTCGGTGATGAAGGCGACGACTTCGTCGAAGCTGGGGTTCGACCCGGGCGCGGTGTACCACAGCCAGCGGATCGCCTTCGCCGCATGCTGGTCCTGGGCCCGCCCTATCCGGGACAGTGCGGTGTCCCATTTGCCGGCGCGCACGGCGGAAATGGCGGCCCGGTAGGCCTTCAGGTCCGACGACGACAGCGGGTCGGCGGCCCCTGCCGGGGCAGGCGCCCATGCCGCTGTCAGCACCGCAAGCACGCTCAGCACTGTCGCTCTGATCAAACCCACCCCATTTCGCCCCGTCTGGTGCGACCCCCGGCGAGAGGGTCTGCTTGAATTCGCCGGGAGTCTAGTTGACGCCGCTAACCGAGAGCAAGCCATTGTCCCATAACGGAATTGTGACAACTGGAACTCGCGCGATTCCGGCCGTCGTCATCATGCCGTCGTCGACAAGAGGGTGTTAAAGTTTGTTTGCAGTTTGGTTAATCCCAACGCGGAAATTCGAGCGAATCCGCCGAGTCTCGGACTTTTGCCAGGCCGGCGCTGTCCTTGTCCGGCATCCCGCGAGCGGCTATAACGCGGCCATCGGCCCGCGTGCGACGCGCGGGGAGGCGGAGTGCGCATCATGTTCAAAGGCTCGTTCACGGCGCTGATCACCCCTTTTGAGAACGGGTCGATCGACGAGACTGCTTTCCAGGAGTTCGTTCAGTGGCAAATTGACGAAGGCACCCACGGCGTGGTGCCGGTCGGCACCACGGGCGAGTCGCCGACGCTGAGCCATGCGGAGCACAAACGCGTGGTCGAACTGTGTGTCGAGGTCGCGAAGGGACGCGCCCATATCGTGGCCGGATCCGGGTCGAACTCCACCGCCGAGGCCATCGAGCTCACGCAGCACGCCAAGGATGCCGGCGCCGACGCGGCGTTGATCGTGACGCCCTATTACAACAAGCCCACCCAGGAGGGGCTTTACGGCCATTACAGGTCGATCGCCGACACAGTCGACATCCCGATCGTGATTTACAACATCCCGGGCCGCTGCATCGTCGATATGAGTGTTGAGACCATGGCGCGGCTGGCGCGCGATTGTCCGAACATCATCGGCGTCAAGGACGCAACGGCCGACTTGGCCAGGCCACTCGCCACCCGGCTGGGCGTGGGCGAGGACTTCTGTCAACTCTCCGGCGAGGATGCCACCGTTGCGGCGTTCCTGGCCCAGGGCGGCCATGGCTGCATCTCGGTCACTTCCAATCTCGCGCCGAAGCTGTGTTCCCAGCTGCACGAAGCGTGGCAACAGGGGGCGCTGGAGACCTTCGCCCAGATCCGAGACCGGTTGATGCCGCTGCACGAGGCGTTGTTCTGCGAGTCTTCTCCCGGCCCGGTGAAATACGGCGCCAGTCTGTTGGGCCTTTCACAACCGCACACGCGCCAGCCCCTGGCGCCGATCCAGGAAAGCTCGAAGGCCCGGGTCAAGGCGGCGATGGAAAGCGCGGGGCTGTTATAGGCCGCCGAGCGCGTAACCGGCAGACAGATGGCTAAAGACACCGCGACGGGCACGGTCGCCAAAAACCGCCGTGCCCGGTACGACTATGCGATCGAGGACACGCTGGAATGCGGCCTGGTGCTGACCGGGACCGAGGTCAAGGCGATGCGCGCCGGCAAGCTGAATATTTCCGATGCCTATGTGGGTCCCAAGGACGGCGAGCTCTTCCTGATGAACGCCCATGTCGGGGAATACAAGAATGCCGGCCGGTTTCAGCACGAGCCCAAACGCGCCCGAAAGATCCTTGTCCACAGGCGCGAACGCGACCGTCTGATCGGCGCGGCCAAGCGCGAAGGCATGACGCTCGTGCCGCTGTCGATCTATTTCAACCGCCGCGGCATCGCGAAGCTGTCGCTTGGCCTCGCCAAGGGTAAGAAGACCGTCGACAAGCGGCGCGATATTGCCGACCGGGACTGGAAGCGGCGGCAGTCCCGCCTGATCCGCGACCGCGGGTAGGGACCGGTCCGCGCAGGCAGGACGTGGCGTCTACGCCGCCAGCCGCGCGTCGATGGCGCGGAACACGGCTTCGAACATGTCCTCGGTCAGCCGCCCGGTGTTGGTGTTGTAGCGCGAGCAGTGATAGCTGTCGGCCAAAAGCGGCAGGCCGTCCGGCAGCTGGTGCAGGGCCGCATGGGCGAACCGATAGCCGTTCTGCTTCAGGTTCAGCGCCTTCAGCACCGCGTTGTGCGAGACCACCCCCAAAGACAGAATGACTTTCAGGCGCGGCATCGCGGTGATCTCCGACTTCAGAAAAGCCAGGCAGGTGTTAATCTCGGGCCCGGTCGGCTTGTTCTGAGGCGGAACGCAGCGCACCGCGTTGGTGATCCGGCAGTCAACCAGAGCCAGCCCGTCGTCCGGCCGCCGGTCGAACCGGCCCTCAGAATGCCCGAATCGGGACAGCGTCTGGTAGAGCAGATCGCCGGCATAGTCGCCCGTGAACGGCCGTCCCGTGGCGTTCGCTCCGGTCACGCCCGGCGCCAGCCCCACAATCAGCATGGATGCATCCAGCGGACCGAAGCTCGCCACCGGCCCGTTATGCCATTCGGGATGGGCGCGCCGGTTGGCGGCGCGGTAGTCGGCAAGCCGCGGGCACAGGGCGCAATCGGCGTCGGGCTGTTGTGGCAAGGGCGCAATCATGCCTGGCAGACTACACGATTCAGGTCCGCCGCAAGACGGCAGAGGGCCGGTTACAGGCGTTCGACGATCGCCTCGTCGAAATCCTCCTCGAACGCCTCGTCCTCGTCCGCGAGTTCCGCCGGCGCGGGCTTGGCCTGATCGTGATAGTGACGCGCCACCTCGCGGGAAAGCTCCTGCAGTTCGATGAAGTTGTCGGCCTGTCGCCGCAACTCGTCGGCGATCATCGGCGGCGAGGACTTGATCGTGCTGACGACGGAAACCCGGACGCCGCGCCGCTGGACGGCCTCCACAAGCCTGCGGAAGTCGCCGTCGCCGGAGAAGAGGACCACATGATCGAGGCGTTCGGCCATGTCCAGGACATCGATTGCCAGTTCGATGTCCATGTTGCCCTTGATCTTCCGGCGTCCCATGGAGTCGGTGTACTCCTTGGTCGGCTTGGTGACCATCGTGTATCCGTTATAGTCCAGCCAGTCGACCAGGGGCCGAATCGGGGAGTATTCCTGGTCCTCGAACATCGCCGTGTAATAAAAGGCGCGGATGAGGCGACCTTGTCTTTTGAAAATCTCAAGAAGTTTCTTGTAATCGATATCGAAGCCCAAGGTCTTTGCCGCGGCGTAAAGGTTGGCGCCGTCGATGAACAGGGCTATTCGTTCCTGGGGGTAAAATCCCGTGGTCATATCAATATCGCCTTTCGAAAAGTCACCAAAAAGCAACCGATTACACTATCGTTCGCGCGCAGACTGCGGTGTTCCAGTCCGCATTAAGGAATAGGTAATGGCTCTGTCAGTCGCCTGCAAGCATCTTCGCCCGGGGCCGGCCGATCGGTCCGGCGATGCCGCGCCAGGACTTGAGAAATCCCGCGATTCCGGCCTTGAGTTTCGCTTGCAGGGCACTACCCTGATCCATATATTCCCGGCGCTGACTGAAAGCGGAAATTACGGAGAAGCAAGGCTATGGCACGGGTAACGGTCGAAGACTGCGTGGAGCGCATTCCCAACCGATTTGATCTGGTGATGACGGCGGCACAGCGCAGCCGCGAGATCTCGGCGGGCGCGCAGATCACGCTGGAGCGGGACAACGACAAGAACCCGGTCGTTGCATTGCGTGAAATCGCCGACGAGACGGTGGAAATCGATCAGCTTCAGGAATCCTTGGTGCGCGGTCTCCAGAAGGTGGCCGACATGGACGAGCCGGAAGAGGACGATCAGGTCGAACTGATGGCGGGGCAGGGCGCGTCCGAAGAGGGCGGCGAAGCCGCTGCCGCACCGATCGACAGCGAGGGTCCGTTTGCCGGCGCCAAGATGCCCATGTTCGAGGACATTACGTCGGACGAGATCTCTAAGGAATGAACCGCGGGCGCCGCCATCGACGCGGCGCGACGCCGCGTCCGGCCTGAGGATGCGGCGCCATGATGCGGCAATACGAGCTCGTCGAGCAGGTCCGACGATATGACCCGGGCGCGGATGAGGATGTCCTCAACCGCGCCTATGTTTTTTCGATGAAGGCTCACGGCACCCAGACAAGGGCCAGCGGCGACCCCTACTTCTCCCATCCGGTCGAGGTGGCCGGACTGTTGGCCGAGAAACGCCTGGACACGGCTTCCATCGTTACCGGCCTGCTGCACGATACCGTGGAAGACACCGCCGCGACGTTGAAGGAGATCGGCGGGCTGTTCGGCGACGAAGTGGCCACCCTGGTGGACGGGGTCACCAAGCTCTCGAAGCTTGAACTGCAATCGGACAAGACGAAACAGGCCGAGAACTTTCGCAAGCTTGTGCTTGCGATGTCGGAGGACATCAGGGTCCTTCTGGTGAAGCTGGCCGACCGTCTGCACAACATGCGGACGCTGCATCACATCCAGTCGGAAGCGAAGCGCCGCAGGATCGCCCGGGAAACGATGGAGATCTACGTGCCGCTGGCCGCGCGTATCGGCATCCGGGACTGGCAGGAGGAGCTGGAAGACCTGGCGTTCGAAGTGCTGAACCCCGACGGCCGGACCTCGATCATGAACCGGCTGAGTTTCCTGCGTTCCGAAGGCGAGGATCTGGTCAGTGCGGTCATCCAGGAACTGTCCAACACGCTGGCGGACAAGGAGCTCGGCGCGGAAGTCTCCGGTCGCGAGAAGACGCCCTATTCGATCTGGCGCAAGATGCAGCGCAAGAACATCGGCTTCGAGCAGCTGTCCGACATCATGGCGTTTCGCGTCGTCGTCGACACGGTCGAGGAGTGCTACCAGGCACTGGGCGTCATCCACGGCCGCTACCGTCTGGTGCCCGGGCGTTTCAAGGACTACATCTCGTTGCCCAAGCCGAACGGCTATCGTTCTGTGCATACTGGAATATTCGGTCCGGCCAATCAGAGAATTGAGATCCAGATCCGGACCCACGAGATGCAGGAGGTTGCCGAACTGGGTGTGGCCGCCCACTCGATCTACAAGACCGGCCACAAATCCGGTCCGACCGAAGGCCGCCAGTATCGCTGGCTGCGCGAGCTGCTGGAGATTCTGGAACACGCGGCCGGGGCCGAGGACTTCCTGGAACACACCAAGATGGAGATGTTCGCGGACCAGGTCTTCGTGTTTTCGCCGAAAGGCGACCTGTTCGCGATGCCGCGCGGGGCGACGCCGGTGGATTTCGCCTATGCGGTTCACTCCGAGGTCGGCAACAAGTGCGTCGGCGGCAAGATCAACGGCCGGATCATGCCGCTCAGGACCGAACTGAGGAACGGCGACCAGGTCGAGGTGATCACGTCGAACGCGCAGACGCCGTCGCCGACCTGGGAGAGCTTCGTCGTCACCGGAAAGGCGCGCGCCTGCATCCGTCGTTTCGTGCGATCCCAGGCCCGCCAAGAATATGTGCGCCTGGGCCGCGAGATCCTGGAAAAGGCATTCGGGCAGGGCGGCTATGAGTTAACCGAAAAGGCCGTGAAAGGCGTGCTCAAGCGTTTCGGCGCGGAGAGCACCGACGATATCTATGCCGCCGTCGGCGAGGGCCGCTACACCGGGCGAGAGGTTTTGGGCGCCATTTATCCGGGCTCGAAGCAGGCCGGCAAGCCCAGCAACATCGTGCCGATCGGGCGGGCCAAGCCCAAACCCGACCAGCGCCACGCCATTCCGATCAAGGGCCTGATCCCCGGAATGGCGCTGCATTTCGCCGGGTGCTGTCATCCGCTGCCCGGCGACCGCATCGTCGGGATTGTCACCACCGGCAAGGGCGTTACCATCCACACGATCGACTGCGACACCCTGGCGAGCTTTGCCGACATGCCGGAACGCTGGCTGGACGTGGCCTGGGACCTGGATCCGGACACGCCGGACAGCTACACCTCGCGAATCCACGTGGTGCTGGCCAACGAGCCGGGCAGCCTGGGAACCCTGTCGACCGTGATCGGGCGCGACGGAGGCAATATCAGCAACTTGAAAATCACCAACAGGTCCACGGATTTCTTCGAGATGCTGATCGATGTGGAAGTGGCGGACGTAAAACAGTTGACGAATATTATTGCAGCACTTCGGGCCACGCGTGTCATAAACTCCGTGGAAAGGGCGCGGGGGTAGGCTCTTCTCGGCATGTTTCAGAGACGGCGAAAACTGCAGCCCCACCATCGGCTGCGCAACTTGATCTGGCCGAGCACCGGTTTCAGGCGCTCGTTCAGCTACCTGTGGCACCGGATCGCCCGGTTGCCCGGGACACCACACGAGATTGCGGGCGGGTTTGCGTTCGGTGCGGCAATGTCGTTCACCCCCTTCGTCGGAGGCCACTTTATTGGCGCGGCGCTTCTGTCTTGGGTCACGCGCTGCCACATCATCGCCTCGGCCATCGGCACGGCGGTCGGCAATCCCTGGACATTTCCCTTCATCTGGGCCTGGATCTACACGCTTGGGAGCTGGATCCTGGTCCGGGAAGAGGGCCGGGTGGAATTCCTGGATCTGACGCCGACCTATCTGTGGGAGCACTTCTGGGACGTCTTCGTCCCGATGATGGTGGGCGGGCTGCCCATGGCGATCCTGGTCTGGGTCGGCTGCTATTTCCCGCTGCGCTTCGTCGTGGCTGCCTACC
>Ga0056115_1000156_pt1 | contig 35138 bp, 29 predicted proteins | sample WorMetOlspDAHAB1_FD_77007 | JGI IMG/M metagenome (GOLD analysis project Ga0056115, IMG submission 77007) | Marine gutless worms symbiont microbial communities from Max Planck institute for Marine Microbiology, Germany - Olavius sp. DAHAB.1 ...
CGCAGGCGTTATCTGAAAAAAGACAGCCAGGGCAAAGTCACTGAGACACCGGATCGCATGTTCCAACGGGTTGCCGGCCATATCGCCAAAGCCGAAAAAAAATTCGGTGGTGATGAAAACCGCATCAAGGAAGTGCAGGAATTGTTTTACCGGATTATGACCGAGTTTAAATTTTTACCGAACTCCCCCACCCTCATGAATGCCGGACGCAGATTGGGTCAGTTGGCCGCCTGTTTCGTATTGCCGGTCGAAGACAGCATGGAGGGGATATTCGGCGCCCTCAGAAACGCGGCCCTCATTCATAAATCCGGCGGTGGAACCGGTTTCGGCTTCTCCCGGCTGCGCCCGAAAAACAGCACTGTGGGAACTACCGGTGGAGTGGCATCGGGCCCCGTTTCGTTTATGAAAATTTTTAACACCGCCACCGAACAGGTGAAGCAGGGCGGCACCCGCCGGGGCGCCAACATGGCGATATTAAAGGTGAATCACCCGGATATCATGGAGTTTATTCACAGCAAACGAAAAAATCGGGAATTGAACAATTTCAACATATCGGTGGGGGTAACCGATGAATTCATGAAAGCGGCCGAAAGTGGCGCGGATTACGGACTGGTTGAACCGCGCGACCAAACCTCGGTCGGCAAATTAAATGCCCGCGAAGTCTACGACACGCTGGTGAGCCAGGCCTGGAAGAACGGCGATCCGGGGATCATCTTTTTGGACCGCATCAATCGCGACAACCCCACGCCCGCCCTGGGTGACATCGAGAGCACCAATCCCTGTGGCGAGCAGCCCCTGCTGCCCCTGGAGGCCTGCAATCTGGGTTCCATTAACCTGGCCAAATTTGTACTAAAAAATGGAGACGGGCCCATGGTCGACTATGAAGGCCTAAAGGATATTGTCGATCTGTCGGTTCGTTTTCTCGACAACACCATTGAAATGTCAAAATACCCCTTACCTGAAATCACGGCCATGGTTAAGGGCAATCGTAAAATCGGACTGGGCGTAATGGGTTTTGCCGACATGCTTTACCAGTTGAACATTTCGTATAATTCCGAAGCGGCTTTGGAAACGGCCGAATCCGTAATGCGGTTTATCCAGGAAACAGCCCATGAGGCTTCACAAAACCTGGCACAGGAAAGAGGCACCTTTAAACACTACGACAAAAGCATATTCAAAGACCAGGGGGTCAAGTATCGCAATGCGACAACCACCACCATTGCCCCCACCGGCACACTCAGCATCATTTCAGGCTGCTCCAGTGGAATTGAGCCGCTATTCGCGCTGAGTTTTGTACGAACGGTCATGGACAACGATAAGCTGCTGGAAGTAAACCCCTATTTTGAAAAAATCGCCCGTGAAAGAGGCTTCTACAGCCATGGTTTGATGGATGAAATCGCCAAGAAAGGCAGTATTCACGACCTTCCGGAGATACCCGAAGATGTCCGCAACGTGTTTGTCACCGCCCATGATGTGTCACCGGAATGGCACGTCCGAATGCAGGCCGCTTTCCAAAAATACACTGACAATGCCGTATCCAAAACCGTCAATCTACCCCATGATGCCACGGTGGAAGATGTCAAAAAAGTATATAACTTAGCCTATGAATTAGGCTGCAAAGGGGTTACGATTTACCGTGACGGCAGCAAGGAAAACCAGGTCCTATCATTTTCCCAAAAAGAAGAAAAAGCTGATTCCCCCTTTATGACGGCCGTCAAGGAAAGACCGGAGACGCTGGGCGGCTACACCACTAAGATGAAGACGGGATACGGCTACCTGTATGTAACCGTAACCGAATTTGAAGGGCGGCCGTTTGAAGTTTTCGCCACGATCGGCAAATCGGGCCGCTCCACCACCGCCAAGACGGAAGCCATTGGGCGGCTGGTGTCATTGGCTCTGAGATCCGGGGTCAAAGTGGATAAAATCGTCAATCAGCTAAAAGGTATCGGCGGCGAATATCCGATTTTTCAGAATGGTGGTCTGGTTCTGTCCATCCCGGATGCCATCTCCCGTGTTTTGGAAAAACAATATATGACCGGGGAAAATGCCAAAAAGAATCACAAAACCGAATACAGCCTAATGGGCGAGAAGTGCCCGGAATGCGGCCAAACCATCAGTTTTGAAGAAGGCTGTATGATGTGTCACTTCTGTGGCTTCAATAAATGCGGCTAAAACTGGTTTAAAAAATTCATCTTTTGCCCGCTAGCTGCGTTACGCGTCGTCGAACAAATTCTAAACCTTCTGAAACCAGTTTACCGATACAAATTAAAATGAAAGGCAGAATCATTTTTGATTCTGCTTTTTTTTATTGAGCAGTTATGCTGAAAAGTGCCATAAATAAGAAAATTTTGGAAAATTCAATCAAACCGCCCGCCGCTGCTGCTTCCGGTGATCTGCATCAGGGGCACGATCATCCGGGAAACGACAGGCTTGCCATGTTTGCTCAGCTGCTGTTCGTGCTGTTTGCGATGGGCCTGCTTGTGTTTTACCGCGACCGGGCTCAATTTCACACCCTGGGTATCATTTTTGTCTCCATTGTGCTGGAGGCCCTGCCGTTTATGTTGCTGGGCACCCTTATCGGAGGATTCATCGAGGTGTTTATCTCCCAGGAAAAAATTACGTACTGGCTGCCGGAAGGACGCTGGTGGACGGTTTTTATTGGAGCCGGAATCGGCATTATATTTCCGATTTGCGAATGTGCCATCGTTCCGGTTGTGAGGCGGCTGCTGCATAAAGGCGTTCCACTGAGTGCGGCCATTGCCTTCCTGCTGGGTGGACCCATTGTCAACCCAATAGTGGCCTCGTCGAGGGCGATAGCTTATTTCGGCGACTGGCATATGGTTGCCGGCCGCATGATTTTCGGATACCTGATTGCGGTAGTCATCGGTTTGTTGATGGGTTTGATGTTTACCAGGACCAAAGCGGTGCGCAGCGAAGTTTTTGCCGATTTACATCAGGTAAAAACGGCCTCAGTCTCCAGCCACGGCAATTCCCCGGCCCTGAGTGAAAAGGCCGTTCTTGCCGTCAGCCACGCGGCCGGTGATTTTTTTGATATAGGGCGGTTTCTGGTCATCGGGGCGTTTATCGCCGCTTTATTGCAAACCCTGGTACCACGCCAAATATTTGCCGCGGCATTGAGCCCCCCCGCCCTATCGATACTGCTCATGATGATCATGGCCCTGGTGTTAAATCTTTGCAGTGAGGCGGATGCCTTTGTAGCGGCCTCGTTTCGGTCGAGCCTTGTGCCGCTTTCGGCCCAGTTGGCCTTTATGTTACTGGGCCCGATGCTGGACATCAAATTAATTCTAATGTATCTCAAAGTATTTAGGATCCGTGCGATCGCCGCCCTGACGGTCTTTACCTTTCTAGCAGTTTTTATGAGCATGCTTTGGGTGGGAATGTGATGAATATTCCCGGTGCTATTGCAAAAACCATGATTTAGAGACGATTACGATTCCATGAAAGAAAAATTCAAACGGCCCGCTACTATTTTAACCGCATGCCTGCCGGCACTAATTTTCATCACCTGGGTAAATGCCTACTACTGGCTGCTGGAAAGCGGTCGCTACAAAGCCTTCATTCAACCAAAGCTTTGGCCGCTTTTAATTCTGGCGCTCATCTTGCTGCTGGCTTTTAGCGCCGCGTTTATCTCCCAATTCTCGTTAAAGTCGATGGCCGCATTTCAAATGGATTCATGGATCAAAGCAGCAATTCTGATTGTACCGGTGGTCTTTCTCTGGACCATCTACGGTCAAAGTCTGGGAACGGATGCATTTGCAAAAAGATTACTACATACCGGTCAAAGTGTTCCGTTTAAAAACACATATTTCGAAAATATACCATCGAAGGCGCTCTCAGCAAATGCGACAACCCTGTTGGATTTGATTCTTTATGCTGAGGAATTCAATGGTAAACCGGTCGCGGTTGAGGGGATGGTTTTTCGCAGCAAAACGATGGATAAGAACAGCTTTATGCTGTTCCGATTTGCCGTTGCCTGCTGTGCAGCCGACGCCTTGCCGTTTTCAATCAGGGTGATTGCGGCAACCGAAGCAGGCCTAAAAAATGATGCCTGGGTTCGGGTTGAAGGTCTTTTCAACTTTGAAACAATTCATGACAAACAAGTAATAAGCATCGCAGCCGATAAAGTCCTGCCGATGCCCCTGCCAGCGCCTGAGAAGCGCTATTTGTTCTTTTAAACGCTTTTCAGGCAATTTTTACAGACCCCATCCACCCGCACTTCAACGTTTTCAATCAACCCGGAAAAAGTGCGTTGCATGGACTGCAGGTCCACGTTCAGGCTTTGGGGATTTAAGCATTCCAGATTACCGCAGCTCTTGCAAAAAAAATGGGGATGAGCCGGATGGTTTTCGTTGGGTGCCAGGCCGTACACAAATGAACGACCGCCGCCGTTTAGCCGTTCGACCAGCCCTTTGTCTACCAGCAGATCCAAAATTCGATAGACGGTTACCCGGTTGATGTTGTCGCTGCGGCTGAGAATGTCATATATTTGCTGGGCACTCAGGGGACTGCTATTGTTGCCGATCACTTCCAATACGCGGTGACGGTTGGGCGTATGGCCCAGCCCGGATGTTTTCAGGAAACTTGAATAATCACAATGTTGGCACATATTTTTTCTTTATTTGATACGCTTAATTCAGAACAAATTAATTATTTCTGGGTTGCTCTTAACCTTGATCCTTTCATTCAAACCACGAAACACGCGAAATAAACGAAAAATACAACCCTTCTTACTTCGTTTCATTTCTTGTGTTTCGTGGTTATAGGCATTCTGTTTTACCGCTTTTTTACCCATTTTAAAACCAGGTTCATTATTTTGCCGGCCTGGCCGACAAATTCGGCAACAGGTAATCAAGGCCGAATGACGCCAGGAAACAAATTCCCGCGACCAGAATAATAGAAGCACCGGAGGTCAAGTTTAACGCATAGGACAGCCACAGACCGGTTACGGTAAAGATTGCACTCAGCAAACTGGACAACACCATCATCTTGATCAATGACTTTGAATATTTTTCCGCGAAATAGGGGGGAATCGTCAGCAGCGCGATCACCAGAATTAAGCCAACCACCTGGATAATCATCACGATCCCCACGGCCAGCATGACGATCATCAGAAAATACAGACGCTTTACCTGAACACCGCGAATTTGGGCGAATTCTTCATCATAGGACAACGCCAGATAGTCATGGTAGAAATATATCACAATACCCAGAATGCCGGCTCCGACGCCCGACATCATCCAGAGATCCGAATCAGGGACCGTCAGGATACTGCCGAAGAGATAGCTCATTAAATCGACATTATAGCCCGGTGTTAAATCCAGCAGAATAATTCCGATTGCCATCCCGACGGCCCAGATCACGCCGATGATCGTATCGGCGCGGTGCCTGGCCTTTAGCGTAATGGATGCCATAACTAATGCTGCCGTCAGGGAAAACCCAATCGTACCCACCATGTAGTGCCAACCGAAAAAGAAGGCCAGCCCGATACCGCCGAAGGCCGCATGGGCGATACCGCCCGAAAGGAAAACAATCCGATTGACGACCACTAAAGTTCCCATGATGCCGCAAATAATGCTGGCCAGCAATCCGGCCAACAGGGCATTTTGCATAAATTCAAATTGGAGGACTTCGATCATGGAGCTTGCTCTTTCAGGATTCCAAGTTATTTATAAAATGCCGTCTGCAAAATTTGATAGGGTTTGCCGGTTAGCCCGTAGCCGGTTTTGACGGTGGAAATCGGACTAATCCTTTATTTACAGGCTAACCGGAAACCGGCTCAACGGGTTAAACGAATTTTACTCGTTCTCATGCTTATGCAGCACCCGGTGGGGCAGACCATGGGCAATTAACTCCACCGGGCAGGTTTCATCTGCCGTGCAGTCATACATCATTTCAATCATCTCACCGGTCAGTTCAGCATGGCCGTGGTAGTGCAGTCTTTGGTTGACACAAATCACTGATTTGATAGATCCGGAAATTACCATCAAATCGTGACTGACAACGATAATCGTAATGGTTTCGTTCAACTCCTTCAAAAGTGAATAAAACTCGTTTTGCCCCCGGGTGTCGATGCTGGCCGTCGGCTCATCTAAAAATAAAAGTTCCGGATCCGTCACCAGGGCCCGGGCAACAAAAACCCGCTGTTTTTGCCCACCTGAGAGTTCCCCGATGCGCTGATCGCAATACTTTTTCATATCGACCTGGTCCAGTGTCTCGATCGCCGCCAGACGATCCTGTTGTGAATGCCGCGACCATCCCCGGCCGGGCTTTAACTTACCCATCAAAACCACATCTAAGGCGGATATGGGAAAATTTTTATTGATGTGAACATCCTGGGGCACGTAGCCGATGCGGTGAGATATATCTTGCGGCGGTTTGTTGAATATTCGCACAATACCTGATTCAGCCTTAATCAATCCCAGCATCAATTTCAACAGAGTCGTCTTGCCACCGCCATTCGGGCCGATCATGGCGACAAAATCACCTCGACTAACCGTTAAATTGACCTCCCGCAACACGGGCTGACTATTGTAGGAAAAACTAAGATCTTTAATTTCGATTATATTATCGCTCATTTTGAGGTCCTGTTTGTGATCTTTTGGTAGAAAATGATGACAAGCATTAGATTTAGGTGCTTAATTGAGATTTCTCTGTTTTTTTAAGAAAAAATATTTTCATCACGATGATAGCGCGCTGCCATGGGAATTTTCTGAATCCCTTGATCGGTTCTCACGATCTTCATATAGGGGGTAGCCCGGGATATCTTTTTCAGCCGGGCCTTTTCAAACTCAATCCCGATGGCAAAATGCAGCTGGGTCTTTGCAAGGGCGATCATCTGTTTTGGTTTGGGTTCGTAAACATGGAAATCGGCTCCCGGTGGAATCATCACCCGGATGTCCACCAGGTTTTTGCCAATTTGTTGCACGAAATATTTTTGCGGAACTAGGCTGACGAAAACAGCGACTTTCGCGCAAGCGGGTCCCGCCAATGTCCATGTCACCAAGAGGACAGAACAAAATCCGATAAGTTTTAGACCGGTGTTCGTAATCATATGCAAATTTGTTGCATTAGTTTGGATTTGTCAATGCAATTATGGAAAAAAATTGCTTTAAGGGTCGCGGAAGTAGATAAATACGCATAGATTGAGCCGGATTTTTGTTCGCCTTCAAGGTGCGCCAAGGGGAGCATATTGTCTATAGGTGACTTTTGGTGCAACGCGGTTCAGGATGACAAATACTCAGTCAGGTAGGAGGGGATCGTTCTCCAGCAATTCTATGAATTTTTCCGGTTTGCGGGATTTATATTTTTTCAGCAGCTTTCGGTACAGTTCCGAATTGAAGGGCCGTTTATGCGTCATAACATCAAAAATCAGGCAGGACAGAATCTGGCCGATAAAATGGATCGTATCATGATGGGAATACTTTTTTTTTCGTATGGTGTTGTAACATTGGAGGGTTTCGATTGGCTCTTTCTGCTCTAACTGAGCTTCGACAATAGAATGAATCGTAATATGTAAAAAAGGATTATACTCGGTGTCCGGATCATAATCATGATCATAGGTCAGGTCAGCAAATTCAAGCTGGATTTGGAATTCATCCTCATGCTCCACCATTATTTTGGCGATACGTTTTTCCTCATCATTGAGCCCTTCATAGTTTCTTTCTTTGGCCCGTCCCCAGAGCTCATACATATTGTCGCGGGAAACCTGTATTGGATGCTTTCGTATTTCTTCATCCATTTAAATTATCTCCTTGTTTCACTATTTACCCTATGCACGTTACGCTTTGCGCCATGCCATATTTGTCACGCAACCCGTATCCCCCAACTCGCACCCCGTACCCCGCATCTCGCACCCCGCAACCCGTGACCCGTACCCCGAACCTAGCTTTTGATGACCGTCATCCCATCTTTAGTATCCTGCACCGTATACCCCATATCCTGGATTGCATCGCGCAGTTGATCGGACCGGGCCCAATCCTTGGCAGCCCGTGCGGTCTGACGGTCATTGACCAGTTTTTGAATTTCTTCGGGTAAAGCATCCGATTTGTTGACCTGGTCGAGGTTGAGCCCCAGTACCCGGTCAAAATCCAGTATGGTGGCCAATTTATCGGCATCGCTGATGTCGCTTTTGAGCATCTCCTGCACAACGGCCAGGGCTCTTGGCATATTCAGATCGTCATTAATTATTTCCAAAAATTTGGTTTTAAACGCATCACTTTCGGACCCAATTTGGCCGGCACCGTTTTGCGCCACCTGGCGCACCTGATTTTGCAGGTGCAGCAAACCATTGCGAGCGGCCTGGACGCTTTCCCCGCTGTATTCCATGGGTTTGCGGTAGTGTGTCTGAAAAGCGGCAAAGCGATAGACCAGGGGGTTGATTTCCTTCTTTAAGAAAGCATTTTCCAGGGTCAGAAAATTATCTTCACTTTTTGCCATTTTTTTACCACCGGAAATTATCAAAAAGGCGCCGTGCATCCAGAAATTAAAAAACTTTTTGCCGGTTGCCGCCTCGGACTGGGCTATTTCGTTGGTGTGGTGGACATCAATGTGATCCGTGCCGCCGCAATGAATATCCAGTTGATCGCCCAGGTATTTCATGCTCATCGCCGAACATTCGATGTGCCAACCCGGAAATCCGACCCCCCAGGGGGATTCCCATTCCATCTGACGCCGGACGCCTGCCGGTGAAAATTTCCATAATGCAAAATCAGTTAGACTGCGTTTTTCCGGATTTTTCTCCACCCGGGCCCCTTCCTGCAGCGAATCGATATCCTGGTGGGATAGCTTGGTGTAATCTTCAAATTTCGCTGTATCAAAATAGATCCCGTCACTGGTTTGATAGGTGTAGTTTTTTTCCTGCAGGGTGTTAATCAAGGCGATCTGCTCATCAATAGTATCGGTTGCCTTGACCCAGATGTCGGGCTCGAGGATATTCAGCTGCATGATGTCATTTTTAAACGCCCGGGTGTAATGCTCGGCAATTTCCCAGGCGGTTTTTCCCTCACGCCGGGAACCTTTTTCCATTTTGTCTTCACCCATGTCCCGATCACCGGTCAGGTGACCAACATCGGTAATATTCATTATATGTTTGACCCGATAGCCGTTGTAGAGTAATACCCGCTTTAGTATATCTTCAAATATATAGGTGCGTAAATTGCCGATATGAGCAAAGTTGTATACCGTCGGGCCGCAGGTGTAGAGCCCGACCTTTTCCTTCTGAATTGGAACAAACTCTTCTTTGCTTCGGCTGAGCGAATTGTATAAGTATATCTTCATCATTGATCAATCACCGCATTTTCTTATTTGAATGATATTAGAGTCTTAGCTGTGAATTCTTTGCATTTTATGAAAAAACTTGTTTCACCACGAAGTACACGAAGAAACCATAAAGTTTTTTTCAACTTTTATCTTTGTGTTCTTCGTATCCTTCGTGGTTTAATTTTTACTTTGGTTCCGGCTTGTCAGGGTTAGGGTAGTAAAATCAGTTAGCCACGAAATGACACTAATTACCAAATAAATAATTCTGGGAACGAAGTCAATCTATTTGACATCAAATCGAGCTTGGCCTATTTTAGCTTTAATCGAATTCGGTTATGCCGAAAGCCCAAGCAATACGCTTTTCACCATGACACGAAGAGGAAATGACAATATGTTCGGTCTTTGCTTCGTGTTTAGAAAATTTGGGATTGAGGGGTCGCAATCAGAATGCAATCCGAGGCTGTCGAAAAATATCTTAAAACCATCTACGAAATCCAGCAGCACGGCGGACGGGTAAAAACAACCAACCTGGCACAAACGCTGAACGTCACCGCCGGTTCGGTAACGGATATGATCAAACGCCTGTCCAATCTGCGGCCCAAGCTGGTTTCCCATGAACTTCATAAAGGTGTCGCTTTAACCCCCCGTGGCAAAAAGGTTGCCTTAAGTGTCATTCGCAGACACCGTCTGCTTGAAACTTTCCTCAACCGTGTTCTGGGTTTTTCCTGGGATGAAGTTCATGATGAAGCCCAAAATCTAGAGCACCACATTTCAGACCGGCTGACGGATGCGATTGCCGAATATTTAAACCATCCACAATATGATCCCCACGGTGACCCGATTCCTGGAAAAGATGGTAAAATGAAGGCAGATAATTTCCGGTCCCTCGGGTCTACGCCGGTGGGTGAATCTGTTCGAATCGCACGGGTACACCACAATGACGCCGAGTTGCTGCGCTATCTTGACAAATTGGAAATCCGTTTGGAAACGATAGTAACCGTTGTCGAAAAAGCGCCCTTCCAAGGACCATTGAGTATCCGGGTCGGGGCACAGCGCAGCGCGCCGATCAAAACGCTGGGAATCAATGTGGCCGATGAGATAATGGTGGAACCAATTTCAAATTCCCATTTTGTTTGAAACTCTCTGACCTGTAATTATTTTTTGGTTTACCAAAAATTTTTATTTTGCATGCCTAATTTTAATATTTGATTGACAAAATAAATTTTATTCTTACCATAATATACGTGTGTATTGGAATTCAGGTGACTCTGCCACGGATTGGAGGACTGTGAAATGCCGCGAATACTCGAAAAAAATGTGTTATTCAGGTCGTTTTTTATCCTATTGATTGCCTTCTGCCTGGCCTTATCATTGGTTGCACCATCGACCGGCGCCGACTATAAAGGCAAATATCCGTATAAGGTCGGAACGACCGTCGGAATGATCGCCGACATCGTCAAACAGGTGGCCGGTGATAAAGCCCGGGTCACCAACGTTATCGGCACCGGCGTCGATCCCCATCTGTTTAATCCGACCCGCAGTGACGTGGCCGTGCTGCTAAAGTCGAATATCGTTTTCTATGCCGGTCTCCTGCTGGAAGGCCAGATGACGGATATTTTGGTCAAAATATCCCGCAAACGCCCGGTATTTGCTGTCACGGAATTGCTTAGTGACAGTTACCTTATTCAGGATACTGCCACCAACCACAGCGATCCCCACGTCTGGATGGATGTCCGGGGTTGGATCAAAGCGGTTGAGGTAGTAGCTGATGCCCTGACGCAGTTTGATCCTGGAAATGATGAGTATTATAAAATAAATGCAGCTGACTATCTATCAAAGCTGGAACGGCTCGATGAATATGCCAAAAAAGTCATCGGTTCGATACCAACCGGTCAAAAAATCATGATAACGGCTCACGATGCGTTCAGGTATATGGGTCGGGCATATGGTATCGAGGTAATGGGGATTCAGGGTCTATCAACGGAATCCGAAGCGGGATTAAAGGACATCAATCGCATCGTCGATACCCTGGTTCAGCGAAAAATCCCGGCTGTTTTTGTCGAATCCAGTGTTTCGGATAAAAATGTCAGGGCACTGCTCGAAGGCGCAAATTCCCGGGGTCGGGAAGTTAAAATCGGCGGAGAGTTGTTTTCGGATGCCATGGGCAAGTCCGGTACCTATGAGGGCACTTATATCGGTATGATCGATCACAATGCAACCACCATTGCCAGGGCGCTGGGCGGACAGGCGCCCGCCCGAGGGCTGAACGGCAAGCTCACCGCAGAGCACTGAAGTCTTGGACGAGTCCAAGCAACTTGATTACCAGAAAGTTAAACGTTATTTGTTATCAGTTATTTGATAAGAATGAAGCGGGTATCCGAGCGACTCAAGAAAGATTTAAATTGACCACAATTCGATAGCGAATAACCAATATCCAATAACCTTAATTTTCCGACAACGAATAACCAATAATTAATAACTAATAACAATTAACTTTACCCTGGAATTAGTAACAATGTCATCCTCTCAAATTTCCGCAACTGCACCCGAACCGAATGCAAGCGACCTGTCCGAGCAGTCAGCTCCGCTGTGGATTCACGACCTGACAGTAGCCTATCATCGCAAACCGGTATTATGGGATGTCAACCTGGCCGTGCCGCAAGGAAAACTTGTTGCCGTAGTTGGACCAAACGGTGCCGGTAAAACCACGTTGATCAAGGCCGCGTTGGATTTAGTTCCCCGGGCGTCCGGCAATATAATGATCTATGGCAAGCCATATGAGAAGCAGCGGCATCTGGTGGGGTATGTACCCCAGCGGGAAAGCGTTGACTGGGACTTCCCGGTCAATGCCCTGGATGTTGTTGCCATGGGGCTTTACCGCAAAATCGGCTGGATCGTCCCGGTCAGCCGACGCTACCGGGATCGGGCCATGGAATCACTGGAAAAAGTCGGTATGGCACCCTATGCCAGGCGCCAGATCAGCCAGTTATCCGGCGGCCAGCAGCAGCGGGTGTTCCTGGCCCGGGCCCTGGCTCAGGATGCCAGGGTTTACATGATGGATGAGCCATTTGTGGGGGTCGATGTTGCCACGGAGCGGGCCATTGTTTCGCTATTGAAGGAGTTGAAAAATGCCGGTAAAACGTGCCTGGTGGTTCACCATGACCTGCAGACCGTTCCCAGCTACTTCGACTACGTAGTCCTGATGAATATGCGGGTTGTTGCGCATGGGCCGACTAAAGAGGTCTTTACCGAAGATAATTTGAAAAAAACATACGGTGGCAAACTGACGCTGCTATCCGATGCGGTATATGCTTTTTCCAAAGATCCTCGTCTACCCTCCGGCCGCAAAGGTTCCTCCCAATGAAATCATTTAATAAATCGATAAGGTCAACCATCTTGCGGCACCATCTTCTGTTGACGGCAGGCCTGTTGGCATCGCTTATGCCGACTACGGCCCGCGCCTCTGAATTGGCCGGCCATGTATTGGAGTTGCCTTCCCTGGCCGAAATTCTCAGGGTGGTGACGCTGCAGGATTACAACACGCGTGTCGTAATTATCGGAACCACCCTGCTGGGTCTGGCAGCCGGTTTGGTGGGCACGTTTTTAATACTGCGCAAACGGGCATTGCTCAGCGACACCCTCAGCCATGCAACCCTGCCCGGCATTGCTCTGACATTTATTTTGATCACCTACCTGGGCGGTGACGGCAAAAATCTAATTGCCCTGATCGCCGGCGCGGCGGCATTTTCCGTCCTGGGCACGGTCTCGGTCATCCTCATACAAAAATATTCACGGCTAAAAGACGATGCCGCCCTGGGAATTGTGCTCAGTGTATATTTCGGGTTTGGAATTGCTCTTCTGGGACTGGCCACCCGCATGGAATCCGGCACGGCCGCAGGTCTTTCATCATTTATTTATGGCAAAACCGCATCGATGCTTTTTTTCGATGCCGTGTTAATCGGGGCTACCGCCCTGGGGTCTGCTATCGTATGTATTGTCTTATTTAAAGAGTTTACTTTAATTTGTTTTGATTACTCTTACGCTGCCACCCAGGGCTGGCCGGTCGTGCGGTTGGACTTTTTGATGATGACATTGGTGGTGATTGTAACGGTGATCGGGTTGCAGGCAGTGGGGTTAATACTGGTGGTGGCGCTGCTGATTATTCCACCGTCGGCCGCCAGGTTCTGGACGCACAGTTTGAAAAAGCTTTTAATCCTGTCAGGTTTTTTCGGCGCTTTAAGCGGTCTGCTGGGATCCACTTTCAGTGCCCTGATGGCTAACTTGCCGGCCGGAGCGGTTATTGTCATCATGGCAGCGGCAGTTTTCATATTCAGCCTGGCATTTGGAACCACCAACGGCCTGATCCATCAGATGATCGATCGTCGTCGTTTAACGAATAAAGTAGCCAGGGAAAACCTGCTGCGAAAAATGTATGAGCTATACGAGCTGCAAAGACCGGCCGGAACGTCCAAAGACACAGCAACCGGCTTCCCTTTTGATGATCTTCTTACAGCCAGGGCCTGGTCATCGGCCCAACTGCAAAGAACGCTCAAGGCTGCGCGCGCCGATGGAATGATTCAGGGCAACGGGAATCAATGGTTTACCCTCACCGACAAGGGCTTGAATGAAGCCTATCAAATTGTCCGCAAACATCGGTTATGGGAAGCCTATTTAGTTACCCACGCTGATATTGCACCCAGCCAGGTAGACTGGGGGGCTGATGCCATTGAACATGTTTTGGATCGGGAAATGATCCAGAAACTGGAAAATCTGCTTCCGGAGCTGAAAGATGTCCAAATGCCGCCCAGCCCGCACGAGCTGATCGGCGCACAGCCGGCGGGATAATGTGAATTTATAAAGTTCGGTGTGCTGACTTACGGATTACTAATTGACCGGCAGTAAAATTATTTAAAATGATAGAAATCCTCCGATAATCACTTGTCATTTTTAGAGAGGTACAAAATTGGAATGGACTTTTCTGGATAGCTGGATTGTGATTACCGGGGCACTCAGTGCCATGGCCTGCGCTTTGCCGGGGAATTTTCTGGTATTGCGACGCATGAGCATGATGGGTGATGCCATCAGCCATGCGGTACTGCCGGGATTAGCCATAGCCTTTTTAATTACCGGCAGCCGTGAAAGTCTTCCCATGTTAATCGGTGCCGTCGCCATCGGGGTGTTGACTGCGTTTATGGTTCAGGGCATCTCCAGGTTGGGTAACCTGGATAAAGGTGCGACCATGGGGGTCGTTTTCACGACTCTGTTTGCGCTGGGTCTGATCCTGATCCGTCAGGCCGCCGATCATGTCGATCTGGATCCCGGCTGTGTCCTTTACGGCGCAATCGAATTGACACCGCTGGATACCTATGAAATCTTCGGCTATGAAATCCCCGCTGCCGCGCTGACCAATGCCGGTATGCTGCTGCTGAACGGTCTTTTTTTAATCATATTTTATAAGGAGTTGAAGATCACCACTTTTGACCCGGCCCTGGCGACAACCATGGGGATCAATGCCAATGTGATGCACTATGCTCTCATGACTTTTGTGGCGGCGACCACAGTCGCCGCCTTTGAAAGCGTCGGAAGCATTCTGGTCATTGCCATGCTGATTGTGCCGGCAGCCAGTGCCCACCTGCTGACCGATCGATTGCCGGTCATGCTCGTCATCAGTTTGCTGATTGCCATGGTATCGGCTGTATTAGGTCACGTGTTTGCCATCAGCATCCCCGGATGGTTTGGATTCCGTGATACGAGCACCGCCGGAATGATGGGGGTGGCGGCAGGTGTGATATTTCTGCTCGTCTTTCTCTTTGCTCCCCGTCATGGTCTGATAAGTCGCATGTTGAGTCAGGCAATGCTGGCATTGAAAATTACCAGAGATGATATCCTTGGTTTTTTGTATCGCTATCAGGAACTGGCAGCTTCGGATTCAGCGCCGTTGATGATTGATGACCTGCGCAAAGGCCTGAAACTCGGTTTTACCGTTGACCTCGCAACATGGGATCTAAAAAGAAAAGGGCGTTTAAAAGCCGACGGCGGGGTTTTGAGCCTGACAGCCACGGGAGAGCAGGAGGGGCGGGGGCTTATACGCTCGCACAGACTATGGGAAGCCTATCTTTGCGACCAGCTGACAGCCTGTGTGGCGGATGTTCATTTGCCGGCCCATAAGCTGGAACATTTCACTGATGCCTCGATGCAGTCCCAGCTCGATCAGGAAATTGATCATGGTGGGATGGATCCCCACCAGCGCAAGATACCGGAGGCACCATGAGTGGAATGAAGAATGATGAGTGTTGAACGTATGGAATGTCGATTGACGATTGACGATTGACGAATTGTGGTTTCGCTTCGCTCGGTCTTTTTATATAGTTGACAGAATTCCTCCATTCGTCATTCGACAATCGTCATCCGTCATTCTTTTTTTACAGCTTTCCTTTCCTGAGGATGGCCACCAGCAGCCAGAGACCCATAATTGCTGCTGCAAGAAAAAACAGAATCCCGATCAAAGAAATGCCGTAAACAAGGGGGGGCGTATCTGACATGACAATCAGCGACGATCCGATAATCAGCGCGGCAATAAGTATCGAAAATGAAAGCCGATTCGAAATCCGATCGTGGGTTGCCAGCATGTCCTCAAGCCCCCGATGCTCAAATTTCAAGCTGAGCTTTTCCTGGCGAATCAAGTTGGTCAGGTCGAGCAGCTGGTTCGGAAATTGCCGCAGAAATTGAAGCAATTGGGAACCCAAATTAAACATATCATCGGCGACTCGCTCGGGCTTGAACCGCTCAAGTTTGATCCGTTTAATAAAGGGCGCTACCCGGGATATCAGGTCGAATTCCGGATCGAGCATGCGTCCCACACCCTCGACGGTGCCCAGCGCTTTAATCATCAAAAAGATGTCCGCCGGAATCCGCAGTCGAAAGCTGGTGGCCAGTTCCAGCAGTTGATGCAGCAATTTACCGAGTTCAATATCTTTGAGTGGTTGATAAAGGTGGCGCCCCATAAAATCCGCCACCTCCCTTTCAAGCAGCCGTCTATCCGGTTCCTCCTCCCGATAGGTTAGCTTTAGGAGTACCTGTGTAGCGCGCACTTCGTTCTGGTTGACAATACTCTCGAGCAAATCAACGAAATCATCCCGCGTATGGCGATCAACGATGCCCGCCATGCCGAAATCCAGCATGCAGATCACATTGCCGGGCAGTACAAAAATGTTGCCCGGATGAGGGTCCGCATGAAAAAAACCGTGATCGAAAACCTGTTTGAGCACCAAATCAGCGCCCCGGGCCGTGATAACCTTGCGATCGAGCCCGGCGGCTGCCAACTTATCTATATCGGAAATTTTAATACCATCAATATATTCGGTGGTCAGCACCCGGGATGTGGTGGTTTCCCTGAATACTTTCGGTATATAAACATGTGGATCATTTAGAAATTGGCGGGCCGACCGTTCCATATTGGTGGCCTCGGTTTTATAGTCGATTTCTTTTTCCAGGGTCCGGGCAAATTCCTCAACGATCTTTACCGGCCGATGCAGCGCCAGTTCCTCGATATGCCGTTCCGCAAGGGTAGCCAGATGCAGCATGATTTCAAGATCTACTTCAATTATTCTACGGATGCCGGGTCGCTGGAATTTAACCGCCACTTCCTCGCCGTCCTTTAGAGCGGCCCGGTGCACCTGCCCGATAGAGGCCGATGCCAACGGTTCCTCATCAAGCCGATCAAAGACATCTTCAGGTGGTCGCTCGAATTCAGAATCGATCACCTTGCGAACCTGATCAAATGGGAATGCCGGTACATTATCCTGCAGCTTTGACAGTTCCTTGATAAAATCCAGGGGGATCAAGTCCGGGCGGGTGGAAAGGATTTGACCGAGCTTGATATAAGTCGGTCCAAGTTCTTCGAAGGCCATTCTAAGGCCCTGGGGCTTGGTCAATCGTTCAAAATGAACTTCACGTTTTTTCGAGATCATCTGAAGACCAACTTCAATGTATTGTTCAATCTTCAGCATTTCCAGCAGATCGCCAAAGCCGTATCTAAACAGTATGGTCAGAATTTGTCGATAGCGGGTGAGGTGTCGATAGGTCCGCCCGAGGACACCTATTTTTCTGATACTTAGCATGATAGCAACAGATGACTTTTGGGGGCAGTTTTAGCCATTAATGTGAGTGCTGAGCGGGCACTGCTTTAAGTCTATAGCTTATGATTTCTTTTTTTGGCTGCCGACCATCTTCTTTAATTCTCTGATCTCTTTTTTCACGGCCTTCAGTTCATCGGAGGTAACCAAATTCGCCTTTTTCAGAAATTCCTTGACGGTTTTTTCAACCCGCGCCTCCAGTTTTTTCTGGGTGTCATCGTACCGGTTTTGCAGCTCTTTCAGGAATTTATTACCTTCCTGTTCGCCCATTTTGCCTTTTTCGACCATCTCCTTGGTAAAGTCTTCGACTTCATCCCAGGTTTTCAACGCCAGGCCAACGCCTGCCAACATGGCTTTCTTTAAAAATTCCGGTGTATCCTTTAAGTCTGGCATTATATTCTCCTTTCGGCTATTTGATTTTGCCCAAAACGGCACTGGCAATCGTATTTTTCTGGATTTCCTTGGTGCCCTCGTATATTTCGGTAATCTTGGCATCCCGGTAAAACCGCTCGACTTCATATTCGGTCATATAGCCATAACCGCCCAATAGCTGGATGGCCTCGTCGGCCACCTCGACCGCCGTGCGCGCGGCATACATTTTAGCCATGGATGTCAATTTCGGATCGATACGGCCCTGGTCATAATTCCAGGCGGCCTTGTATGTGATTAACCGGGCAAGTTCAATCTTGGTCGCCATATCAGCCAGTTTATGCTGGGTTACCTGGAATTGAGCGATCTTGCGGCCGAACTGTTCCCGCTGTTTAACATAAGCCAGGGCACGATCGTAGGCGCCCTGGGCAGTGCCTAAGGCCTGGGCAGCGACCAATATCCGGCTTTCGTCGAAAAATTCAAGCACTTGATAAAATCCTCTGCCCTCTTTTCCGATAATATTTGAGACCGGCACCCGCACGTCCTTAAAATTGATTTCGGCGGTCGCCATCATGTGAATTCCCATCTTATCACCGATATCGGTGGCCGTAATGCCTTCGCGTTCGGCTTCCACCAGAATCAAGCTGATGCCCCGGTAAGACGGCTGCGCTTCGTCATCCGTCTGGCACATCGTGCAGTAAAAGCCGGCCTTGCCTCCGTTGGTAATAAAGGTTTTAGTACCGTTGATCACCCATTCGTCCCCATCTCGAACAGCGGTCGAATCCAGCGAAGTGATATCCGAACCATGATCCGGTTCGGTAAAGGCACCAGCCGAGAGCATTTCACCTTCAGCAACTGCAGGTAGAAATTTTTGCTTTAATTCATCGCTGCCAAAACGCAGGACACACTCCGATGCGAAACTTGCCAGGGCGATGGCGCTGCCGATACTTGAATCCTGGGCACAGAACACATCGGCGATAATGATGTTTTCCAACACGCCGAGGTCCTGTCCGGAATATTTTTCCGGATAGTGGACGCCGATGAATCCCAAGTCAGCCGCTTTTTTCCAAATTTTGGTTGGAAATTCATGCGTCCGATCCAGTTCAAGGGCCAGCTCTTTGTCGAATTCACCTTTGGCAAATTCCTTGGCAGCTTTCTGAATCTCTTTTTGCGATTTAGTAAGTTCAAAATCCATTCTAAGTCCTCCAGCGATAATTCTAAGTTAACACAAGGATAATATCAAGAACTGACTGTTTATACCTGATTTTTGCACCCAAATAAACATCAACAAAGTTCGAGATTCGGATTAGCACATGCCTTGTGCCATTGCAAGGGGTTAAAATTTAATCCTTCCACCAAAGCGATTGTCATTTTCCCATTCCGTTTGAGATAATCTTCCACAGCTCTGGTGACCTAATGGATTGATTTGGGATAAAAGGTATTCTGTCTATATTTATAAATAATTCTAATTTACCCACCACATTATAAAATTGCCGGTTCGGTGTCGTTCTATCCGCCTACTGTCAAAAGTTTCTTGACTGTTGTCTTAATCTGGCCTAATTGTTTTAGGTTGTGCAAAACTGGACAGGGAGCACCCGAATTAATACATTAGAGATAAAGGTTCAGGGGTTCAACGTTCAAGGTTCAGAGGTTGGAATTCGCCCCGCCCCCGGCTGGTGAGTTATCGATCCGCATAGCAAAATCATGCTGAATCAAAGGGATGAATATCATCAAACTAACCTTTGAACGCTGAACCCTGAACCTTTGAACCTATTGTAAAAGAAAGGAAATTTAAATATGCCATACTCAATTGCTCTGGCAGGCAAGGGTGGTAGTGGGAAAACCACTATGGCCGGTCTGCTGATCAAATATTTAGTAAAAGAAAGCAAGACACCAATTCTGGCTGTCGATGCCGATTGCAACGCGAATCTAAATGAAGTCCTCGGCCTCGAGGTCAAGGATACGATCGGCAATGCGCGGGAAGAAATGAAAAAAGGAGTTGTTCCCGGCGGCATGACCAAAGACATATTTATGGAAATGAAACTGGAAGAAGCCATGGTGGAGGCACCCGGTTATGATCTGATCGTAATGGGACAACCGGAAGGCGCCGGCTGTTATTGTGCCGCCAATACCCTGCTGGCCGGGTTTATGGAACGGCTGACCGGCAATTACCCTTTCGTCGTGATGGATAATGAAGCCGGCATGGAACACATCAGCCGGTTGACCACGAAAGATGTGGATATTCTTTTGATCGTGACCGACACTTCGCGGCGCGGATTGCAGGCGGCTGTAAGGATAGACGAACTTGCCCGCAGCCTGAATATTGGCGTCGGTAAAAGTTATGTGGTCATCAATCAGGTAAAAAATACACTGTCCGTAAAAGCACTTGAGATGATCAGAGACGCCGGTCTTGAACTGGCCGGCAGCGTACCCGATGACGACACCATCTATGAATATGACTTCAATGGCCAACCGACCATCGATATGCCGGAAGACAGTCCATCTGTCCAGGCCGCATTCGAAATATTTGAAAAGATAGTGGCATGAAAAAAACAGGCTTTTTATTCGATGAACGGTATCAGGAGCACAAAACCGGTAGATATCATCCGGAGATTCCGGCCAGGCTTGCGCGTGTTTATCAGGGTATCAAAGACGCCGGTCTGCTCGCTAACCTCATCCCCATAAAAGCTAGTCCGGCAGATCTCAAATGGATTGAACTGGTGCACGATCGGCCGTATATTGAGCGTTTTGAGACAGCCTGTCGGTTAGATGAAAGCGTGTTTGACAGCCCGGACAACCAGATGTGCTCACAAACTTATGAAATTGCCTTGCTGGCGGTAGGCGGCATCCTGGATGTTGTCAGCCAGGTGATGGAAGGTAAATTGGACAACGCCTTCTGCGCGGTCAGGCCTCCGGGCCATCATGCCGAAATAAACAAAGCCATGGGATTCTGTTATTTTAACAATGTGGCTATTGCCGCCCGGTATTTGCAGAAACAGCACGGTATAAAACGGGTGGGAATTATCGATTTCGATGTCCATCACGGCAACGGAACCCAGCACATTTTCGAGGGGGATTCAACTGTATTTTACTATTCCATCCATGAGCATCCATCTTTCGCCTATCCCGGAACCGGTCGTGAATTCGAGAACGGCAAAGATTTCGGGTATGGCTATACCAAAAACTCTCCGGTACTACCGGGACAGGGCGATGAAGAATACAAAAGACTGATTCAAAGTGATCTGCTGCCGGCTTTTAAAAGTTTTAATCCGGAGGTCATCCTGGTCTCGGCCGGGTTCGATGCTCACGCGGATGATGATATGTCCGACATAAAATTGTCGACCGCCGGTTTCTCCTGGATTATGCAGAACATCGTTGATTTGGCCCGGCATTCTTCAAAAGGAAGAATAATATCCGTTCTTGAGGGCGGCTATTCATTGGAGCGTCTGCCGGAACTCGCGGCGAATCATGTAGAAATTTTGTTGAATGCCTAAAAATTGTTGGCTCGTCCATTAGATAATAGCTGAATTTTGCATGCAAATTGGAAACAGGTCAAATTCAGGAATTTGGGGATTGAGGAATTTAAGGATTTCAATCTGTTTTAATTTAAAGACTTTATCATCTAATCCCTCAATTCCACAATTCCTGAATCCCTTAATTTGGAGATAGTAATTGACTGGCTCTCAGAGGCAATTGGAAAGCCTGAAAATTAATTAATTAACGATAACAGGAGAACAAAATGTTCGTTTCCAGATCCATGACCCGCAATGTCATCACGGTGGATCAAGAAGCAGGTATCCTTGATGCTCAGGAACTGATGGCGGAAAACAAAATCCGCCACCTTCCGATCATCGACAGTAACCAGCAGCTCATCGGTATTGTTACCGACAGAGATATCCGAAGTGCATTACCCTACCACTTTTGGGATGCGCCGCAAAACGAAAAGGAAAAAATCGGCACGCTTAAAGTCAAAGATATCATGACGAAGGATCCCCTATCTATTTCTCCGACCTACACGATTCAGGATGCCCTGCTGTTGATCCAGAATGCCAAGGTTGGCGCACTACCGGTGGTTGATGATGACCACGGCCTGAAGGGCATCATCTCGGTGCGCGATCTGTTGAGGGCTTTTATAAATGTTCTCGGCATCGGTGAACCCGGTACACTGCTGTGCATTCTGGTGGAAGAAAAGGTTGGACAGCTTAAAAAAATCGTCGATGCCGTCACCGAAGAAAATATATCTTTCGGCAGCGTATTAGTCGCCCGGTATTGGGATGAAAATAAGCGCGCCGTTTTTATTTACCTGTTGACTCAAAATGTTGCCCACGTGAAGAAAAAATTGCAGGGTATGGGATTAACCTTGCTGGACCCCATGGAATGGTATCTTGATCAGTTGCCAAAAAATGATAAATCCCCAAGCTCATCGGAATAGCCGGGAAAAAATCGCCCTCAGCCCCCATGAGGAATTGTTTATATACTATCTCAAAGGTCGCCTGGCGCTGTCCGATCAGAAATTCCAGCACAACTTTATCGGCACCTGGCAAGAAGATGGCGATTCGATCCTGTTTTTCTCAACTTCGGCCGACCAGCAAATTGAAAATCTTTTACACCGGCAGCCCCATTTAGAGTATGTCGATGGTTATCGGATGCCATACAACCAGTGGTTGGGCGAAAAATTTACCACCTTCGAGCACGGCGCCTTTCGGATTATGCCGCCCTGGGAGGCCGTTGACGATCAGGTGAATTCTGTTACGGATAAGCTGACGATTATACTGGATCCGGGTCTGGTATTCGGCACGGGGACCCACCCGACAACCCGCGACTGTTTGGCGGCACTCGAAATAGCAGCCGAGTCAATGCAAATATCAAGTGTGTTGGATCTCGGTACCGGGACCGGTCTGCTGGCCCTGGCTGCCGCCCGGCTGGGAATCGAGCGGATCGTCGGGATCGATCTAAATCATCTGGCGGCCAAAACCGCCAGAAGAAATGTGCGGCTCAACCAACTGGAAAATCGAATCGTGATTGCTCAGGGCCGGGCTGAAGAAATGATCGCGTATCCCACTGATCTATTAATTGCCAACATTCACTACGATGTTATGCACCATCTGATTATGAACAAGGGATTTCTTGCCAAAAAGCGATTTATCCTTTCCGGTCTGATGCGCAGCGAAGCGAAACATATTACCGGCTCCCTTCAACGGTCTCCGGTCAAACTACTTAAACAATGGACTCAAGACGGCATTTGGCACACGATATATGGGGAGAGGGTACAAAAGGGATTTATTTGATATTTGTGATTTGTGATTTAATTATTTCGCCGCCTGTTGGTGTACAGACCGATTGGATGTGCGTGGAGAATCAAAGGTTAAAATGAAAATCAAAGTCTGGGGTTCAAGAGGATCAATTCCGGTTTCCGGCAAGGACTATTTAAAGTACGGCGGCGACACCACCTGCGTAGACATCCGGACCCAAAGCGGTGATACAATTATTATCGATGCGGGAACCGGAATTCGCCGACTTGGCAACCAGCTGGTCGATGAAAAATGTTTCGATCTCAATTTTCTTTTTACCCATGCCCACTGGGATCATCTGATGGGCTTTCCTTTTTTTAACCCCCTCTATTTCAAAAAATCCACCTTCCGGATGCATTCCTGCCCGTTCCACGGTAAGTTTGTAGAAACTATCCTGTCCAAAGTCATGGCACCACCAAATTTTCCGGTAAAATATTCGGATATTACCGCTCAACTGTTTTACCCGGAGACCTGCCCGGCTGAATTTGAGATCGGCTCTGTCAGGGTAGTTCCCATTGCACTCAGTCATCCCAATGGCGGCAGTGGTTATAAATTCATTGAAGACGGCAAAACTTTTGTATTTTTAACTGACAATGAACTGGGGTATATTCACCCCGGCGGGCTTCCTTTCGAAGATTATCTGAATTTCTGCAACGGCGCGGATCTTCTTATTCATGATGCCGAATTTACTCCGGAAGAATATAATACGTACATCGACTGGGGCCACTCGGCTTATACCGATGCCCTCGATCTGGCCCAACAAGCCGCGGTAAAAAAGCTGGGTCTGTTTCACCTGAACCCGGAGAGAAACGATAAAGAAATGGATGAAATCGTCCAAGATTGCGACAACCGCATCGCGGCCAAAGGAAGTGACCTGGCCTGTATAGGGGTGGCAGGCGATATGGAGTTTGAGCTGTAGAAAAGGTTTCGGGTGTCAGATGGTGTCCTTTTTCAAGACAAAATATGAATCGCTTTTGAACCGTATATTCCCTTCGGGTTTTTACCCGACCCGTCCCTTTAACCTAAACGAGGTAACCATGGATGAACTCATACAAAGAGCGGCTGAGGATTTGGCTGCCGCCCGCAATGTGGTGGCGCTAACCGGTGCCGGCATTTCAGTTGACAGCGGAATTGCGCCGTTTCGAGGAAAAGGGGGGCTCTGGGAAAAATTCGATCCCATGGAAGTCGCCCATATCGATGCGTTTATGAGTGATCCGGCCCGGGTTTGGAACCTGCTAGTCAAAGACCTGAAAGAGACCCTGGATACGGCCAGCCCCAATGATGCCCACAAAGGGTTGGCAAAGCTGGAAGAAATGGGGAAATTAACAACCGTTATCACCCAGAATATCGACGGCTTGCACCAGGCGGCCGGTAATACGGATGTAATCGAATTTCACGGCAGCTTTGCCTGGCAGCGATGCCTGGATTGTAACCAAAAATATGAAACCAGCGAAGTGGATATCTCAGAAATTCCCCCCCGATGCAGTTGCGGCGGGATTTTAAGACCGGATGCCGTCTTTTTCGGTGAAATGATTCCCCAGGATGCCATGTGGCGTTCGCGACAGGCGGCTTCCGATTGTGATCTGATGATGGTGGTCGGCACCTCCGCTGTTGTACAACCGGCAGCGCTAATGCCGGTATATGCCAAAGAGTCCGGTGCGAAAGTCGTTGAAGTCAATCCGGAGAGAACTCCGCTAACCGTCGAGACCAGTGATTATCTGATTATGGGCAAGGCCGGTGAAGTCATGAATCGGATAATACGGGAATTGGAACAGAATACCGGAAAACCTTGAGCTCTGATTGAGCGGAAAACGCCCGATTTGGCGTTATTTGTTAATTGTTATAAGAATCGGAAGCCAATCTGATTTTATTATTCAATCACCAGTGACATCAAAAATAGATTCCATTCCTTTTAAACCATTAACCAATAGCGAATAACACTCAATTGATTTTTAACTCGATTGGGCTTGGGTTTTCGGAAAATGAGCGATTCAGACGCTTCCTGGATAAAAACCGTTTCCCTATCCCCCCCATCCCTGCAAGATAATACCGCGGATACCGAACGGCTCATCTCAGTGCTAAAAGCCATCCTGCAAACGGATGCTGCGATTCATATCGACCTCGACCTGATAAAGAAGCTGCCCGATATTTTAAGACAAAGCGATTTTAATATCCGCTGCACATTGTTCAAAGATGGTTACCAGTGGCTGGTGGTGGGTATTCAGAGTGCCGACGAAATACGGCCGGTTGCCGGCCTAGCGGTAGATCTTGGGACCTCCCGGATAGTGTTGCGCCTGCTGGACCTTGCCGGCGGCCAACCATTGGCTGAATCCGGCTTCGACAATCCCCAGCTGACCATCGGTCCTGATATTTTAGCCCGGATTCATTTTTCCGAATCTTCCGACGGGTTGAAAAAGCTGAATGATTTCATTGTTTCCGGCCTGAACCAGGCCATTAGGGATTTATGTCAATCCCAGAAAATGGAACCGCAAGATGTTTATGCCCTGGCTGTGGCCGGCAACACGGCCATGACCCATCTATTTTTAGGACTCAATCCCCGCTGGATTATTCGAGAGCCATATATCCCGGTGGTGAATAGACCAGGGATTTTTAAAACGGCAGAACTTGGCCTGCAGGTGAATTCCGCGGCCAGGGTTTTCGTATTTCCAAATATCGGCAGTTATTTTGGCGGAGACCTGGTGGCCGGCATTCTTTACGCGCAGCTTCATCGCGCATCAGATACCGCGATCTTAGTTGACGTTGGGACCAACGCTGAAGTTGTCGTCGGCAACGACAACTGGTTGATCGCCTGCGCCGGAGCGGCCGGACCGGCTCTTGAGGGCGGCGTGACCAAGATGGGAATGATGGCCGGCCCGGGAGTTGTCGACAAAATATCGATTGATCCGCAAACCCGCCAATTTAATCTGCACACCATTGAAGATAGAACCCCCAGGGGTATTTGCGGCTCCGGCGTAATCGATCTGGTCGCCCAGCTATATTTATCCGGCATGATGGACATCCGGGGCAAATTGGTACCGGCCGTTTGCGGCAAACGCTTAAAAAAAATTGACGGTTTGATGCACCTGGTGGTGATACCGGCCGATCAATCCGCCGACGGTACCGATTTAACCGTCAGCCAGGCAGATCTGGACAGCCTGATTCGATCCAAGGCCGCCATGTACACGATTCTGGAAACAATTACCATGTCGGTCGGCATGGAGCTGAAAGATTTAAGTGCCTTTTACGTGGCCGGAACATTCGGATCCTTCATTGATCCGCGCTCGGCCATCACCATCGGCATGATGCCGGATCTGCCGCTGGAAAGCTACAAGCCGCTTGGCAACAGTTCCCTGGGCGGCGCCACCCTGGCCCTGACAGCGGCGGAAAGCCTGGCAGAAATCGATCGCATTCGAGACCGGATTACTTATCTGGAACTCAACGTCAATCAGGATTTTATGAACCGTTTCAGCGCGGCAAAATTTATTCCGCATACGGACAAGTCCCTATTTCCATCGGTGGAATTCAGGTAGTTACCGGATCGTCGCATATTGATAAAACTTGTCGATCTGCCAAACCTTCATCGGAGGGGTGTCTTACCCCTGCGCACCAAAAACCACTTCAGATTTGAAGAATGGTTCTAATGTATATTTTAACTCTATCAAAAAAGGGGAGAGGGGGGGTAAATGGAAAAATCGAATGAAAATATAGTGTACGTAAGTGAATTTGTTGATCTAATTGGTCCGGAAACCGAGATGCTCGGCCCGGTTGAAGATGGTGGCCGAATTGTAACCGGCACCGAAGCAGCGTGCTATGGCCCCATGATTACGCCGGAAGTAAAAAGTGGACATACGATCAGCCGCCCCGTAGCTGTGGCGGGTGCGGAAGTTGGCGACGGTGTCGCCCTGAGAATTAAAAAAATCAAGATTACTTCCAAAGCTTCTGCGTCTGGAACTGAGTCTCCACGCGAAGGAAGTTTTGTTGGCGACCCGTTTGTGGCTAAAAAATGCCCGGGGTGCGGCAAGATCAATCCCAATACAGTTGTAAAAGGAGTTGGCCGGGATGCAATCTGTTGTTCCGATTGCGACGCTTCGATATCTGCATTTGATGTAACCAATGGTTTTACCATGCTGTTTGATGACAACCGGACGGTGGGCGTTACCGTTCCTAATCACCTAGCCGAAGAAATAGCCGGAAATGCAGCAGACTATTCCGGAGCACCGGCGGGATCTACCTGCCACTCCATACTGGTTTTTGCTCTGGCAGATATGCCCGCTGGAATTGTATCGAAAATTCGGCCGATGATAGGCAATATTGGAACATTACCCGGGGTTACCATACCCTCTTCTCACAATGCCGGAGACTTTGGGGTGTTTCTTCTTGATGCCCCTCATGATCATGCCATTACCGAAAAAGATCTGGCGCAAAGAAGCGATACCCACATGGACATCGACAGTGTCGGTGAGGGCGCTATCGTTATTGCGCCTGTTAAAGTAAAGCAAGCCGGCATAATCGTAGGTGATGTACATGCGATGCAGGGTGACGGAGAGATTGCCGGCCATACGACAGACGTATCTGCGGAGGTCACGGTTGAAGTCGAGATCATCAAAAAATTAGCAAATGATGGGCCGATTTTATTGCCGTTAATGGAAAATCTGCCGCCTTTGGCGAGATTACCTTCTAATAAAGAGCTGGCGGCCGCCCGATCACTAGCCGGCCGGAACGGTTTTGATATCCTAACCGAGGTGGCCCCCATCCAGGTGGTGGGATCAGGTGCTAATCTGAATGAAGCCACGATGAACGGTCTCGAACGCATGGCAAAATTAGCAGATATGGATATCGATGAGGTGAAAAACCGCGTAACCATCACAGGCGGCATTGAAATCGGTCGCCTTCCCGGCGTAGTTCACATCTCCATGCTCACCCCCATCGACCGTCTGGAACATATAGGCATTGCACATCTCGTAAAAGAACAATACGGTTTATAAAACGTAAGCACCGCTCAGCTGACACCCTCTCTTGCATTCAAAGAGGGCGTCGTTGGGTCAGGTTGAGTACAAATGGGGTTTTATGAAAAAGTATAGTATTGTCCTGCTAACGTGGTTTAGTATTTTCATTGCTGTCCCAGTTTTACCATTTTCGGCCTGGGCCACTCCTCCCGTATCAAACGCTCCTTCTCTCAGTAAAAATCATCCCAAGGCACCTGTGATGCTGGCCCATCACTGGGATCAAAAAGCTGATATTAAAGGCTGGTGGATGAGTGAAAAACTAGATGGGGTGCGAGGATATTGGACCGGTGAAAAGTTGATATCCCGGTCAGGCAATCCCTTTCATGTTCCCGAATGGTTTATCAAAAATTTCCCCTCAACGCCCCTGGATGGTGAACTTTGGCTGGGACGACAGCAATTTTCAGAGCTTGTCAGCATTGTCCGCCGAAAGACGCCTGATGCCGATTGGAAAAAAGTGCGTTATTTAATCTTTGATGCTCCTCAAGTGGAAGGAGGATTTGAAAAACGTCTCGATTTTGCACGCCTATGGTTTCAACAACATTCAAATCCGTATGCTGAGGTACTGAAGCAACAGATTTGTGAAGATGAGACGCATCTTCGAAAAAAGCTGCGCAAAATCGAATCCCTGGGGGGAGAAGGGATGATGTTAAGAAAACCTAATTCTCCTTATGAAGTCGGGCGGTCCCACAATCTGTTGAAAGTCAAAACCTATGAGGATGCAGAAGCGACTGTCATTGAGCACCTCCCCGGAGCAGGAAAACATACAGGACGTCTGGGTGCGCTTTTGGTTCAACTGCCGAATGGAATTCAATTTGCTATTGGGACCGGTTTTTCTGATCAAGAACGCGACAATCCACCGCCTGTTGGAAGTATCATTACGTTTAAGTATTATGGCTACCACAAATCGGGCATTCCTCGGTTTGCTTCCTTTCTTCGGATTCGAGATACGTTATAAAAACTCTCATCCAACTCACACGGTTTTAAACCCGCTGATAGTAATTCACGGCACCGGATCCGTTTATAGTGAATTATTTGATACTTGCTTTTAATATTTTAAAGATCTATCATCCCTGCTCGTTAAATGCGTTTTTGTAAATCTCATACTTGGGGAGCCTGATCATATGAATATAAAGAGGTCAACAATCTTTTGGGGGATTTTAGCAATTCTGGTGTTTATTCTGGTGGGGATCATTATTTCCATTTATCCCAACTGGCTGTGGTTTGAAAATCTGAATTTTGCACCGGTATTTTTGACGATGGCGCTGGGGGAATACGGAGTCGCCGCGGCGATCTGGTTTTTGATCATTGTCACCCTGTCCGCCAATCTCTACGCGGCGCAGCGTTTGCATAGAGAAGGTGAGCAGAAGATAACCGAAATAGCCGGGATGCCCGTCTCCGGCAGAACTGTGAATACCCTGATCCTGGCCGCGATTCTGATCGTCAGTTTTATCATTGCGTCAAAAGGGTCTGCCCAATGGAACATGGTTCTCAGTTATTTGAATCAGCACTCCTTTGGCAGCACGGATCCCGTTTTCGGCAAGGACATCGGTTTTTATGTCTTTTCGCTTCCCTTTTACCTGTTTGTGCGGGAACAATTGCTGATTATCCTGCTCTTCGCCGCCCTGGTGACCGTCATATGGTATGTCAAAGACGGCGGGGTCCAGATTATCGGTGAACTCGTTGTGGCCGAAGACCGACCGACCTCTCTGCCTAAAGTCAAAGTTGCGGACAACGTCGGCAAGCATCTGCTGGTGCTGGCCGGAGTCTTGATTCTTCTGGCCGCATGGGGTTATCATTTAAAAGCCTATAGCGTGCTCTATTCGACCCAGGGCCCCGCTTTTGGTGCCAGCTATACGGATGTCAGCATCAAGGTCATTGTTTACCGGCTATTAACGGGACTGTCCTTTCTGATGAGCCTTTTTGTCATTTATAACGCCTTCAGACTGAAAATAAAACTTCTCTTAATCTGCACCGGTATATGGGTTGGCGCCATTGCGGTCTTTGCCACCGGTCTTCCGATCCTGGTGCAGCAGTTCGTGGTCAAGCCGAATGAGCTCGCCAAGGAATCACCCTACATAGCTTATAACATCGATTTTACCCGCCGGGCATACAACCTGAACAATATTAAGGAAGTCGACTTCGAGGTCGATAACAATTTGAGTGCTGAAGATATCAAAAACCATGAGGTGACCATTCAAAACATTCGGGTGTGGGATGAACGGCCCCTGCTCCAGACCTATCGCCAAATTCAATCAATCAGGCTCTATTACGATTTTAACAACGTTGATGTCGATCGTTATATGATCGACAATCAATACCGGCAGGTGATGCTGGCGGCCCGGGAACTGGTGGTCGATCAGCTTCCACCCCAGGCCCAGACCTGGGTCAACCGGCACCTGATCTACACCCATGGATATGGGTTGGCAATGAGCCCGGTTAATGAAGTCACCGCAGAAGGCTTACCGCAACTCATGATTAAGGACGTCCCCCCAGCGGTGGATATCAACCTGAAGATAGACCAGCCGGAAATTTATTTTGGAGAAAAAACGAGCGAATATATACTGGTGCAAACCAGCGCCCAGGAATTTGATTACCCCAAGGGAGACAAAAATGTCTATGCCACGTACCGGGGCCGGGGCGGCGTTCCGATCAGCTCTTTTATGAGAAGATTGCTTTTTGCCATTGAATTTCAGGATCCGCAGATCCTATTCACGACGTATCTGACCCCTGACAGCCGGATCATGTTTAACCGCCGTATTAAAAGCCGGGTGACCGCCATCGCCCCATTTCTTTCCTATGATACCGATCCCTATATGGTCGTCTCAGGCGGCAGGCTCTTTTGGATCCAGGACGCTTATACCGCCTCCAACATGTATCCTTACTCCAAACGATCCAAGACCCCATTCCGGAAAAAAGAGCTTAACTATATCCGAAATTCGGTCAAGGTGATTATCGATGCCTATGACGGCCATGTCTCCTACTACATGATTGATACACAAGACCCCATCCTCAAAACATACGCAAAGGTATATCCGGCACTGTTTAAATCCCTGGAGGAGATGCCCGCTGACCTGAAAAAGCACCTTCGATACCCCAACGATCTCTTTGAGATCCAGGTGCAGACATACGCCAAGTATCACATGCAGGACGTTCAAGTCTTCTACAACCAGGAAGATCTCTGGGAACCGCCGGATGAGATATATGGCGACAACCGGCAGATGATGAAGCCTTACTATATTATCATCAAGCTGCCGGATCAGGATAAAGAGGAATTTCTCCTGATGCTTCCCTATACGCCTTCAAAGAAGGACAACATGATCGGCTGGCTGGCAGCCAGAAGCGATCTGCCGAACTACGGCAGCCTGCTGGTATATAAGCTTTCAAAAGATAAGCTGGCATACGGCCCCATGCAGGTCGAGGCCAGAATTGATCAACAGACCGATATCTCCCGCGAACTTAGCCTATGGGGACAGCGCGGTTCGCGGGTCATCCGGGGCAATCTACTGGCCATTCCGGTGGGAGATTCATTTATCTATGTGGAGCCGATTTATCTGGAGGCCGAACAGGAGCCGCAGCGCGACGCCCAGCCGGCGCCGGCCCCAAAAGGCGGGCAGCCGCAGAAACAACAGCCGGAACGACCGGCAAGGCAGGGAATCACAACGACTGCTGCCCTGCCGGAACTGAAACGGGTAATTGTGGCCCTCGGCAGCCGGGTTGCGATGGAGGAAAGACTCGAACATGCGTTGAATCGGGTACTTGGAGCCACCATTATCAAAAAAGACGACCTTTCCGCTAACATGCCCGAATCTGGAGAAATCTCCGGCCTGGGCGAACAGGCCTTGCAACACTATAATAATGCCAAGGATTACCTGCGCGAGGGAGACTGGGCCGGATACGGCAGAGAACTGGAGAAGTTAGAGAACATCCTGATACAAATATCGAAAAATGACGCGGGTAATTAAGGACCTTAATCAGGTGTCTGGTGTCAGGTTTCGGGTGTCAGATAACAGAGATGATAGATCCTGACACCTCATATCAAACTACACCGTTTATTACAAAAATATAGGGCGGGCCTCAGTGTCCGCCGATACCGGCCGGCACGGAGGCCGACCCTACGATAGCCTATGGTCAAAGTTTCATTTTCGATTAAACCGGCCGTTTTTTGGCCCGCGGCGGCGCTGACACCTGAACACTGACGTGAAACCTTAATTTCTTACAGCATGTTGTCAGAAACTCCCAGCTAAAGGCCTAATTTGGGCAAAGGACCCCCTATCATGAACCGTGATTCGGTTAATAAATCCGTCCTTCTTTTGCTGGCAATTTTTATTTCGGCTATTTTTCTATCCATGATTCGCTCTTTTTTAATGGCAATCTTTTTAGCCGGAATTTTTTCAGCCCTGGCGCGCCCTCTGTACCAACGTTTTGAAGGCTGGTATGGCGGACGTCGTGCCCTGGCATCCTTGAGCACCCTGCTAATTATCGTGATTGTCGTGATAGTGCCGCTCGGGGCTCTGATGGGAATCGTCACGGCCCAGGCCATTAAAGTCGGCCAGTCCGTCACCCCCTGGGTCCAGGAACAAATAGCCCAACCCGGTGAATTTCACAAACTTCTGAGCTCCCTGCCTTTTTATGACGAACTCGCTCCCTACGGTAAAACTATCTGGCGCAAAGCCGGAGAACTCATCGGAACCATCAGTCGCTTTTTGATCAGCAACCTTTCCGGGGCAGCAATGGGTGCCGTCAATTTATTATTCATGACCTTTGCCATGCTGTATACGATGTTTTTTTTCTTGATGGACGGCGACAAACTGCTGAACAAAATTCTCTACTATTTGCCCCTGCAGGACCAGGATGAACAACGCATGCTGGATAGATTTACTTCAGTTACGCGCGCCACCCTGAAAGGTACGGCTGTCATCGGCATACTGCAGGGCAGTCTGGCCGGCACGGCATTCTGGGCGGTGGGTATTCCCAGCGCCGTGTTTTGGGGAACCATCATGGCCGTGCTATCAATCATACCCGGTATCGGCACCGCCCTGGTCTGGGGTCCGGCGGCCATTATTTTAGCGGCTGGTGGCAATTATATGAAGGCCGGCGGCCTATGCCTTTTTTGTGCGGTAGTTGTCGGCAGCATCGATAATCTGCTTCGTCCGGTTCTGGTCGGCAAAGACACCCAGATGCACGAATTGATGATCTTTTTCGGCACCCTGGGCGGCATAATCATGTTCGGTGTGATGGGAATGATCATCGGGCCGATCGTGGCCGCGCTGTTTATAACCATCTGGGAAATATACGGGGTGGCATTTAAAGATATTCTGCCGCAGGTTGGCGGCCTTCGTCCCGGGTTCTCATCCGAAGCAACTCAGGAACCCGAAGATCACGCGGATAATGCCGGAATTACGAAAGGCGATCGTGATGAATAGTTATTTGGGGCTGATAATCATAGCTGTCGTTGGTGGTGTGGCGGTTGCCCTTCAAGGCCAGTTTATGGGATTGATCGACAAGGGCATCGGCACCCGGGAAAGCGTTTTTATTACCTATGCCAGTGGCGGTGTACTGGCCGGGCTCGTCATGCTGGCATCACGCGGCGGGAATCTGCGGTCATGGCAGGAGGTTCCCTGGTTTGCATTTAGTGCCGGCATGTTGGGTCTGGTGATTGTCACAACGATTAGCTACACCGTACCCCGGCTGGGCCTGTCCAAAGCGTTTACGATAATCGTGGCCTCACAGTTTATTACCGCTGCCCTGTTGGACCATTTTGGTGTGCTGGGCGCTGTGATGCGTCCCTTGGATTTATCGCGCTTGTTGGGTTTTGGCGTTTTGATCTTAGGTGTTTGGTTAATCATGCGATAGCAAGGGAGGCTAAATGAAAAAATATATCATAAAACCCGGTATAAAAGGGATTGACGCACTGCATGCCCAGGGAATGACCTCCAGGCCGGTAAAGCCTGATGAAGTATGCGTACGGGTGCTTGCCGCCTCGTTAAACTATCACGACCTGATCAATGTCAACAGGGGTGTGAAGCAGGAACTAATCCCACTGTCGGACGGAGCCGGAGAAGTTGAAGAAGTCGGCAGCGAAGTCACGGATTTGACAGCAGGTGATCGCGTGGTGGGACTATTCTTTCCTTTATGGCAAAGCGGCGATATCGATGTGGTTAAATTCTCAACAGCCAGAGGCGGAACACCGACCGACGGCATGCTGGCCCAGTATGTGTATGGTCCTGCCGACAGTTTTGTGAAATTTCCCGCCCACCTTTCCTATGAGGAAGCCTCGACCCTGCCATGCGCCGGATTAACCGCCTGGAACGCTCTGGTTGTTCAGGGAGAATTGAAATCAGGTGAGACCATTGTCATAATGGGAACCGGCGGAGTGGCATTGTTCGCCCTTCAACTGGCAAAAAATATCGGGGCGCGGGCAATCCTTCTTTCTAGCTCAGATGAAAAGCTTGAAAAAACCCGCCAGATGGGAGCTGATGATTTGATAAACTATACAGAGACACCTAACTGGGATGGTGCCGTCTTGGAAAAAACCTTTCGAATCGGAGCTGATTTGATTCTCGAGCTTGGCGGTGGCGGAACGCTTGCCAGGTCACTGGAATCGGCGAAAATTAATGGTCGCATCAGCCTGGTGGGTGTCCTGACCGGTTTTGACGGGCAGGTAAACCCATTACCGATTCTCAGAAAAAGCCTGTCGGTGAAAGGCATCTATGTGGGAAGCGGTGATATGCAGAATCAATTCCACGCAGCCCTTGAGCAAAACAAGATTCACCCGGTTATCGACCGAATATTCAATTTTGATCAGGTAACAGAGGCTTATGAATACCTTCAGAGCGGGCAGCACTTCGGGAAAATTGTTATCAGGCTGGAATGATGCCTATTGACATTTAGTCGTTCCAAAGATAACATCCATTAATAATTGATCACTCTTGAAGCTTACGGAACTATATACGAAAAAAAGGCTAATAATTCTGGGCGGCAGCTAGACGAAGTTGTAAAATTCCGGCATTTTTCGTCCAACGAAGCTGCCTACCGATAGCATTGACTAACAGGGAACG
>Ga0056115_1000158_pt1 | contig 34921 bp, 34 predicted proteins | sample WorMetOlspDAHAB1_FD_77007 | JGI IMG/M metagenome (GOLD analysis project Ga0056115, IMG submission 77007) | Marine gutless worms symbiont microbial communities from Max Planck institute for Marine Microbiology, Germany - Olavius sp. DAHAB.1 ...
ATCCTGGACCAGCGCCAGGACCGGGAACCCCTTGCGCACAAGTGCCATGGGCCCGTGCTGCACTTCCGCGGCGCTGAAGGCCTCGGCATGCAGCCGGCCGGTCTCCTTGAACTTCAAGGCAGCCTCTTGAGCGATCCCCAGACAATGGCCGCGGGCGATCACCAGGGCATTCTCGGCCGCAGCGAAGGTGTCCACCGCCGCGGTCCAGTCCCGCTTCAACGCCTGCTCCAGGGCCTGGGGCAGGCGGTCGAGGGAATCCCTCAATGCGGGTGCACCGGTCCAATGGGCGATGACCTGCAGCGCCCCGGCGCAGGACGCAATGAAGGTCTTGGTGGCGGCGACGCTCTTTTCCTCGCCTGCATGCAGCGGCAGGCAGATGTCCGACGCCTCGGCCAGCGGCGAGGACTGCTGGTTGGTCAGCGAGACCACGAACGCGCCCGCCCCGCGCGCCGCATTGGCGCTGGCGACCAGGTCCGGGCTGCGCCCGGACTGGGAAATCGCCAGGAACACCGCGCCGTGCATGCGCGGCCGGGTCTTGTAGACCGACGTGATCGACGGCGGCCAGGACGCCGTCGGCAGCCCCAGGTGCATTTCGATCAGGTACTGGGCATAGGTCGCGGCATGGTCCGAACTGCCCCGGGCGCACGTGACGGCATAGGCGGGCGGCCTGTCGCGCAGGCCGCGTCCCCGGCCTTCGCAAGCCTCGCGGTTTTCCCGCAAGAGCCGTTCGACCACGGCCGGCGCTTCGCGGGTTTCCCGTTCCATCAAGGAGGCATCGGCGGCGTTGTCGGAGGAGTTTCCCATGTCAGATCTGCAATTCTGCGACGAAGTCGTACGCGTCGCCGCGATAGTGGGAGCGGACGAACTCGATCGCCCGGCCGCCCTTCAGATAGGACCGGCGTTCGATATAAAGACAGGCCGATCCCGGCGAAACGCCCAGCAGGTGCGCCTGTTCGACCCCGAACAGTTCGGCCCGTAGGCGTTGCAAAGCACGGACCGGGCGCAGGCCCGTCCGCCCCAAAACCTCGTAGAGCGACCGCTCGACCGTTTCCGGCTGGGGCAGCGCGCGGTTGGGCAGCGTCGCATGTTCCAGGCACATCGGTTTGCTGTCGGCCGTTCGGATCCGGTAAAGCCGCGAGACCCGCGCGCCCGGCGACAGATCCAACGCCAGCGCTTCTTCGGGCGTTGCGGTCCCGACGGACCGGTCCAGCCATTGCACCCCCGCAGTCAGGCCGCGGGCCTGGATATCCTCGGTAAACCCGGTCAGACGCGACAGCGGCTGTTCCAGCCGGGGCGAAACGAACGTCCCGGCCCCCTGGCGCTGGACCAGCAGCCCCTCCTCGACCAGCCCCGCCATCGCCTTGCGCACGGTGACCCGGGAGACGCCGAGACCGCTGGCGATGTCGCGTTCGCCGGGCAAGGCGTGATCCTCTCCGATCACACCTTCGCGGACGGCGCGGCGGATCCCATGCTGGAGACGGCGGTAGAGCGGCGTCGGGCTTTCGTCGGACAGTCCCGCGCCGTCGCGCAGCGCCCGCATCAGGGTGGGCATGTCGGTCATGTCCCGACCCCTTCCGCCGCGCCGGCATGCCGGCGGGCCAGCAGCAGGGCGCCGTCCAGCGCATCGCCCAGGGGCCTGGTCAGGAATCCGACGATGTCTTCAGACAGCCAGGGTGCAATCGGTCCCGCCAGGCCGCCGACCAGCGCGACCTTCGGCGCGCCCCGGCCGATCAGGGCGCGTACGAAGCGCGACAGGTCCTTGACCGCATGCTGCAGGATCTCCCGCGCCACCACGTCGCCGCCCGCCGCGGTTTCAATCACCTCCGGCGCGAACGCGGCGTAATCCTTGGGCTTCGCGGATTGCGCCCACACGACCGCCCTTTCCGGGCTGTCGTGAAACCCAGCCATCACCGAGGCGGTCAATGCCGTCGCCGGGATGACCCCGTCATGGGCAAGCAGCGCCCGGCGGACCGCCGCGCGCCCGATGGCGGCCCCGCTGCCCTGATCGCCAACGTTGAAGCCCCAGCCGCCGACCGTCATCTCCTTGTCCGCGAGGATCGCGCAGCCGCAGGTACCGGTGCCGACGATCAGGATGGCGCCGTCGGCGCCTGCAAATGCGCCCAGGCATGCAATATGGGCGTCGGACCGGACGATCACGGTGGCGAAAGGGTGCGCGTGCGCGCGGACCCGCTGCAGGTCGCGGTCAAGCGACAGGCCGGCAAGTCCCAGACCGGCATGCAAGGCGCCGATCGTCTCCGGCGGCAGGCCAGCCGCGGACAATGCGGCCTGGGTCGCCGTTTCGATTTCGGCGAACGCGTTGTCCACGCCCAACAGCGTGTTGGCCGCGCCGGCCCGCCCCTCACCCAGAACCCGGCCGTCGGCCCCGGCCACCCGCGCCCTGCAGGTGCTGCCGCCGCCGTCGATTCCCAGATAAAGGGTTTGGTCCATCGCGCGTTCACGTCCCCTTCGGCGCACGAATGCAAAACGGAAGAGTACCGCCATACGAGCCCAATGACAATACCAATATAATGCCTTTGTAAACCAAACCCAAGTTTGCCGGATGCAAATGCAAAACAACTACCCCACTGAATCCTTATATTCACATATTTAATAATGACTTACGTGGTGACGGGTCCAACAATCGCAGGCGGACGAAAAAAGAGTCGCCAATCGGCGATCATTTGGTATTATATTGGTATCTGAATTGAGCCAACGCCGCAGCGGGGGACAAGGGAGGCCATGCTCAAGACGGAAATCGCCAGCCAGCGTTATATCGGCCTGGACACCTGGGACGACGACGAGATCCTGCGCGCCCTGTGGGACGGCCAGATGAACGCGGTCGCGGCCCTGCGTCCCGCCCTGCCGGCGCTGCAGACGGCAGCCGCCGCCCTGGTCGACCGTCTGGGCAAGCCGGACAGCCGTCTGGTCTATGCGGGTGCGGGGGCGTCGGGTCTTCTGGCGATCCAGGACGGCATGGAAATGACGCCGACCTTCGGCTGGCCGTCCGACCGTCTGATCTTCCTGATGGCCGGCGGCGATAAGGCCAGGCTGTCGCCGGACGGTGCGTCCGAGGACGACGCGGATTCCGCCGAATGGGACGTCGGCAATCACGGTCTTGGGCAGGCCGATGCCGTGGTGGCCGTGGCGGCGTCCGGAACGACCCGTTACACGGTGCACCTCGTCGCCGCCGCCCGGAAGGCCGGCGCGCTGACCGTGGCGATCGCCAACAACCCTGACACCGATCTTCTCAAAACCGCGGAATGCCCCGTGCTTCTGGATACCGGGCCTGAGGTGATCGCAGGCTCCACGCGGCTGGGTGCGGGAACCGCACAGAAAGCAGCGCTGGGCATGCTGTCCACGCTGGTGATGGTGCGGCTGGGCCATGTGATGGACGGCCTGATGGTCTCCATGGTCGCCACCAATGCGAAACTTCAGGATCGCGCGGCGCGCATGCTGCGCGCGATCACCGGGGCCGAGGAGGCGACCGCGCGCCAGGCGCTGGAGGCGGCGGACGGCCGGGTCAAGACCGCGGCCCTGATCGTGCGCGGGCTGGATGCGGCAGAGGCGGACCGGCGCCTGGAGGCGGCGGACGGCAATCTTCGCCGGGCACTGGCCGGGCTGGACCCGGGCGGTTCGACATAAGACACTGTCACGATAACCAGAATTCGATAACCGAGGAGGCTTCAAAATGAACGACAAACGAAACGGAACCGGCGCGCGCCTGGTGATGGCCGCATTGCTGGCAGGCGCCATGGCCGTTCTGCCAGGCGCGGCATCGGCGGTGGATCTGAAGATCGAGAGCTGGCGCAACGACGATATCGACATCTGGAACGACACGATCATTCCGGCCTTCAAAAAGCAGCACCCGGACATCAACGTGCTGTTCGCGCCCACCCCGCCGGCCGACTACAACGCCAGCCTCAACGCCAAACTGGCGGGCGGAACGGCAGGCGACCTGATCACCTGCCGGCCGTTCGACGCATCGCTGGATCTGTTCAAAAAGGGTCACCTGGCACCTGTCGACGACATCGCCAGCCTCAGCAACTTCTCCGACGTCGCCAAGAGCGCCTGGCAGACGGACGACGGGGCGACAACTTTCTGCATGCCGATGGCTTCGGTGATCCACGGCTTCATCTACAACAAGGAAGCCTTCACCGAACTGGGCCTGGAGCCGCCGAAGACGATCCCGGAATTCATGGCGGCGCTGCAGAAGATCCAGGCCGACGGGAACTATACGCCGCTGGCGCTGGGCACCGCCGACCAGTGGGAAGCCGCCACGATGGGTTTCCAGAACGTGGGCCCGAATTTCTGGAACGGAGAAGAAGGCCGCAAGGGCCTGATCGACGGGTCCCAGAAACTGACCGACAAACCCTATGTGGACACCTGGGCGCACCTGGCCGAATGGGCGCCCTATATGGGCCGCGGCTTCAAGGCGCAGAAGTATCCCGACAGCCAGCAGCTCTTTGCGCTGGGCCGCGCGGCGATCTATCCGGCGGGGTCATGGGACATTACGACCTTCAACACCCAGGCCGATTTCGAGTTCGGCGCCTTCCCGCCTCCGGTCCCAGCCGGCGCGTCGACCTGCTATATCAGCGACCACACGGACATCGCGCTGGGCATCAATCCGGCCTCGCCAAATGTCGAGGCGGCCAGGACCTTCCTGGACTGGGTCGGCTCGGCCGAGTTTGCCGATCTGTACGCGAATTCCCTGCCCGGCTTCTTCTCGCTGTCGAACCACCAGGTCACGCTCAGCGACCCGGTCGCCCAGGAATTCGTGAGCTGGCGCGGCGACTGCGAGTCGACGATCCGCAACTCGTACCAGATCCTTTCGCGCGGCACGCCCAACCTGGAGAACGATCTGTGGAACGTCTCGGCCCAGGTCCTCAACGGCACGATGACGCCGGAAGAGGCCGCGAAGGCGACCCAGGCGGGTCTCGCCAAGTGGTATGAGCCGCAGCAGTAACGCGGATTGAAAGACCTGCCCGGCTGCCGGAACGAACGGCAGCCGGGCGCCAATTTCCGGACAGGCAGCCGTTCCATGGCCCAGGCCGTAGCACACAGGCGAAAGCGGTTTCCGCTTCACATCGTCGTTTTTCTCGCACCGGCAACGTTCGTCTACACGCTGTTCATGATCTATCCGCTGGCCGACTCAATCCGGCTCAGCCTCTACGACATGGACGAAACCGGGCGCAGTTTTTTCGTCGGGCTCGCCAACTACGCGACCATGGTCACGGACGAGCAATGGTCCGGCGCGTTCTGGAACGCGCTGAAGAACAATCTGATCTTTTTCTGCGTCCACATGCTGGTGCAGAACCCCATCGGCATCATGCTGGCCGCGATCCTCAGCCTGCCGCGGGTGCGGTTCCGGCACGCCTATCGCACCATGATCTTCATGCCCACCATGCTGTCTGTGGTGATCATCGGCTTCGTCTGGCAGATGATCCTCAGCCCCTTGTGGGGCGTCAGCGAGACGCTGCTGGGATCCGTGGGGCTCGATTTCCTGTTCCGCCCCTGGCTGGGCGAAGAAGGCACCGCGCTGATCACCTTGTCGCTGATCTCGGTCTGGCAGTTCGTGGGCATTCCGCTGATGCTGATCTATGCGGCGCTTTTGAACATCCCCGACGACCTGACCGAGGCAGCCACGTTGGAGGGCGCGAACCATATCCATGTCTTCTGGTACATCAAGCTGCCGCTGATCCTGCCGACCATCGCGATGGTTTCGATCCTGACCTTCGTCGGCAATTTCAACGCCTTCGACCTGATCTACGCGGTCAAGGGCGCCCTGGCAGGACCCAACTTCTCCACCGACATCATGGGGACGTTCTTCTACCGCACCTTCTTTGGCTTCCAGCTGCAGATCGGCAGCCCGACCATGGGCGCGACCGTGGCCACGCTGATGTTCCTGGTCATCCTGGTGGGTGTTCTGTTCTACCTGTTCGTGATCCAGCGCCGCCTGCAGCGGTTCCAGATGTGACGGGAGGCAGGAGCGATGCAACGAGCCCGTCCCACCAGTGCCTTCGTCATCCACGCCGTGCTGGGCATCTATACGATCATCGCGCTGTGGCCGATCTTCCTGATCCTGATCAACTCGTTCAAGAGCCGGAAGGCGATCTTCCGCGACCCCATGGCGATGCCCACCTTGGACAGGTTTGACCTGATCGGGTTCGAGAAGGTGCTGGCGAAATCCAACTTCCTGCTCTACTTCGCCAACTCCATGATCGTCACAGTCGTGACGCTCGCGGTGGTGCTGTTGACCGGCGCGATGGCGGCCTGGGCGCTGTCGGAGTACAAGTTCAAGGGCAACACCTTCCTGGCGCTCTATCTCGCCATCGGCATCATGGTGCCGATCCGCCTGGGTTCCGTCTCGATCCTGAACCTGATCGTCGACATGGGACTGATCAACACCCGGACCGCGCTGGTCCTGGTCTATACGGCCCAAAGCCTGCCGCTGGCGATCTTCATCCTGAACGAGTTCATGCAGCAGATCCCCAAGGAGCTGAAGGAGGCCGCGCGCTGCGACGGGGTCAGCGAATACATGCTGTTCTACAAAATCATCCTGCCGCTGACGAAGCCGGCCATCGCCACCGTGGGCGTCTTCACCATGGTGCCGATCTGGAACGACCTGTGGTTCCCGCTGATTTTGGCGCCGGCGGAGGAAACCCGCACCATCACCTTGGGCGTGCAGCAGTTCATCGGCCAGTACGTCACCGACTGGAACTCGGTTTTGGCCTCGCTGACGCTGGCCATCGTGCCGATCCTGGTGCTGTACGTGATCTTTTCGCGGCAACTGATCCGCGGGATCACGGCGGGGGCGGTGAAGTAGGCGCGTCGCTTGCCCAGTCGCCACCTCGCCGCCGGCTGCCAGATGGTTCGAGACGGCGCGCTGACGCGCGCCTCCTCACCATGAGGGCAAGGCTAAGGAATAGCACCCTACACCCTCACCCTGAGGAGCGCCCGTAGGGCGCGTCTCGAAGGGCGTGGCTGCCTCAGGCAACGCTAATCGTTTTCCCTAGACGTCCTGGACCGCAATCCAGGTGCCCTCGCCCGCAGACAGCCGCGCCGCCTCGACGACGCGCTGAATCTCCGTCGCCTCCGCAAACCCCGGCTCTGGCATCGTGCCGTCGGCCAGCGCCGTGAGCAGCGCCTTCACCTCGATCACCTTCATGTCGTTGAAGCCCAACTGGTGGCCGGGCGCGGGGCAGAACGGCGCGTAGTCGGGATGGTCGGGGCCTGATGTGATGGTCGTGAAACCGTCGCGACCGGGCTCCTGACCGGCGCGGTAGAGTTTCAGCTCGTTGAACCGCTCCTGGGTGAAGGCGAGCGAGCCCCTGGTGCCGGCGATCTCGAAGGCGAGCTGCATCTTGCGGCCGGTCGCCACCCAGCTTGCCGACAGCGTGCCTTCAGCACCGCCCGCGAAGCGCACCAGCATATGCGCGTCGTCGTCGGTCGTCACCGCACGCCGCTCGGCTGCGCCGGGTGCGACGGGGCGCGACCCGTGCACCGTGCGCAGCGTCGCGGAGACTTCCGCGATGTCGCCCAGGAGATACCGCGCCAGCGACACGATATGGCTGCCCAGGTCGGCGATCACGCCGCCGCCCACCGGATCGTGGCGCCAGGTGATCGGCGCGTCGGGGTCGGCCATGTAGTCCTCGGCATGGACGCCGCGCATGCTCACGATCTCGCCGATTTCGCCGCCGGCAATGATCTCGCGGGCGACCTGGGCGATCGGGTTCTTCAGGTAATTGAACCCTACCAGGGTAGCGATTCCCGCCGCCTCGGCCGCCGCGGTCATCTCGCGCGCATGCGCCAGCGTGCCGGCCAGGGGCTTTTCGCAATAGACCGGTTTGTTCGCCGCAACAGCGGCCAGCACCATCTCGCGATGCAGGTGCGTGGGCGCGGTGATCGCGATCAGATCGACGGCAGGGTCGGCGATCAAGGCCTGCCAGTCGCCGGTGGCGCGCCCGAAACCAAGGGCATCGGCCGCCGCGGCCGCCGCGGCTTCATCCACATCCGCGATCAGTTCCAGCTCGGGCTGCAGCTCCAGCTCGAAGACCGTGCCGACGGAGCGGAACGCCAGTGCGTGGGCGCGGCCCATGAAGCCGCTGCCGATCAGCCCGACGCCCAGACGTCTCGCCACCGCCCCTGCCCCCGCCGGCTCAGTCCAGTCCGTGGAAGACCACCGTCTTCGTCTCGGTCATTTCTTCGGCCGCATAGCGGATGCCTTCCTTGCCGAACCCGGACCCCTTGACGCCGCCATAGGGCATCAGGTCGGCACGCCATAGCGGCGTCCAGTTGATATGGACATTGCCGCTTTCGGCCTGTTGCGCAAAGCGCATGGCATTGTTGACGTCCCGGGTAAAGATGGCCGCGGCAAGGCCGTAGCGGCTGTCGTTCGCCAGCGCGATGGCATGATCGATGTCCGATACCGGCGTTGCCGCGACCGCCGGGCCGAAGACCTCATCCTGGAAGACCCGCATCTCCGGCCGAACGTCGGCCAGCAGCGTCGGCTGCATCACCGCGCCGTCGCGCGCCCCGCCCGTCACCAGCCGCGCACCGTCCGAAACCGCCTCGTCGACCCAGGCACCGACGCGCTCCGCCTCGGATTCGGTGATCATGGCGCTGAGCTGAGTTTCCGGGTCCAGCGATCCGCCGACCTTGATCGACTCCACAGGCTGTTTCACAGCATCCAGGTAGTCGCCATAGACCTTTTCGTGCACCAGCACGCGCTGCAGGGAGATGCAGACTTGGCCGGCATTGACGTAACCCGCCGTCGCGGTGGCCTTGGCGACCGCGTCCAGGTCGGCGTCGGGCATCACCACCATCGGACAGGCCGAGCCCAGCTCCAGGGACAGCTTCTTGACGCCGGCGCAGCCGGCGATCGACTCACCCACCGCGGTCGAGCCGGTGAAGCTGATCTTGCGCACGCGCGGGTCGGCGCACAAGGCCGGCCCCAGGCGCGCGCCCGACCCGGTGATGCATTGAAGCCCGTTCGGCGGCAGGCCTGCTTCCAGCAGGATCCGGGTCAGCGCCAGCGCGGTCAGCGGCGTGTTTGTGGCCGGCTTCAGAATCACCGCGTTGCCGGTGGCCAGCGCCGGCCCGATCTTGTGAATGACCAACAGCGACGGATAGTTGAAGGGGGTGATCGCCACCACGACGCCGCAGGGGTGGCGCAGGGTGAAGCCAAGCTTGCCCGTCGTTGCTGCATTGGCGTCCAGCGGCAGCGTCTCGCCGCGCATCTGCGATCCTTCGAAGGCGGCCAGCCGCAGCATGTCTGCCGCCCGGCTCGCCTCGCCACGCGCCTCGGCGATCGGCTTGCCCACCTCCCGCGCGATCAGCTCGGTCAGGGCCTCGACCTCGGCGGCGCACAGGTCCGCCGCCCGGTTAAGGATCCGCGCCCTGTCATAGGCGGTGAGCGCCGCCATCTCGCGGGCACCCTGAACGGCCGCCGCCAGCGTGCGTTCCACGTCGTCGGCATCGGCGTCGGGGACGGTTTCGATCGTATCGCCTGTGAAAGGCTCGATGACCGGCATCTTGTTGGCGCTGTCGCACCAGTCGCCGTCGATATACATGCGCATGTCGTTCCTCCCCGGACGGCTTCGGCCGCCTATGCCTCGATTTGGATTCCGGCCTGGCCCAGGACCTGCACAAGGTGGTCGTGGCCCAGGCGAGAATACTCCAGCGGATTCGCCTTGACGGGATCCTGCTCCGCTTCGACCACCACCCAGCCGGCATAGCCGATCTCGGCCAGGACTTGGGCGAAGGCTGCGAAATCGATCGATCCGTCGCCGGGCACGGTGAAGACCCCGTCCAGCACCCCGTCGAGGAAGCTCATGTCCTCGCGGCGGACTTTTTCCAACACGTCGGCGCGGATGTCCTTGCAATGGACATGGTTCACGCGGGCGCCGTGGCGCCGCGTCATTCCCAGGATGTCGCCGCCCGCGAAGGTCAGGTGACCGGTATCGACCAACAGCCCGACCGCCGCACCCGTATGGCGCATCAACAGATCGACCTCGGGCTCGGTTTCGATCACCGTTCCCATGTGATGGTGGTACGCCATCGGCACGCCGCGCTCGGCCAGGTGTTCGGCGATTGCGGTGAGCTTGGCGCCGTAATCCGGATAGTCCTCTTCGGCCATGCGCGGGCGGGCGCTGACCGGCACCTGCTGTTGCCCCTGAACGCTGCCGCTGGTCTCGGCATAGACCATCACCGGGGCGCCCAGCGTCTTGAAGGTGACGAGCTGCTGTTCCAGCCGCTCCTTTTCCTCCTCCACCGAGACTTCCAAGAGGCGGCCGGAAAACCAGCCGGAGACAAGCCGCAGATGATACTCCTCCAGGATCGGGCCCAGCACGTCCGGGTCCATCGGGAACTTGCCGCCGGACTCCGTGCCCGAGAACCCGGCCTCCCGGCTTTCCTTTAGGCAGGATTCCAGCGTCGTGTCGCCGCCCAGTTGCGGCAGATCGTCGTTCGACCAGGCGATCGGAGCGACTCCCAGCTTAACCGCCATGGCTCAAACCCCCACGCGCTGTTTCTTTTTGCCTTCCATGTGATCGGCATGGGCCTGACGCACCTCAGCGCGCTCGCTCACCTCCGGCACGCCCACGTCCCACCAGGCATCGCCAGGCGTCCACTGATGGGAATCGGTCTTGATGCCGATCACATAGGTCCGGTCGGCCGCCTTCGCGCGTCCGAAGGCCTGTTCCAGGTCAGCGATCGACTCGACCCATTCGCCGTCGGCCCCCATGGATTTCGCGTGCGTCACGAAATCGACCCGGACTTCCTCCTGGATCCGGCAGTCGGCGATCAGGTTGTTGAACGATGCGCCGCCCTTGAAGTTCTGCAGGCGGTTGATCACCGCGAAGCCGCCGTTGTCGCAGACCACGACGATCAGCTTGTGGCCGGTCAGGACCGAGGAATAGATGTCGGAGTTCAGCATCAGGTAGGACCCGTCGCCGACGAAGACGATCACATCCCGTTCGGGGTCCGCCATCTTCGCGCCCCAGCCGCCCGCAATCTCGTAACCCATGCAGGAAAAGCCGAACTCGCAGTCGAAGGTCCCGATGGATTTGGCGCGCCAGTTCTTGCACAGCTCGCCCGGCAGACCGCCCGCCGCCGTCAGCGCCAGGTCGGTCGCATCGCAGACCCGGTTGATGGCGCCGACCACATGGGCGTAGCTGGGCACCTCGGCATTGGTCGGACCGGAATGCTGGTCCACCGTCGCGTTCCAGGCGTCGTATTCCTGCTGCGCGCGCTCGGCCCATTTGTCGGGGCCGCGCCAGTCGTTCAACAGTGCCGTCAGATCGCCCAGGCCAGCATCGGCGTCGCCGACCAGCGACAGCGCACGGTGCTTGCGGGCATCGAACCGCGCCGCATTCAGCGCAATCAGACGAACGTCCGGGTTCTCGAAGACCGACCAGGACCCGGTCGTGAAGTCCTGCAGCCGGGTGCCGATCGCCAGGATCACGTCGGCTTCGGCGGCCAGCGCGTTGGCCGATGCGGACCCGATCACGCCCAGCGGTCCCGCGTTTTTCGGGTGGTCATGGGGCAGCACCGCGCGCCCTGCGATGGTTTCAACGACGGGTATGTTGTGCTCCTGCGCAAAGGCGCTGAGCGTCTGTTCGGCCAGCGAATAGCGCACGCCACCGCCGGCCACGATCAGCGGTTTTTCCGCAGCGCTCAGCAGGTCCGCGGCCACTTCAAGGGCGTCCAGGTCCGGCCGCGGACGCGGCGGCACATGCACGGTGTCCTGGAAGAAGATCTCGGGATAATCGAAGGCCTCCGCCTGGATGTCCTGCGGCAAGCCGATGAATGCGGGGCCGCAGTCGGCGGGGTCCAGCATTGTTGCCACCGCCTGCGGCAAGGACTGTATCAACTGCTCCGGCCTGGTTATCCGGTCCCAGTAACGGCTCACCGGTTTGAAGCAGTCGTTCACCGTGACCGTCGGGTCGTTGAATTGCTCCACCTGCTGCAGCACCGGATCGGGCAGCCGGTTGGCGAAGGTGTCGCCGGAGAGAATCAGGATCGGCAGACGGTTTGAATGGGCGACGCCCGCGGCGGTGACCATGTTGGTTGCGCCCGGTCCGATCGAACTGGTGGCCACCATGATCTGACGGCGGCGCTTGGCCTTGGCGAATGCTACCGCGGCCAGCGCCATGGACTGCTCGTTCTGGCCCCGCCAGGTCGGCATCTGATCCTGCACCCGTTCCAGCGCCTCTGCCAGACAGGTCACATTGCCGTGTCCGAAGATACCGAAGACGCCCGGGAACAAAGGCGCTTCCTTGCCGTCGATCAGCGTCTTCTGGGCCACGAGGTATTTGACCAGCGCCTGCGCCATGGTCAGACGGATCGTGCTCATGTCGTTTCCCCCACTTCTTCTTTCTTAAGTCCGTTCAAGTGCGTCCCGGTTCACCACCAGGGCGGGATCCAGCCTGCCGTCCAGACCGGCCAGAATATTCTCCGCCGCGGACACGCCCATACGCGCGAGGCACTCCTCGGTCAAGGCGGCCGAATGCGGGCTGAACACAACGCTGTCCAGCGCCAGCAAAGGGTGACCCGGCCCGGGCGGCTCGCTGTCCAGCGTGTCCAGTCCGGCGCCTGCCACGTCCCCCGATTCCAGCGCATCGGCCAGCGCCGTCTCGTCGATCAGGCCGCCACGCGCCGCGTTGATCACGACGGCCGTCGGTTTCATCGCCCTCAGCTCGGCCGCGCCGATCATGTTTTCCGTTTCCGGCGTCCGCGGAACGTGCAGGCTGACAACGTCGGCGCCGGGCAGCGCCGCGCGCCAGTCCTCCGCCTTTTCGACGCCCAACCCCGCCATCTCCTCCCGGACCACGAAGGGGTCGTAGGCCTGCACGGCCATGTCGAAGGCGCGGACGCGCCGCGCAACCTCGCGGCCGATCCGGCCGAAACCCACCAGCAAGAGAGTCCGGCCGGCCAGTTCCCAGGTGCCGCCGCCGGCGCGCGCGGCGTCCCATTGCCCGTCGCGGACGGCCCGGTCGCGGACCGCGCCGCGTTTCGCCAGCGTCAGCATCAGGAACAGGGTGTGTTCGGCCACGGTCTGGGCGTTGACATTGCCGACGATCGCCAGGGGAATGCGCCGCGCATTCAGGGCCTCAACCGGCACGTTGTCGTAACCGACGCCGTGCCGGGCCACGACTTTCAGGCGCGGCGCCGCTTCCACCGCCGCCGGCGGCAACGGCGCCGTTCGGATCAGCAAGGCGTCCGCCGCGGCCAGGCGTTCGGTCAACGCCGCCGCGTCCGGCGCCGTCAGGACTTCGACCGTCACTCCCTCCCGGCCCTCAAGCACGGCCATGCCATCGGCATGGATGGGACCGGCGATCAGCACATGCGGCACGTCAATAGACCTCGGCGGGCGACGCGGCCGGTTTGGGTGCCCCTTTGCGCATCTTGCCCACGGCCTCGCGCGCGGCGGCCGCCAGGAAACGCGCGTCGGACGCCAGCGTGACGAACTGGAAGCCCTTGTCGATCATCTTCAGGGCGTACTCCGCCGTGCCGTTGTGCAGCCCGGGGACAACCCCATGCTCCTTGGCCTTGGCCAGTATCATGTCGATCGCCTCGACCACCGGCTTTTCGTCCTGGTCCAGCTTGGGCGTGCAGCCCAGCGAATTCGACAGGTCCGCCGGCCCCACATAAAGGGCGTCCAGGCCGTCGACCGACAGGATGTCGTCGATATTGTCCAAGGCCTGTGCCGTTTCGATCATCGCAAAGGCGACCACCGTATCGTTGGCATGGGTCGGATAGTCGGCCCCGCCATACAGCAACGCGCGGATTGGCCCGAAGCTGCGGCCGCCGCGCGGCGGGTAGCGGACCGACTGGACCAACAGCTCGGCGTCGTCGCCGGTATTGACCATGGGACAAATGACGCCGTAGGCCCCGGCATCCAGCGACTTCATGATGATGCCGGGATCAAGCCACGGCACCCGCACCAGCGGCGTGGTCTCGGTGGTAGAGACCGCGGTCAACATGGTCAGCGCAACCTGGTAGTCGACCACGCCATGCTGCATGTCGATGGTCAGCGAATCCCATCCCTGGTGGGCCATGGTCTCGGCCGAAAAGCTGCTGGGAATGGCCAGCCAGCCATTTACGGCAGCACCTCCCTCGGCCCAAATTCGCCGCAAACGGTTCTCGCGCACAGTCTTGCCTCCCTGTCGGCCTGAGCGTGTCAGGTCATTGCTTGTTGCACACCGGCTTGGCGATGGACGCGACCGGCCGGTCCCCTATTCCGCCACGATAGGCACAGTCGCCAACGCAGGCAATGCCGCGCCAGCACAAGGCGTCATCCGGGTCCTTCCGGCGCCGCCCGGCGCCGCCCGAAGATAACCTACGGAACCGCGCGCAGTTAGCTGCAATAATAGGAAAAAGTCTATATAATTTAGACATTTACACCCTTTTCAGACCTTCCGTGACAGGGTATGAGTCTGGACGATGCGGGTATCGAGACAGGTGCTGTGCAGGTCCTTTTTGTGATGGTTCAAGGGGCCGCCAAACCGGCGGAAACCACGGATGAAATGCTTAACGGGTTTGATTTGCGCCGGCGTCCTGGCATCGGTCGTGGTCAGCGGCGGGCCGGCCCATGCCAGCCGCTGCAGCGACGCCCACAGCGCGGGAAGAACCGCAATCGCGGCCGCAGAATCGGCAGAATCCGAGACGCGGCGCCTGATCCGGGACAGGGCGCCCGCGGCGCAACGCCTGAGAGTGATCGACCTGGAAATCTCGCAGCGGATGGCTGCAACGACCTCGTTCATGGAGGCGATGGACTATTGCAGTTTTTCCGCCAAGCAAAGTGACCGGCGCGCTCTGGACCTGCAGGCGCGGATCAACCGAAATCTGAAACGCTTGAAGGAAGCGCGTTGCCAGCGCCTGGGGTTCCAGGCACGCGCCCTCGTCGACGTCGCCGCCACTTACCACAAGGCGCCGCCCGAACGACGCCACGCAATCAGGGACGAGTTCTACAAGGGCCATAACAAGCTGAAGGACGGGCTGACGTCGGCCTGTCCCGACGGTCGCAAGCAATTGGACATGCAGCTTGCCAAGATCGAACATTATGCCCTTACGCTTCGGCCGAACGCCGCCGAGGCCAGCAGCCCAGACGCCCGGCAAGACGAAGAGTTCCGCAAGGCGCTGCGGCTCTACAGAAAACAGGACTATCGGGCCGCGGCCACAGGCTTTCGGCTGGTGGCCGAGGACGGCCATGCGCGCGCGCAGTACTATCTGGGCCGGCTTCACATGGAAGGATGGGGAGTCCGGAAAAGCGACGACATGGCCTTGTCCTGGTTCAAAAGGTCAGCGGAACAAGGAGATCCTGCGGGCCAAAACAGCCTGGGCCTGATGTACGATCTGGGCCGTGGCGTACCCGAAGACGACGCGAAGGCGGTGAAATGGTATGCCCGGGCGGCAAATCAGGGCCTGCCCTTCGCCCAGACCAACCTTGGCGAGATGTACGAACAGGGCCAAGGCGTTCGGCGCGACTTGAATACAGCGGTCAAACTGTATCGCACCGCCGCCGACCACGGCCATCTGCGCGCCCACTACCGCCTGGGCCGGGTCTACGAACGCGGCCTGGGCGTGAAGAAGGACCTGGTGACCGCAATCACCTTCTATCGCCGCGCCGCGGACAAGGGCTACAAGCCGGCCCAGCAGGCGCTGGCGGCGTTGGGCGGGTAGACCACCGGCAAATCGCCCCTCCAAGACGCCACGCCACCTAGCCCGGCGCCGGTCACCGCCGTGACCGGCGCAGTCCTCGATCCAACTCAGGTTCCACGGCCAGCACAACATGACACTGTTGTGACAGCCGCGAACCAACTAGGATGCCGGCGAACGAAGCCCCCACGCCCGCTGCCGGGCGCCAGAAGGGGCAAGGCGGCAGGAGGACACCCCTTGGCTGGGCAGCCACGGCACCCCTATCACGGTCCGCGCCGAAGCGTCGGCTTAAGGTCCTGACGTTCGATGCGCGTGTTCTCATTGGATTGTTACCCCAACGCGGATGGCGACCCCAGCGTGGTGATGATCGTCGCCGCAGAATCGGAATCCGATGCCGTGCGGCTTGCCTTCGAACACCCCAATGCCGAAGGATATGCGGCCATCGCTCTTAACAAGAAACGCAAGCCGCGCAAGGCCCGCGGTATGGCCCCCGGCATCCATGGATTCGTCAATTGGCAGGCATTCCAGGTTTTGTAGAGACATGGCGGATAACCTGAAACTCGGCGACAAGGCCGTTCTGGTCTGCGACTGCGAAGGCACGATGACGCTGGACGGCGAGCAGCTGGCCAGGGCCTGCGGCCGGCCCGAGGGACCGGCACACATCCATACCAACTTGTGCGGCACGGAACTGGCGCGCTTCATCGATGCGGCGCGTGACGGCGCGCCGCTGGTCACCGCCTGCACCCAGGAGATCCAGACATTCGACGAGGCCCTGGAAGAGGCCGGGATCGAAGCGCGGCCGACCTTCGTGAATGTCCGCGAACGCGCCGGCTGGTCGGACGAGGCTGCGTCCGCCGGTCCCAAGATCGCGGCCCTGTTGGCGGAAGCGGTGCTGGATCGGCCGGCTGTGGCGACCGTGGGCCTGGAATCGCGCGGCATCTGCCTGGTTTACGGCCGGGACCAGACAGCGATCGACGCGGCGCGCCAACTGGAGGGGCGTCTGAACGTTTCGGTGTTGCTGACCGATATGGCCAGCGTGCTGCCCTTGTCGGCAATGGACCTGATGGTCGCGACCGGGGTGGTCGTCGGCGCTGCAGGGCACCTGGGCAATTTCGAGGTGCAGGTGAACCGCTATGCACCGGTCCGTCCCTCCTCACGGTCGGAACTCAGGACGGACATCCTGCGGGACGGCGCGGCAGCGCGCTGCGACCTGATCCTGGACCTGTCCGGTGGCGCGCCACTGTTCCCGTCGCACCAGCGGCGCGACGGATACAAACGCGTCGACCCCGGCGACCCGGCGGCCGTACAGCGCGCCCTGTTCGAGATCGCGGACATGGTGGGCGAGTTCGAGAAACCCCGCTATGTGGATTTCCATGAAGAGCTTTGCGCGCACGCCCGCAGCCGCATCACCGGCTGCACCCGCTGTCTGGACGCCTGTCCGGCATCGGCCATCGCCCCGGACGGCGATACGGTTGCGATCGATCCCTATTTGTGCGGCGGCTGTGGCGCCTGCAACAGCGTCTGTCCCACCGGGGCCGCGGCCTATGCCTACCCCCCGACGCAGTTCCTGCTCAGCCGGGTTGCCACGCTGCTCAACGCCTATCGCGACGCCGGCGGATCGGCGCCTGCAATCCTGGTGCACGACGCGCCGCACGGAGCGCCGCTGATCGAGGCGATGGCGCGCTTCGGACGGGGACTGCCGGCCGCGACCCTTCCGCTGGAGGTGAACGAGGTCACGCAGGTCGGGCTCGATTTTCTTCTCTCCGCACTGTCCTTCGGCGTGACAAGGCTGTTTCTCCTGGTCCCGCCCGCCCGACGCGACGAGATCGACGGCCTGGCCGCGCAGGTGGGGCTGGCCGAAACCATGCTGACCGGGCTGGGGTACGAAAGCGGATTGATCCAGGTGCTGGTGGAAGACGACCCCGCTAGAGCCGAGGCCGCCCTGTTCGACGCGCCGGCCGCCGCGCCTCGAACGGCGAAACCGCATCTGCCGCAGTCCGAGAAGCGGACCAACCTCAGGCTGGCCGCAGCGGAACTGCATGCCGCCGCACCGGCCCCGGTCGACCGGCTGCCGCTGGCGGCCGGCGCGCCCTTCGGCGCCGTTGAAGTGGATACCGAAGGATGCACACTGTGCCTTGCCTGCGTCAGCACGTGCCCGACCGGCGCGCTGAACGATAATCCCGACCGGCCGCAGCTCAGCTTCCAGGAAGGCGCCTGCATCCAGTGCGGCCTGTGCAAGAACACGTGCCCGGAAAAGGTGATCACGCTGTCGCCGCGCTACGACTTTACCGAGGCCGCAACCGAACACGCGGTGGTGTACGAGGAGGATCCCTTCGAGTGCATTTCATGCGGCAAGCCTTTCGCGTCGAAAAGCACCATCGAAAAGATGCTGCAGCAGCTTGGCGACAAGCACTGGATGTTCAAGGGCGACGCCATGGACCGGCTGAAGATGTGCGAGGACTGCCGGGTGACAGCCCAGTTCTCCGATGAAAACGCGCCGTTCAGGGTCGGTGAGCGGCCGCGGCCGCGCACGACCGACGACTACCTGGAAGGCGCCGTCGCGGACGACGAAACCGAGATCAGCCGGCCGGCCCCGACGCCCGGCAAAGCGCCTCGGCGCGGGTCTTGAACTGGGCAGCCTGCGCGGCATCGATCACGCCGTCCGCAGCCATCTTGTCGATATCGGCCCACCGCCGATCGATGCAGCCGCGAAACGGATCGTCCTCAGCCGGTGCGGCGGACGGCGGGAACAGCGTGTCGCGATGCTGATAGGCAATGACCAAACCGGCCGCGATCGCGATCAGGATGGCGATGACCCGTGCGGTCCATCCGTCCAGCGCCGAGCGCGGAGCGGGCGCCTGCATGGTCCGCCGCCCTCCTTGGACGTCAGGAAAGCTCGATATCGCCGTCGATATCGACGCTGAGATCGATGCCGCCGACTCTCAAAGTCACCGTCGCCTTCAGCGGCGCCGATGCGTCGATCCGTCCGCCTTCCACCGCCGCGCGGACCGCGGTCTCGATCTCACGCTGGGACGTCACCCCGACCTTTTTCAGGAATTTCCGGACGCTCATGTTCAGGGCTTCTTCGTTCATGTGTTTTCCTCCAAGGGTTCCTGATTTCGTTTACGCAGATCAGCGGCGCGGGCACCAGGCGCCCGATCAACTGGTCGGCCGCAGCGGCAGATTGACCAGGAGGTTTTGCGGCTTCATCCGCAGTGTGCCCTGCCCGTCCATGGCAAGGCCCAGGTAGACTGGTCTGCCCCGAACCTGCTCCAGCATGGCCTGCTGATCCTTGATCTCCAGCCGGAACAGCGACAGCAACCGCGCCAGGCGCGCCTCCTCCACTTCCTTGCCGTTATAGAGGTCGTTCAACAGGGCGCTCGATTCCACGTCCAGGCCCGTGTGCCAGACCCAACGCTCGTCGCTGATCGACTGCACCGGATGGATCCTGACCTCTAGGTCCAGGAAGTGATGGATCCATTTTTCCATGACCCGGCACAAAGCGTCGAGGCCCGGCCGGGCGAAGGTGAGGTCCAGAACCGTGTCGAACCGGTCGCTGCGCCCCCAGTAGATCGCCGCGTTGTCCTCCTCCAACACGTCCAGCGTGACCTCCCGCATGGAGGCATCGGAGTCGACCAGCAACCGGCCCAGATCACCGAATCCGCCGCTTTCCGCGTACATTTCGACGGTTTCGTCGTCCGCCGCCATGATCTGGCCATCCTGGATGGTGACCCGCTGCGAGCGGAAGAAAAGTTCGCCCGCCCGGGCCTGCAGCGGATTCGGCACGTCTTCCAGAATGTTCCGCAGGATCACATGGACCATCTGGTCCACGAACAGCGGCGGCACTGGCACGCCCCGGCCGCCGAAGAGACCGCGATAGCCGGCTTCCAGCGTGCCCGCGTCGACCAGCCTGTCGCGGAAGGCCAGAACGATGCGGTAGTTTGCAATCGCATCCTCATCGCCGATCGCCTCCAGTTCCGCGGTACCGACACCGCGCCGGGGATCGGCGACCAGCGCCTCGTGCAGCGCCCATTCGGCCTCGTTCGATTCCTCGACGGGGCGCATCTCCGGCCTCTGAAAATAGGCGCGCAGGAAATCGTCGCTCAGCGTGAGGCGACCGGCGGCGTCGCGGCGCAGCAGGTGAATGCCGGAAGATGCCCAGAAATCGGTCATGCAAACGCTCGTTTCCGTGTGCGGTCAGTCTTCGGCCACGATATCCCAGATCCGGCCGTGCGCCATGGGATCGGGCGGCTGGACCACGCGGAAGCGTTCGATGACGCCGTCCGGGCCGAAATCGCGTTCCACCGCCAGCAGACGGCCGGTCGCATGTTCTGCGCACAAGTCGCGCATGAAGGCGATTTCCTCTTCCGCCACCGGGCGCGCCGCATCGATATCCGGCGCGCCATACCGATCGACGAAGTGTGCCGCCAGCCGCTCGGCAATGCCGGCCAGTTCCGCCTCGGTGACCGTGCCGACCGAGACGAAGGTGGACCGGCCGAACGTCTCCAGCCAGAGGAACCCCTGCGCGAACGCCAGCCGCTGCTTGCCGTATAGGGACTCCGCATCGGCATTCGCAAATTCGAAAGCGCCGGAGACAGCCCATTCCCCCGGCCGCGCGGGATCCGCAAAGCTGAACGCATCGGAGGCATCCAGGCGCACCGTTCGTGCGAATTTGGAGGCGCCTGCCGTCACGATTGCGCGCCCAGGCGCCAGCTTGGCCCGTCCAGGATCCAGGAGATCGGCGCCACCGTCCTGGCTTTGCCCGATTGTACGATCAGGCCCCCCGCCTCGTTCAGGCCCACCCAATCGCCGGCGATCCGTCCGCCGGGCACGGTCAGATCGATGGCCGATCCGCGTCCCTCGGCGCGCCCTTCCCACTCGGCCTTGGCCGGCCCGAATCCCTGGTCCTGCCAGCGCGTAATCCAGGACAGGAAGTACCGCGCAAAACTCTCGATCAGCGTGCCGACGGATATCGGCCCGCTGCCCTCGTCCATCAGCGAGGTCCTGTGCTTGACCTGCCCCGGGTCCGGACGCGACGGGTCGCCCATCACGTCGATGGCGAAATAGGCGACCATCCACGCCGGGATCTGGTCTATGTCATCGGTTTCGCTGGCCAGGGTTATTCCTCCCGCAAGCGCGCCGTTGACCAGGATCCTGTCCGGCCAGCCGAACCCGACGCCGATCTGCGCCGGCAGCGTCGAACCCAGGGCGTCATTGACCGCCAGCATCGTCAGATAGGCCACCTGCAGGGCTTCGCCCAGCGGCTGTTCCGGTTCCAGCACCACGGCGCACTCGCACAAGTCGGGCCGCACCGCGTAGACCAGGGTGCCCGCGCCGCTGCCGGCCGCGGCCGCCTGTCGGGCAGCGACGGCAACATCCGCGCCGGGTTCCACGGGGCGGTCGGTGTAGAGGGGCGGCAGGCTCAGTGCTTCATTCATCGGCCAGTCTTGGCGCCGGGATGCGGCGCAACGCGTCTCGTCAGCGGTCGGCATGGGCTGTACACTAAGCCCGTATAAGGGTCCAGACGCATCACGCCAGCAAAACTGCGCCATGCCGCAAAGCCATCTCATGACGACGGCCGAGGTCGCCGCCTATCTCAGGGTGAAGGAACGCAAGGTCTACGACCTGGTCGCGTCCAACCAGATCCCCTGCACCCGGGTCACCGGCAAGCTTTTGTTTCCGAAACCGCTGATCGATCTGTGGATCTCCAGCGGAACGGCCGGCATCGACAGGGCAAGCGCCCTGGTGGCGCGGCCGACGATCGCCGCCGGCAGCCACGACCCGCTGTTGGACTGGGCGCTCCGGGAATCCGGCGCCAAGATCGCGACCCTGTTCGACGGCAGCCTTGACGGTCTGGACCGGTTTCTGAAGCGCGACGCCCTGTTCGCCGGCATTCATGTGTTCGACCCCGAGACGGGCGACTACAACCGTCATCTCCTTGAGCAGGCGGCGACCAGCGTCGTCGGGATCGTCATGATCGAATGGGCCGTACGCAACCAGGGCCTGATCCTGCCGCCGGACAATCCCAAGGGCGTGTCCGCACTGACGGATCTGCCGTCCAAGCAGCTCGTGTTTCAGAACCGTCAGGCCGAGGCGGGCAGCCAATTGCTGTTCGAAAGCCTGCTGCGGGCCGCGGAGATCGCGCCGGCGGATATCAGGCGGACGGGCACAGTCGCCAGAGAGGAAACCGACGCCGCCACCGGCGTTTTGGACGGCGCGGCCGACGTTGCGTTCGGCATCGAGGCCGTCGCGCGGCGCTTCAGGCTGGATTTCATCCCATTGCACGAAGAACGCTACGACATCGTCATCGACCGGCACGACTTTTTCGAGCCGCCGTTCCAGATGCTGCTGGGTTTCGCCCACACCGAACGGTTCCGGGAAAACGCAGAGGCGCTGGGCGGCTACGATATCCGGGGTCTGGGGCGGGTGGTCCTGAACGCGGGATAGTTCTTCGTCCAGAGTTTGCGAAGACAGTGTCGGATTGCGACAAGAATGCTTGGGCCAGAAAGCTCGCCGGATTTCCCCGGTCAGTTCGTTGCTGAAAACGCTGCGCGCCTGAACGAACACAAGCTCCTTCGGCGATACCGCGGTTCTTCAAATCCGGACAGGCCGGAGCCTGAACGCCGCGCAGCCCGTCCCTTTGAGAAGAAACCTCTTTTCCAGAAACCCCGCTCGAGCAGACCCCTTCTTCAAACATGCGTTCGTCTGGTTAGGACCCTGAGCGGAAGTCCAAGACTCCTTGCCCAAATCACCGGATCAGCGCGTAAAACTGGCACCGCTCAGAGCCGCCGGATCAATGCTGGCGATAATCTTGTAGTTGGATCGGGTCACGCCCAGCCTCTCGCAGAGCTTCATCGAGGAGGCATTTTCCGCTTTTACGCCAGTGAAGAATCCCCTGGCTCCAAACTCCTCCGACGCGGACACGATGGCCTTGGCGCCGAGCCACAAACCTATGCGCTGTCCTCGCCTGTCTTCTCTTGTTGCAAGTTTGCCCCAGAATGCCTCCTTCGCGTATCGGCTGGCCGGGTGACAGCAGACATGTGCCGACGCGGTCGAAATGACCTCTCCGTCCGGATCAACGGCGGCAAGACAAACACCCCGAACGCTCTCGCCCCTGAGGGCTTGGCCTCCCACGGGCATGACGCCGCAGGCCTGAGACAGCGCGCCAACTCCGGCAACGAGCTCAGCCGAGGTTTCTTTTGTTAGCCGTACCACTGTCAGATCCTCAGGCAGCTTCATCGAGTGCACGACCTCGTGGCTGACTTCAATCGCCTGGTCTGTGCCCCACATTTGCTCGTAGCGCGCGGTGTTCAGGTCCTGCTGCGCCAACGCTCGGCAGAAGTCGTCAGCCAATTCAGCAGAGCAAAACTGTGCGCCTCCCGAGCCGGCCGTTTTCGCCAGCGCGGAAACAAGAGCGGCGTCCTCTTCATCTGGTTCGTTCAAGAAGATCAAACGACCGAAAAAGGCAAACCGAGCATCGTTCTTCAGCAGAGCCCAAAGGTGTTCCGCACGCTTGGTGAGTTCGACATCCGCGGGTGAACCGAAATACTCGCCGTGCTGACTAGACATCGAAACACCTTCCGAACATGGGTTACGATCATGCGGAGTATTGGCAGAACACTAGGGAAAACTATATACGGCCTGCCCTTTGGCGACACGCGGCGACCGTCTGCGCCTGGCTAAAGCGCCGACGGGTGAGTCGCCGTCCGCCAGCATCGGTTCCCGACCCAAGGTGGCTCTGCTGTTGCCCGTAAGTGGATACGCGCCAAACGTTCCAAATTCTTTGAGATCCACCCCAGTGCAGCGACACCGATAAGGAACAAGCCCACACCACCCAGGAAGACGCTCAGACTTTCCATCGCCCAACCTCCACCGTGACACATAGCATAGCCGTTGTGCGTGGACTTACGTTTTTGGAAATTGGCTCTATTACGCATCAACGAGCTATCGGCGATGTCGGAATGTCCGCAATTGACACGGAATTGACCGTCTACCTTTGCCACTTCGAAGGCCACCTCTAACCCGAGGCGGCATTTGGTTCCGAAATGACCTAGAGCAATACACCGTTCGCTTCGTTTCCTAATCTTGAGGCATTGAAAAGGAACAAGTGCAGCGCAAATTGGCAGCGGTATTGGCCACGGACGTTGTCGGCTACAGCCATCTATTGGATGTTGACGAAGTCGGCACCCTCAAGCCACTCATGTTGTTGAAGCGAAAGTGTGGCCGACCTTTACGCTGAGCTGACCTACCTCGGAAGGTACGACATGATCACTGCAATCGTGAGATTTCCTCTGCCGCAGGGAACGACGCTGGAAGCCGCGAGAAAGATATTCGAGGCCTCCGCGCACAACTACCAGCGCGCACCGGGACTGATACGGAAATACTACCTCTTCGATGAGGAGCCGACAGGCGGTGGCGTCTATCTTTGGGAAAGCCGAGAGGCTGCGGACCGGCAGTACTCGGACGCATGGAAAGATATGATCAGCGAAAAATTCGGCGCCGCACCTGAAATCGCCTACTTCGAAACTCCTCTCATCGTCGACAACTCTGCGTCTTAGGATTCGCCTCGGCAGTTCGTGCCTCACATCTGCTTCCGGCTCGGAGCTGACCTTGTTGCAGCGTCTCTCCGACATCCGTTAGTGACCCAAACCAGCCATCCGATCGCTCGGCAGAGCTCGCGACCTTGATGGAAGGCCCAATTGGGGCCGTGTATCCAAAGTTAGAGGAGGGTCAGTTTTCTTTCAGGCGCCTTGAGCAAGGACGTGCTGACGGCGAACTCGTGGCATGACCCCTGCAGCATCCGCACACAGCCTGACCGATAAGATCGCTTATCGAGCGTGATGCAACCAGCCTCACCTCGTAAACCAGCCATATCGGATTATTCCGCACCTTTGCGGCGTCGGCCCGACGACGCCTTGGTCTCGGGCAAATCCCCACCCTCCAGGGTCAGCGTGCCGGTCACCTCAAGCGGGCCCGGCTCCGGTTTGGCAACGCCAGGGGCACCTTGCATCTTCAGAAGCTCTGCGATCCGGTCCGACCCTCCGACCAGTACCAATCCCGTGAGGATCACATCGAATGCTTCTGTGGTCTCTATCCCGACCGCATGCAGAAGCCTGATGTTTCCGAAGTACGCCATGACACCGATGCCAAGGATTCCCGCAAAAAGGAAGTAAACCGCTTTTTCCTTGTTTCGAGCCTTGGCCTGCTCGATGGATCCCTCGATCAGTTTCGGGTCGGGAAATAGGCGTTCCCATGGTTTGACGAAGGATAGCCCGAAAAGAAGTCCTTTGACGACGCGTTCGATAGCAAAGGACGCGATAACAATCAGGCTTACCAATGTCACTCCGTCCATGTTCATGCTCATGATCTCCTAAGTGATCGGAGTTGCCGGCGCCTTACCAGGTGAACAGGGTCCGTGCACTTCGCCCACTCAGCACTGCCGAGACCGAGATCATATCCTCAACGCCGGACTGTGCTGGGGGTATATTGAACTCGACTTTACCGTCGGAGTTTGTTTGCAGCGTTCCGCTGTCGTAATACCCATCCGTTCCACTCACCGTGTACTGAACAGTGACTGCGCCAAGGGCCGGCGTGATTCGCGCTGAAGTGATGGCTCCAGCGTTCGTCAGTTCGATGGCACTCACCTTTGCGGCTAGAGCGACATCCGCTCTTGTTGAGCCCTTGATCGCGGCGACCTTGTCGATAGCTTCGTGAAGAACCAAGTTCCCTAAGGCGTTGGTGCTTTTTGCAAGATGGATCGCCAGCCTTGCCTCGGACAGGTTCGCCCCCGACTCACGCATGACCTGGATCGTAGGGAAAACCGATACGGCATAGACCGCCAACACTACGGCCGCGGTGCCAACAACGACGCCCGGCGTGATCCGTAGGGGCTTCCTAGCGGACCGCCTCCAACGATGCGTTTGCTTTCGCGGGATTTCGGTCTTAAATCGAACTCGCATTTCAGACACTGTTTCACCAAAACAGCTTCATCTAACTGATGCAGCTAAGGCAGCGGGTGCGTGTTTTCTTCCGCCCCGCTCGACGACGAGAGAAGGCGTAGGTCAGGTCCTCAGGCGGCCGTTGCGTTCTTGATCGGTCACGGCTCGCTCCATCGTGACCGTCCGATTTCTCAATTATCTTTGCTTACGGTCTCATGAACGCAGTGACAAAGGTCACAAATCCAGCGGTTTTTGGGGTTCAAGCGAGAATTAAGGCGCTATCGCGTCAACGAGAACTGCTTCATTCTCAGGAGCGGACCTGGATGAATCAGCGCCGCGACGGGGCAAAATGACCCAGAGCGGAAGTTTCTGGCTCCGGCAGCTACCCATTCACTGCCGTCGGGCGGGAATGCTACCGTTTGTGTGAATTGATCTATACCCTTTGACGGAGCGCTGATTTCAGGGAGACGGCGATGGCTGAGCTCGTTCTGGTGCTAACGCCGATTGCTTTGCTGGACAGCACCTCGATCATTCCGCTTTGCATTGTGCTCCTGGTCATTCTGCTGGGCGGCCCGAGCCCTCTGTTTCGAAGCACGGCCCTCCTGGCTGGCATTTTCGTGACCTACCTGGCCTGCGGATTGTTGGTCCTGTTCGGCCTGCAGAGCGTCTTCGATGCAATCAACGCCTACGCCCTAGAGGTCTGGAAAAACCCCAATACCGTCGAGCTCATATCTCAGATCTTGATCGGCTTCGTCCTTGTCGTCCTTGGCCTTCGCATGGCCCGAGGCCGCAAACAACAGACCGAGAAAAAGGCTCCCACTGCAGTGACGGCCAGCCAAGCCTTTGTCACCGGCGCCGGGATGACCATTGTTGGTTTACCGGGTGCTGTGCCCTATCTCGCGGCCATCGACCTCATCCTGAGAAGTGATCAGACAACCGGGCAAGCAGTCATGGTGCTCGCCGTCTACAACATCGTTTTCGTTTCGCCTCTCGCTGCCATCGTGGCCTTGAGTCTGGTGCTCGGTGAGCGCAGCCAGCGCCTTCTACACAACATCAGGGGCTTTTTTGACCGATGGGGCCAAAGGCTCATCGTCAGCCTGATGCTTGTGCTTGGAGCTCTGCTCATTATGGACGGTATCGGTTGGTTCCTTGGTACACCGCTGATCCCGGTTTGAAACTGATAGGCATCCCTAGACCCTCTCTCGTCCGCCTTTGGCGCTTCTCGGCCACCGGCGAGCGGGCGGTTGGCTGCCGGTTCGAGGCGAGGAGGAGATCAGCTTACATAGATCAATGACAATGGGTGGCGGCAGGGTCTAGGGAATGGCACAGTTGATGCTCTCGTGCAGGACCAGCAACAGATGGGGAATTCTGATGACGCTTGCAACTGAAGTCGCCCACGGTATCGACTTTCCTGCGGCCGTGCGCAACGAAAAGGCCCAAAGGCTAGTTCAACGCATTGCCAGTCTCTGTCAGCCAGATCAGATCCATTTTTGTGACGGTTCCCAGGATGAGTACAACGCGCTTTGCGCGCAGATGGTCGAAAGCGGAACCTTCACCCAACTCAATCCCGAGAAACGTCCCAACAGCTACCTGGCGCTGTCCGACCCGAGCGACGTGGCGCGGGTGGAAGGGCGCACCTTCATCTGCAGCCGGCGTAAGCAGGACGCGGGGCCCACAAACAACTGGGTCGACCCGCGGGAGATGAAAGAAACCCTCGACGGTCTCTTCAGCGGCTGCATGCGCGGCCGCACACTCTACGTGATTCCGTTTTGCATGGGCCCCCTGGGGTCGCCGATCAGCCAGATCGGGATCGAGCTGTCCGACTCACCGTACGTGGCGGTCAACATGCGCATCATGACGCGCATGGGCAACCAGGTCTGGGACGAATTGGGGGACGACGGCGACTTTGTCGAATGCGTCCACTCGGTCGGCGCGCCTTTGAAACCCGGGCAGGAAGACGTCCCCTGGCCCTGTAACCCGACAAAGTACATCGTCCACTACCCGGAGGAGCGATCGATCTGGTCGTTCGGCAGCGGTTACGGAGGCAACGCGCTGCTTGGCAAGAAGTGCTTCGCCCTGCGGATCGCCTCTACCATGGCGCGTGACGAAGGCTGGCTGGCCGAACACATGCTGATCCTCTGCGTCACCTCGCCCGAAGGCGAGAAGACGTACGTGGCGGCCGCCTTCCCCTCCGCCTGCGGCAAGACCAATTTTGCCATGCTCGTCCCGCCCGAAGGCTTCGACGGCTGGAAGGTCACGACGATCGGAGACGACATTGCCTGGCTCAAGCCGGGACCTGACGGCCGGCTCTACGCGATCAACCCGGAGGCCGGGTTCTTCGGCGTAGCCCCGGGGACGTCCATGCACTCCAACCCCAACGCCATGCTCGCGCTCCGGGAGAACTGTATCTTTACCAACGTAGCCCTAACAGAGGATGGTGACGTCTGGTGGGAGGGGATGACCGATGACCCACCCGCGCACCTCACCGATTGGCAGGGGCAACCCTGGACGCCCGACGGCGACCAGAAGGCCGCGCACCCCAACGCCCGGTTTACGGCTCCGGCAAGCCAGTGTCCGGTGATCGACGGGGACTGGGAAAACCCCCAAGGGGTCCCTATTCATGCCTTTGTGTTCGGTGGGCGACGGGCGACGACGGTGCCCCTGGTGTGCCAGGCCTTCAACTGTGCCTTCGGCACCTACATGGCTGCGACCATCGGCTCCGAAATGACGGCGGCGGCGGCAGGTAAGATCGGCGCAGTCCGCCGCGATCCTTTCGCCATGCTCCCCTTCCTGGGCTACCACATGGGCGAATACGTCAACCACTGGCTCCAGGTCGGGCGTGCGGTGCAGGAACCGCCCCGGATCTTCTGCGTCAACTGGTTCCGCAAGGGCGAAGACGGCAGCTTCCTTTGGCCCGGATTCGGCGAAAACATGCGCGTGCTGAAGTGGATCGTTGACCGGGTCCGAGGCCGCGCGGGATCGGTTGAGAGCCCGCTCGGGTGGATGCCCAAGTACGAAGACCTCGAGTGGGAGGGATTGGACTTCAGCAAGCAGCAATTCGACGACCTCATGGCGGTCGATCGCGAGGCGTGGAAGCAGGAGATCCTCAGCCACGAGGAACTGCTGGAGCGGATCTATGACCGTTTGCCACGCGAGTTCGGGGCCCTGCGCGAGTTGCTCCTGTCGGGGCTCTGGCGATCCCCCGAGCACTGGCACCTGGTCGACGAACGCTACCTCACTCGGCACGGGGGTAGCTAATAGCGACTGCTGCGGGCGCACTTCGGGTGGCGGCCCTCAGGAGCCGGACTGCCGCTCGGCGTTCGGAAAAAAGAGCTGCTGCCCGCCGACCCGGAAGGCCGCGATCGCCGCCTGGCCGCGGTCGGACACCAGCCAGTCGATAAAAGCCTGCGCCTCCGCGGCCTTGACGTGCGGATGGCGTTCCGGAGCGACCAGGATCACGCCGTACTGGTTGAACAGCCGCGCATCGCCCTGGAACAACAGGTCCAGGCCGCCCTTGTTCTTGTGCGCGATCCAGGTTGCGCGGTCCGAAAGCGTGTAAGCGTTCAGGCCGACCGCGATATTCAGCGTGGCGCCCATGCCGGCACCGGTTTCGCGATACCAGTCTCCGCCCGCGACCGGTTTATCGACGCCGGCCGATTTCCACAAGGTGCGCTCGGCCTTGTGCGTGCCGCTGTCATCTCCGCGCGACGCGAAGACCGCGCCCGACCCGGCTATCTTCCGAAACGCTTCGGTGACATCCGAGGCCTGGCCAATCCCAGCCGGATCGGCCGCCGGACCGACCAGGACGAAGTCGTTATACATCAGGTCAAGGCGCGCCACGCCGAACCCCTCGGCGACAAACGCTTCCTCGGACGGATTGTGATGAACCAACAACACATCAACGTCGCCATTGCGGGCAATGCGCAGGGCCTGCCCGGTGCCGACCGCCACCACCCTGACTTCGACGCCGTGCTGGCGTTCAAAGGCCGGCAACAGATGATCGAACAGGCCCGAATTCGCGGTCGAGGTGGTAGACGCGACCGTAATGAAGTTCTCGCCGACCGCAGGGGCGGCCGCCAGAAGAGCGCAGACAAGCGACGGAACCAACGTAAGAAAGCGCCGCAGCAGCATCGGAACCTTCTCCCTATCCGGTCAATACAGCAATTGGCCGTCCAGAAACGCCCGAAGGCTGGGCGAGGACGGAGCGTTCAATAGCTGCGCCGCCGCGCCGCATTCGACCAGCCGACCGCCATGCAGGAAGGCGACCTCGTCCGCCAGGCGCCGAGCCTGGCCAATATCATGCGTGGACATGACGATTTTCGCCCCGTTGTCCGCCGCTTGCCGGATCAGGCCCTCGACCTGCCCCGTTGCGCCCGGGTCGAGACTGGCCGTTGGCTCGTCCAGCAGCAAGACCTCGGGTGCGAGGCCAATCGCCCTGGTCATGGCCAACCGCTGTTGTTCGCCCCAGGACAACCGCCGCGCCGGCTTGTCGCCGACCGCCTCCAGCCCGGCCAGCCGCAGCAGCCGACCGGCCTCCGCCGCCCTTTCAGACCGCCCCAGGCCGGCCAGCTTCAAGGCATAGGTCAGATTGGCCCGCGCGCTACGGCGCAACAGGACCGGGCGCTGAAAGACCATTGCCTGCCTGACCTGGTCACATCTGCGCCCGTCTGACCCCCAGACGACATCGCCCGACGCCGCCCTGATCAAGCCATGCAACAGGCGCAGCAGCGTGCTCTTTCCGGCGCCGTTGGGCCCGATCACAATGGTCACGCCGTGGCCGGCCAGCGTCACCGAGACCTGCTTCAGCGCTTCAGTCGGCCCGACCTGCACCGAAAGGTCCCGGATGCGGATCGGCATGTCCGCATCGCGTCGGTCGCGGGCGATGAATTCCCCGCGCGGCATTCAGCGCGCTGCCCTGAACAGCGGAAGGCCGCCCACCGCCAGCCCCTTCAGCGCAAAGGCCGCAGCGCTGACCAGCAGCGAAACCAGGATCAGGATCATGCCCAGCCCTAGCGCCAGCGCGAGGTCGCCTTTGCTGGTTTCAAGCGCGATCGCCGTGGTCATCACCCTTGTCACGCCGGCAATATTGCCGCCGACGATCATGACCGCGCCCACCTCGGCCACGGCGCGTCCGAACCCCGCCAGAACGGCGGTCGTCAGGCTGTAGCGCCCCTCCCACAGAAGCGTCAGCCAGATCTGCCGGTCGCGCAGCCGGAACGAGCGGAGCTGGTCCTCGTATTCCACGAACAGGTCGGCCAACATCTGATGAGCGATTGCGGCAATGATCGGCGTGATTAAGATCGCCTGGGCGATCACCATCGCGCCCGGCGTGAACAACAGTCCCATCGACCCGAGCGGCCCGGCCCGGGACAGCAGAAGGTAAACTGCCAGCCCCACGACCACGGGCGGCAGCCCTAACAGGGCGTTCAAGATAACGACGACCGCGGTCCGGCCAGGAAACCGCGTTACCACCAGCGTCGCTGCCAACGGCAGGGCGATCAGCGCCGAACAGGCAACGGCGGTCAGGCTGATGGTCAGCGACAGGCGGACGATGCCGACCAGCTCCGGATCCCAGAACCGGAGAAGGTCGAACGCCGCCAAAAATGCCTGCCCGAACGTCTCCATTTATTTGGCTTTTTGGAACGGCCTCGTTGCCCTTGCGGGCGGCCGCCTCCCTTTTGTTTGGTTCGCATGCATTTTCATGTCTTACTATGCATGATTTACGCCGGCATCGTCCACCGGCGACCTTCTGCACATCCCTGCAGGATAGTGCAAACCGGTGCATGTGTTGCCCAGCCCATTTCCGTGATGTGGAATGCGCATTGCGCGGGCATAGGCGCTGACGTTTGGTAGGCTCTCTTGGCGAGGAGGCGAATGAACAAGACCGATGTCCTGTCGGTGGGTGTGGTTGTCGAACGGCGGGCAATCGACCATCCCTGGGCCGAACACCGTTGGTTGCCCGTTGCGGTCATCCCTGGCGCACCCGCGGGTGAGCCTTGGCGCGAGATCGCGCGCGGCGAAGGCTGGGTTCAGTTTCACGCGGCAACGCTGCCGATTGCCCTGCACAGAAAAGAAACCGAAGCCTATCTGGTCAATCTGGCGGACACGCCGCCGTCCGTCTATGTGGTGCTGCGCGCCAACGACGAAGACGATGAAGGCCCTGAACTTACGGTCGTCGATGCGACGGTGTCGCCGTACGAAGCGCAGGATTATCTGGACAGCGGCGAGGATATCGTCGAACGGGTCGCCATGCCCGAGGCGATGATGGCCTGGCTGCAGGCCTTCATTGACGCGCATCACGTCGAAGAACCGTTCCGAAAACGCAAGCGCAAGAAGACCGACATCGATGCACGCCAGTTCGGCAAGGTTCTGCATCCGATCGAGCAGCGTTTCTACCGGCGCAAGACCGGCGGATGAGGGAGAAAAGCGAAAGCGGCCTGTCACGCTGGGCGCGGCGTAAAGCAGCGGCGCGCGATGACCGGACTGCGGCCGCCCCTAAACGTGGCGCCGCCCTGCCCGCCGCCCCGGCTGCCGCCGATGCGCAGCTGAAGGCCCCTGCGGCAGAAGAGAATCGATCCGACCGCGAGAGCGACGCGACGGGCCATCGAGGCACAGAAGCGCCGGCCAACCTGCCCGATATCGAAACGCTGGACTACGATTCCGACTATGCAGGGTTCTTGTCAGAAGACGTCAGCGATGCGGTGCGCAACGTCGCCTTGCGAAAGCTTTGGCGCTCCAATCCGTTGTTGGCCAATGTCGACGGGCTGGTGGACTATGACGACGACTTCACCGACGCCGCAACCGTGATCGAAGGCATGAAGTCCGTCTATCGGGTCGGCCGCGGCATGGTCGAAGACGAACCGGAAGGCATGGAAGAAGCGACGGCGTCGACTGCAAGCGACGCAGAAGAGCTGCAGGACGATGTATCGGAACCATCAGCGTCGGATGACGAAACCGACACTGTGGTGGCGCAACAGGATACCGAACCGCAATCCGCGGAAGCGGATGCGTCACAGGATACGGTTGCGAAAGATACCGACGGCAAAAAAACCGGTGACACGACATAAACGCCGGCGGGCACGGCAAATTGACTGGACGGCCTGACCACGCGCACCGTACACTGTTAAGTCTGTAATCGTGCGCATCAGCGCGATAACGCCAAGAATAACAATAAGAAAGTTAGGGGAATAGGGCGTGGAAACGATCCGGGCGGAAGCTGAACGCCATTTGGATCCTGAAGAGGCTGCCAGGCAGGCGGTGTACGCCTTCCTGGCACGCGTGCTGGCGGCCCCGCCCGATCAGACTGAACTGAATGCCGTCGCGCCCTTTGCCGCGGACGACACGGCGTTGGGACGCGCCTTCGCATCGCTTCGAGACGCGCTTGACCAGGCGGATCCGGATGCGTTGGAGCAGGAATACCACGCTTTGTTCATCGGCGTCGGACGCGGCGAACTGGTCCCCTACGGATCCTATTATCTGACCGGGTTCCTCAACGAGAAACCGCTGGCGGACCTGCGCCGCACCCACGAACGATTGGGATTTGCGCGCGCGGACGGCGTCAGCGAACCGGAGGACCACATCGCCTCTGTGTGCGAAACGATGGCTTTGTTGATCGAAGGCACCGCGGAAGGCGCGTTCACCGTTTACGATCAGGACAATTTCTTCAAGGCGCACCTTGCGCCCTGGGGCGAGAAATTCTTTGCCGACCTGGCGTCGGCCAAGAATGCCGGCCTCTACCGAAGCGTTGGTGAGATCGGCGAGATCTTTATGCAGATCGAGGAGGAGGGTTTCACGCTGATTGTTCGGGCGTGAGGCGCGGCGGCCGCCGGCCGCCGCTCGATTGCATGAAGCGTGTTGGCGCCGTTTCGACAGGAACGGCATTGAGGAGGACGAAACGTGAAAGAAGACAAAGGCGAACGGATCGACCGTCGCGGCTTCTTCGGCGCTGCCGGCAAAGGCCTGGCACTGGGCGTTGGGGCTGTGGCCGTCGCGGCGGGCGGCGCCGAGGCGTCGGAGGAACCGTCGGACGAGACCGGCACATATCGGGAGACCGATCATGTGAAGGCCTATTACGACCTGGCGCGCTTTTAGGGCCCATTGGCCGCAGACGCACCAGTCGACACCCACTCAATATCCTTAGGACGAAAGGATCGGGAAAATGCTTCGCAAGAAGACAAACGGGGTTGCATTCGGCCCCCGTTCGTCAGCGACGTTCACCGGCAGCCCCGGCGAAACGATCGATCGGCGGACTTTTCTGAAAAGGTCCGGATTGGCCGCAGGCGGGATCGCCGCGGCATCCGCAGCTTCAGCAGGCCTTGTTACCCGGACGGCGAAAGCGCAAGGCGCCGCCGGCGCCGGCACCGTTCAGACGATCAAATCCGTCTGCACCCACTGTTCGGTGGGCTGCACCGTGCTGGCAGAGGTGGACAAGGGCGTATGGGTCGGCCAGGAACCCGGCTTCGACAGCCCGTTCAACCTGGGTGCCCATTGCGCGAAGGGCGCGGCGGTCCGCGAACACGCGCACGGCGAACGGCGGCTGAAATACCCCACCAAGCTGGAAGGCGGGAAGTGGAAGAGGATCAGCTGGGAACAGGCGATCAACGAGATCGGCGACAAGATGCTGGACATCCGCGAGAAGTCCGGCCCCGATTCGGTCTACTGGCTGGGCTCCGCGAAGCATAACAACGAGCAGGCCTACCTGTTCCGGAAGTTCTATGCCTTCTGGGGGTCGAACAACGGCGACCACCAGGCCCGGATCTGTCATTCGACCACCGTCGCAGGTGTTGCGAACACCTGGGGCTACGGGGCGATGACAAACTCCTACAACGACATCCACAAAAGCCGCGCAATCTTCCTGATCGGCGGCAACCCTGCGGAGGCGCACCCGGTCTCGTTGCAGCACATGATGAAGGCGAAGGAACAGAACAACGCCGCCTTGATCGTCTGCGACCCGCGCTTCACCCGCACGGCGGCCCACGCCGACGAATATGTCCGGTTCCGGCCGGGCACCGACGTCGGTCTGGTCTGGGGCATCCTGTGGCACATCTTCGAGAACGGCTGGGAGGACAAGGAATTCATCCGCCAGCGCGTCTGGGGGATGGACCAGATCCGCGAAGAAGTGAAGCGGTGGAACCCCGAAGAAACCGAACGCGTAACCGGCGTGCCCGGTTCGCAGCTTCGGCGCGTCGCGCGCACGATGGCCAACAACCGACCCGGCACCGTGATCTGGTGCATGGGCGGCACCCAGCACACCAACGGCAACAACAACACGCGCGCCTACTGCGTGTTGTTGTTGCCGTTGGTGTGCTGGGTGCCGCCCATGCACC